>Ga0208398_100784_pt1 | contig 16375 bp, 18 predicted proteins | sample LakWasMe79_HOW10_2_FD_183905 | JGI IMG/M metagenome (GOLD analysis project Ga0208398, IMG submission 183905) | Freshwater sediment methanotrophic microbial communities from Lake Washington under simulated oxygen tension - Sediment Metagenome... | ecosystem: Environmental > Aquatic > Freshwater >...
CATATCCCCGCAGCTGAGGCTATTATTGAAGAAATAAAGGATGAATTTATCGCTTGGACTAAATTAAGAAAGTTTGCTCCAACGATTAATGCCTTGAAAGAGAAGCTGAATACAATCAAAAATTCGGAATTGGACTTTCAAAGCAAAAAAATGTCCAACTTCAACGAAGAACAAGCCGAAATCATCAGTTCGCGAATCATCCAAAAAATTACGACTCATTTTGCCAACCATCTTAAAAATGAAGATACTATGGTAGATGAAAGTATTGATTGGATCGAAAAAGTTTTTCAATTAGAAACGATTACTAAATAAATTTGCGCTTTTGCGCCTTTGCGAGAAAATGGTAGAAAAAACAATACGTATTGGAACCCGCGATAGCGAATTAGCACTTTGGCAAGCGCATACCGTCGAAAAAAAACTAAACGATTTAGGCTATAAAACCGAAATCATTGCCGTAAAATCACAAGGCGACATTATTCTCGACAAACCCCTTTACGAATTGGGAATCACCGGAATTTTTACAAAAACCTTAGACATTGCCATGATTAATGGGCAAGTCGATATTGCCGTTCACTCCATGAAAGACGTTCCAACGGCTTTGCCTATCGGGATTGTTCAGGCAGCGGTTTTGGAAAGAGCCAATACTTTGGATATACTGATTCATAAAGGGAACCTTGATTTTCTTGCAGGAAACGGAACGATCGCCACAGGAAGCTTGCGCCGTCAGGCTCAATGGTGGAATAAATATCCAAATCACACCGTCGTCGATTTGCGCGGAAATGTGAATACCCGCATGCAAAAACTACAGGAAAACGATTGGAGCGGAGCCGTTTTTGCTGCGGCAGGATTGGAACGCATCAACCTGAAACCTGTAAACTACATCAATCTCGATTGGATGATTCCCGCGCCCGCACAAGGAGCCATGGTTGTTGTGGCTATGGCCAATGACGATTTTTGCCGTGATGCCGTTGCACAACTGAACGATATAGAAACCGAAGTCTGCACCCATATCGAAAGACAATTTCTGAAAACCCTCGAAGGCGGTTGTACCGCACCAATTGGGGCTTTGGCAAAATACAATGAAATGGAAGATACTATCGATTTCAAGGGCGTTTTGTTTTCAATTGACGGAAAACAAAAAATTGAAGTCTACAAAATTGTTCCAATCGAAGAGTGGAAAAAACTAGGATACAACTCAGCTCAGGAGATTTTCGCAAACGGCGGAACTGAGTTGATGGCAACTATTAAAGAAAGTTTAAAAAAATAATGAGCCAAATAAGTATTCTGTCGACCAAAACACTCTCCGTTGAGCAAAGACAAGTATTCCTTGATGCCAATTTTGATCTGTTAGAACAAGATTTTATTGAAATTGAAAACAAAAATTTTGAATTAAAAAATATCAATACTAATTTGATTTTCAGCAGTCAAAATGCCGTTTTAAGCTTAATGGAACAAAATGGTTGGGAAACACTGAAATCCAAAAATGTTTTTTGTGTAGGAGAAAAAACCAAGGACTTATTGGAGGTTAACGGTTTTAAAGTGGATGTCTATATGGATTACGCCTCAGAATTGGCTGAAATTATTACATTAATCTATAACAAAGAAAGTTATACTTTTTTCAGCGGAAATTTACGCAAAGAGACCTTGCCTAAAGCACTGCAAGATGCAGGTATCATTTTCAACGAAATTGAAGTCTACCAAACCAAATTAGCCCCATTTAAAATATCCAGCCAGGAAAAATTTCAGGGCATTCTGTTTTTTAGTCCTTCAGCAGTTGAAAGTTATTTGACGAACAACAAAATTAAAAACGAAATTTGTTTTTGCATTGGATACACCACCGTATCAGCATTAAAAAACATAACAAAAAATATCGTCATTCCCGAACAGCCAACGATTGAAGATGTTATTGAAGCCGTTATTGAAGAATATAAGTAACCTTATTCCCATTGTGGAATTGATTAATAAACAAAAACATCACGTAATTAATTAGTGAAAATTAGTGTAATTCGTGTTTAAACAAACATTATGATTAAGAACGACCTATTTTTAAAAGCATTAAAAGGAGAAACAGTACAGCGCCCGCCGGTTTGGATGATGCGTCAGGCAGGAAGATATTTGCCTGAATTCAGAGCTTTACGTGATAAATACGATTTTTTCACCCGTTGTGAAACTCCAGAATTAGCTGCTGAAATCACTGTACAGCCTATCCGAATAATTGGTCCGGATGCTGCTATTTTGTTTTCAGATATTTTGGTAGTGCCAAGAGCGATGGGAATCCACGTAGAATTGAAAGATAATTTGGGTCCGATTATCCCAAATCCAATCCGTACGATGGAACAGGTAAATCAGGTGTATGTTCCAGATGTAAACGAAACTTTAGGCTACGTTTTTGATGCGGTTAAATTGACCAAAGAAATGTTGAACGATGAGGTTCCGTTGATAGGTTTTGCCGGTTCACCTTGGACGATTTTCTGTTATGCTGTGGAAGGAAAAGGGTCGAAAAGCTTTGATACTGCCAAAGGATTTTGCTTTTCAAACCCGGTAGCTGCGCACACGTTATTGCAAAAAATTACCGATACGACTATTTTATATTTGAAAGAAAAAGTGAAGGCAGGTGTTAACGCGGTTCAGATTTTTGACTCTTGGGGCGGAATGCTTTCACCTGTTGATTATCAGGAATTCTCATGGAAATATATCAACCAAATTGTTGAGGCTTTGGCTGAAATCACTCCCGTAATTGTTTTCGGAAAAGGATGTTGGTTTGCCCTTAACGAAATGGGGAAAAGTAAAGCATCTGCACTTGGTGTAGATTGGACTTGTTCAGCTAGAAATGCCCGTTATTTATCCGGTGGAAACGTGACTTTACAAGGGAATTTTGACCCTTCAAGATTGCTTTCTCCAATTCCGACCATCAAGAAAATGGTTCACGAAATGATAGACGAATTCGGAAAAGACAAATACGTAGTGAATTTGGGTCACGGAATTTTACCAAATATTCCTGTGGACCACGCTAAAGCATTTATTGATGCGGTGAAGGAATACGGAAATTAATAGTTGACGGTTGTTAGTTGATAGTTGTTGGGAAAATCATTAGCGACTATCAACTAACAACTATCAACCAACAACCAAAAAAAGATGCTAAACAAAGGCTTAAGAGATCAGGAAAGTATTCGCATTGACAACGTGCTCAAAAAGCTGATGTCATTGGTGTATGTGCCTAAGTTTTGGAACCTGGAAGATCTTCTTTACTTGGAAAATGAATTGAAAGATTTGGCGATGAATGTCGAAAGCCTCCAAAAATTTGAAGAGGAGGAATTGATTGAACATTTGCAGCGGCTTCATTTGGATTGGAATCAGTTAGAGTTATTTGCCGATTTTTTGGTTGCATTTTCAAAGGAAAACCAGTTTGATTTTAAAGGAAAAGCCATTGCCGTTTATAATTACATTCAACAGGAAAGCAAAGTCTTTTCGTTTGGGATTTTGAATAAAATAGCTTCTGCTAAAAACAGTTAGAAATGAGTTTTACAGATTGGAAAACTGACAGAATTGAAAATATTCTTCCCGAAGAATTTTATAAATTAATTGATAAGAACAGAAATCACATTGGAAAAACTTTTCCAGTTACTTTGGCCAACTCGGATTCTTTAGAAAAAACTAAAGATTTCATTAATGTCAGTCTTGACAAAGAAAAGAATAAGGAAGGGTTTTATTTTTACGCAAGAGATTTGAAAACCAATGATTTAATTGGTTATTTATGTGTGAAAACTATAGATTACCGCATTTCTAAATGTGAATTGGGATATTTTGTGGATGAAGATTTTCAGGGAAAAGGAATTACCTCCAAATTGGTTTCGGATGCACTTGATTTTTGTTTCACAGAATTGATGATGAACAAAGTTTTTATCTGCACTTCAGAAGTGAATTTGGCTAGCCAGCGAATTGCTTTAAAACATAATTTCAAACAAGAAGGAATTTTACGCGACGAATTTAGAAACGGTGATGGCGAGTTGCAAAACACTGTTTATTTCGGCTTGCTTAAATCAGAATATAATACGAATGAAAAATAAATTTTACCAATACATACAAAACCTTCAAGACACAATCGTTTCAGGATTAGAAGCCGTTGACGGTCAAGCCAAATTCAAAGAAGATCTTTGGGATCGCCCAGAAGGCGGGGGAGGACGAACACGAGTAATCGAAAACGGAGCCGTTTTTGAAAAAGGCGGTGTGAATATTTCGGTCGTTCACGGAAAATTGCCAGATTCAATGCAAAAACTGTTCAATGTAGGCGAAGCAGATTTTTTTGCCTGCGGACTGAGTTTGGTTTTGCATCCAAAAAATCCAATGGTGCCAACGGTTCACGCCAATTGGCGTTATTTCGAAATGTACGATGATAATGGAAATGTGATTCAGCAATGGTTTGGTGGCGGACAGGATTTAACGCCTTATTATCTGTTTGAAGAAGATGCAACGCACTTTCATCAAACCTGTAAAACGGCCTGCGATAAGCATAATCCTGAATTTTATCCAAAATATAAAAAGCAGTGTGATTCGTATTTTTGGAACGCACATCGTAACGAAGCCCGCGGAATTGGCGGTTTGTTTTTCGATTATTGCAAAGCAACAGAGGATATGTCGATGCAGGATTGGTATAATTTTGTTACCGAAGTCGGGAATAGTTTCCTTCAAGCCTATGTTCCAATAGTAGAAAGAAGAAAAAATTTAGAATATACCCAAGAACAAAGAACTTGGCAGGAAATTCGTAGAGGCCGTTATGTAGAATTCAATTTGGTGCACGACAAAGGCACTTTGTTTGGCTTAAAAACCAACGGAAGAATTGAGAGTATTCTGATGAGTTTACCGCCGAATGTGCAATGGGTATATGATCATCATCCGGAAGCGGGAAGCGAAGAAGAAAAATTATTGAAAGTATTAGAGAAACCAGTTGATTGGGTTTAAGCGCAAAGCAACTTTAAACCTTAAACTTTTTTAAACTTTAAACAAAAATATTATGTTCCCATTACACAGAGGCCGTCGTTTAAGAGTAAACGAATCTATAAGAAGTTTAGTTAGAGAAACCACTTTAAGTCCATCCGATTTTATGTTCCCAATGTTTATTGCCGAAGGCGAAAACGTAAAAGTTGAAATACCTTCAATGCCAGGAATCTTTCGTCGTTCAATTGATTTAACCGTTGAAGAAGTAAAAGAATTATTTGCTTTGGGTATTCGTGCAGTGAATATTTACGTAAAAGTAAGCGAGGATTTAAAAGACAATACAGGCAAAGAAGCCTGGAATCCCAACGGATTGATGCAACAGGCCATTCGTGCCATCAAAACGGCTTGTCCTGAAATGATTGTAATGCCCGATGTAGCTTTGGACCCGTATTCGATTTACGGTCACGACGGAATTATTACTAATGGCGATGTCGAAAACGATACTACGAATGATGCTTTGGTAAAAATGGCCGTTTCTCACGCCCAAGCGGGCGCCGATTTTGTAGCACCTTCGGATATGATGGACGGACGCGTGTTACGCTTGCGCGAAGGATTGGATAAGGCAGGTTTTTACAACGTTGGAATCATGAGTTATTCGGCTAAGTATGCATCTGCGTTTTACGGGCCGTTTCGCGATGCCTTGGACAGTGCGCCCAGAGAAGCCGATGTTGTGGTTCCAAAAGACAAAAAAACGTACCAAATGGATTATGCCAACCGCATCGAAGCCGTAAAAGAAGCTCTTTGGGATGTCGAAGAAGGAGCTGATATGGTCATGGTAAAACCCGGAATTGCGTATTTGGACATCGTGCGTGAGGTAAAAAACGCGGTGAATGTTCCGGTAACCGTTTTTCATGTTTCTGGTGAATATGCAATGATTAAAGCCGCTGCCGAAAGAGGGTGGCTGGATAACGACAAAATCATGATGGAGCAGCTAATGTGTATCAAAAGGGCAGGAGCTAGTCTGATTTCGACTTATTTTGCCAAAGAAGCCGCTATCCTTTTAAATAAATAAAAAATGAAGAAATTAGTATTTTTATTCACCGTTTTAACTTTCTTTTCCTGCAAAAAAGAAAGTCAGGAACCATTTGGTAAACCGACAGAAACCGCAACAGAAGTTAAATCACCCGAAGCATTAGGAAAAGAAATTTTCGAAGGCAAAGGAAATTGTGTAGCCTGCCATCAAGTCGATCAAAAGATTGTTGGGCCAAGTATCCAGGAAATCGCCAAAATCTACAAAGAGAAAAACGGCAATATGGTTGGTTTTCTTAAAGGCGAAGGTGAAGCGATTGTTGACCCAAGTCAATTTGAAGTGATGAAAGCCAATTTCGGAATCACAAAAGAGATGTCAGATGAAGAATTGAAAGCATTGGAAGCTTACATTTATTCGAATTTGAAATAGTAAACGGTAGATAACGTTTATATTAAGGTTAAAAAACAAGTACCATTCGATTTCCCGAATGGTATTTGTTTTTTATATTTAGAGCTTAAGTTATTTAACTTGTTCTTTTGTGATTTTTTGAATTTCATCAAATCTCAAAGTTGTAATATTTTTGTCTTTGGACTGAATTTTAAGCTGAACATTTGGAACTTGTTCAATAATCGTTCCGGTTATTATTGCTCCGTCTTTGGTGTAAACAAAATCTTCATAAACAACACTCTCAATATTGTTTTGGGGAGCTTTTATCGGGTTTGAAAGCTCTAAATGATAATTGTAGTTTTTATAATCTTCTTTTACAATTCCTTTTTCACTCACATCCGGTTTCCATAAAGAGCCTGTGGACAAATCCATAATCACTCCCCAAGGAACTGGTACAGAGCCTATGAATCCTGTCCAGCCTAAAACTGTACCCGCAAACGCCCAACCTCTGAATTTTCTTGATTTGTATTCAAATACTTGGTCTTGAGCACCATCTTCTTTTACAGTAATTATTAATTTATTTGCGTCTTTTCTTTTCACTTTAAATGTCGCATCTCCAGCACCTTTATATTCGTTGTTGCAGTAAATTTTTGCAGTTGGTCTGTTGTCGATTAATACATGTGCATTGTAACTGGAACCACCAATTATAGTTCCGCAACTTGTAAACAATGCTGTTATTATAACAATTAAAATTTGCTTTGTGAGTAATTTTTTCTTCATTTATTTTGTAATTTAATTATGATTAAATAATAAACAAAACTATTGTTTTTTTTAAAACCGGCAAGGAAATGCTGTAAGGAGTTTATGTGTTTTTTTGCAGTGATTATGTAAAAATGTTTTGTAGTGAAAAATGGTGTAGGTGATTTAAGGAGATATATTTTTTTTTAACCCTTTAGATTTGCTATTTTTATATATTTCAATTCAATTTAAAATCATGGAAACAGCTTACATTAAAACACCTTTAGGAATCGCCACTATTATAGGGGATGAAAACGGAGTATCTGTAATTTCTGTTTCAGATGAAGGTGCCGTTTCGGTAGAAATTCCAAGTGTTTTACAAGATGCTGTTTCTCAACTCAATGATTATTTCGAGGGAAATCGAATCAGTTTTGATTTTAAACTTAATCCGCAAGGAACAGAGTTCCAGCAAAAAGTGTGGGGCGCCTTATTGGAAGTACCCTACGGTAAAACCCGAACCTATTTGGAACAATCCAAAATCTTGGGCGATGTAAAAGCTATCCGTGCTGTGGCTTCTGCCAATGGAAAAAATCCGCTTTGGATTGTGGTTCCCTGCCACAGAATCATTGGAACAGACGGCTCACTTACTGGCTACGCAGGTGGTTTATGGCGAAAAAAATGGCTACTCGAACACGAAAACCCTACTGCACAGCAAAGTTTGTTCTAATGAAACACACATGATTCGCACGATTTTACTTATTTAATTATTAGATTTGAGTAATTTTCAAATTATCACATTTACAAATTATCTAATGATTGAAAAAATAAATCTTAACAATATCCTTTTCCTTGACATCGAAACCGTTCCGGAAACAGCCGATTATAATTCCTTGGACGATGAAATGAAAGGACTTTGGGAACTTAAAACCCAATATCAGCGCAAAGACGAGTTTTCAGGAGAAGAATTTTATGACCGTGCCGGAATTTGGGCCGAATTCGGGAAAATTGTCTGCATTTCGGTGGGTTATTTTGTTATTAAAGGCGATATCCGGAATTTTAGGGTGACTTCTTTTTTTGGCGAAGAGCCAAAACTTTTGAAGGATTTCAATAACCTCTTGAATAATCATTTCAATGGGCCGCAACACCTTTTGTGCGGACATAATGCCAAAGAATTTGATATTCCGTTTTTGGCGCGCCGGATGATTATTAACCAAATCCCGATTCCCGACAAATTGAATCTTTTTGGAAAAAAACCTTGGGAAATTGCCCATTTGGATACGTTGGAACTGTGGAAATTTGGCGATTACAAGCATTTTACTTCGCTGAAACTGATGTGTAAAGTCCTCGGAATCCCATCGCCAAAAGGCGATATAGACGGTAGTCAAGTGGGCCACGTTTTTTATGTGGACAAAGATATTGACAGAATAGTCACTTACTGTGAAAAAGACACCATCGCCGTGGCGCAAATTTTCCTTCGCCTCCGCAGGGAAGATTTATTGATTGAGGACGAGATTATTCATGTTTAAATTTCAATAACAATTTCAAAATTCATACTCAATAGTAATAATAAAAGTGCTTTTGCCTTTGTGATTGTAATTGATTTTTGAAATTGTCATTGCAATTGATTTATTACATTTACAAAAATTATAAATTATGGTATTAAGTAGATTTTGGTTGGTTATTTTCATTTCGTCAATTGTGTTTGTTATTGTCAGTTTGTTTACCGGAAACAGCTACACCATTGATTATGCCTTGAACGGAAAAAAAGACGACCCTATTCTAATTTCCGAAAAATATATCGAACACGTTCCTGTTTTCATTAAAGATAGCATCAAGAAAGCACCGGACCAAACGATGGTTGTCAACCGCGATACGCTTAATGCCGACACGACTTATGTCTATAAAAACAAAACCGTAAAAATTTTCAGTGGGGTTCAAAAATCGGATGGATTATTGCCGACTTGCAAAAGCACTTTACTTGATTTAATCTTGCCGCTTATGGCTTACTTGGCCTTTTTCTGTGGATTGATGGAGCTTTTAATCATTTCCGGAGCTTCCGAAAAATTGGCTAAAGCATTGAGTCCGGTATTTGTGAAAGTGTTTCCGAGCATTCCTAAAAACCACCCTTCAATTTCGTATATGACCTTGAATTTTGCTGCCAATTTCCTTGGATTGGATTCTGCTGCGACTCCTTTTGGATTAAAAGCAATGGAAAGTTTACAGGAAATCAACCCCGAAAAAGACAAGGCGAGTGATGCCCAGATTATGTTTATGTGTCTGCACGCATCGGGACTGACATTGATTGCCACCTCGATTATTGGTTATCGCGCTGCCGCGAATGCCACGAATCCAGCCGATGTAATGCTGCCGTGTATCATCACTTCGTTTATTGGTACAATTGCCGCTTTTCTTATCGTTGGAATCAGACAGAAAATTAATTTCAAAAGTGCCTCTTTGGTGGTGTCCCTGATAACGTTAATTGCGGCTATAATTGGTTTACTGATGTATGTAAACCATTTGGATTTAATCGGTAAAAATTATTTCACATCAAATCTTTCAGCCTTGATATTGGTTGTGATTATTGTAGCGACTTTGATTTTGTCTTTTGTTAAAGAAAAGAAATTTACCGAAGCCAAGACCACCGTTTTCGAAGCTTTTGTTTCAGGAGCAAATAACGGGGTAAAAACGGGTGTAACCATTTTTCCTTATGTTCTGGGGATGCTGGTAGCTATATCTTTATTCAGAAACAGCGGATTGTTTGAGATTATCAGCAATTGGATATCTTTTGCTTTTTCGAATATGGGCGTAAGCAAGGAAATTACTGATGCTTTACCTGTAGCAATGCTTAGGCCTTTCAGTTCTGCAGGATCAAGAGGATTTTTGATTGATTCGATGAATACTTTTGGTGCCGATTCCCTGACCGGAAGATTGAGCAGTATTTTCCAGTGCAGTGCCGAGAGTACTTTCTACGTGATTGCTGTTTACTTTGGTTCAGTTAATATAAAAAATACCCGTTATGCTTTGGGAACTATGCTTTTGGTGGATTTAATCTGTGTGATTACGGCTATTTTTGTAGCAAGCTGGTTTTTTTAGAATATGAAATCAAATCGCTTGTTAGGGAAATTGATTTTTTTTGTGGGTTGGTAACATCTGCAAATGGATTTATTACGGTGGCGAAAAGAAGATCGACGATGTCGCTAAAGAAGATAATGAGACCTTAGGGTTCATTGTAACATTGTTTGGTTTTCTTATTTATCTTGCATTTAGATAGTGGTTATTTTTAGTATAATGTGTCTTGTTTCCAGTTGTTTGTTTTAAACTTTTTTAAAAATGATCAAAAAAACTCCACATCCTTTTGCAGTATTAATTTATCTTGTGTTTTTAATGGCTTTCAATGTTTTTTGTTTTGCACAGACAGCCCAGAAAACAGCCAAAGGCGAAGGCAAAAATATGTTAAAAGACTCACTAGACGGGAAACTGGACATGAGTGTAATGATTGATAACACCAAGGGTTTTGTGCCGGTTCCGCTTATTGTGACCGAAGCTGCTCTGGGAGGTTTTGGCGGGGGTTTGGCTCCTGTTTATATTTCTCCCCAAAAATTGCCTATTGGTCATAAAGATTATATTGCGCCTTCGGTAACGGCTGCTTTTGGAATGTACACGGTAAACAATTCCTGGTTTACCGGACTTTTTAGAAAAGAGACAATTCCCAAATACGGTTTAAAATACCGTGCGTTTATTGGCTATGTCGATTACAATCTTTCGTATTATAAAGAAATCGAAAATGCAGGAGAACAAAAATTCGATTTTAATTATAAAACCATACCGATGCTGTTTTCGCTTTCAAAGAAAACATTTAAGGATGTTTATGCAGGAGTAGAATATTTTCATTCAAAAATGGTGATTGATCCCAATTTTGAGATGCAGCTTCCAGAAAATATATCGACTGCTGATTTTGATAAAACGGTTGCTTCAATGGCAGTTTTTTTGGATTGGGACAAAAGAAATACTGTTTTTAGTCCAGACAAAGGATTAAGGGTTAATCTTAGTTATACTGTAAATGACAAATGGATTGGCAGTGATTATAAATTTGAAAAGCTGGAGACTTTTGTGCATTATTTTTTACCTGTTACTGATAAATGGGTTTCGGGATTTCGGTTTGAAGCGCTTCAGTCGTATGGAGACGTGCCTTTTCACCAATTGCCGTATATCAAGCTCAGAGGAATTCCGTCCTACAGATATCAGGGACAAGCTACAATGCTGGTCGAAACCGAACAGCGTTTTGACTTGAATTTACGCTGGAGTATTTTGGCGTACGGAGGTCTTGGAAAAGTTTTTCAAAAACATGATAATTTCTCCGAAGCCCGAACGGTTTACAATTACGGAACGGGATTCAGGTATTTGTTGGCCAGAACCTATGGTTTTCGTGCCGGACTTGATTTAGCCAAAGGACCGGATGACTGCTGGGGCTATTATATTGTTTTCGGGCATAAATGGAATCGATGATTGCTAAGGCTTTAGGCTTTAAGCAATACGCTTTAAGCTAGAAACCATAAGCAAAATGCATTAGATAATTGAGTAAGATTTAAGTTTGCCACTCAAAGCTTACAGCTTATTTTAAACGATTCTACACACATTAGCTGATAATTATCACTTCAAAATCGCTCTATAATCCTTATATTTGGCTTTCTTTAAAAAAAATCAAATTTATGGACTTTATATACCAGGATCCTTATCCAATTTTAAAAGACGATACTCAATACCGTAAAATTACTTCCGATTTTGTTAAAACAGAAAAACTAGGAGACAGAGAAATCTTGACCGTTGACCCAAAAGGTTTGGAACTTTTGGCACAGGAAGCATTGAAAGATGTTTCTTTTATGTTGCGTACTTCGCATTTGGAAAAATTAAGAGCAATTCTTGATGATCCGGAAGCAACCGATAATGACCGATTTGTGGCTTATAATTTATTGCAAAATGCAGTTGTGGCTATCGACGGGGAATTACCATCGTGCCAGGATACCGGAACAGCGATTGTAATGGCCAAAAAAGGAGAAAATGTATATACAGGTGCCGATGATGCCGAATGGCTTTCTAAAGGGATTTTTAACACCTACCAAGAACGCAATCTTCGTTATTCCCAAATTGTGCCTATTACCATGTTTGAGGAAAAAAATTCAGGATCGAATCTTCCTGCGCAGATTGATATTTATGCTAAAAAAGGAGCTTCTTATGAGTTTTTATTTTTAGCAAAAGGAGGAGGTTCTGCCAACAAAACATACCTATACCAGCAGACAAAATCATTATTGAACGAAAAATCACTGGATGCTTTCATTCGTGCCAAAATAATGGATTTGGGAACTTCGGCTTGTCCGCCGTATCACTTGGCTTTAGTGATTGGAGGAACTTCAGCAGAAGCTAATCTAGCCGCTGTTAAAAAAGCGTCTGCAGGTTATTTTGACAATCTGCCAACTTCAGGAAATATGGCAGGTCAGGCTTTCCGTGATTTGGAGTGGGAAAAAAGAGTGCAGTTAATCTGTCAGCAAAGTGCTATTGGAGCGCAGTTTGGCGGAAAATATTTTACACATGACGTTCGTGTAATCCGTTTGCCGCGCCACGCTGCTTCTTGTCCGGTTGGATTGGGAGTTTCCTGTTCTGCCGACAGAAATATCAAAGGAAAAATTACCAAAGACGGTATTTTTGTAGAGCAATTGGAAGTAAACCCAAAACGCTTGCTGCCTGAAACAGCACCACATTTGGAAGAAGCTGTCGAAATTGATTTGAATCAGCCAATGGCCGATATTCTTAAAAAACTATCGCAGTACCCAATCAAAACACGTTTGAAATTAAACGGAACTTTGATAGTTGCCCGTGATATTGCTCACGCAAAAATCAAAGAATTATTGGATGCCGGCAAACCAATGCCGGAATATTTTAAAAACCACCCAATCTATTACGCAGGGCCTGCGAAAACACCGGAAGGAATGGCTTCGGGAAGTTTTGGACCGACAACTGCCGGTAGAATGGACGTTTATGTAGAGGAATTCCAAAAGAACGGCGGAAGTATGGTAATGCTTGCGAAAGGAAACAGAACCAAAGACGTGATGAATGCCTGTAAAACGTATGGCGGATTCTATTTGGGTTCTATCGGTGGTCCGGCGGCGATTTTGGCCAAAGAAAACATTCTTTCGGTTGAGGTAGTCGATTTTGAAGAATTGGGAATGGAAGCCGTTCGTAAAATCACTATCAAGGATTTCCCGGCTTTTATCATTACCGATGATAAAGGGAATGATTTCTTTGCGAATCTTTAAAAATAAAAAGCACATAAAAAGAGGCTGTCCATTAAACGGGCAGTCTTTTTTTTTGACATAAATGATATTTCCCCTAAAAAATGTGGGGTGTAAACTTAAATTAAACGAAAAAATCTAAAAGACACCCATAGAAAAAACACCATTCTAAGAAGTCAGATACTAAAAAAAATAAATCTTAAATTATTCTTATAAGCCTTTTCAATACAGGGCTTTATGACTAGATTTGAAATATGAAAAACAGTGTTGTAAAACTTTTTTTTATTTTCCTGATGACCACTTTTTCCTTAATCTGGATAAGTGACAAACTTTCTGTTTTTCTGGAAAAAGAAAAATACAGTTACTACGAAACTGCCGAAAAAAACGATTCTGAAAATCAATCGGAAATCAAATTAAAAACACTGTTCGTCAGCCAAATTGATTTTTTAAATTTAGCAGAGGTTTCTTTATTTATCCCTCAAAACAATAATTCATTTTACTCTTTTAAGATTAAGGAGTTTTGTTTTGAAAGCCTGACTCCCCCTCCTGAAATGGGATAATTACATTTCAAAACAGCTTAGTTTCTAAAAGCTGTTCCAAAGTAATTATTAAAATCTGCTGCAATTTTATTGTGGCCACTAAACACATTCAAGATGAAAAACCTAATAACTGCAATAGCGGTATTGTTTACAGTACAGCTATTTGCGCAAACGCACGAAATCATTAAACACAACGGAGAAAAGCTGGAGGTGAATTTTATAAAAATTGACAATAATTTGGTTTACTATGCGCAGCCAAACAGCACAGAACAGTACAAAATAAGCCGATATGCTGTAGCGCAGCTGAATGAAAAAACCAAAAGCAATTCCAGAATTGTAACTGAGAAAATAAATCTCACTGAAAAACCCGACTATAAAAAAGTAATCGTTTTGAAGGAGTCGGAAACAATCGGTCTGACAAAATCTGAAGACTTAAGGAGTTATCTTGGAGTTGCCAAAGGGGAAACAAGATGGTCATTATCCGAAATGGGGGAAAACAGTTTAAAACAAAATGCCGCAAAAAAGGGATACCAGTTTATTGTTATTACATCGAATAAAAAGGACAACCTGAAGGCAACCGCTTACACTTATTAATTCATTTTTTTAATCTTAATTTTAAAAAAGGCTGTCCGGGGTTAGGACAGTCTTTTTTTTAAAAATAATCGTGGTAGGTGTTTTTGTGGTAATAACATATCGATAAATGAGGCTGAACCGGAAACATCAAGGTTTCCAGTCCGTTTAAAGGGGTGCTGTTTTTTGAAACCAAATAATTACTTTCTATTATGTCTATTAAGGTCAAAAGAGGAGAATAGAAGGTAATTCCTATTTTATGTTTTGACGGGTCTGTGATGTCAGTATTGATAATATCCAACTGATAATTTGTAAACGGAAAATAATTATTTCCCAGCACATCGGTGACTCTGTGGAAGTTTCCCTTGAGCTGTTCTACATAGCTGTTTGCAGCAATGCCGATAAGGTAATGCAATTGACTGGCTTTTTCGTTTTCGGTCAGTAATTCTCTAAAAGTGGTTTTTGGATTTTCCTTCGAATTGAACTGCTGGCTTTGCATTAAATACTCTTTGAACGTATCTTCCCAGACGTATTTGTCCCACATAAAGGAAGAACTGCTGTCAATCACAATTCGGTACGCTAACCGTATTTTGGCTTTATGCATGGGTTTTATAAATTTTCAATTGGAACTTCAAAGAGCAGTAAAATAGCATTTTCAGAAAGGGCTTCCCATTCTATTGTTGCTGTTTTTTTTAAGCTCAAACCGTCTTTTTCCTGCAATAATCTGTTTTCTACTTCAAATGCTCCGTTGATTACAAAAACAAATACACCGTTTAAATCGTTTTTAAGGGCATAACAACCTTCTTTTCTTCCGTCATAAATGCCAATAAAGCCTATTGTATTTGAAAACCCAAAAAGCGGTTCCATTTTATTTCTTTCAAAAAAGCCAAAATCAAACCGATTGGAGGCAGTTTTAAAATTACTGGTTTTGGCGGCGAACCAGATTTCCAGAAAGTTTATGTTTTCTGAATCATAAGGATTGGAAAGCTCAAATGACATTCCCTTTTGTGCAGAGATATGTTTTATTTGCTCAATTCTGATGAAATCGGTATTGCCCAGACTGTCTCTATATTCGATGCCGCCAAAAAGAGGCAAAAGGACTACTTCTGTGTCGGTATCAATGAATGTAAATGTTTTTTGCGAAGGTGCCAATATTCCTTCGTTTAAAACTTTTAAAGTACCAAAAGGCTTTCTTGACCAATCCTGATAGGCTTCAAAGTTGAAGGTAGACAGTATTTGAAAAGCATCCGATTTAAAAACACCTCTTAAATCGGACTTGAAAATTTGTGCAGGTGTTTGCTTGATCATTTTTTTAAGCCTAAGAATTGTATAATGGTTTAGCCCGCAACGTTTATGGTATGTGTCAATATAAATCCATCTGCAACGCTACCGGTTACGGTAGCCAGTTCATTTGCCGTTGAATCCGAAAAAACATTATCGGAAGCATTGTAAGTATATCCGGAGAGTCCTTTGGTATAGCCATTTTCGCTGGATGCGTTTACAAGAGCCACGGCACTGCCTGAACCTTCGGGGAAAGCAATTTGTGTTACCAGCAGTGATGTTCCCGCAGCATTGTATATGTGAACGTGTATGTGTGTGGCTCTGCTTGTGTACCATCCTGGAAAAATAGAGGTGAATTGAACCAGTCCGCTTGCATCTGTGGTCTGTCTTCCTCTAAGGAAATGCACTGAAGTAAAATCGGCGCTCTGCATCGATGTTCCGCCGTATTCCGAATAATATCCGTCTTTGTCACAATGCCAGATGTCGACTATTGCTCCTTCAAGTGCTGCACAGCTGGCCTTGGTATTTTTTACGTTAATGTTTATTTTAAAACCTACTCCCGTTCTATCACTGACAATGTTTGAAGTAACCAGCGAACCCGGTGTTTT
>Ga0208398_100787_pt1 | contig 16333 bp, 13 predicted proteins | sample LakWasMe79_HOW10_2_FD_183905 | JGI IMG/M metagenome (GOLD analysis project Ga0208398, IMG submission 183905) | Freshwater sediment methanotrophic microbial communities from Lake Washington under simulated oxygen tension - Sediment Metagenome... | ecosystem: Environmental > Aquatic > Freshwater >...
GTGTTCCAGGCCTTTCATGTGCTGGGCCATCTGGACGTGACACAAAACGTGGCCTTGCCACTGCTGCTGCTGGGTACGCCCGACGACGACCGGGTGCAGGCCATGCTGCAGGCCGTGGGGCTGGAAGACATGGGCGCCCGCCTGCCGCAGCAGCTCAGCGGCGGACAGCTGCAGCGCGTGGCCATCGCCCGCGCGCTGGTGCACCGCCCCACGCTGCTGCTGGCGGACGAGCCCACCGGCAATCTGGACCCCACCACCGCGGCCAAGGTGATGGAAGCCCTGGTGGCGCAGACCCGCGCGCATGGCACATCGCTGGTGCTGGTCACGCACTCCGAAGCCGCGACTGCGCGCGCCGACCGGGTGCTGCACCTGCGCGCGGACGGCATGGCTGACCGCTAACGCTACTCTTTCATCCAGGTCTGCAACTGGTCACAAACCGCCGGGCTATCGAGCAGGCCCAGGTGGTGCATGCCGTAGAACACACGCTGGTGTTCGGCCGGCAGGTGCAGCGCACGATCGGTGTCGCGGTGCTTGCCCAGCGCGCTCTTCAACGGCACCAGGCCGTCACCCACCAGCTGGCCCCAGATTTCGCTGGGCTCCTTGGCAATCATCGCGGCAATGGCGTAGCACTGGACGTTGGCCGGCAACTGCGAGAGCTGGCGCCGGTCGTCGGCATGGGCAAAGCGGTCATGGCCTTTCCAGTCCTCGTCGATTAGATTGCCATGGCGCAGGTCCGTCGTGCCGGCGCTGCGGATTTTTCCCAGGCGCGACAGTGCATGGGAATAGGGGCTGGCCTCCAGCGCCTTGTCGATCAGGTTGCCGGCCTGCTCAACCATCGATCCGTGCTGGGGTGTGCCGACGAAGAACAGTTTGTGCACCTGCTGCACCCAGGTGTGCCGGGCTTTCTTGCCATAGTGAAATGCACTGCGCGCCACCATGCCGCCCATGCTGTAGCCCACGATGCAAACCTCCTGCACCTGCGTGGGCCATTGGGCCAGCAGTTGCTCCAGCCGGTCGGCCAGTTCCCGGCCGTTTTCCGAAATGTGCAGGCCCGTGTTGTAGCGTAGGTACATGGGCGTGAATCCGTTGGCCGCCGCCAGCACCGCGCCATGGTCGTGGCCGTTGCGGCACCACTGCAACTCGTTCATGCAGTGGCCGTGCAGCATCACCAGAATCTTGCCCGACGCATGCGGGATCGCGTGGGCCAAAGCCGATCGGGTGATCTCCAGCGTCTGGCCATCTCGCCGCCACGCCATCCCCAAGGTCAGCGGGTTGTCGTGTGCGCGCATGTGGTCGCCCAGTACACCGTTGAGGATAGACACCAGGGCGCTGCGGCCGGGTGATGAACGGGCCGGGTCCCGCACGGGGTGAAAGTACTCCACTGCGCTGTCCAGCCCGTGGCCCACCGCAGCGGTGGCCCGGCGCACCAGCTGGTAGACCAAGGCGCTACTGCCCTTCAAGCCTTTGTAAACCACCCCGTGCACGCCGGACACCGGCTTGGCGCCAACCTGGCCCAACGGCGTGGGCAAGCCGAGAATCGTGTGGTGCATGGCCTCCACCATGTCGGTGACACCCAGCGTGGCGTCAACGACCAACTGGCTGTAGCCCTGAATGTCCGAGAGGTGAATGTGCGGGCGTTTCATGTGCATCGTGCACTCAATCCGCCGCCAGGCCGCGGATATGGGTGGCAACCACCAGCAGCTGGGTGTGGTCCATGCGGGTGATGAACTTGCGGCAGACTGAACTGATCAGCGTGACCGCGCCGGACATGCCCAACCGGGCGGACTGCTCGGCGACAAAGCCTACGTCCGCCGCCTTCAGCGGCTTCAGAAAGTAGTAATCCATGCCGGCGTCTACCAGTTCGGCCACCAGATCCGCAACGGCATCGCCGTGGTTTTTCTTCGCAGGGTGTGCCTCCAGGGCGGTCAGGACCGCGTCCGTTTTCTGGCGCAAGGCCTGGGAGTGGTAGAAGCGCAAGGATGGCTCGTGCGCCACTTTGGATTTGGTCGAGGACTTGGTTGCGGTAGCCATGGTGTCTCCTTGAATGTGGGCGTCGCCAGGAAGCCCAGCGATTGCCTGTATTGTGTACGTTCGTACACAATTATTCAAGGATTGCCGTGCAATCTAGACTGAATAACCTAGGTTGCGCATCAAAACGTATTGCATTCCGTGCGGAAAGGCCAGAAGCTCAACGAAACAATCGTACACAATCCGGCAGGCGCATCACTCTGCGGCGTGTACGGTACCAATGCCATCTGCGGACTTGGTGACCTTGGCCGGCTTTCCGTAATACGTCAGCGAGCCAACGCCTTCCACCCTGGCGGTCAGCGATTCACTGGCACGCACTTTGACCGAACCCACGCCCTCCAGCCGTGCATCCACATGCTGGGCATCCAGCTCACGCGCGTTCAGGGTCCCCACGCCCTCGGCCCTCAGGACAAAATTCTTGACCTTGCCGTCTACGGTGGTGGAGCCAACGCCCTGGTACGTGAGATGGAAGCTCTCACCGGCCAGCTGTTTCAACGTGGTTCCCCCCACGCCTTCCAGATGCATGCGGGTCAACTCAGGGACGGTGATCGTGATGGCGACGCGATCACTCCAGCCAAAGCTCTTCTTTTTCTCCGGCATGGATATGACCAGCTCGTCGCCCACGACGGTGGTGCTGAGCTTGGCCAGAACGCTCTCGTCCCCATTGACGACAACGGACTGCTTTTGTCCGGCGGTCACCACCAGTGTGTAGACACCCTGGCTCTTGATGGACTTGAACTCCGGCAACTCGCGCGCCTCCTGCGCGGCGAACGCCCAGGGCGTTATCGCCAGCAATCCGATACAGAGGAACTTTCGCATGGGGGAACTCCTTGAATGTGCAAACTGTGAACAAGGGGGAGTGTCGTGTGCCCGCGTCTACTTGTCGACGCCGGGGCGATGAAACGCAGTTTTGGCGGGCTGGGCTGCAAAAGCAAAGGGGGCGGAAACCCCAGTCACCAGATCTGCTGCAGCCCGCCATTCACCAGGCGGTAGCCGCTGGTGCCCATGGCACGGGCCTCGGCTTCATCGTGCGTCACCAGCACCGTGGCGATGTTGAACTCGGTGATGCGCTGGCGAAACTCCTGGCGCAACTGCAGCCGCAGCTCCGCATCCAGCGCCGAGAACGGCTCGTCCAGCAACAACACACGCGGCTGGGTGATCAGGGCGCGGGCCAGCGCCACGCGCTGCTGCTCGCCACCAGAGAGCCGGGTCACCCGGGCACGGGCAAAAGCCTGCAGGCCAAAGCGCTCCAGCATGGCACAGGCCTGCGCGCGGGCGTCAAACTTGCGCACACCTTGCTCCACCAGACCAAAGGCCACGTTGTCCTGCACATCCAGATGGGGAAAGAGCGCAAAGTCCTGAAACATCAACGCAAAGCGACGCCGCTCGGGCGCCAACGCGGTGATGTCTTGCCCATCGAACAGCACCCGGCCCGCGTCCAGCGGCTCCAGCCCCGCAACGATCTTGAGCAGCGTGCTCTTCCCCGACCCCGACGGCCCTAAAACAGCCACCGTTTCACCGGGCGCAACACGCAGACTCACGCCCCGCAACAGCACGCGCGACTCCCAGTCCTTGGACAGATCAACTAACTCAAGCACAGAAAAAACTCCACTCTAAAAACCTCCCGCCAGTAGAAGCATCACTCAAAAAAGCTCGGTCAAATGTGGCTGTTAACTCCCCCTCGCCCGGCGGGGCGAGGGGGTTGGGGGGAGTGGGGAAACCCCAGACCACTCAATCACCACAAAAGCCAAAAAAGCCAGGCCCATCAACAAACACGACAGCACCACCGCCGCATCGCGGTTGACCGTACCGGGCCGCCCCAAATGCTCATACACCAGCGTGGTCAGCGTAGCCCACTCGGGCCGCGACAAAAACAGCGTGACCGCAAACTCTCCCACCGCAGTGGCGGCCGCAAACGCCATGCCCCGTCGCAGCGCCGGGCGCAGCAGGGGCAGGGTCACAAGCCAGAACACATGCAGCGGCGTGGCGCCCAGTGTGCGCGCAGCCTGCGCCAGATGCATGGGCATGCTGTCCAGCGCCCCCGCCAGTGACTTGGCGACAAAGGGGTAGGCCAGCAAGGCGTAGGCGCAGACCAGCAGGCCAAAGCTGGCCGTCCACTGCGGGTACAGCAGCAGCAGGCCAAACGCCACCATGACGGGCGAGACCACAAACGGCAAGAACACCAGCGTGCGCAGCAGCAGCGATTGGCGGGCCGCCAGCGCATGTGCCAGCCCCAGGCTCGTTGCCAATGCAACGGCCAGCGCCGTGAAGCGCAGGCTGTTCCACAGCGCCGCCAGCGTGGCGTCATCCAGCAGCACACTCCAGGCGCCACTGCCAGCCGCGGCCGCGCGCCAAACGATGGCCAGCAGTGGTGCGCCACAACACAGCGCCAGCACCACCAGCGCGCCCCACACGCTGCCCCACTGGCGCAAGCCACTCGGCCTGCGCCGCTGAACAGCATCGGCACGGGACGGTGTGGCCAGGCGCCGCTCGATGGCTGCATAGGCCAGCGCCACACCGCCTGTGAGCGCCAGCACCCACAGAGCCAGTGAACCGGCCTGCGCCAGTTGCAGTTCATGCGCGACCAGCGTGTAGATTTCCACCTCCACGGTGGCGTATTCCTGCCCACCCAGCACCAGGGCCAGACCAAAGCCGGAGAAGCAATACAAAAACACCAGGCACAACGCCGACATCAACCCGGGCGCAATAGCCGGCCACTCGATGCGCCAGAACGCCCGCCACGGCGTGGCACCCAGCGTGCGGGCAGCGGCAACGCGGGAGGCGCTGACCTGCCCCAGTGCTTCGGTGGCGGCCCGCACCACCAGACACAGGTTGAAAAACAGATTGCCGTAGATCAACAACCAGGGGCTTCCCTGCAAGTCCGGGCCACCCCACGCCTGGACGACGCCCTGCGGCCCCAACAGCGCCAGCACGCCCATGGCCGCCACCAGCGTAGGCACCACAAAGGGCAGCATCAGCGCGTGCAGCACTAACGCCCTCCCCGCAAACTCGAAACGCGCCAGCACCCAGGCCACCGGCAGGCCCAGCCCCAGCGCCAGCACGCAGGTCAGCGTAGCTTGCAGAAAAGACCAGGCCAGCCGCCAGCGCAAGTAGCTGTCCTGCAGCGGCGCCCACAGGGAGAGCTGCCCACCTTCAACCAACAGGCGCACTGCGGGCGCCACCAGCAGGGTCAGCAGGAAGACCAGCGGAAAGACTGCCAGCAGCCAGTTTGCTCTATTTTTCATAGCTGCTTACGCAGTGCTGGCCAGGGCTAGCGATCGATTTATGCACTACACGTTCGGCGTGCATCACTTCAAAACCGTTTTGGTCCAGCGTTGCACCCACTGAGCATTCTTGTCTGCGATGGCCAGCGCGCCGGGGCTGTCAAAGGTCGCAGGCTCGACTGCATGGCGTAGCGCATCTGCGCGCGCCACGGAGGCGTCCGCCGGGAACATCCACATCTCGGTTTGAAGCGCTTGCTGTACCGCAGGCGAGCGCAAAAACTGCACGAACCGCAGCGCCGCCGCGCGCTCCCGGCCGCCCTTGACCAGCCCCACGCCCTCAATCTGGCGGAACACGCCACCGGGCAAGGACAGGCTGCCTGTGGGCGGCTCAGTGAGTTTGACCTTGCTGTAGAACACTTCGGCGGCCGGGCTGCTGGCATAGCTGACGACCAGGGGGCGTGCGCCGCCGCTGTGGCTGAACTCGGTGTAATAGGCCTCGGTCCAGCCCTTGGTCACCTTGACGCCATTGGCACGCATGCGGGCCCACCAGTCAAAGGCCTGTGCTTCACCCAGGGCGCCGATGGTGGCCAGCAGAAAGGCATTGCCCGGGCTGGAAGTCGCCGGGTTTTGCACCGCCAATAGCTTGGCGTAGGCGGGCTGCGCCAGGTCTTCCAGTGAGCGCGGCAAGGTCAGGCCCTTTTTGGCAAACCAGGCCTTGTCATAGTTGACCGTCACGTAGCCATAGTCCACCGGCACCAGGCCCGCGGACAGGCTGAGCTTGCCCTCGCCAATCGCCGGGCCCTCCGATGGGTCCAGCACTTGGGCCGCCAGGGCTTTGCCTGCCAGCACGTTGTCAATGCCAAACACCACATCGGCCACCGGGTTGGCGCGGGTCAGGATGAGCTTGTTCAGCATCTCCCCCGCGTCACCGGCTTTGGTGATGCGCAGTGTGACGCCCGCCTCTTTCTCAAACTGCGCCAACAGGGGCTTAGGCAGGGCAAAGGAGGCATGGGTCAGGACCCGCAGTTCGGCGGCGTGGGCCAGCCACGCGCTGGCTGCCAGCAACCCCAACAAACACACGCGCCCCAGCCGTCGGGCGAGCGAGAAGCCATGCAAAGCCAAAGCGGGATGGGGCATGTTGAACAAATGCGGTCTTTCGTGTCGCTCGTGGCGGGTGCACCAGTGGTGGGCGCATTCTAGCGACCTGCCCTGTTTGCCAATGGTGTGCCGCGCGCCCACAGCGCAGCGGCTTAGCGCAAAGGATGCGTACTGCTCATAGCGGCGCAAAAGGACCAGCGCCGTATCCTTGTCATGGCCTGTTCCAGCCTGGGAGGCAGTGGCTATGTTGGAGGTGATGCGGCACTGCGGCCAAGAATGCGTTGAACGTTCGTTTCCTCATTGATCGCCTTGTCGAACCCCTCCAAACCAAACATATTGAGGACTCGCTTGAACTGCATTGCCACTTGAGGCTTCAACTCAGTCAATCTGTGGCACGCCTCCAAGGTGACCGCATCAAGTTCGTCCTTTGGCAGCACGCGATAGACGAGGCCCCAGTCTGCGGCCTCTCTGGCGCTGAATTCGTCACCGAGCAACATCAGCGCCTTGGCCCGTGTCAGGCCGATTGCGGCCGGCAGCGTAGCAACCAAGCCACCGGTCACAAAAACGCCAATCGAGGCTTCAGGCAGCTTGAACTTGGTATCGTCGCAAGCATAGACAATGTCCGCATTGAGCATCCATTCAAGCCCGGCCCCGACGGTCCAGCCATGGACCGCAGCGACGACGGGTTTGGGATTCCCGACAATCGACTTTGCAACGGCCTGGACCAATTCAAGGTCTCTATCCGTAGGAGCTTCGCTTACGTCACGGCCGGCGCAGAACGCTCTGCCGCTGCCTGCGATTCGGATGGCACGTATTGATGAATCGGCCGCTGCAGTGTCGAGTGCCACCAGCAAGGAGGCAGCCAACTCGTTGTCGATCGCGTTGAGCTTATTGGGTCGATTCAAGACCAACGTCAGGACTGCGGAATCGCGTTTTAAGAGAAGTTTAGGCTCGGTCATTGGCAAAGAATAGCAGGCACCCTGATCAGCGGCACCACGGCTGCGGCCTGTGCGACAGCGCACAATCCGTCTTACCCATGCAAACCCTTTTCGCACTGCTCACAAGCTTCTCCTGGCAGGAACTGCGCAACCACCCCTGGCGCAATGCCGCGGCGGTGGTGTCGGTAATGCTGGGTGTGGCCCTGGCGTTTGCCGTGCACCTGATCAACGCGTCGGCGCTGGACGAATTTGCGCAGGCGGTGCGCTCGGTTGGCGGGCAGCCGGACCTGGAGTTGCGCGCCAGCACCGGCTCGGCGGGCGGCATCCCCGACACGTTGCTGGGCCGCATGGCCCGCCACCCCGACGTGGCACTGGCCAGCCCGGTGCTGGAGATCAGCGCCTATGCGCTGGGCCCCAATCCCAATGCCAACACACCCCGCGTACTGCTGCGCCTGGTGGGTGTGGACGCGCTGCAGGTGGCGCAGATCAGCCCGGACCTGCTGCCCCTGCCCGGTGCCAGCGCCGACCGGCTGGACATCTTTGCACCCGACACCGTGTTCCTGAACGCCAACGCCCGCAGCCGCCTGACCGGCGACACGGTGCAGTTGCAGTGGGGCATGCAGCTCAAGACGCTGCGCGTGGCGGGCTCCGTGCGCGCATCCGGTGCACCGCTGGCGGTGATGGACGTCGCTGCAGCACAAGACCTGTTTGGCAAGCCGGGCCGTCTGACGCGGCTGGACCTGCGCCTGCGTGCTGGCGTCGACCGCGACGCCTTTGTCCGCGCCCAGCACGCCTCGCCCGACTGGCCGGCGCAGGCCACGCTGGTGGAGCCCGGCGACACGCTGGAGCGCATGTCCACGCTGTCGCGTGCCTACCGGGTCAACCTGACGGTGCTGGCCCTGGTGGCCCTGTTCACCGGCGGTTTTTTGGTGTTCTCGGTGCTGGCGCTCAGTGTGAGCCGGCGCGCGCCGCAGTTTGCGTTGCTGGGCGTGCTGGGGCTGACCGGCGGGCAGCGCCTGGGCCTGGTGCTGCTGGAGGCGGCCGTGCTGGGCCTGGCCGGCAGCGTGCTGGGCATCGCGCTGGGCACGGGTCTGGCATCGCTGGCCTTGCGCCTGCTGGGCGGCGACCTGGGAGGGGGATTCTTTGCCGGTGGCGCACCTGCCCTGCAATGGAATCCGCTGGCCGCCCTGGCGTTTGCCACGCTGGGTCTGCTGGCGGCCCTGGTGGGTGCCTGGTGGCCGGCGCGCTGGACGCAGGGCCTGCCGGCCGCGCAGACCCTCAAGGGCCTGGGCACCGCGCAAGCGCCCCAGAGCCATGTGGTACTGGCAGCCGCCTTGCTGGTGGCCGGTGGCCTGCTGGCCTTGCTGCCCCCGGTGTGGGGCATACCGCTGGCCGCCTATGCCAGCGTGGGCCTGATTCTGGTGGGCGGCATTGCCGGCCTGCCCTGGCTGGTGGGCGTGGTGCTGGACCGCGTGGCACCGCTGGTCACACGCCAGGCCTTGCCCCTGCTGGCAGTGGAGCGGGCCCGGCGCGTGCGTGGCAGTGCGGCGGTGGCGGTGAGCGGCGTGGTGGCGTCACTGAGTCTGGCGGTGGCGCTGACGGTGATGGTGGCCAGCTTCAGAACCTCGGTCACGCAGTGGCTGGACACGGTGCTGCCCGCCAGCCTGTATGTGCGTTCGTCGGCCAGCGCCAGCACGCAGGACACGGCCTACTTCGACCCCGCATTTGTGCAGGCCGCGGCACGGCTGCCCGGTGTGCAGCGGCTGGGCAGCCAGCGCAACACGCAGTTTCTGCCCGACCCCAGCCAACCCGCCGTCACGCTGATTGCCCGCCCCCTGGGGTCCATGACCGGGGCCACACGCGGCCTGCCGCTCACGGGTGAGCCCCTGCCGGTGCCCGCGGGCCAGATCGGCATCTATGTGAGCGAGGCCATGGTGGACCTGCACGGCGCACGGCCGGGCACGGTCTACACCCCGCTCCTTAAGCATTTTCAGGCTCTAGCCCTCGATAAATATGATGGTAGCGCTACGTTTTTTATAGCAGGTGTGTGGCGCGACTATTCCCGCCAGTTTGGCACCATCGCCATGGAACAGGCGGATTTCCAGCGCCTGAGTGGCGACAACCGCGTCAACGACATCGCCCTATGGTTGGAGCCGGACGCGGACCTCCCGGCGCTGGAGCAGTCACTGCGCGACCTGGCCAACGCCCAGGCCCACACGCCCGGCGGCGAGGCAGGGCGGCTTATGGACTTTGGCTCGGCGCGGGAGATCCGCGCCACCTCGCTACGCATCTTCGACCGCAGTTTTGCCGTCACCTACTGGCTGCAGGCGGTGGCGATTGGCATAGGCCTGTTTGGCGTGGCGGCGTCCTTCAGTGCCCAGGTGCTGGCGCGGCGCAAGGAGTTTGGCCTGCTGGTGCACCTGGGACTGACCCGCCGCCAGGTGCTGCGCGTGGTGGCCACCGAGGGGCTGGCCTGGACCACGCTGGGTGCCATGGCCGGCCTGGGCCTGGGCCTGGCCGTGGCGGTGGTGCTGGTGCACGTGGTCAACCCGCAGAGCTTTCACTGGACGATGGAGCTGACCCTGCCCGGCTGGCGCCTGCTGGCACTGGGCGCGTCGGTGGTGTTGGCAGGCACGCTGACGGCATGGCTGGCCGGGCGCGCTGCCGCAGGGCGCGACGCCGTGCTGGCGGTCAAGGAAGACTGGTAGCCCCGAGGTCGGGGCCGAAGCCGTGCCTACTCGTGCCGTAGCGCCTCGATGGGGTCCAGCCGCGCGGCACGGCGGGCCGGGAAGTAGCCAAACACCACACCAATGACGGCCGAGAACACAAAGGACAGCACGTTGACGGCAAGGTTAAAGGTGTAGGGCACCTCCATCAACGCCGCCAGCCCGATGGAGGCCCCGGTGGCCAGCACAATGCCCACCAGCCCACCCAGCCCCGCCAGCACCACGGCCTCGATCAAAAACTGCAACAGCACTTCGCGCTCCAGCGCACCAATGGCCAGGCGCAGACCGATCTCGCGGGTGCGCTCGGTCACGCTGACCAACATGATGTTCATGATGCCGATGCCGCCCACCAGCAGGCTGACCGCCGCCACGGCGCCCAGCAGCATGGTCATGACCTTGGTGGTGCCCGACAGCGTGTCGGCCAGCTGCTTCGTGTCGAGCACGTTGAAGTTGTCTTCATCGGTACTGGCCAGCTTGCGCCGCTCGCGCAGCAGCTGCGTGATGCCCGCCGTGACGCGTGTGGCGTCGCTGCCGTCCTGCATGGACACCAGCAACGTGTTGACCCGGGTGTTGCCGGTGATGCGGCGCTGCAGGGTCTTGAGTGGCACCAGCACCACATCGTCCTGGTCATTGCCAAAGGCGCCCTGCCCTTTGGAGGCCAGCAGGCCGACGATCTCGCACGAGATCTGCTTGACGCGCAACTGCGCGCCCAGCGCGGCTTGCGTGCCAAACAGCTCGCGCCGCACGGTTTCGCCGATCAGGCAAACCGCCGCACCGCCACGCAATTCGTCGTTCGAAAATTCGCGGCCGCTGACCAGCTTCCAGTTACCGGTCGTCAGCCAGTCATTGGTGCTGCCGATGACGCTGCTGCTCCAGTTGCGGCCATAGGCCACCAGCGTGGAGTTGGTGCGTGCCTCGGGTGCCACGGCCGCAATGCCACCGATCTGGGTGGCAATGGCATCGGCGTCGGACTCCTTGAAGGCCACGGCGTTGCCGCCACCGCCGGGACCCATGCGCTGACCCGGGCGCACCTGCAGCAGGTTGGTGCCCAGGCCGGAAATCTGGTTCTGCACGGCCAGCGTGGCGCCGTTGCCCAGCGTGACCATGGTGATCACGGCGCTGACGCCAATGACGATGCCCAGGATGGTCAGGAACGAGCGCATCAGGTTGCGCCGGATCGAGCGCAGGGCTAGCATCAGGGTATTGAGCAGCATCTCAGTGCGCCTCGGGCACAGGCGGGGCCTCGTGCAGCCCCGCCGGGTGTTCATTGCGCTCATCGCTGGCCACCACACCGTCAACAAAACGCACGATGCGCTTGGCATAGGCGGCCATGTCCAGTTCATGCGTCACCATCAGCACGGTGATGCCATGATTGACATTCAGGCCCCACAGCAGGTCCATGATCTCGCGGCTGCGCTGGGTATCGAGATTGCCGGTGGGTTCATCGGCCAGCAGCACGGCGGGCTCGGTGACGATGGCGCGGGCAATCGCCACCCGCTGTTGTTGCCCCCCCGACAACTCGGCCGGTGTGTGGTGCTCCCAACCCTTCAGGCCAACGGACTCCAGCGCCTTGGCGGCCATGGCGTGGCGGGTGGCGGCCGCTTCACCGCGGTACAGCAAGGGCAGCTCTACATTTTCCTGGGCCGAGGTGCGGGCCAGCAGGTTGAAGCCCTGGAACACAAAGCCCAGATAGCGTCGGCGCAGGCGGGCGCGCTGGTCGCGGCTCAACGTCTCCACATGCAGGCCCTGGAACAGGTATTCGCCGGTAGTGGGCGTATCGAGGCCGCCCAGCGTGTTCATGACAGTAGATTTGCCCGACCCGCTGGGGCCCATGATGGCCACAAAGTCTCCTGCGTCAATGTCCAGGTTCACCCCCTTGAGCGCTTGTAACGCGGTGGCGCCCTGGCCATAGGTTTTGGTGATGCCGCGCAGGCGGATCAGAGGTTCGCTCACTTTTCAGTCCCTGCGGCGCGCTGGTCGGTAATCACAGCCATGCCCTCCTGCAGGCCTTCACCAGACACTTCGGTCATGCGGCCATCGCTGATGCCGGGTTTGACGGCCACCGCCACGGCCTGGCCGTCTTTGAGAATCCACACCTGTTTGGCGGCGACACCGCTGCCACCCGCGGTCTTGCGCCCACCGCCCCGTGGCATGCGTGGCACCAGCTTGGAGACCACACCACCGCTGTTGGCCGCCGGTGCGGACGCCGCCGCCGCGGACTCAGCCGTGGGCGTAAAACGCAACGCGGTGTTGGGCACCAGCAGGACGCCGGTGCGTTCGGTCGAAACAATGGTGGCCGCGGCCGTCATGCCCGGACGCAGGCTCTGGTCGCTGTTGTCCACACCGAGATACGTGGTGTAGGTGACCACGTTGTCGGTCTTGGTGGAGCCAAAGGCGACCCGGGTAATCTTGGCCGGATAGCGGCGCGACGGATAAGCGCTGACCGTGAAGGTGGCGTTTTGGTCCACCTGGACGGAGCCCACGTCGGCCTCGTCCACGCTGACTTCCAGGCGCAACCGGGCAATGTCTTCGGCAACGCTGAACAGCGTGACGGCCTGCAACGAGGCGGCCACCGCATTGCCCGGATCCACCGTGCGGGTCAGCACCACGCCGTCGATGGGCGAGCGGATCGAGGCTTTGGACAGATTGGTCTCATCCGTGGACACCGTGGCGCGCACCTCGGCCACGTTGGCGCGGGCACTGGCCTCGGCGGCCACGGCACGGTCCACATTGGCGCGGGCACTGTCGAGCTCGGTGGCCGATGGCACCTTGCCGCCCGACAGGCGCGCCACCTCTTCAAAACGCGCCAGGTTGGCTCGGGCCTCCTTGACCGTGGCCGTACTCAGCGCCTGCTGGGCCAAGGCGGCGGCCAGCGACGCGCGGGATCGCAGCACCTGGTCGGACAGTTTGGCCGTGTCCAACTCCACCAGGATCTGGCCTTTCTTGACACGGTCATTCACATCGACCAGCACGCGCTTGACGGTGCCGGAAAGCTCGCTGCCAATGTTGACGGCGCGCGTTGGCTGCAGCGTGCCGTTGGCCAGCACAGTCAGGGTCAGGTTGCCCTTCTTCACCACCTCGGTCACGTAGGTTGGCTGTGCACTGGTGTTCTTTTGCGTCAGCCAATAGGCCAGCCCCGCTGCCAGCACGGCGGCCACCGCAACGGCAATCCAGAGTGCGGGGCGCTGCCACCAGGGCCGGGAGTGCTCATCGCCCAGTATGGTTTTCAAATCGACCACAGCAGGGTTTGCAGGCGTGTCAACAGGAGGTGTAGGGTTGGTCATGGCGTATAGAAGATTCAGGGCGTCGTAGTGTCGGCTTCGGGGGTCCAGCCACCACCCAGGGCCTTGTACAGGCGGACGTGGTCGGCGCTCAGGCTGGCACGGGTGGACTCCACACCATCCTGGGTGGAGAGCAAGGTGCGCTGGGTATCAAGCACAGTACGAAAATCGATCAAGCCGCTGGCATAACGCTGGCGCGCCAGCAGGTCCGCATTCGCGGCGGCGCTGGAGGCGGCCTGCAGCCGCGCCAGGCGCTCGGTATTGCCTTGCAAGGCCACCAGGGCATCTTCCACGTCCTTCAGGGCCTTGAGCACGGTTGACTGGTAGGCCAGGCGGGCCTGTTCCAGCGCAGCCTCCTGTGCCCGGACCTGGGCGCGCGCGGCGCCTCCGTCAAACAAGGGCACCGAAACGCTGGCCAGCAGCGCCTGCGCAACCGACGCGCCATTGGTCAGGGCGCCCAGCGTCAAGGCGCGCAAACCGAGAGAACCCGAAATCTGGAAACTGGGGTAGCGCGCCGCATCGGCCTGAGCAACGCGGGACAACGCTGCGCTGACGCGGTATTCGGCCGCGCTGACGTCCGGGCGCTGGCGCAGGGTCTGGGCGGGAAAGGCGACGGCCAGGTTTGCGCTCGCGTGTGGAACCAGTCCCACACGCGCGGCGTCGGCGGTCAGGCTGCTCTGCAGGGCCGCTTGCGGCTGACCGGTCAGCACGGCCAGGCTGCTGAAGTCTTGGGCCAGGCTGGTGGTCAGAGAAGGGATCTGGGCGCTGGTTTGCTCGCTGGCAGCCACTGCCTGCTCGACATCCAGCGACGACGCCAACCCGGCCTGGGCGCGCCAGCGTGCAATCTGCAAGGTCTCCATTTGCGCGGCCAGGTTGCTCCGGGCAATAGTCAGGCGCGCCTGCAAGCCCCGCAGATCAATGTAAGTCACGGCGACCTCGGCCGCCATCGACACCTGCACCTGGGCCAGACTGGCTTGCGCGGCCTGCGCATCGGCTTCTGCGGCATTCAGTGTGCTGCGCTGGCCGCCAAACACATCGGGCTCCCAGCTTGCATCAAACCCGAGCTGGAAGGAGTCGGCGGCGTCGTTGCCACCCGAGCGGCTGCGCTGGGCCGATGCGGAGGCGTTGACGCTGGGGCCCAGGCCCGCGGCCTTGCCGTCCCGCAGGGCACGCGACTGCTGCAAGGCTGCCCGCGCAGAGCGCACGTCGGTATTGGCCTGCAAAGCCTGCGCAACCAGCGCCGTCAGCAAGGGATCGTTAAAGCGCTGCCACCACTGTGCCAGCACGGTCACGGGCTGCCCGGCTATGGGCTCTGTGGTTGCAACAGACCACCGTGCGGGAACTCGTGTGTCCAGTGCGGACGAAGGGGTGGATGGCTGCACTGCACAGCCACCCAACGCCACTGCGACCAGCCACACCAAGGGTGCAGTCCAGGCGGTAGTCGGCGTGCGGGGGGGAGGGTCTATAGCGTTCACCATGCTATTGTGGGCCGAGCCGGTGTCCGGCGTATTGCGACAGGTTAAGTCATGTAAAGTTGCCACGCGTTGTCCTTGTCTGCATCAACTGAGACAATGCCGCCACTGCGCGCGCTTGTCTGTTGCTTGGCACACCCAGGGGGCAAACGGTCAAGCATGCGCCCTCCACCGGGCGGTCAAGGAAATTTCCAGCAATGCACTCCACTGCACCCCGATCACATTGGCTCAGTCAGGCCATCGGCCGCCGCACCCTGCTGGGTGCCGGCATGGGGGTTGCGCTGGCACCGCGTGTGCATGCGGCGCCCATGCCGCACACGGCCCTGGTATTCCCCCGTGACGCGGGGGCACACCCAGACTACGCCATTGAGTGGTGGTACGTCACCGGCTACGCGCTGGACGAGAGTGCCAAGGCCGCATTTGGCTTTCAGGTGACGTTCTTTCGAAGTCGGATTCCCAGGACCCAGGCGATGCAATCCAGCCTGGCAGCCCGGCAACTGGTATTTGCGCATGCCGCACTGACGGATGTGAAGGGCCGCAAGCTGTGGCACGACCAGCGCATGGCCAGGTCATCCGGCGCAGAACCCAAAGACAACCCCAATGACAGCGCCTGGACCAGCACACAGGACACGAATATTCAACTGCGCGACTGGTCTCTGGCACGCCAGGGCCCGGACTTGCAGGCTCGCATTGCCGCCCGGGATTTCTCCATCGCCGTGACGCTGGCCGCCAGCCAGCCTGTTCTGCTGCAGGGCAACCAGGGGCTGTCCCAAAAAGGGCCGGATTCCGCGCAGACCAGCTATTACTACAGCCTTCCCCATTTGCAGGTGCGTGGCGAACTGGTGTTGCAGGGACGGCGCTACGCCGTGGGCGCGGGCAGCACGGCGTGGCTGGACCATGAATGGAGCCAGCAGATCATGCCGACCCAGGCCGTGGGCTGGGATTGGCTGGGCATCAACCTGTTCGATGGCAGCGCGCTGACGGCGTTCCGTTTGCGGGACCGACTGGGCCACGCGGTGTGGGACGGTGGATCGTTCCGTGCGAAGGACAGGCTATTTACTTTTCAGCGCGGCGAGGTGGACTTCAAGCCGCTGCGCAACTGGAAGAGCCCGCTGAGTCAGGCCAGCTATCCCGTGGAGTGGCTCGTGCGCACGCCGGCGGACTTTTACACCGTGCGGGCCCTGATCGACAACCAGGAGATGGACAGCCGTGCGTCCACCGGCGGCATTTACTGGGAAGGTCTGTGCGAGGTCTGGGACAGCAACCAGCGCCTGGTCGGGCGCGGCTACCTGGAAATGACGGGCTACGCCAGTCCTATGCGGCTCTAGCATTCGGCCAAGGGCCCGCCCCGATCAGAAGTCCATAACCAGGGACAGGTTGATGTGCCGGCCGGGTTGGGTGTAGGCATCTGCCTGGGTGATGGCGTTGGCAGTCGTCAGACCCTGCACATCCGACCACAACCAGTACTTGACATTGGTGGCATTCACGATGCCAGCGGTCAGGCGCAGATCCTTGCGCATGCGCCACTGGCCGGTGATGTCCAGTGTGGTGGCGGCTGGCACATTG
>Ga0208398_100789_pt1 | contig 16275 bp, 16 predicted proteins | sample LakWasMe79_HOW10_2_FD_183905 | JGI IMG/M metagenome (GOLD analysis project Ga0208398, IMG submission 183905) | Freshwater sediment methanotrophic microbial communities from Lake Washington under simulated oxygen tension - Sediment Metagenome... | ecosystem: Environmental > Aquatic > Freshwater >...
TTGCCGACCATGTGATCGTGCTGGCCAATGGCAAGGTCGCCATCGAAGGCACACCCGATGAGGTTCGCACCAGTACCGACCCCCTGGTGGCCCAATACGTCAAGGCCCTGCCGGATGGCCCGGTGCGGTTTCACTTTCCCGGCGCGGCGATGGCGCAGGACTTTGGCCTGCCCGTAGCCTGAGTTTCTTTCAAGCCGCGTGAAAGGGTCTTCGCGGGTTGGCACCTTCGCCCGCAACGGCCCGGAAGACCACACTGATGAAAACTTGACAAAGATCAATCATCGGGCCAAATGATTTCAAACCCTCTATTTCAGACAATTCTCCTATGGACGTGATAGACATGAGGGACTAGTCTCGATCTATCACATGCCCAGAAGAAAGAGTTGATCCATGAAAGCCCTTCAAACCGTCCTAGCGACAATGATTCTCGGTGGTGCATTGGCTGCGCAGGCGACGCCCATCACCTACACCATGGTGGTAGACAGTGTCACCGGAACAGCAAACGGTGTCGGCGTCGGGCCGGGCGCTACAACCACCATCGTGATCGGCGCCGACACCGCAAACATCACATCCGTCAGTGGCACCCGGAAATGCGTCAAGGGAGACAGCGGTACCATTGCCATCACGGGCATCAACGGAGGTGCGGCGCAATCACTGAGCGGCAATTTCTATGTATGCGCAAATACCGGTGGCGACAACGTGGGGGTCTACGGAGCGGCAGACGTCGGCAATTCGCCTGTTCATGGCGGGAACAGCGGCGGCGGCACAGGGGCATTGACGGGCTCGCCTGCCATGGACCTGGCCTCCAATATTGGCCCTGTGACCTACGTTGCTGCATCGATCCACTCCCACAGCACAGCACTTTCGTTGGTCGCTGGAGGCACCTACGCCGCAAATCGCCCGGAAAACGGGATTGGGCCAAATACGACGGCCTCATCCTTTAAAGCTGAGCTCGGTGCCAGTGCCTTCATTCCACCGCTACCCTATGCGCCTTATACGTTGGGTGTGGGCCTACCCACTGCGCTGGACATGTCCGGAGGCAGTGGCCCGTCGGTCAGCAACTGCCTGATACCCGCGATTCAACAACTATTGGGTGGTACAGCCGCTTATGCTGGACAGAACCGCTTGGGCCAAGCCTCGGTGCTATGGAACGGCCAGTCGTTGTCATTCTTCCCGGTGAACGCCAATGCCACCAGCAGTAACCCGCCCACCCTGCGGCTTCAAAGCGACAATCCGTTGGCCATCGTCACCACGTGCGGTACCTTGTACGCGGTACCTGCCCCGTTCGACCTGACCCTGTTTGGATCGACCTTAAATGCCATGGGCTTGCTGGCGTCGATTGACCAGAAGGGCGTGATTGCCCTGCGCATGGGCGGGGTGGTTTATGTTGGACGCCCAGACTTTGTGGTGACCGCGGGCTCCACGCTGCCAGTGGGTCTGTCCCGAGGCACCGATGGGCTGTTCAAGTTGACCAACGCCACGGGCAACAGCCAGGTGTTTCGCACCGCCTTCCTTGATCCCGCCGCTTTGGCCAGCGCCATGGGCGGAACAGTCACCGTTCAAACCGATGGCACCGCCATTCTCAGCGCGAATGGTCAACGCTGGACATTGGTTGCCGACCAAACATTGGCGGACGTGCCATTCGACCATGCCAATGACTTCACGGCATGGGCCGATGGGGGCAATCGTTTGCGCTATCGCATTCAGAACGTGAAGCCCTTCCCGCTGGACTTGTTCCAGTTCACGTACAGCCAGGGGTTCACGCGAACGGCCATGCCCTGAGCATTGGCCGATGCACCAATGCGTTAGCGGTTGCACAGAGTCGCGGCAATTACGCTATTAAATAGATAGCAATATACACATATCTCACGAGGGCTAGCGGCTCGTTTTGCATACGGTTACAAAATGAGCCGGGGCCGGCTGGAAATTTCGGTGCCCAGCGGCGAAGATAGCGCACCGCGTTCGTGGGGTAACTATGCGATTCACATTCAAGACGTTTACATGCACCGCCCAGGCAGCGGCGGTCGTGGCATTGAGCGCGGCCGCCTTGCCGGCACACACCACCAACACCTTTGACGCGACCACCAAGCTGCTGTCGCTGGACGCCGTCTCCTTGGGCGGCACTCGCTATGGCCAGGTCCGGGCGACCGTGAATGCCTATGTGCTGTTGGGAGTAGACGGCGGCACGCCCGGGGCGGACACGTTTGATGCGGCCACCAACCTGTTGACCCTGGGCAGCGTGACATTTCAGGGCACCACGTACAACAACGTGCGCGTCACCGTGACGTCGTACAGCCTGCTGAGCGCCGAGATCATGGGAGGGGGTGAACCCAAACCCGCTGTGACCGCAGCATATGGCAACCTGGCCGGTGCAGACCTGGGCGCGGGCGCCAGCCTGCACGGGGCCATCCCCTTCCCGGCCAGCAACGCGTGGAACACCGACATTTCAGGAGCTGCGGTCGACAGCAATTCCGACGCACTGATTGCCAGCATCGGACTCAGCCGCGGCCTGCACCCCGACTTTGGCGCCGGCCTGTACGACGGCGCGCCCATTGGCATTCCCTATGTGGTGGTGGCCAGCAGCCAGCCCAAGGTGGCCATCACCTTTACCGACTATGGCGACGAGAGCGACCCCGGGCCGTACCCGGTGCCGGCCGACGCACCCATTGAAGGGCAGCTGGCCAGCGGCGCGTCCTTTGGCGGGGACCGCCATGTGCTGGTCATCGATCGCGACGCCAACCGTTTGTATGAGATGGGCAATTCCTACCCGCAAGCCGGTGGCAGCTGGAAGGCCAGCGGGGGTGCCGTGTTCAGCCTGGACTCGAACACCGTGCGCCCGGGCGGCCAGCCCGGCTGGACCAGTGCTGATGCCGCGGGCCTGCCGATCTTTCCCGGCCTGGTGCGGTTTGACGAGGCATCCACCGGTGTCATTCGCCACGCGCTGCGCTTTACCGTCGCCAGCACCCGGCGCGCCTATGTGCCGCCCGCCACCCATTGGGCGTCGAGCAACACCAGCGCCAACCTGCCGCCGATGGGCATGCGCGTGCGCCTGAAGGCCAGCTATGTGATTCCGGCCAGCTTCAGCACCGAGACCCGGGCCATTCTGCAGGCGATGAAGACCTACGGCATGCTGGTGGCGGACAACGGCTCCAACTGGTACGTCAGCGGCGCGCCCGACGCGCGCTGGAACAACGACAAGCTGGTCTCCGAATTGGGCAGCGTCAAAGGCACCAGCTTTGAAGTGGTGCGCATGGACGGCCTGGCCACACCATAGGGGAACACCCAGCCTGAACGCCTACGGCGTGGCGGCGGGCGGGCGGGACAAGTCGGCGTGTTTTTCCCGCAGGTACTCGTCCAGAGCCAGCTCGTGCAACTGGGCGGCGTGCCGCTCGGTCAGCGCAAACCAGGCGCGCAAACGGGCTTCGGTCTGCTCAGGCGCGGTGCCGGTTGCGACGCTGGCATAGGCCTGCAGCGCCAGATAGTTGCGCATCACGTTGCGCTCTACCGACCCGCGTTCGCCCTGCACGTACTGGGGGCGACCATCTTTGCCTGTGCCCACCACGGTGAATCCGATCTTGGTGCGTCCGGCCGTCGCCAGGTACACACCCATGGCCATCCGTGCCAATCTGCCAAAGTTGTAGCCATAGGCAAAGTGCAAAAACGTGCGTTGTCCCTCAAGCGGTGTGGCTTCAAACACGATACGGTAGTCGGATGTGGATAGCGGGCCCGTCGCCGCAACCAGTACCACGCGCAGGTGTTCGGCCGTCGATGCCTCGACCCGCATGGTGTAGGCCATGCTATAGACCGTTCCCGCCGTGGCGCCCTGCTTGGGGCCTGCGGACAGCATCAACACGTCGCCCTGTGCACCGCGGGTGGCCTGGCAGGATCGCACATTGAGATGCAGGAACAACACGCCGCACACAGACTCCGCGCTGCCCAGTACCGTGGCGACACGGGCAAAGGGCAAAGCCATGTCCGCGTACACATCGGCCGACATGCGCCCACCGGATTCGTTCGAAATCAGGTGCAGCGGCTCGCCAAAGGTTTTGGCCTGCAGCTGGGGCAATAGTTCGGTACGCTTGTCCAACAGACGGGCAGCATCCGACGGCTCAGCGGCCCACGTGGCCGCACCGCACAGGACCAGCGCGGCAGTGAAGAGATTGCGCAGACGAATCAAACGCTATTGGGGGGGCGTTGGCGACACCAGCTGCCACCCTTCCGGGCAGTACTGGGTGTAGGGGTAATACTGCCCCACCGATTTGCAGAAATACCACGCATTGACCGGTTGCGGGGGCGCGGCAGGTGCCACATAGGTCGGCGCCGGCTGCACGTACGTGACGGCCGGAGGCACATAGGTGACCGGCGGCTGCACATAGACGGGTGGTGGGGCACTGGGCTGGCTTGCAGCAGCTCCAATGACCGCACCGGCAAGGCCGAGGAACAGCAGCGGGGCAATCCAGCCGCCGCCATGGTTGTGCGACTGGTAGCTGCGCTGTGGCCCGTGGGGGTAATACCCTCGGGGACCGTCCGCCAAGGCGCTGCCGCCCATTGCGGCGACGAGCAGCGCGACCATCAGGGTCTTGGGTACAACTTTCATATTCGGACTCCGGTTGGTGGCTTAACGCGCGGACCACATCGGCGGTTGACCCAGCCTAGGGACTGCGCATGACAGTCTCCACCGTCTGGCGGATCAGCGCCAGCGTGGCCTGCTGAGTGAGTGTGGTGGGCCGCAGGGAACTGGTGGCCAACGACAGCTTGGTCCGCAGCACCGGATCAAAAATGGCGCGTACCGAAAACGCCGACGGGCGCACCGAGTGGATCACCGCATTGCGCGACAACACGGCACAGCCGGTGCCGTCCGCCACCAGGTCCAGAATGGCCGATACGCCGTCGATCTCGAGCGCAATTTTTGGGCGGCAGCCAATGTTGGCCATTTCGGACTCCACCTGCATGCGAATGGCGTTGGGCCGGCTGGGAATCACCAGTGGCAATCGGGCCACTTCGCGCAGGGCAATGGGCCCGGGCGCCGGGTCCTCCAACAAACCGGGGGGCCGCATCTGCACCAGCAACAGGTCTTCGTCCAACAGCGGCGCAGTCTCGATTTCGGTGCTGGACTGGGCGTTGTACAGCACGGCAATGTCCAGGCGCCCATTGACCAGTGAGTCCTGCATGGCCACCGACAGCCCCTCGCTGATGGAAATGGTGGCATCGGGCATTTGTTGGCGAAACGCCCGTGTCAGGGGCACGGTCAGCATGCGCGCCACGCTGGTGGGCAGGCCCACGGCCACGCGCCCGGCCAGGGAACCCCGCACCCGGCCCAGTTCTTCCTTGGCCCGCTCCACCTGGTGCAAGATACCGCGGCCGTGCGCCAGCAGCAGCTTGCCGGCTTCGGTGGGCAGCGCGCCGCGCCCATTGCGCGTCAACAGGGTTTGGCGCAGTTCCACTTCCAGCAGGCGCACCTGGCGGCTCAGTGCGGGCTGCGCGATGTCCAGCGCAATGGCGGCGCGGGTGAAGCTGCCGAGTTCGGCGACGCGCACAAAGTATTCCAGTTGCTTGAGATCCATACCAGCCCATTTGAATAGCTAGGAGCTTATTATGCCGATTTGCAATAGCTGCTAGTAGGTGCCCGGGGCTTACCAAGAAACGGGGCGGCGTTCAAAATAGCAGCCATGCAACCCACCGCCACGCCTGCACGGGCTCCCCTCACCGGCATCTCATCCATGGCCACCCGCCAGCTGCTGGCCGAGTTGACCGCCGCCTACACCGCGCGCAGCGGCCAGCCCGTGGCTATCGCTTCCGTGGGCGGTGTGGACGCGGCCAAACGCGTGCAAGCCGGTGAGGCCTTTGACATGGTCATTCTCGCGTCTGACGCCATCGCCAAACTCGTGGTCTCCGGTCACCTGCGCGCCGACAGCGTCGTGGACCTTGTGCACTCCGGCGTGGCCGTGGCCGTGCGCGCCGGCACACCCCAACCCGACATCAGCAACGAAGACGCCGTGCGCCAGGCCATACTGGCCGCCCCCACGCTGAGCTACTCCACCGGCCCCAGCGGTGTGGCGCTGGCCCAGCTGTTTGCGCGCTGGGGCATTGCGGAGCAGATCAAGGAGCGTATCGTCACCGCGCCATCCGGCGTGCCGGTAGGCAGCCTGGTGGCCAGGGGCGAAGTGGCGTTGGGCTTTCAGCAGCTCAGCGAACTGATCCACGTGGACGGCATCGCAATGGTCGGCCCACTGCCGAGCGCCATCCAGATCACGACCACGTTTTCTGCCGCGATGACAACCAGCTGCACGCGGCCGGCCGAGGTGCAAGCCCTGCTGGACTTCATGGCCTCACCCGAGGCGGTACCCGCCAAACGCCGCCAGGGCATGGAACCCGCGTGAGATGACACTCCCCCCCGTTGCTTGCCCACTGCGTGTGGCCGCATACCCCCTCAAGGGGGCAACGCGAGTGGTCCGGCGAAGCCGGTTCCACGGCATTCCACGCTTGGACCTTCGCACGCGTTGCGGGTCGTGACTAGTGGTTAACTATTGAATATTTGAAACTGAGGAGTCTTCCATGATCATCGACTGCCACGGCCACTACACCACGGCCCCCAAGGCGCTGGAGACCTGGCGCAACCAACAAATAGCCGGCATCAAGGATGCCTCCGTGATGCCGAAAGTGGCGGACCTGAAAATCAGCGACGACGAGCTGCGCGAGACGATCGAGTCCAACCAGTTGCGCCTGATGAAGGAGCGCGGCTCGGATCTGACCCTGTTCAGCCCACGCGCCAGCTTCATGGCCCACCACATTGGCGACTTCAACGTTTCCAGCACCTGGGCGGCGATCTGCAACGAGCTGTGCTACCGCGTCAGCACGCTTTTCCCCGACCACTTCGTGCCGGTGGCCATGCTGCCGCAAAGCCCCGGTGTCGATCCTGCCACCTGCATCCCTGAGCTGGAAAAATGCGTCAAGGAATACGGCGCGGTCGGCATCAACCTGAACCCCGATCCATCCGGTGGCCACTGGACATCGCCCCCTCTGAGCGACAAGCACTGGTACCCCATCTACGAGAAGATGGTGGAGTACGACCTGCCGGCCATGATTCACGTGTCCACCAGCTGCAACGCCTGCTTCCACACCACCGGCGCGCACTACCTGAATGCCGACACCACGGCCTTCATGCAGTGCCTGACCAGCGATTTGTTCAAGGACTTCCCGACGCTGAAGTTTTTGATTCCGCATGGCGGCGGCGCCGTGCCCTACCACTGGGGGCGTTTCCGTGGCCTGGCGCAGGAGCTGAAGAAACCGCTGCTGCAGGACCACCTGCTGAACAACATCTTCTTCGATACCTGCGTCTACCACCAGCCCGGCATTGACCTACTCAACACCGTGATCCCGGTGAAGAACGTGCTGTTTGCGAGCGAGATGATTGGCGCCGTGCGCGGCATCGATCCCGAAACCGGCAACTATTACGACGACACCAAGCGCTACATCGAGGCCAGCAAAATCTTGAGCGCCGCAGACCGTCAGCAGATTTATGAAGGCAACGCCAGGCGCGTGTTCCCACGGCTGGATGTGTTGTTGAAAGCAAAGGAAGCGAAATGAACAACTTAGGCATCGTCCACCGCAACATCGTCCGCGCCGACAAGGCAGCCGTTGAAAAACTCTCGCGGTTTGGCGTGGCCACCATCCACGAGGCCATGGGCCGCGTCGGGCTGATGAAGCCCTATATGCGCCCCATCTACAACGAGGCCCGCATCTGCGGCACGGCCGTCACGGTGCTGCTGCAACCCGGCGACAACTGGATGATGCATGTGGCCGCCGAGCAACTGCAGCCCGGCGACGTGGCCGTGGCCGCCTGCACCACCGACAACGCCGACGGTTTCTTTGGCGACCTGCTGGCCACTTCGTTCCAGGCCCGTGGCGCGGTCGGCCTGATCATCGACGGCGGTGTGCGCGACGTGAAAGACCTGACCGAGATGAAGTTCCCGGTGTTCTCTAAAGCCATTCATGCCAAGGGCACGATCAAGGCGACTTTGGGTTCGGTCAACATTTCCGTGGTCTGTGCGGGTGCCCAGGTCAATCCAGGTGACGTGGTGATTGCCGATATCGATGGTGTGGTCGTTGTGCCAGCAGCCATCGCGCAAAAAGTGGCCGATGCGGCAGAGGCGCGTGAGGCGAATGAGGGGGCCAAGCGCGCTATCTTTGCATCGGGTGTGTTGGGCCTGGATTACTACAAGATGCGGGAAGGGTTGGAGAAGGCGGGGCTGCGGTACGTTGACTAGTGAAGCGCCTGGGCGGCCGAGCGTTCTGCTCCGTGTCCCCCGGCCGCAAGCGGCCTCCTCCTTTACCTACGCAGAACGCCCAGCCACCCAGGCTTACGGTTATTAAACAAATAGGCCTCTAGCCCTCGTCGATATTGCGTAGACAGCTATTCAATTTATAGCAACATCAGGAAATCCATGGAATTCACCAAGACCCCTGGCTGGCTGGACTGGTATACCAGCCCCAGCAAGCCCCGCTTCCAGCTCCCACCCGGCAGCGTGGACGCGCACTGCCACGTGTTTGGCCCCGGCGACCAGTTCCCTTATGCGCCAGAGCGCAAGTACACGCCGTGTGATGCGTCCAAGGACCAGCTGTTTGCGCTGCGTGACCATTTGGGCTTTGACAAGAACGTCATCGTGCAGGCCACCTGCCATGGCTCGGACAACCGCGCGCTGGTGGATGCCCTGAAGCACTCCAACAACAAGGCACGCGGCGTGGCCACTGTCAGGCGCGATGTGACGGATGCCGAGCTGCAAGACATGCATGCCGCCGGTGTGCGGGGTACGCGCTTCAACTTCGTCAAGCGCCTGGCCGACTTCACGCCGCGCGAGGTGCTGCTGGAGATTGCCAACCGCATCGCGCCGCTGGGCTGGCATGTGGTGGTGTACTTCGAGGCGCAAGACCTGCCCGAGCTCTATGACTTTTTCACCGCGCTGCCAACCACGGTGGTGGTGGACCACATGGGCCGCCCGGATGTCAGCAAGGCTGTGGATGGGCCGGAGTTCGCGCTGTTTGTGAAGATGATGCGCGAGCACAGCAACATCTGGAGCAAGGTGAGCTGCCCCGAGCGGCTCAGCGTCAGCGGGCCCAAGGCCCTGAACGGCGAAGAAGGTTTGGATGCGGGTGCCTACCAGGACGTGGTGCCCTTTGCCAAGCACCTGGTGGAAACCTTCCCGGACCGCGTGCTGTGGGGCACCGACTGGCCGCACCCCAACCTCAAGGACCATATGCCCGATGATGGACTGCTGGTCGATTTCATTCCGCAGATTGCCGCCACGCCCGAGCTGCAGCGCAAGCTGCTGGTGGACAACCCCACGCGTTTGTACTGGAGCTAATCATGTCACTCTACAAACCGTATCTGGACGTCCCCGGCACCACCATCTTCGACGCCGAGCAAAGCCGCAAGGGCTACCACCTGAACCAGTTCTGCATGTCGCTGATGCAGGCCGCCAACCGCGAGCGCTTCAAGGCCGACGAGCGCGCCTACCTGGATGAATGGGCGATGACCGAAGAGCAGAAGCAGGCTGTACTGGCACGCGACCTGAACCGCTGCATTGCAGCCGGCGGCAACATTTATTTCCTGGCCAAGATCGGCGCCACCGACGGCAAGAGCTTTCAGCAAATGGCCGGTAGCATGACCGGCATGACCGAGGACGAATACCGCGCCATGATGGTCGCCGGCGGCCGCTCGGCCAAGGGCAATCGCTACCTCGGCGAAGATGGCGACGCGCAGCCACAGCATCAACCCCAAGGCAGCGCCGGCCGACCAGTGAAAACTTGAACCCATGGCAAAAATCACCGCATCCGTCTACACCTCCCACGTGCCCGCCATTGGCGCGGCGATTGACCTGGGCAAGACCACAGAGCCCTACTGGCAGCCGGTCTTCCAGGGCTACGAGTTTTCCAAGCAGTGGATGAAGGACAACAAGCCCGACGTCATCTTCCTGGTCTACAACGACCACGCCACGGCCTTCAGCTTGGACATGATTCCCACGTTTGCCATCGGCACGGCCGCCAGCTACCAGCCCGCCGACGAAGGCTGGGGTCCGCGCCCGGTTCCTGTCGTGCAGGGCCACCCGGAGCTGGCCGCGCACATCGCGCAGTCAGTGATTCAGCAGGACTTTGACTTAACAATAGTCAACAAGATGGACGTGGACCACGGCCTGACAGTGCCGCTCTCCTTGATGTGCGGCCAACCTGACGCATGGCCTTGCCCGGTGATTCCATTTGCGGTGAACGTGGTGCAATACCCCGTGCCATCGGGCCAACGCTGCTTCAACCTGGGCAAGGCGATCGCCAAGGCCGTGGAGAGTTTTGATGAAGACCTCAATGTGCACATCTGGGGCACCGGCGGCATGAGCCACCAGTTGCAAGGGCCGCGTGCGGGGCTCATCAACAAGGAATTCGACAACGCCTTTCTGGACAAGCTGATCGCCGACCCGGCCGCGGCCGCCGCCATTCCCCACATCGACTACGTGCGCGAAGCGGGCAGCGAGGGCATTGAGCTGGTGATGTGGTTGATCGCCCGGGGTGCTATGAAAGATATAGCGGACCCATCAGCATCCACGAGAGCTAGGCACCGTTTTTACCATGTACCGGCCAGCAACACGGCCGTCGGACATTTGATTCTGGAGAACACCTAAATGAGCAAAACCATTAAAGTGGCGCTGGCCGGCGCCGGTGCCTTTGGCATCAAACACCTGGACGGCATCAAAAACATCGAAGGCGTGGAAGTCGTCTCGCTGGTCAGCCGCGAACTGGACAAGACCCGCGAAGTGGCCGCCAAATACGGCATTGGTCACGTCACCACTGACTTGGCTGACAGCCTGGCCTTGAAAGAAGTAGACGCCGTCATCCTGTGCACGCCCACGCAAATGCACGCCAGCCAGACCCTGGCCTGCCTCAAGGCCGGCAAGCATGTGCAGGTGGAGATTCCGCTGTGCGACGTGCTCACCGATGGCGAAGAAGTCGCCCAGGTGGCGGCCAAGAGCGGCCTGGTCGCCATGTGCGGCCACACCCGCCGCTTCAACCCCAGCCACCAGTACGTGCACAAGGAGATCACTGGCGGTCGCTTCAATATCCAGCAGATGGATGTGCAGACCTATTTCTTCCGCCGCACCAACATGAACGCGCTGGGCCAGGCGCGCAGCTGGACCGACCACCTGCTGTGGCACCACGCGGCCCATACGGTGGACCTGTTCGCCTACCAGTGCGGCAGCCCCATCGTCAAGGCCAACGCCATCCAGGGCCCGATCCATCCGACGCTGGGCATTGCAATGGATATGAGCATCCAGCTCAAGGCCGCCAACGGCGCGATCTGCACGCTGTCACTCAGCTTCAACAACGACGGCCCGCTGGGCACCTTCTTCCGCTACATTGGCGACAGCGCCACCTACATCGCCCGCTACGACGATTTGTTCAATGGCAAGGACGAGAAGATCGATGTGTCAAAGGTGGACGTGTCGATGAACGGCATCGAACTGCAGGACCGCGAGTTCTTTGCCGCCATCCGCGAGAGGCGTGAGCCCAACAGTTCAGTGGCCAGCGTGCTGCCCTGCTACCGGGTGCTGCACGATCTGGAGTTGCAGCTGGCGGCATAGGTTGGGGGCCATCGCCACGAACGGTGGCCGGAATGCAAGGGTATTCCCCATGTATTGAAAACGGGTTGCGGTTTACCGTGCGCCAATAGCGTCAGCCGTTTGGCGTCCCGTTTGAGGTAGCTTCAACCATGAACAACCTGAAGATTTCCACCCGAATTCTTATGCTGGTGTGCGCCTTGGCGGTCATATTGACCTTCATAGGGCTCATGGGGCTGCGTGGCATCAGCAAATCCAATGACGCACTGAAGACGGTGTATGAAGACCGGGTCGTTGCCCTGGGGCAACTGGTTCCGATTCAGCGTCTGATGCTGCGCAACCAGCTGGCGGTCGCCAACGCGGTCAATGAGCCGACCCCCGAGGGCGTTGCCAGGACCATCGAGGAATTTGAGGGCAACGTCGCCGCCATCACCAAGGAGTGGACGGACTACATGGCCACGACGCTGACGCCAGAGGAAGCGCAGAATGCCAAGGGCTTTGCAGACGCCCGTGCCTTGTTTGTCCAGGAGGGGCTCCGGCCGGCCATCGCGGCCTTGCGTTCCGGCAACAAGGAAGAGGCAGGACGTCTGATTCGCGAGAAGATCCGCCCCCTGTATGCCGACACCGCCAAGTACATGAATGCCCTGGTCAAAATCCAGCTCGATGAATCCAAAGTGGAATACCAGGCCGCAACGGAGCGGTATGGCACGCAGCGCGCGGTCGCCATCGCAACCCTCGTGGCGGGACTGGTATTTGCGTTCTGGTTTGGTCTGGCGCTGTTGCGCTCGATTCGCGCGTCGCTGAACAAGGCCATTGATGTCTCCAACGCCGTGGCGGACGGTGACCTGACCCAGACCATCACCGTGACAGGCAAGGACGAAGCCGCACAGCTGATGCAGTCCATTGCCGGCATGCAGGGAAATCTGATCAACCTGGTATCGCGCGTGCGCCAGGGCTCCGAAGGGGTGGCAACGGCCAGTTCGGAAATTGCGCAGGGCAACCACGACCTATCCGCACGGACCGAGTCGCAAGCCAGCGCCCTGGAAGAAACCGCTGCCAGCATGGAAGAGCTCAGCGCCACCGTCAAACAAAACGCGGATGCCGCCAAACAGGCCAACCAGTTGGCCAGCAATGCGTCCACCGTGGCGGTCCATGGCGGAGAAGTCGTCGGCCAGGTCGTAGAGACCATGAAGGGCATCAACGAGTCCAGCCGCAAGATCAGCGACATCATCAGCGTCATCGATGGCATCGCCTTCCAGACCAATATTCTGGCGCTCAATGCCGCGGTGGAGGCGGCCCGCGCCGGCGAGCAGGGGCGTGGCTTTGCGGTGGTGGCCTCCGAGGTGCGATCGCTGGCCGGACGCAGCGCCGAAGCCGCCAAGGAAATCAAGTCCCTGATCAATGCCAGCGTCGAACGTGTGGAGCAGGGAACCGTGCTGGTCGACAAGGCCGGAACGACGATGACCGAGATTGTCACCAGCATCCGCCGGGTGACCGACATCATGGGCGAGATCAGTGCGGCCAGCAACGAGCAAAGTGCGGGCGTCAGCCAGATTGGCGAAGCGGTCCAGCAGATGGATACCGTCACCCAACAAAATGCAGCCCTGGTCGAGCAAATGGCGGCCGCAGCCAGCAGCCTGAAAGGTCAGGCAGAAGAGTTGGTGCAGGTTGTTTCCACGTTCAAACTGAACGCCGGTCGCCTCGCGCCCCAGGCCCCCCACCCCACCAAGCCGCCGCCGTCCAAGCCGTCGGCAGGTGCCCCGCGCCAATTGCCGCAAGCCGGCAATGCGGCAACCAAGGCGCCCAAAACCAAACCCATGGCCGCGCCCAAGGCATTGGCCAAACCCGCATCGACCGCCAAGGCAACACCCGCCGGTGGAGATGATGATTGGGAAACCTTCTAGCCGCATGTCCAACGACAACACCGCGCCCACCGGACTCTTCACCGACGACAGCCAGGTCACGCGCTGCGTGTGGTGCCGGGCGACGCCCCAGTACCAGCATTACCACGACCATGAATGGGGCCTGCCCGTCCACAGCGACGAACGCCTGTTCGAAAAAATTTGTCTGGAAGGATTCCAGGCGGGCCTGAGCTGGCTGACCATCCTGAACAAACGCGAGGCATTCCGCCAGGCCTTTGCCGGCTTTGATATGGACCGGGTTGCCGCGTTTGACGACGCCGACATCACGCGCCTGGTGCTGGACGCGGGTATCGTGCGCCACCGGGGCAAGATCGTGTCGACCATCAACAATGCCCGGCGCGCGCAGGCGCTGCGCCAGGAGTTCGGCACGCTGGCGGCCTACTTCTGGCAGTATGAGCCGGCAGCCTCGACACGGCCGGAGCACATCACCCGCCAGAGCCTGAACGGCATGACCACGTCGGCGGAGTCCATTGCATTGTCCAAAGACCTGCGCAAGCGCGGCTGGAGTTTTGTCGGGCCGACCACCGTGTATGCCTTCATGCAGGCCATGGGTCTGGTCAATGACCACCTCGAAGGGTGTGGCGCCCGCGCGCGCGCATTGACGGCACGCGCCGCGTTCCAGCCCCCAAAGATATCGGTCACCCGTGGGCCTGCAGCAAGTGCTGCACATGGCTGAGCAAGGCGGTTTTGAGCGCCCTGGGTTTGACGATTTCAAACTCCAGCGCCAGGCGCGCCAGGTCACGGGCAAACGCGGCTAGATCGTCGATTTGCGCATCCAGACGGATGCGGCCCCGGTGCGCGGTCAGCGTGCCGATACTGGCCGGCATCACACGCCGCACCGCGGCCTGATCGGCACGAAACAGGATGGCAACGGTATGCGCGCGCGGCAGCGTCGCAATCGATTCCCGCAGGTACTGCAGCACATCAAACGCAGGCGGCCGGCCAAACGACTGGGGCAGCGCGTGCACCGCAGACACGCGGTCCAGCCGGAACGAGCGCAGGCCCCGGCGCAGGTGGCAATAGCCCACCACGTACCACGCGCCATTCAGATAGCCGACACCATAGGGGTCGACCGCCCGCTCGGTGGTACTGCCGTCCAGCGCGCAATAGGTCATCTGCAGGCGCTGCGCTGCGCTGGCGCAGCGCGTGACCTCGGCAAAAAAAGCACTGCCGCTTTCGGTCTGCGGGCGTGTCAGGTCCAGCGCGACGACGGCGTGCAGATCGCCCATCTTGCGTTTGAGCGACACCGGCATCACACGGTCCAGCTTGGCCTGGGCGCTGGCCACGGCGGGCGTCATGTCGCGCAGGCCCAGCTCACCGGCCACGCGCAGGCCGACCGACAGGGCCAGGGTCTCATCGTTGCTGAACATCAGCGGCGGCAGCTTGTAGCCGGGCATCAGCGCGTAGCAGCCGTCACGCCCGCGCTCCGCGCGTATCGGCACGCCAAAACGCTCGAGCTCGACGATGTAGCGGCGCACCGTGCGGCGGTCCACGCCCACCAGGTCGGCCAGTTGCGCGCCACTCAGACGGGGATGTGATTGCAGCAGTTCGAGCACCGCCAGCACGCGCTGCAGGGGTTTTTCCATGGCCTGCATGGTACGCCGATATAGGCCACAAGCTGTCCTATATGGAAACTAGACTGCGTCCATCTTTTTCTCACCAATAGGCGAACACACATGGCACCCGATCTCTGGCTTTACTTCCTGGCGGTGCTCGCAGTGGTCCTGTTACCTGGCATGGACATGGCGTTTGTCATGGCCAGCAGCCTGGCCGGTGGCCGCCGTGGGGCCATCAGCGCAGTCCTGGGCATTGCCAGCGGGGGCGCCATCCATGTGGTGGTCGGCGCCACCGGCATGGCGGCGCTGATGGTCGTTTTCCCCCAGCTGTTTCGCGCCATGCTGCTGCTGGGCACGCTGTATCTGCTGTGGATAGGCTGGAGCATCTGGCGCAGTGCCGATGCCGCACCCTCGCAAGAGACTGTGGCACTTCCGTCCAGCGGGGCAGTCTACCGGCGCGCGGTCACCACCTGCCTGCTCAACCCCAAGGCCTACGCCTTCATGTTTGCGCTCTTTCCCGCGTTTGTGCGCAGTGACACGCGCTCGCTGCTTGCACAGGCGCTGGCTTTGGGCCTGATCACCGTGGGCACACAAATCGTGGTCTATGGCACCGTGGCCGCGCTGGCCGTGCGGACGCGCGCGGTGATCCGGGCTCGCCAAAGCCTGATCGCCCGGGCCATGGGCGGAATGCTGATCGTGAGTGCGCTGCTCACCGCAACGCAGGCCTGGGCCGGGTAGGCGCTAGCGCGGCATGTCGTAGTCCAGTTTTTCGACCTTGCCGCGCCAGTAGGGCATGCGGCCGGTGGGTGGGGTCCACGCCACCTCGGCTTCGCGCGGCACCAGCATGCCGCTGTGTGCCTGGTACTGGGCCAGGCGCACGTCCCATGGCGTGGGCACCATCGCCCCGTCGACCAGGGCACCGCGCTCGGTGCTGCTGATGCGCTCCACCAGCCCGTCGGCGTTGAACCCAAACCGCAAGGTCACTGCGATGGGGCCGTCCGTCAACGTGGCATCGGCCGTCTGCGCATCCACCGGCTTCCACTGCACACCCTGGCTGGGCAACAAGGCGGTCGGGTACCAGACGGCCTCGGCCACATAGCGGATCAGTTCGCCGCGCGCGATCTCCCCTGTTCCCTCGATGCCGCCCACGTCAAACAGCCCGATGACCGAGGGCTGCAGGCTGCCCACGCCGGC
>Ga0208398_100790_pt1 | contig 16270 bp, 19 predicted proteins | sample LakWasMe79_HOW10_2_FD_183905 | JGI IMG/M metagenome (GOLD analysis project Ga0208398, IMG submission 183905) | Freshwater sediment methanotrophic microbial communities from Lake Washington under simulated oxygen tension - Sediment Metagenome... | ecosystem: Environmental > Aquatic > Freshwater >...
GCTATTCAAAAAAGCAATAATTTACCTGAATTTTCCGGTCGTATTTTTTCACAGAAATTATATGGTGTAGATGACCCGTATAGTGGTTTTTCATTTTCAACATTATTCCCAATATTCGGAAGCGGTGCCAATCATAATAAAATAAAAGCCGCCAGAACCGAAAAGGAAGTACAAGAACAACAACTGCAATACAAAACGCAAATACTTAAATCTGACCTGACTCAACGTCAAACCGAAGTGGAAAAAAGCTTATCTGGTTTGCAATTTTATGAAACTTTGGGTTTGCAGCAAGCTGATGAAATTATCAAAGCCGCTAACCAATCCTACCGAGCTGGAGAAACAAGTTATGCTGATTTCTCATTGTATTTGAGTCAAGCCATCGAAATAAGGAAAAATTATTTAGACAATCTAAATGCCTACAACCACGCCATAATTGAATTCAATTATTTCACAAATAAATAAATTAAAAAAAATGAAATCTTTAAAATTATATAAGAATCCCCTTTTGTTGTTTGCCTCTTGTCTTTTGCTTGTTATATAAGAATCCCCTTTTGTTGTTTGCCTCTTGTCTTTTGCTTGTTTCTTGCGGTAAGACCGAAACTAAGCCAGAAGAAGAACAAAAAGCAACAACAGAAGAAGCAGCTCCTACAATCGCGTCACTCACAGCCGAGCAAATAAAAACGGTAGACATACAATTCGGGACTATAGAACAAAAACAATTAACGGCAACACTCAGAGCCAACGGCGCATTGCGAGTGCCTAACAATAACAAAGCCAATGCCACTTCAATGTACGGGGGTGTTATAAAAACCATTAATGTACAGTTAGGTGATTTTGTAAAAAAAGGTCAAGTAATTGCTACAATAGCTAATCCACAATTTATACAATTGCAGGAAGAATATTTGAGTACTTCCAGTAAAATAATCTTTGCCGAACAAGAATTAGCAAGACAGAAAGAACTCAATGCAGGGAATGCGGGGGCATTAAAAAACTATCAAAATGCCGATGCAGAACTAAAATCAATTAGAACTCGCCGCGCTTCTTTGCAACAGCAAATTCAGTTAATGGGTATTAATCCAAATAGTTTAAACAATAGTAATTTGCGTTCTGCATTGTCAGTGACCAGTCCAATAACTGGCACTATAAGCAATGTGTTTTCCAAAATTGGAAGTTATGTTGATGTGTCTTCACCAGTTGCCGAAATTGTAGACAATTCACAACTGCATTTGGATTTGAATATTTTTGAAAAAGATTTGCCTATGCTAAAGGTGGGGCAAATTATACATTTTAGAATTACGAATAACTCAGGACAAGATTACAATGCCAAAGTGTATTCAATAGGTGCAGCCTTTGAGAATGACAGTAAAAGTATTCCTGTGCACGCTACCGTTCAAGGTAATAAAACGGGACTAATAGACGGAATGAATATAACTGCAATTGTAAGTTTAAATAATGTTACTACTGACGCAGTCCCTACTGATGCCATTGTAAGTGCAGATGGAAAGGAATATATTTTCGTTGTAACCGATAAAAAAGCGGAAGAAGAACCACAAGAAGAAGAAAACAAATCCGAAGAACCAAAAAGCAAGGAACCGACAACAAATTTTGAAAAAATTGAAGTGGCAATAGGCGTTTCTAATATGGGATATACCGCTATAACATTGGTAAAAGAGATTCCTACTAATGCAAAAATTGTAACAAAAGGTGCATTTTTTGTAAATGCAAAATTAACCAACAAGGGAGAAGAATAAAGAGTAATCAACCCATTGGTGTAATTATTATAAATAGCAGTTCACTAAAATTTTAAAAACTAATTACCCTAATGGGTTAATAAATCTAAAAAATGAAACACCAACACAAATACGATGCAAACGGCAAACAGCTTTGTTGCACATTGGAAGAAAAAATAAATCACAAAACCGACAAACAAACTGGCTGTTGTACAACTCACAATGAACCTGAAAATCATTCGGACGATGATGGACACGACCATGATCATTCAACCGAAGGAAAGTCTACTTTTCAATTGTTCTTGCCAGCAATAATAAGTTTTGCGTTATTACTCATTGCTATTGGTTTTGACAACTATTTTCCTCAATCGTGGTTCACAGGATGGGTGCGTATTACTTGGTATGCAGTAGCATATGTACCTGTGGGTTTTCCTGTAATAAAAGAAGCTTTTGAAAGCATTCGTAATGGCGAAATATTTTCAGAATTTTTATTAATGGTAATTGCAACTATTGGAGCATTTGCCATTGGCGAATATCCCGAAGGTGTTGCTGTTATGTTATTTTATGCTGTTGGCGAAGTATTTCAAACATTAGCTGTTCAAAGAGCAAAAAGTAACATCAAATTATTATTGGATCAAAGACCAGATACCGCTACAGTAATCAAAGATGGAAATACTATTGATAAAAAAGCATCTGAAATTACTATCGGCGAAATCATCCAATTAAAACCTGGAGAAAAATTAGCTCTCGACGGAAAATTACTTTCTGACAATGCTTCCTTAAATACATCTGCTTTAACGGGTGAAAGTAAACCCGATACGAAACAAAAAGGAGAAACTGTTCTTGCCGGAATGATTAATCTAAATACTGTTGTTCAGGTGGAAGTTACAACTGCCTATTCTGATAGTAAGCTCTCAAAAATCTTGGAAATGGTTCAGGATGCAACAGCGAAAAAAGCACCAACAGAACTATTCATCCGAAAGTTTGCTAAAATTTATACGCCTATAGTTGTTTTTTTAGCAATTGCAATTTGTGTGTTACCTATGCTTTTTGTCGATAATTATGTGTTTAGAGAGTGGTTATACAGAGCATTAGTTTTCTTGGTTATTTCTTGTCCTTGTGCGTTAGTAATTTCGATTCCTTTAGGATACTTTGGTGGAATTGGTTCAGCCAGTAAAAACGGAATCTTATTCAAAGGTTCTACTTTTCTCGATATAATGGCATCCATTCAAGTAGTGGTAATGGATAAAACAGGAACGTTGACCAAAGGTGTTTTCAAAGTTCAAAAAGTAGTAGCCGTTGATGTTCCCGAAGCTGATCTAGTAAAATATGCATCGGCGCTCGAAACCAAATCAACTCATCCCGTGGGAACTGCTATTATTGAATATGCCAAAGGTGCTGAAAAAAATGTAACCGTTACCGATGTTGAGGAAATCGCAGGACATGGACTAAAAGGGAAAGTGGATGGAAATGAAATCCTTGCAGGAAATGTAAAACTGTTAAAGAAATTCAACATCAGTTACGATGCAGAAATTGACAATACGCCATTTACAATAATCGTTATTGCCATCAATCAAAAATATGCAGGTTACTTTCTAATTGCTGATGAAATCAAAGAAGATGCCAAACAAGCTATCGAAAGTCTGCATAGAATAAATGTGAAAACAGTAATGCTTTCAGGCGATAAACAAGCTGTTGTTGATGTTGTGGCCAAAGAATTGAATATAGATCAGGCTTATGGAGATCTGTTACCTGAAAACAAAGTTGAAAAAGTCGAGGGATTAAAATCTCAAAACTTAAAAATTGCCTTTGTGGGAGATGGTGTAAACGATGCGCCAGTAGTTGCCCTAGCCGATGCAGGAATTGCAATGGGAGGTTTAGGCAGTGATGCCACTATTGAGACTGCTGATATTGTAATACAAAATGACCAGCCTTATAAAATATTTACAGCGATAAACATCGGTAAAAAAACTAAACAGATCGTTTATCAAAACATCGGTTTGGCATTTGCCGTAAAAGTAATTGTACTTACTCTTGGTGCAGGTGGTTTGGCCACAATGTGGGAAGCCGTTTTTGCAGATGTGGGTGTTGCCTTGTTGGCTATTCTAAACGCAGTGAGAATCCAAAGGATGAAATTCTAAAATTTAAACTAGTTCTCATTAAAACACAAAAGCCACCACTGTAAAATATAGTTTGTGGCTCTATGTGGTTTTTTGGTTGTACGGGATTTATTTAATACCATCTAAAAGCGCAGGAAGCAATTTCTTTTCTGCAATAAAAGGAATACCAAAAGTTCTGTCAGCATATTTGGTTTTGATTGTATTAATAACTTCAATTTCAGCATTGGAACGACTTTTTAATAAAGGGTCACTAATTCCTGCTACCATAGAAAGGCTCTGGTTTATTAACCATCCATAGGGTTTTATACCCGCTCTTTGTAAATCATCCTGCAAGGAAGCTGCTTCACGCATAGGAGTTGTTTCGGGTAATGATACCAGAATAATTTTTGTTAGTTCATGGTCTTGCAAAGACATATACGGCGTTCTGAGTCGACCGGAATTTGCATTGTTTCTCATAATATCGCGATGGTAGCTTCCTGCAGTGTCCAATAGTAATAAAGTATGTCCGGTTGGGGCTGTATCCATGACTACAAATTTTCTTTTTGCCATGCTTATGGCTTTTGAAAAGGCATGAAATACAGCAACTTCTTCAGTACATGGTGATTTTAAATCTTCCTGTATTAGTTTTTTACCATCTTCATCTAATCCTTTACCTTTTTGCTCCAAAATCTTTTCAGTGTAGCGTTGTGTTTCAAGTTTAGGGTCAATTCTTTCTACCGTCAGGGTACTGGGAAGTTCTCCAAGTTGATCAATAAAATCCTGAATATGTGCCGCAGGATCAGTTGTCGTCAAAAGTACTTCGAATCCTTTTTTTGCAAGTAATACTGCAATAGCGGAAGCTGCAAGGGTTTTACCAACACCACCTTTTCCCATCGTCATAATTAACCCATGCCGTTGACTTGAGCATAAATCCTGCGTCAACTGATTTATACTCGGTAATACCTGTTGTGTGCCTTTTAGTGTATTAATTTCCTTTTGAGCAATATTTTTTTGAAGTATTGGATTAAATAGTGAACGCAGCTTCTCAATACCAATGATATTGTAAGGAAGTAGAGGGTACGTTTTTAGTTCTAATAGCTTCAAGTTTGTTGGAATAGAGTTTAGTTGTTCATTAGCTAAATTTTCTATCTTCTGGGCAAATAGATCACCTTGATCAACAGTTTTGAAAATGCCATTGATATAAAGATGCTGATTAGTCATCCCCAATTCTGTTAATTCATGACTTGTGTGGGATGCTTCTTTAAGGGATGCTTTGTCTGCTCTTGAAACAATGTAAAAAGTGGTTCGTAAAGGGGATCTCAGAAGGTCTACTACCTTATGGTATCTTTCCTGACTACTTTTAAGGGCAGATGTAGGTCCAAGGCAGGAAGCCCCATCGGGATTTTCGTCTGTGAAACTCGACCATGCAGCAGGCAATTCAAGCAGCCTCAAAGTGTGTCCCGTTGGTGCGGTGTCGAAAATGATAACATCAAATTTTTTTCCTTCTGCTTCTCCGGATACAAAACGTGAAAATTCATCAAAGGAAGCAATTTCGGTAGTGCATGCGCCAGAAAGGTCTTCCCGTATTTTCTTTATTTCTTCTTTCGAAGCAATACCTTCTAAAGGCTGGGTCACCCTATTTCGATACTCTTCTGCTGATTTTTCAGGATTAATATTGATAGCAAAAAGATTCTTGATTCCCTTTACAGTATTAATGTTTTCATCCACAGAACTTTCCAAAACATCTTTTAGGTTGGATGCAGGATCGGTGCTCACAAGCAACACTGATTTACCGGAATCAGCCATTTCAACGGCAGTTGTACATGCGAGTGATGTTTTTCCTACGCCTCCTTTGCCAGTGAAAAATAAATAGATAGTGGTTGAATCGCTCATAATTGTAAGTTTAAGTTGTTAGTGAGTTTTTACCTTGATAGGGTTGAAGAAACTTACTTACAGTAGGTTTAGAAAAATTTAATTAAAAGTATTTAAGGGATACGTGTATTTTTATTGTGAAACAAAACACACAATTACTCGAATGATAAATTAGCATTAACATAACCCGTTTTTACAGATTCCTTATCAAAACGTCCTAAATGCTATAAATGAAACCTTCCCTCATACGCACTGCTGATATACAAGCTCCTGTTTTCGGAAAGATTAAATTGAAAAATAACTCAAGAAACCTTTTAAATACCATTTTTAATTTCTTCAAAACTAACAAATTGAATTCGATTAATCATTCTTTTAATAAAAATACAATGCTATTATTAGTCCAAAATGACAAAGCAATACCGCCTTTTTATTAAATCAGTTTTTTTAGACATAATTTCAGTTGCACGAGGAACGATTCCGCTTACACAAGGAAGAATTCCATTTACGCAAGGAACGATTTCGTTATAGAAATGTTGCCGTTCATGACCGAAATGCCGCCTGAGGTTGAATTTATTAGACCTAACTCAGAAGAAAGTGTCCTTAACATTAAATCTATCGCCTTTAAAACCAATGCGAAGCGTATTAATTTGAAATAAACCAAGTGAGGGTTATGAATTACTATGTCTCAAACCGTTGAAATGATCTTTCGACTTCGCTCAGGAGAGACTGCCAAGGATACTATCGACAGTGAATCAGACGAATTGAACTGATGTTAATAAAGGTTCTGTTTTAAAAAAGGCCATTTCATAGAGTTGAACTCAACAAATGTTCTAATTTTAGTTAGGACAGAATTAATTCCTTTTTAAAAACTTCCGGATATTCTAATTACATTCTTTATCTTAATTCTTACAAAAAAACATGCACATGCAATTTTGGGTTTATGTGAAATTTAGTAATCTATTTAATAAAGAATAATATAAAGTTACTCTTAAAAAAAATTAGGTTAAAATTGTTTGAGAAACAAATATTATTCGTAATTTTACGAACACGAAAGACTCAAAAATGGAAAAAACAAAAAAAGATTATTTTACAGGCCAGCAGACAGATTTAGCCAGATATGCAAAAGCACTAGGGCATCCTGTTAGAATTGCCATTTTACAATTGCTTAATTCACAATCTTGTTGTTATCATGGAGATATGGCAGAGGAGTTACCTATTGCTAAATCGACACTATCACAGCACTTAAATGAACTTAAAGATGCTGGTCTAATTCAAGGAACCATTACACCTCCTACAGTAAAGTATTGTATTAACCGTGAGAATTGGATAATAGCTAAAACATTAATGAACGACTTACTGAAGTAAAAAAATTTAATTATAATATTCGTAGTTTTACGAATAACGAACAACTAAAATGATAAGCAAAAATGAAAACAATTAAAGTATTAGGTCCAGGTTGCCCAAAATGTAAAACAACATTTCATAATGTTGAAGAAGCCGTAAAGCAATTAGGCATAGACGCAGAAATAATCAAAATTGAGGACATCGAAGAAATGATGAAATACAATGTGTTAACCACTCCAGTGTTACTGGTAGATGAAGTCATAAAAGTAAAGGGCAGAATTGCTCAAATAGATGAAATTAAAGAATTCTTAAAATAATAAAACAATGGAAAATCAAACATTAGTAAAAGAAATTTGCCCAACAACAACGCAAGAATGGGTAGCAAACGGAGCATTGTTAGTCGATGTTCGAGAGACAAATGAAGTAGGGGAACTGTCTTATGACGTGCCTAATATAATACATATTCCACTAACACAATTTGAAGAACGGTTCACAGAAATCCCTAAAGACAAAGAAGTCGTGATGGTTTGCAAGAGTGGTGGAAGAAGTTTAAGGGCAGCTGGATTCTTGGTAAACCACGGTTATGACAAAGTAGTAAATATGCAACATGGAATGATTCGCTGGGCACAAAAAGGATTTCCAACTAAAGGCGATACAGCATCAGTTTTAGGAAATGCGCAAGGCAGTGGATGTTGCGGAACAACAGCTTCTACAGCTGCACAATCATGCTGTGATAGTACTCCTAAATCTGATGATAGTAAATGTTGTTAATTTAATTTAGATCATTATGTTCGACTGGCTACAACATTTTGCAGATTGGCTGATATATTCAGTCTTTTCCATTCAGCAGCATACCAAACTAGGAGACGCTTTAAATTTCTTTGTTTTTGATACCTTGAAAATTGCCTTATTGCTTTTTGTAATCACTACAGTAATGGGAATTGTAAATTCCTATTTTCCTGTTGACAAAGTGCGTAATTTTTTGAGCCGCAATAAACTCTACGGCTTGGAATATCTATTTGCTTCCACTTTTGGAGTCATCACACCGTTTTGTTCTTGCTCGTCCGTTCCATTATTTATTGGCTTTGTAAAAGGTGGAATTCCACTTGGGATTACATTTACTTATCTCATTACAGCTCCATTGGTTAACGAAGTAGCAATTGCCATATTTTTAGGGGCTTTTGGCTTGAAAATTACGGCCATATATGTTGGTACTGGAATCGTTTTAGGAATTATTGGCGGTTTCACTTTAGGTAAATTAAAGTTAGAAAGACACCTTTCGCCTTGGGTACAAAATATTATTGCCAACGCACAGACCGAAGAAGAATTCGAAGCAGACAATCAAGCATTGGCACAACGTTTCCCTGGCATTTTAAAAGAGGCTTACAATATTGTCAAAGGAGTTGCACCTTATATCATCATTGGAATCGCAATTGGTGGCTTGATGCACGGATTTATTCCAACTGGCTTTTTTGAAGCCTACATCAGCAAAGAAAATCCTTTTGCAGTGCCAATAGCAGTAATTGTAGGTATGCCAATGTACAGCAATGCTGCAGGTGTTATTCCAGTGATACAAGTTTTAGTTGCCAAAGGGGTTCCTCTTGGAACCGCCATTGCTTTTATGATGGGAGTTATAGGTTTGTCATTACCCGAAGCAATGCTTTTGAAAAAAGTAATGAATTGGAAATTAATAGCGGTTTATTTTGGAACTATCGGCTTTTTTATGATTCTATCAGGTTATCTATTTAATGCAATCCTATGAAAACAAAAACACAACTTTTCCTTGAACTCTGGCAGGAAGCCAGAACAAGATTTACCAATCAAATCCAAAACATAACAGAACAGGATTTGCTGAAAAAATTAGGAACTTCTCCCAACTCTGTTGGTTTTCTTATCCGTCATATTGGCGATGTAGAACTGCTTTTTGCCAAAAATGTCTTTGGTGATGCCAATGTAAAAGTAGTGGCTAAAACGGTAATAGAGAAACGGGATACAGGCGAATGGACAAATCTTCAAGAGTTAAAAGAATATATAGTGTATTCCTTTGAATCTTTAAAATCCATTGTTGAAAAACAAACAGATATCGACTGGGAAACTACGATTACCACAAATGAATTTGGCACAAAAACCAAAGCCGAAGCTTTTGGCAGAATAGTTTCACATACAGCCTATCACGCTGGGCAAATGGCTATCGTCAATAAATATGGAACAAATTAAAATCAAATAATTAACAATTAAATTTAATACAAAATGAGAAAATTTTTTTTATTACCAATTTTTGCAACGCTAATGTTGCTGTTTGTTTCTAATGATGGAAGCGCTCAAGCCAAAAAAGCTTCAACTATTCAAGTAATTCAATTTCATTCGGAACATCGCTGTATGACCTGCAACAAAATTGAAGAATTAGCTAGAATTGCTTTAAAGAAATATCCTGCCATTCCGTTTTCTTTGGTAAATGCTGATGATAAAAAGAACGAAAAAAAATGTACTCAATTCCAAGCTTATGGAAGCTCCTTGTTTTTGTACAACACCAAAACAAAAAAAATCAAGAATTTAACCGAGATGGCTTTTATGAATGCGGGTGACCAAGATAAATTCATCAATGAATTTAATAAAAATATGGACGTTTTCTTAAAATCATAGTATGGAGTGGGTAAATGAATTAGCACAAAATCAAGAAATGCCACTATTGGCGGCATTGGCTTTAGGCTTATTGACAGCCATTGCGCCTTGTCCGTTGGCAACGAATATAACTGCAACGGCATTTATCGCTAAAACCATCAGTAGCCGAAAAAAAGTTTTGTTAAGCGGCTTGCTGTACACTTTGGGACGAATGATTTCCTACTCTGCAATAGGTATGATAATTTATTTTGGCGCAAGCACATTCCAAATAGCCAAACTTTTTCAGGGAAACGGCGAAAAATATATTGGTTTTGTCTTGGTAATTCTGGGACTTATAATGCTCGACATCATTAAACTTAATTTTATAAAAGGAGGCAACTGGATTGAAAAACTTTCAGATAAATTCAAAACCAAAGGTTTGCTGGGAGCTTTCCTTTTAGGGGCGCTATTTGCTTTGGCATTTTGTCCTTACAGTGGCGCATTATTTTTTGGAATGCTTATTCCAATGACCATTAAATCAGGTTTGGCAATGCCTGTATTGTTTTCCATTGGCACAGGATTACCCGTTATTCTCTTCGCCTTTGTCATCGCTTTTAGTATGGAAAAGCTGGGAATGTATTTTAAAGCCATAACGAGAATCGAGAAAATAATGCGCATTCTTGCCGGACTTACATTCATCATTACGGGATTATATTATATCAATATTTATTTTAAAATCATAGAATGAAAGCTTTTCTTAAAATAGTAACACTACTGTCACTCCAATTTTCAATAGCTCAAAACACATCAATTAAGGTGTTGGATACTAATTTCTCCAAAGGAAGTTTAAATCATAAACAAGCAATTTCATTAGATGATGTAGCAAAGTTTCACGGACATTTATGCGATGGTTTAGTGGTTGGTTTTTTAGGGGCAAAAGAAGCTCTGTACAAACTATATCCCGACGGACTAATAGACCGAAGCAACACAAGAATAATAAGTAAATCATCACCCTGTCTTACCGATGTGGCTATTTATCTAACAGGTGGAAGATATCAATTTAATACCTTTTTTGTTTCTGACAGTATAGACTATACTTATATTATACAGCGAATAAATGATGGAAAAGCATTTGGTGTAAAACTAAAACCAGGAATTAAACCTAAAGAAATTGATAGCCTGGGTATTCTTGCTAATCAATTAAAATTATCAGCATGTGAATTAAATGACTTATGGAAAAAAGAAAATATTTTTTTGAAAAATCTATTAAAAAGTGATTCCTCGAAAATTTTCATTATCGAGGAAGTCAATAATTTTATTTGGAAACCCAAGTTAGAAAATAACTATACCAAAACGGATATAATCAACAAGAAAGCAGGGCGCTGTCATTAATAAATTGTTAAGTTTTGAAAAAATATTTTTTTTACAACCAAAACAATCGTAATATTGCAATATAAATATAATACTATGGGAGCAACAAAAACAGACAGCTTTACAGATAAACAAAATGAGTTGGCCATTTTAGCCAAAGCATTAGGACATCCTGCGCGTATCGCTATTATTGAATATTTACTCAAAGTGGACTCTTGTATCTGTGGAGATATTGTAAATGAGTTGCCACTGGCACAACCTACGGTTTCGCAACACTTAAAAGAGCTAAAAAATGCTGGGATAATCAAGGGAAACTTTGAAGGAAATTCAATTTGCTATTGTATCAACGAACCGGGTTTTGAACAAATAAAAGGTTTCTTCCAAGACATCACAAAACATTTGGATAAAAAGAAAAACGACTGTTGTTAAATTTTTAAATTAAAATATTATGAAACTATCACAAGTAAAAAACATCTTGAAATCGGTTGAAGCTGTAAACTTCATTTTGGCTGACGGAACTTCAGTACCGGAACATTTTCATGTAACCGAAGTGGGTTTAATTACCAAAAACTTTATTGATTGCGGAGGAACAGTTCGAAAAGAAACTGTGGTCAACTTCCAATTATGGGATGCCAACGATTTTGAACATCGATTGAAACCTCAAAAATTACTCAATATCATCGAGTTATCGGAGAAAGTGCTGGGAATAGAAGATTTTGAAATCGAAGTGGAATATCAGGCACAAACCATCGGTAAATACGATTTGGATTTCAACGGAAATGATTTTGTTTTATTAGACAAGAAAACGGCTTGTTTGGCTCAAGACCAATGCGGCATTCCATCAGAAAAGCCAAAAGTGAGATTATCCGATATGAATAATGAAGCTAGTTGTTGCACTCCCGGTGGAAGCTGTTGCTAATGTTAAACTATAAAAATTGATATAATAATGACCTTAACCAAAACAAACGTTTTTACTGAGATTGCAGCTGTAATCAATACTTTTAATTTCGAAAGCATTACTGCAGAACGTAAAATTATTTTACAGCCACTTGTAGATTATATACAAGGTAAAGCGACTAATCAACAAGAAATAAGACTAAACTTAATTTGTACTCACAATTCAAGAAGAAGCCATTTGTCTCAAGTCTGGGCACAAACAGCTGCTGCATATTATGATATAAAAAATGTATTTTGTTATTCTGGCGGTACTGAAGCGACAGCTATGTTTCCTATGGTGTCTAAAACACTTACTAAACAAGGGTTTGAAATAAAAACTATTGCAGAAGGAAGCAATCCAATATATACTATAAAATATGCTGAGAATGAGCATCCGATTATTGGCTTTTCTAAAACTTATGATGACGATTTTAATCCGCAAGATGAATTTGTTGCCATTATGACCTGTTCACAAGCCGATGGAGGTTGTCCTTTTATTGCCGGAGCTGAAAAGCGTATTCCAATCACTTTTGAAGATCCAAAAGCATTTGACAATACACCTCAACAAGAAGAAAAGTATGAAGAGAGAAGTTTGCAGATAGCAACCGAAATGTTTTACGTTTTTTCACAAATTAAATAATAAGTATGTCAGCAAATAATTGTGCTCCGGTTGTGGGGCGAAAAAAATTAAGTTTTTTAGATAGTTATCTTACGCTCTGGATATTCTTGGCAATGGCAATTGGAGTTTCAATAGGTTATTTAATTCCATCAAGTAGCGGTTTTATCAACTCCTTTTCAAGTGGTACGACTAATATTCCATTGGCCATCGGATTAATCCTGATGATGTATCCTCCATTAGCAAAGGTAAAATATGAGCAAATGGGAGAAGTATTCAAAAACACAAAAGTGTTGGGCGCCTCATTATTTCTAAATTGGATTGTTGGTCCAATATTAATGTTCTCTTTGGCATTATTGTTTCTTAACGGTTATCCGGAATATATGATTGGTGTTATCCTTATTGGTTTGGCACGCTGTATCGCTATGGTTGTCGTTTGGAATGATTTAGCCGACGGAAATAGAGAATATGCAGCAGGTTTGATTGCCTTGAACAGTATTTTTCAGGTATTGCTTTACAGTGTTTATGCCTATGTTTTCATTACAATTTTGCCTCCTTATTTTGGATATACTGGTTTTGAAGTTAACATCAGCATTGGACAAATTGCTGAAAGTGTAGGTATTTATTTAGGAATCCCTTTTGCACTTGGAATTATAAGCCGTTACGCTTTAATTGCTCTTAAAGGAGCCGAATGGTTTGAGACCAAATATGTTCCTTTTATTTCGCCAATAACATTAATATCATTGTTGTTTACCATCATTTTAATGTTCAGTCTAAAAGGGGAATTGATTATACAAATACCATTGGATGTAGTGCGAATAGCCATTCCATTAGTTATCTATTTTGTAATAATGTTTGTCATTAGTTTTTTCATCGGGAAATATTTCGGTGCAGATTATTCAAAATCTACAGCCATTGCTTTTACCGCTACTGGAAACAACTTCGAATTGGCCATTGCAGTTGCAATCGGAGTTTTTGGAATTAATAGCGGTCAAGCCTTTGCAGGTGTAATTGGACCATTAGTTGAAGTACCTGCACTTATTGCATTAGTAAATGTTGCTTTTTGGTTTAGAAGGAAATACTATACTGTAAAAGCATAATTTTTTTTAAAGTGAATAAATAATTTAAAAACAAATAAATTATGAGAATAGCTTTGTTTAGTGATATCCACGCAAACCTTCCTGCTTTGGAAGCTTTTTTTAAAGATATAGAAATAACAAAACCAGATGCGGTTTATTGTTTAGGAGATTTGGTCGGATACAATATCTGGCCAAACGAAGTTATCAATGAGATAAGAAAAAGAGGTATTCCTACCATTGCAGGAAACTACGATTTCGGTATTGGAAGAACAAGTAATGATTGCGGATGTGCTTATAAAACGGATGATGAAAAAGCTAATGGAGCCGTTTCAATATCCTATACTAACTCTTTAGTAAACGAGCAAGAAAGGCAATATCTTAGAACACTTCCTGCACATATTAAATTAGAGTTTCAGCTTAATAACGACAAGCTAAACTTATTGCTTGTTCATGGAAGTCCAAGGAAAATCAATGAGTATCTTTTTGAAGATCGGGATGAAAAAAGCATGTTGCGTATTATGGAAAACGCTGATGCTGACATTATGTGCTTTGGACATACTCATAAGCCTTATCATAGAGTAATGAATGATGGCAAGGATGGAAATGATCATTTTAGACATGCTATTAATATTGGCTCTGTAGGAAAGCCGAAAGATGGTGATCCAAGAGGTGGCTACGTAATGCTAACCATGAATGAAAACAGCTCTATCAAAGATAAGAATAGCATCTCGACAGAATTTATTCGCTTTGAGTATGATGTCGAAAAAGCTGCAAAAGCTGTTGAAGACAGCCCATTGCCAAATGCTTATGCTGAAAGTTTAAGAAAAGGAATATAACCGATGAGAATTGCTATAATATCAGATATTCATGCCAATTTTCCTGCATTGGAAGAAACATTAAAAAGCATAGAACAGCAGAATATTGATGCAGTTTATTGTTTAGGGGATTTGGTAGGTTATAATTTATGGCCAAATGCGGTCATCAATGAAATCCGTAAGAGGCATATCCCTACTTTAGAAGGCAATCATGACGTAAAAGCTGTGGATATACATAATATGGGATCAAAAGATTCTGATAGTTATGCGTATCAAATCGTTGGTAAAGAGCAAATAGAGTACCTTTCAACGCTACCGGCACATATAAAATTGGAATATCAGGTAATTAATAAACTGATTATGATATTAATGGTGCATGGTAGTCCTTACAGCAATAGGGAATACTTACTTGAAGATAAGGATGAAAAAGACTTCACTGATATTTTCCTTGATAGTGGAGCTGATGTCATTCTTTGTGGACATTCCCACAAGCCCTATCATCGGGTAATGAAAAATCCCGATAAATTAGGCGGTTATTTTCATGCTATTAATGTTGGATCTGTGGGTAAACCCAAAGATGGAAATCCAAAATGTTGCTATGCAGTAATCACCATAAATAAAGACAGTGATTTTTCAAAAAAAGAGAGCATAGAAGTAGAATTTGTCCGAGTGGCATATGATATTGAAAAAGTAGCTAAAGCCATTGAAGATAGTGAATTGCCAAATAGTTATGCGCAAATGTTAAGAGAGGCATATTAACTTTACCCATATAAAATTAGCATGGAAAGCTTAAAAATGTTTTTGCGTACTATTACCAATATTAGCGATGCTGACTTTGAAAATACAATTAAGTATTTTCAAAGTCAGCATTTAGCTAAAAACAGCTATTTTGTATTGCCCGGAAAAATATGCCGACAGGTTGCTTTTATAAAGAAAGGAACGCTTAGAACTTATTATTTAAATGAAAATACCGAGGAGGTAACGTCTTGTTTTTGCGTTGAGAATAACTTGACGACTTCATATAAAAGCTTCATTTTGCAACAACCTTCGGAACTTGCTATTCAAGCCATTGAAGATACTGAGCTTTTAGTTATTGATTACGCTGATTTACAGAATCTATATCAGCAAAGCGTGGTTTGGCAAAACATCGGAAGAACAATAGCCGAAAGACAATATATTGTAATGGAACAATATGCTAGTGTTCTATGCAATGAAACGGCAAAAGAGAAGTATTTACGTCTGCTCAAAGAACAGCCATCCATTTTAAACAAAGCATCTATAGCGGATATTGCCACTTATCTTGGCGTAACCCGAAGAACACTCAGCCGGATTAGAAAAGAAGTTACACAGTAACATTTGAGGACAAATGTCCTCAAAAATATGATTGCTGTCCATTATTTTTGCTTTATAATAAAATCAAAAACAAATGGAAACAGCGATTATCATTACATCTATTTTACTAATACTATTTTCAATTCTGGCTCTCTATGACGGTTTCTATCTGCATATTTTCAAGTATAAGCTTCATAATCAATCTGAAAGTAAAACAGAACATTACACACATACCATAAGAGCAGTCTTATTTCCTGCAATTCTATATTTCTTATTCTTAAAACAGGACTGTATTATGAGTTTTATAATTGGTTTGACAATTGTAGCTCTTGATATTTTTGTTATGGCAGTTGATGCTTTTATAGAAAAAGACAGTAGGGAATTTATGGGAGGACTTCCACGCTGGGAATATATACTTCATCTATTTGTCAATGGATTCCATTTTGCTTCAATTGCAGTTTTTCTATCCATTAAG
>Ga0208398_100791_pt1 | contig 16266 bp, 10 predicted proteins | sample LakWasMe79_HOW10_2_FD_183905 | JGI IMG/M metagenome (GOLD analysis project Ga0208398, IMG submission 183905) | Freshwater sediment methanotrophic microbial communities from Lake Washington under simulated oxygen tension - Sediment Metagenome... | ecosystem: Environmental > Aquatic > Freshwater >...
CGAGCGCATGTCCAATCTGCAGCTGGACCAGGCCAGTTTCGAGAGCGAGCGCGAGGTGGTGAAGGAGGAGTACCGCCAGCGCGTGCTGGCCGAGCCCTATGGCGCGCTGTTCGATGCGGTGCCGCGCTACGGTTTCCAGCATCACGCCTACCGGCGCGGCGTGATCGGCAGCATCGCCGATCTGGACGCCGCCACCCTGGCCGATGTGCGCGCCTTCCACGCCAGCTACTACCGCCCCGACAACGCCTTGCTGATCGTCTGCGGTGAGTTCGACGCCGCCCAGCTGGACCGCTGGGTGGACTATTACTTCGGCAGCATCCGCGCGCCCGCCACGCCGGTGCCGCGCCAGCCCAGTGCCGAGCCTAGGCGCCAGCTGGGCGCGGTGCACGAGCTCAGCGGCCGCCAAGCGCCGCTTCCCGCCACCGCGCTGATCTGGTCCGGGCCGCCCGCCGCCAGCCGCGATGCCGCCACCCTGCAGGTCGCGCAGGGCCTGCTGGCGCTGGGCAACTCGGCGCGGCTGGACGAGGCGCTGGTGTACCGCGACGGCGCGGCCAGCAGCATCGGCTTCGAGGCCCAGCTGCATGCCGAGGCCGGCCTGCTGGTGGCGCATGCGATCGCCGCCCAGGGCGAGTCGGCCGCCGGTCTGGCCGCCCGGCTGCGGCGCGAGGTGCACAAGCTGGCCGAGGAGCCGATCAGCCCGCCCGAGCTCGACAAGGTCAAGACCCTGCTGCTCACCGCCGCACTGGTGCAGCGCCAGACCCCGCTGGGCCTGGGCGAGCTGCTGGGCCGCGCCTGCCTGCTTCAGGGCGGGCCCGAGCTGGTGGGGCGCGAGCTGCAGGCGCTGCGCGCCGTCAGCGTGGCGGACGTGCAGCGGCTCTGGCGCCGCGACATCGTGCAGGCCCCGCATGTGACCCTGCTCTATGGCCGCGATGGCATGCGCCTGCCGGGCCGCGGCAAGCGGGGCCAGGCATGAGTCCTGGCATGAGGCGCCGCCAATGCCTGCAACTTGCCGGTCTGACCAGCCTGCCGGCCTGGGCGCAGCGCGGCTTCGACACCGCGCCGCTGCCCGGGCCCGCGCGCGCGCTGCGCTGGCCGGCGCTGGAGCGCGCCAGCCTGCCCAACGGGTTTCAAATCCTGCTGGCGCGCAAGCCCGGCGGCCTGCCCCTGGTGACCGTGCTGCTGCAGGTCGGCGCCGGCAGCCTGCACGACCCGGCCGGCAAGTCCGGCCTGGCCGAGCTGACGCTGGCGGTGATGGCCAAGGGCGCGCGCCGTGGCGACGAAACCATGGACGCCGCCGATCTGGCCTATGCGGCCGAATCGCTGGGCTCCGCGCTGGACATCGAGGTACTGCCCGATTGCGCCCGCCTCATGCTGACGGTGGGCACGGCCCGGCTGGAGGAGGCCGTCAACCTGCTGGCCGACGTGGCCTGTCGACCCACCCTGCTGGCGGCCGAACTGGAGCGCAGCCGCGCCCAGGCCCTGGATGCCCTGACCCTCAGCCTGGCCGATGCGCCGCTGCTGGCCGGCGAGCTGGCGCAGCGCCTGTTCTGGGGTGAGACGCCGCGCGGCCGGCTGGCCACGCGCGTCAGCCTGGCGAAGCTGCGGCGCGATGATCTGCTGGCCTGCCATCGCCAACTGCTGCGGCCCGACAGCAGCCGCCTGATCCTGGCCGGCGATGTCGAACTCGCCGAGGCGGTTGACCTCGCCGAAGCCTTCTTCGGTGACTGGCAGGCACCCCGGCTGCCGCTGCCGGCCCTGCCCATGCTGAGCCCGCAGCCGCTTGCGCCGGCGCTGCTGCTGGACCTGCCCGAGGCCGGGCATTGCGCGGTGCTGCTGGCCGCGCCCGGCCCGGCCCTGGGCGTGGACGCGGCGCCCGCTCTGGTGGCACAGGCGGTGCTGGACCGGGGCTATTCCTCGCGCCTGAACCAGGAGCTGCGCATCAAGCGCGGCCTCAGCTATGGCAGCAGCAGCCAGGCCGAGGCCTGGCCCGGCGCCGGCTGCTGGCGCCTGGGCGCGCAGACGCGCCATGAGCGCGCCGCCGAGGTGGCCCAGCTGATGCGCGCCGAGCTGCTGCGGCTGGCGCGCGAGCCGGTGCCCGAGGCCGAACTGGCGGCACGCCAGGCGGCGTTGCTGGGCGAGCTGGGCCGCGCCCCCGACACCAGCGCCGGCCTGGCCCTGCTGCTGGCCGAGCAGGCGCGCCAGGGCCGCGGCCAGCAGGCGCTGGCTGATTGGCCGGCCGCGCTGCGTGCCGTGCGGCCGGCGCAAATACAGGCCCTGGCCGGCGCGCTGTGGCGGCCCGAGACCCTGCGCTGCGTGGTGGTGGGCGATCTGAAGGCCCCGCGGGTGGAGGAGGAACTGCGCCGCCAATGGCCGGGCGCCTGGCTGCTGCGCGCCCAGGAGCTGGACCTGGGCAGCCCGACGTTGCGGCGGCGCGGTTAGAATCGTGCCCGTCATTGGGGAGTAGCCGCCGTGCCGCGTTTGTTCGCCAGCACGGGCCCGCGTCAACACACTTGGTCTCGCAGCGGACCATGGCGCGCGCAGCCCCGGGGAAGCACCGTCGCGTGTCCCGGAAGCCTGGCAAGACCTTTGACCATGCAGCGCTCGGATCGGCCGGGAGCCTGTGTGGTCAATGGTTTCTTGCACCGGCCGTGGAGTCATTCTCAATGGAAGCCTTTCTTGTCTCCACCGGTCTGGTGGCCCTCGCCGAAATCGGCGACAAGACCCAGCTGCTGGCCTTTCTGCTGGCCGCGCGCTTTCGCAAGCCGCTGCCGATCTGCCTGGGCATCCTGATCGCCACCCTCGTCAACCATGCCGGCGCCGGCGCGCTGGGCAGCTGGATCACCGCCCTGCTGAGCCCCGGCACGCTGCGCTGGGTGCTGGGCCTGGGCTTTGTGGCGATGGCGATCTGGACCCTCATCCCCGACCAGATCGACGACGAGGTGGAGGGCGGCAAGGGGCTGAAGCTGGGCGTGCTGGGCACCACCATCGTGGCCTTCTTCCTGGCCGAGATGGGCGACAAGACGCAAGTCGCCACGGTGGCGCTGGCGGCCCGTTTCGACGCCCTGGTGGCGGTGGTGGCTGGCACCACGCTGGGCATGATGATTGCCAACGTGCCGGCGGTGCTGCTGGGCGATCGCATCGCCCACAAGATCCCGTTGCGCCTGGTGCACGGGCTGGCGGCGTTGATCTTTGGCGTGCTGGGCGTGGCCACCCTGTTGGGCGCGGGGGCCAGCCTGGGTTTCTGAAACAAAAAAGTCTGATGTGCGGTGGCGCGCTGGCATGACCAGCGGCATCTGCGCATCGGCGTCTGGTTTTCTGGCCCATCCCTCACAAGGCCCATGCCTACTGCGCAAACTCGCGGAAGGGGAGTGAGAAAAGATTGCGGTGCGGGCGCAACTTCGGGGGAATTCCCAGGCTTTCTTGGCCTTGCGGGCGATCGAAGAATGGTGATTCACCACCTTCCCTCGCAAGGAGTCGTCCAGATGAACAACATCAACAAGTCCACCCGGCTGTGCAGCGCGCTGGCGCTGGCTTATTCGGGTCTCGCGGGCCTGTGGGCCTTGCCGGCCCAGGCCCAGCAAACCACCATGGAGCGCGTCACCGTCACCGGCTCCTCGATCAAGCGCCTGGAGGCCGAGACCGCACTGCCGGTCTCGGTGATCACGCGCGACCAGATCGAGAAGAGCGGCGCCACCAGTGTCGAGGACATCCTGCGCCGCGTCTCGGCCAGCACCGCGATGTTCTCGGATGGCACGCAGGGAGCGGGTTATGCCACCAGCAACGCCAATCTGCGCGGCCTGGGTGCCAACTCCACCCTGGTGCTGCTGAACGGTCGGCGCCTGGCCAACCATCCCTTCGGCTCGATCGGCGGCGCCGCGGCGGTGGACCTGAACAGCATTCCCTTCGCCGCCATCGAGCGCATCGAGGTGCTGCGCGACGGCGCCTCGGCGATCTACGGCACCGATGCGGTGGGCGGGGTGATCAACTTCATCACCCGCAAGGACTACAACAAGGGCGAGCTGACGCTGCGCTACGGCGACACCGAGAAGGGCATAGGCGGGCGCGAGACCGGCGCCAGCCTGGCCTTCGGCATGGGCAATCTGGGCGCCGACGGCTACAACCTGCTGGTCACCGGCAATGTGAAGAAGCAGACCAAGCTCAGCGCCATCGACCAGAAGCTGTATCTGCGCAATGCCGACGAGGTGCCGGGCTCCGACCCACCGACCTCGGGCCGCGCCTTCCCCGGCCGCCTGGTGGACTTCGACATCTCTCCGGGCGCCTACGCCAACGCGGGTGCCAATTTCAGCGCCTGCGACCCCGACTTCAACGTCGTGCAGGTGCGGCCCACGACCACGCCCAACGGCACGTCCAAGAAGCGCTGCCGCTTCATCTACCCGGCCATGCAGGAGAACATTCCCGACTCCGACAAGGCCGATCTGTTCGGCCGCCTGACCTTCGCGCTCAACGCCGACCACCAGCTCTTCGTCGAGGCCTCGTTCGCGCGCAATCACAGCATCGGCCGCACCGCCGCGGTGCCGATCGATTCCACCGCCGGCCATGTGAAGGCCGACGGCACCTACCCCTCGTTCGCACTGCCGGTCAGCAGCAAGTACTTCCCGCGCGATCTGCTGCTGAGCCTGGGCTACACGCCGGCGCAGTTCGACACCCTGGGCAACGGCATGACCGAGATCGCGATGCGCTCGGTGAATGTGGGCCCGCGCGTCAACGACAACACCAACGAGCAGATGCGCCTGGTGGTGGGGGCGAGCGGCCTGTGGGCCGGCTGGGACTACGACACCGCCATCAATCTCTCGCAGGCCAAGGGCTCGCTGGACTACTTCAACTACCTGCACGAGGGCCGCTTCATCACCGCCCTGGCCAGCGGCAAGGTCAACCCCTTCGGCCCCACCGACGCCGACGGCACGGCCCTGCTCGATGCCGCCCGCATGGAAGGCCGCATGCGCGAGTCCAAGGGCACGACGATCGCTTGGGACGGCAAGATCAGCAAGGAGCTGATGCCGATGGCCGGCGGCAATATGGCCGTCGCCTTGGGCGCCGATCTGCGCAAGGAGAAGGCCAACGACAACCCGGTCAACCCGGACTACGAGCAGGGCCTGCACATCGGCGGCGAGGGCTCGGTGCCGCGCACCGTGGCCTCGCGCAATATCTACGCGGTGTTCGGCGAACTCTCGATGCCTTTTGCCAAGGGCTGGGAGGGCACGGTGGCGCTGCGTTATGACAAGTACAGCGACTTCGGCAAGACCTTCAACCCGCGCGCCGCGCTGCGCTTCCAGCCAATGAAGGAGCTGCTGCTGCGCACCAGCGTGGGCACCGGCTTCCGCGCGCCCACGCTGTGGGACGTGCACAGCCCCACCGCCTTTACCAACACCGCCAACTCGCTGGTGGACCCCGACTGCCCGGCCGGCTTTGCCGGCGACCCGCGCTGCGAGACCCAGTTCAATGTGCGCCTGTTCTCGGATCCGACGCTGAAGCCGGAGAAGTCGCGCCAATACGCCTTCGGCATGGTGCTGGAACCGATGCGCAACCTCACCGTGGCGCTGGACTACTGGCATATCCAGAAGCGCGACCAGATCGGCACCATCGGCGGCGACGCCATCATGGCCAGCACCGATCTGTACAACAAGTACAAGAGCCGCATCCACCGCCTCGCCAACGGCTTCATCAGCTATATCGAGACCCCGGTGGAGAACCTTGGCGAGCTCAAGACCTCGGGCCTGGACCTGGATGTGCGCAGCAGCTGGGCGCTGGGCGAGGCGGGCAAGCTCTCGGCCAGCTTCAACGGCACCTATATCGCCGAGTGGAAGCAGCAGAACGGCAAGGGCACGCCCTTCGTCAGCTATGAGGGCACGGCGGGCGATGGCGCCGGCGTGCAGCCGGTGCCGCGCTGGCAGCACACCCTGGCCTTCGACTATGCGCGGGGCAACTGGGGCGTCACGCTGGAGAACAACTTCGTGAAGGGCTGGACCGAATCGGCCGGGCTGGTGGAAGCGAACGTGGGCGTGGCCACCGAGCACAAGGTCAAGGACAGCAGCCGCTGGAACCTGGCCGTGAGCTGGAAACCGATGGCGGCGCTAAACCTGCGCCTGGGCGCGCGCAACATCTTCGACCAGGCGGCGCCCTTCACCGCGGTGTCCAGCTACGGTTCGCACGCGACCGGATTTGCCGGCTCCTTCACCGACCCGCGCGGCCGCTTCTGGTACGCCACCGCGAACTACCAGTTCAAGTAGCAGCCAACGGGCCGCGCCCCGGACGGCGACCCATGCCGTTCGACACCCCCTAGCACCCCAGGTGTTAGGGGGTTTTTTCATGGGTCGGCACCGGCCGGCGGCGGACTGCGGCATTGGCGCAACTTTGAAGGGTTTTCCTAGGGGCGTGCTGCACTGCAGCGGGCCAAAAATCCGGGCTCCCTCGCAGCGGGAGCTTTCCCCAATGGCCGCGTCAGAACGGCGTCCCGCAGCGAACCCCAATCTCATTCGCAGGAGTGAAGTACATGTTGAAATCAACCCGCCTTTGCAGCGCATTGGCCCTGGCCTATGCGGGCATGCTGGCCCTGCCGGCGCATGCCCAGGACAGCTCGCTTGAGCGCGTCACCATCACCGGTTCGTCCATCAAGCGTATCGACGCCGAGACCTCGGTGCCCGTCACGGTCATCAACCGCGAGACCATCGACAAGTCCGGCGCTTCCAACGTGCAGGAGCTGGTGGACCGTCTGAGCTCCAACAACGGCGGTGGCCGCTCGCTCGGCGAGTCGGTCGGCGATTCGAACGCCACCGGCCAGACCGGCGCCTCGATGCGTGGCCTGGGTCGCGAGCGCACCCTGGTGCTGTTGAATGGCCGTCGTCTGACGCCCTATCCCTTCGCCGGCCAGGGCGTGGACCTGAACGCCATCCCGCTGGCCGCGATCGAGCGCATCGAAGTGCTGCGCGACGGCGCCTCGGCCACCTATGGCTCCGACGCCATCGGCGGCGTGATCAACTTCATCACGCGCAAGGACTACCAGGGCGGCGACATCACCGCTTCCTATGAGTCCCCGCAACACAAGGGTGGCAAGGTCACGGGCTTCCAGGGCGGCTTCGGCTTTGGCGACATGTCCAAGGACAAGTTCAACATCCTGGGCACCTTCAGCTACCAGAAGTACGACGTTCTGCACTCCTCGGACCGCGAGTTCTCCAAGACCGGTAATCGCCCCGATATCGGCGTGGTGAAGTCCTCGGGCAATACCTTCCCGGCGAATGCCTACACGGCCGACGAAGGCAACTTCGTGCCCGGCGTGCCCGGTTTCCCCAAGTGCGCACCGCCTGACAGCTTCCCGGGTGGCTCCAACTGCCGCTACGACTACAGCGCCTATGTGGACATCGTGCCGGCATCCGAGCGTACCGGCGCGCTGGCCCGCGGCACCCTGGCGCTGACCCCCGATCACATGCTGTTCAGCGAGTTCGCTTACTCGAAGAACGAGATCACCTTCGGTTCCTCGCAAACGCCGTCCAGCACCACCGGTCGCCCCGACTACCTGTATCCCGCCGGCGGCAAGTACTACCCCACCGCGGCGGTGGAAGCGGCACAGCCCGGCTATCGCGGTGACCTGATCATTGCCTGGCGTATGGTCGATGGCGGCCAGCGTTTGACCAAGACCACCAACGACATGACCCGCGTGCTGGTGGGTGCCGAAGGTACCGTCGCCGGCTTCGACTACAAGCTCGGCCTGATGCAGGCCAAGTCGACCGCGGTCGAGACCTTCATCAGCGGCAACTACTCCGACACCAAGCTGGTGCAGGTGCTGAAGACCGGCAATGTGAACCCCTTCGGCGCCAATGACCAGGTTGGCCTGGATCTGCTGAAGTCGGCCGAACTGTCGGGCGAGAACCGCCGTTCGCGCACCACCACCGATGGTTTTGACTTCTCGGTCACGCGTGAACTGTTCGCGCTGGCCGGTGGCAATGCCGCCATCGCCGTGGGTCTCGACCTGCGCAAGGAAAAGTACCTCGACGGCTACTCCGAGATCGCCGGTTCGGGCGATATCGTTGGCGGCTCCGGCAATGCCGGCAAGGTGCAGGGCGAGCGCAAGTCGCAAGGCTTCTACGGTGAGCTCAACATGCCCGTGCTGAAGGACGTGGAGCTGAACCTGGCCGTTCGTACCGACCGCTACAGCGGCGCCAAGGGCGAGTCGCGTGATGGCAAGTTCACCTCGCCTGACATGTCGGCCACCAGCCCCAAGCTGAGCCTGCGCTGGACCCCCAGCAAGACGCTGCTGCTGCGCGCCTCGGTGGGCAAGGGCTTCCGTGCCCCGGCGCTGGACAATATGTACGCCCCGGCGGCCGGCACCAACCTGGCCGGCAACTTCAACGACCCCTACTACAACACGCTGGTCGGTTGCGCCAACAAGCCCAACCCGAACTACTGCGATACGCAGCTGACGGCCATCAACAACAGCAACCCCAACCTGAAGCCCGAGAAGTCGCGCACCACGGCGCTGGGCATGGTGTTCGAGCCGATGAAGGACATGTCCCTGGAAGTGGACTACTTCGACATCAAGCTGACGGATGGTATCGACACCCTGTCGGGTGACGACATCATGAAGGACTGGTACAAGAACCAGACCGGTCCGACCACCAGCTCCTCGGTCTATGCCAACCGCCTGGTTCGCAATGCACAGGGTTACCTGGACTATGTGAACGCTTCGCTGGAGAACCTCAGCAAGCAGCAAGCTTCGGGCTTCGACATGAGCGCCAAGTACCGCATCCGCTCGGCCATGGGCACCTTCACGCCGGGTTGGGAAGGTACTTACCTGACCAAGAGCACCAAGACCAATGTGGTGAGCGGTGCGCTCGAAGACAACCTGGGCAAGTATGACCAGGGCGGTCCGGTGGTGCGCCTGAAGCAGGTCTACACCCTGGACTGGGATTCCGGTGCCTGGGCGGCCGGCGTGCGCTACTTCCGCCAGAGCGGCTACGAGGACTACGACAAGGTCAAGCGGGTCGATCATTACGATCTGTGGGACCTGCAAGGTCAGTACAAGGGCATCAAGAACCTGGCCATCACCGTGGGTGTGCGCAACCTGCTCGACAAGAAGCCGCCGGTCACCGTCCAGGAAGACTACTTCCAGGTTGGCTACGATCCGACGTATGCCGACGTCAAGGGCCGTACCTACTACCTGCGCGCGAACTACAAGTTCTGAGCAGGCTGATGTGAGAGCACAGGGCAGGCCTTCGGGCCTGCCCTTTTTTACAGGTGAGCAAGGCAATGCAGTACATCAACCCCCAACTCGATATCGAGCAACTCGGGCGCGCATTCCAGCGCGACGGACGCTTGCTGATCCGCGACTTCTTTGAACCTGCGGTGGTGGAGGCGCTCAGCCGCGCCGTCGACGAGATCGACTGGGCGCTGACCTATCGCGATGTGAATGGCGACCGCGTGCTGAGCGGCGAGCAACTGCGCTCACTCAGTGGCGAACAGCGTGCCCAGCTGGTCGACGGCATCAACCGGGTGGCCAGCCAGGAGTTCCAGTTCTCCTTCTGCACCGACTCGCTGGTGGCCGCCGCCAAGCGCGGCGAGAGCCATCTGCTGGCGCGCTTCATGCGCTGGATGGCCGACGACCAGTTCCTGGCGGCGATACGGAGAATCACCGGCGTTACCGACATCAACCGGGTCTATGCGCAGGCCACCATGTACACGCGCGGCAACTTCCTGGTGGTGCACGACGACCATGTGGACGCCGAGAACCGGCGCCTGGCCTATGTGATCAATCTGACGCGCAATTGGCGCGCCGACTGGGGCGGCCTGCTGCACTTCACGGGGCCGCAGGGCGATGTGCTGGAGACCTACTTCCCGCACTTCAATTCACTCTCGCTGTTCCGCGTCCCGCAGCAACACTTCGTCTCCTATGTGCCACCGTTTGCGCAGGGCGAGCGCACCGCCATCACGGGCTGGCTGATCGCGGCCTGAGCGCGTCGATCAGCGCCTGCCTTGCAGATAGGGCAAGGCCTCCACCAGTTTCCAGCCAGGTTGTTCCAGCACGCATTGGCGCAGCCAGTAGCTGTGGCCGGCGCCGAAGAGCACGAGGATGCGATCGCCCGGCCGGCTCAGCTGCACGATGCGGGCGCAGATGCGCGCATTGCGCAGCGCCCATTGGCCATAGAGCTCGGCACCGGGCTGCTCGGCGCCGCTGCCGTAGCGCAGCGCGATGCTGTGGAACTGGTGATCCTGCAGGATCGCCCGCGGCTGATTGAATTCGGCCAGCAGCTGGCCGATGCTGGCCTGCGCCTGGCGCTGCTCGAAGGCCTTGCTGCGCTGTTGCAAGGCATCGAGCTGGGTCTGCACCTGGGCCTCCATGCCATGCTGCTTGGCGAAGCCCTGCACCGCATCGAAGGGGAAGTCGCCGTCGGCGTCCACACCGTAGACGGCCTCATGCCCCATGTACTCGGCCAGGCGGTAGCCGATCTGCTCGACCTCGTTGCGCTCCTCGCGGCGCTGGCCGGCCCGCCAAGCCGTATAGGCGGGCAGTTGCTGGCCCGGGAACTGATCGGCCTCGCGCTCCACCATCAGCTTGGTCGGCTGGTACTTCGCAAGCCGGCGCGTCAGCGCCTGCAGCTCGGCCTGGCGGCGCGGGCTCAGCACGTCGTCAACCTTGGCGTTGGCGATGTCTCGGCCGGGGTTGCCGAAGTGGTAGCTGCCCAGCACCAGCACCTGCACGTCGGGCCCGGCCGCGGCCCGAACGCAGGGGGCCGAGCAGGCCACGGCGAGCGCCATGGCGCCCAGGACGGAAGATCTGTTGTTCATTGCGGCTCCTTGCAAGCGGAGCGTGCATTCTTGCCGTGCGGGCCGCGGCTCGCAGCCCCGCTGCGATCAGGCGTCGAATCGGCGGGATCAAAAACGCTCAGGCGGCCGTGGCCTGCCGCACCGCGCGCTCCCAGCCCGCCATCAGCTCGGCGGCGCGCTCGCGCAGCATGACGGGCTGGAACACGCGCTCGGCCCGCCAATGGCCGGCCAGTTCCTCCAGCCCCTGGTAGACGCCCGTGCCCAGGCCCGCCAGATAGGCCGCGCCCAGCGCGGTGGTCTCGATCACCTTGGGGCGCAGCACCGGGATGCCCAGCAGATCGGCCTGGAACTGCATCAGCAGGTCGTTCACGCAGGCGCCGCCGTCCACGCGCAACTCGTGCACCGGCGCGCCGCCCGCGGCCACCGCATCGGCGCTCATGGCCTGCAGCAGGGCGGCACTCTGGAAGGCGATGCTTTCCAGCGCGGCGCGCGCGATATGGGCCATGCTGCTGCCGCGCGTCAGCCCCAGGATGGCGCCGCGTGCCTCGGCGTTCCAGTAGGGTGCGCCCAGACCGGTGAAGGCGGGCACGAACATCACGCCGCCGGCGTCAGGCACGCTTTCGGCCAGGGCCTGCACATCGCCGCTGGCGGGAAAGGCATGCAGGCCGTCGCGCAGCCACTGCACCACCGCGCCGCCGATGAAGACGCTGCCCTCCAGCGCATAGGCGGGTTGTGCGTCCACCTGGGCCGCGGCGGTGCTGATGAGGCCGTTGGCCGAGTGTTGCAGCTGGCCGCCGGTGTGCATCAACATGAAGCAGCCGGTGCCATAGGTGTTCTTGGCCATGCCGGCCTTGAAGCAGGCCTGGCCGAACAGGGCGGCCTGCTGGTCGCCGGCGATGCCACCGATAGCGATCGCGGCGCCAAGGTGCTCGGCGGCGACCTCACCGTAGCGGTGCGCGGAGGGGAAGACGTCGGGGAGCAAGGCTGATGGAATGTCCAGGGCCTCGCAGAGGCCCTGGTCCCAGCGGTTGCTGCGCACATCGAACAGCATGGTGCGCGCGGCATTGCTGACATCGGTGGCATGCACGCGGCCGTTGGTGAGCTTCCAGACCAGCCAGCTGTCCACCGTGCCGAAGGCGAGCTCGCCGCGCTCGGCGCGCGCGCGTGCGCCGGGCACATGGTCCAGCAACCAGCGCAGCTTGGTGCCCGAGAAATAGGGGTCGATCACCAGGCCGGTGTGCTCGCTCACCAGCGGGGTCAGGCCTTGCGCGCGCAGCTCGGCGCACAGGGGCTCGGTGCGGCGGTCCTGCCAGACGATCGCATGGTGCAGGGGCTGGCCGGTGTTTCGATCCCACAGCAGGGTGGTTTCGCGCTGGTTGGTGATGCCCAGGGCCAGCACTTCGCCGGCGGTGATGCCGGCCTTGGCCAGGGCCTCGCGCGCGGTGGCCAGCTGGCTGGCCCAGATCTCCTCGGCATCGTGCTCCACCCAGCCCGGCTGCGGGTAGATCTGGCGGAACTCACGCTGTGCCATTGCCACCACATGACCGCGCGTATCGAACACGATGCTGCGCGAACTGGAGGTGCCTTGGTCAAGGGCAAGCAAATAGCTCATGGCAATGACTTAGAGTTAGGCGATGGACCATTTTGACGCACTGGTGGTGGGCGGTGGCATCAACGGCGCGGGCATTGCACGCGATCTCGCCGGGCGCGGCTGGAAGGTGCTGCTGGCCGAGGCGCAGGACCTGGCCGCGCACACCTCCTCATCCAGCACCAAGCTGATCCACGGCGGGCTGCGCTACCTCGAGTACTACGAGTTTTCGCTGGTGCGCAAGGCGCTGCAGGAACGCGAGCTGCTGCTCAGGAGCGCGCCCCACATCATCTGGCCGCTGCGCTTCGTGATGCCGCACGACCCGGCGATGCGGCCGGCCTGGATGATACGCATCGGCCTGTTTCTCTACGATCACCTGGCGCGCCGGCGCGTGCTGCCCGGCTCCACCGGCGTGAAGCTGCGCAAGTCCAAGCTGGGCGAGCCGCTCAAGCCCGAGTTCACGCGCGGCTTCGTCTACTCGGACGGCTGGGTGGACGATGCCCGCCTGGTGCTGCTGAATGCGCTGGACGCGCGCGACAAGGGCGCCGAGGTGCTGACGCGCAGCCCTGTCACCGCGGTGCAGCGCAGTGCCGATGGCTGGAGCGCCCGCATCGCCACGCCGCAGGGCGAGCGCGTGGTGCAGGCGCGTGCGCTGGTGAACGCCGCCGGCCCCTGGGCCGAGCAGTTTCTGCGCGAGGTGGCGCGGCCGGCCCAGGGCGAGCAGCTCGCCACCAAGAGCCTGCGCCTGGTGAAGGGCAGCCATATCGTGGTGCGGCGCCGCTTCCCGCACGACCACGCCTACATCTTCCAGAACCCCGACAAGCGCATCATTTTCGCCATCCCCTACGAGCGCGAATTCACCCTCATCGGCACCACCGACGTGGAGCTGCCGGACGAGGCCCTGGCCAGCCAGGCCAAGGCGCAGATCAGCCATGCCGAGATCGACTACCTCTGCGCCCAGGCCAGCCGCTACCTGGCCGAACCGGTGCGGCCGGCCGATGTGGTGTGGAGTTATGCGGGCGTGCGGCCGCTGCTGGACGACGCCTCGGGCGACCCCTCGGCGGTGACGCGCGACTACCTGCTGGAACCCCATACCGAGGGCGGCGCGCCGCTGCTGAGCGTGTGGGGCGGCAAGATCACCACCTTCCGCAAGCTTGCCGAGGATGCCGCGGATCTGATCGGGCAGATGCTGGGCGAACGCCGCAAGCCCTGGACCGCCAGGGCCTTGCTGCCGGGCGGCGACTTCAGCGCCTGGATCGGCGCGCCGCGCCGCCCCGACCAGGACTTCGAGCAATTGCAGCAGGCCGTGTTTGCGCGCCACCCCTACCTCTCCATGCCCCTGCTGCACCGCCTCTGCCGCGCCTACGGCTCGCGCGTCTCGCGCGTGCTGGGCGCCTCCGTGCGGCCCGACGATCTGGGGCAAGAGGTGGCCCCCGGCCTGCACGAGATCGAGCTACGCTATCTGCAGCGCGAGGAATGGGTGCACAGCGCCGAGGACGTGCTATGGCGCCGCAGCAAGCTGGGCCTGCATTACAGCGAGGCCGAGCGGGCGGCCGTTGCCGCCTGGATCACAGCGAATCCTTGTCAGTGATGCAGCTTGGCGTGCAACTTCCGCGTGGCGCGCCACACCGCCCATAGCACCAGCGGAATCAGGGCGCCCGCCAGCAGCTCGGGGTTGAGCGGCAGGCCCAGCGACTTGAGCGCCTTGCCGCCATACAGCAGCAGGCTGATCACGTAGTAGGAGATCGCCGCGATCGAGAGCCCCTCCACCGTGGTCTGCAGCTTGAGCTGCAGTTCCTGACCGCGCGTCAGCTTGGCCAGCAGCTGCTGGTTCTGGGTCTCGCGCGCGATGTCCACGCGCGTGCGCAGCAGGGCGCTCGCGCGCTCGGTGCGCGCCGATAGCGAGGCCAGGCGCTGCGCGGTGGCGGCCACCGTGGCGATCGCCGGCGAGAGTCGCCGCTGCATGAATTCGCCCAGGGTCTGGGTGCCCGGGATCGGGCGCTCGCGCAGCTCGGCAATGCGCTGCTGCACCAGGCCGTGGTAGGCCTGGGTGGCCGAGAAGCGGTAGGCGTTCTGCGCGGTGGCGCGTTCCACCTTGGCGGCGATGGCGATCAGCGCGTCCAGCAGGTCCTGCTCCGAGCTCTGCTTCACCACCAGTTGGTCGGTCACCTGTACCAGCGCGGCCTCCGCTTCGCCCAGCACCGGCGCCAGGGCCTTGGCGGCGGGCAGGCCGCGCAGCGCCATCAGGCGGTAGGTCTCCAGCTCGAGCAGGCGCTGCGAGATGCGGCCGGCGCGCGTCTCGGTGGTGCCGGGGGCGAACACCACCAGCATGCGTTCGAAGCCGCAGGGGCGCAGCTGCAGATCGGTCACCACCATCGAATGGCCCATGCCGGCGCGGCCCGCACCCGTCCCACCGCCCATTTGGGAAGCCAGCACATCGCCGCCGCCCAGCCAACGCTGCGCGCGCGCCAGCAGCTCGGCGGGCGCGTCGATGTCATGCTCCAGCATCGCCAGCTTCACCGCCGCCACCGTGCGGCCAGGAATGCCGGCCAGCCAGGCGGGCTCCACCTGCAGGGCGGGCGCCAGGTGCGGGCGCTCGGCGTCCAGGCCGGCCTCGGCGGGCAGCGCTTGGACGATGGAGTAGCGCGTGAACTCGCTGTGGCGCTCCCACTTCACCGTGAAGCCGCCGGCCATGTGCAGGCGCAGGAAGTTGCCTTGCAGGGCCTCCAGGGCCAGGTCTTGCTGGCCGGGCAGCAGGCGCAGCTGTGATAGCTCCTGCTCGCGGCTCACACCCTCGTTGAGCACCGCCACATAGACCACCAGGGCCGGCAGTCGGATATGGGCCTGCGGGCGCGCGTGCACCTCGTTGTGCAGCAGCGCGCGCTGCGGGTCGTCGATGGGCAGGGTTGAATCAGTCGCCATGTTGCAGGGTCCAGAGCAGGAGGAGGTTGTTGGCGGGCATCGCGATGCGTTGCTGCAGACGCAGGCCCGCCGCCTCGGCCTCGGCGCGCACCGCTTCCAGGCTGCGCAGACCCCAGGCCGCATCGCGTGCGCGCAGGTCGGCATCGAAGGCCAGGTTGCTCGGCGCCGTCTCCACACCCGCCTCCAGATAGGGTCCGTAGGTGAGCAGCAAGCCCGTTGGCACGAGGTGGCGGGCCGCGCCCCGCATCAGGGCGGCGCAACAGGGCCAGGGGGCGATATGCAGCATATTGGCGCAGAAGATCAGCGTGAAGCGCTGGCCGTGCAGCGGCCAGGGCTCGGCCAGCACGTCCAGCTGCAGCGGCGCCGGCAGGCGCGCCGCTACCTCGGCAGGTGCCAGGGCGGCCCAGGTGGCGATGGCCTCCAGCCGGCTCGGCTCCATATCCGTGGCCTGCCAGCTCCAGCCCGGCAACGCGGCCATGAAGTGGGGGCCATGCTGGCCGGTGCCGGCGGCGATCTCCAGCGCCCGACCCTGGGCGGGCAGCAGGCCCAGCAAGGCTTCCAGGATCGGCTGCTTGTTGCGCTCGGCGGCGGGGGAGTGCGGGGGTGGGGTGGCATGCATGCGGGAAGTCTAAGCGCTGGCTTCAGGGCAGATACCGATGAGGGCGACGGACCGGCCCGCCTAAACTGCCCGCACAAGAAGTAATACATCAAGCATCCCGCGCGCCAGCTCTCCGAGGGCACGGTGTTTGGACGGGGTCAGGGAGGGTCAATGGTGCATGCATGCTTGCGTCTGGCGGCGCGACTGTGCGGGTGCGCCCGTGGTCGTTCATGGCCCTGGGATGTCCCCTAGCCCAAATACTGTTCAGATACGAAGCACCGGCACTGGCTGATGCCGCAAATGGAGCGCTGCGCCGCGATGCCGAACATTGAAGTTGCTCATCTTGCGCTTGACGCCGCGCGGGTTCAGGCGCCCACGACTG
>Ga0208398_100793_pt1 | contig 16194 bp, 11 predicted proteins | sample LakWasMe79_HOW10_2_FD_183905 | JGI IMG/M metagenome (GOLD analysis project Ga0208398, IMG submission 183905) | Freshwater sediment methanotrophic microbial communities from Lake Washington under simulated oxygen tension - Sediment Metagenome... | ecosystem: Environmental > Aquatic > Freshwater >...
CCGCTGCCGATGACGAGGGTCCCCAGATTCTGGTCAGTGACATTCGCATGCCGGGTGGCTCAGGCCTGGAGTTGCTGGAAAAGGTCAAGGCCAAGCACCCCGGGCTGCCCGTCATCATCATGACGGCATTTTCCGATCTCGACAGCGCTGTTAGCGCCTTCCAGGGCGGGGCCTTTGAATACCTGCCCAAACCCTTTGACCTGCCCAAAGCTGTCGAACTGATCCGCCGCGCGGTCGAGGAAAGCCAGCGAGAGGAAGTCGCAGAAGAGCGCATGGGAGAGGCGCCCGAGATGCTGGGTCAGGCACCGGCCATGCAAGACGTTTTTCGCGCGATTGGCCGCTTGAGCCAGAGCAATGTCACGGTCATGATCACCGGTGAATCCGGCTCCGGCAAGGAGCTGGTGGCCCGCGCCCTGCACAAGCATTCACCGCGCGCCAGTGGCCCGTTTGTGGCCATCAACACCGCTGCCATCCCCAAAGACCTGCTGGAGAGCGAACTCTTTGGCCATGAGCGGGGTGCCTTTACCGGTGCGCAGACCATGCGCCGTGGCCGCTTCGAGCAGGCAGACGGCGGCACGCTGTTTCTGGATGAAATTGGAGACATGCCGTTCGAGTTGCAGACCCGATTGCTGCGGGTGCTCAGTGATGGGCATTTCTACCGGGTTGGAGGGCACAGCGCCGTCAAAGCCAATGTGCGCGTGATTGCCGCCACACACCAGGATCTGGAGCAACGGGTCAAGGATGGCGCGTTTCGCGAAGACCTGTTCCACCGCCTGAACGTAATCCGCCTGCGCCTGCCCGCACTGCGGGAGCGCAAGGAAGACATCTCCGTGTTGACCCGGCATTTCCTGCAGCAAAGCGCCCAGCAACTGGGCGTCGAGCCCAAGCGCATATCCGATGCCGCGCTGGCGTGGCTGGAGGTCTTCAACTTCCCGGGCAATGTGCGCCAGCTCGAAAATATCTGCCATTGGCTGACCGTAATGGCGCCGGCGCAAATGGTCGAGGCCAAGGATTTGCCACCCGAAGTCGGTGTCTCGCTGACGGAGCCTGTAGCCCAAAGTCCGGTCCCGTTCGCCGGCGGTGGATCGGCGCCAGCAGGCACTGCGCCGGCCCATGCGGCATTGGCTGCGGCTGTGCCCGCAATCGCGCCAGCTGCGTTGGTGCCCTCCATGGGCGCCTTGGCAGACTGGGAGTCAGCGCTGGAAGCGGAAGCCATTGCCTTGCTCGGTGCAGGCAGTACCAATGTTTGGGATGCGTTGACCCATCGCTTTGAATCGCGACTGATCCTGGCAGCCTTGTCCAATACCAAGGGTAGGCGGATCGAAGCGGCCCAGAAACTGGGCATCGGCCGCAACACCATCACGCGCAAGATCCAGGAGTTGGGTTTGGAATAAAAAGTGATAGCACAGGTGCCGCGCACGCACATAATCCGACGTGTGGATTGGGCGATTGTTGCGGGGTGAGCTTTCATGGGTATGGTTTTGCTGTGCTTGGGGGTGTTGGCGGTCCTAGGCTCGCTGGCCTTTATTGCCGGCATGGGCGTCGGCGCTCGGCGCGGCAAAGGGGAAACCGGCCAGTTGCCAATCGAGGCAGTCTTCAGCGCCCAGTCCGGTGAGTCCGAAGGGCTGCGTAACGCCATTTTTGCCAAGGTTTTCAACCTTGTGCCGGAAACATTGACCATCACGCGCATTGCGGATGGCTGCTTTGTTGAGGTCAATCGCAACTGGGAAACGCTTACGGGTTTCACCTATCAGGAAGCCATTGGCCATACCTCGAATGAGCTCGGAGTATGGGTGATACCTGAGCAGCGCGAACACATCATCCAATGTATTCGCCGCGATGGCGAGGTGCACAACGTTGACGTCACTTTCCTGCACAAGCAGGGTCACCTGTACTACAACCGGGTCTCGGCAAGCCTGTTCGAAGTGCAAGGTGAAAAGTACATGATGCTGTCTGTCCAGGACGTTTCTGCCGAACGCCAGGTGCGCCAGCAGCTTTTGGATCTCAATCAACAACTGGAGGACCGCGTTCGTCAGCGCACGATCAGTCTGGAGAAATCCAACGCGGAATTGGCCGCAGCGCTGGAGACACTCGAACGAGCCAAAGATGACCTGATCAGGACCGGAAAAATGGCCGCTCTGGGCGCTTTGGTGGCGGGCGTGGCCCATGAGCTGAACACCCCGATCGGCAACGGGTTGACGGTGGCCACGACTTTTGAGCATCGACTTGCAGAGTTGGGCCAGTCCATTGCCAGCGGGTTGCGACGTTCGACGCTGGACGAGTTTATGGTCGATGCGCGCGCCGGTATGGAACTTCTTGTTCGCAATCTCACCAGAGCTGGTGAACTGGTGCGCAGTTTCAAGCAGGTGGCAGTAGACCAGTCCAGTTCACAGCGACGCGAGTTTTCGCTGGCGGAATTGATATCCGAGATTGTTCTGGCACTGAACCAGCAGATTCGCGACAAGGGCTGTCAGGTTACCGTGCGTGTTGAAGACGGTCTGATCATGGACAGCTATCCCGGCCCATTGGGGCAAGTCTTGTCTGGTTTGATCACCAACGCGCTCGTGCATGGCTTCGCAGGTCAGCGCCACGGAACGTTGGAGATTGGTGGCCGCTCTTTGAGCGCGCAGAAACTGGAGATCGTCGTCAAGGACGATGGCGTCGGAATCAATCCAGAGGATTTGAAGCGGCTGTTTGATCCATTCTTCACGACCAGACTCGGCCAAGGCAGCTCGGGACTGGGACTCCATATTGTCGAAAACATCGTGACGTCGGTGTTATGTGGCAAGGTTGAGGTGAGCAGTCAGATCGGGCAGGGGGCCGTGTTTACGCTGAGACTCCCCATGGTGGTTCCGAGTGTGGCTTCGTCAAATGTCGGTCAGTGAAACGGTTGAGTAATATTAGTATGTCTAATGACATCTTCTTTAAGTTCATGTGGCTACTAATTATCTGAAAAGTGCGCACAATGGCGTTCTATTCAAACAACCACTGGAGACCGCCATGCTGATCGGAGTACCCAAAGAAATCAAGAACAACGAGTTTCGCGTCGGCCTGACGCCCGCCAGTGTGCGCGAGCTGGTGACCCATGGCCACCAGGTATTGGTTCAGCTGAATGCGGGTACGGCCATCGGCCTTGACGATGTGCAATACCAGGCTGCCGGCGCTGAATTGGTTGCAACCGCGGCGGAGATATTCAAGCGCGCCGAGATGATCGTCAAGGTCAAGGAACCCCAGCCGGTGGAATGCGCCATGCTGCGCCCCGGCCAGATTCTGTACACCTACCTGCACCTGGCCCCCGATCCAGAGCAGACCAAGGCCCTGGTCAAGTCCGGTGCCATCTGCATTGCCTATGAAACCATCACCGGTGCCGGCGGTAGCCTGCCGCTGCTGGCGCCCATGAGCGAAGTGGCCGGTCGCATGGCCATCCAGGCCGGTGCTACCCACCTGGAAAAGAGCCATGGCGGACGCGGCCTGCTGCTGGGCGGCGTGCCCGGTGTGGCGCCTGCGCATGTGGCCATCATCGGCGCCGGCGTGGTCGGCACCAATGCGCTGCAAATGGCCGTGGGTCTGGGTGCACGCGTGACCGTGCTGGACAAGAGCGTGGACCGCCTGCGTCAGTTGGATCTGGTGTTTGGCAACCGCATCAGCACCGTGTACTCCACCGCGTCTTCCATCGAGGAAGCAGTGTTGGACGCCGACCTGGTTATCGGTGGCGTGCTGATCCCGGGCGCTGCCGCGCCCAAGCTGGTGACGCGCGACATGATCAGTCGCATGAAGAAGGGTGCCGTCGTCGTGGACGTCGCCATCGACCAGGGTGGCTGCTTCGAGACCTCGCACGCCACGACCCACGCCGAGCCCACCTACGTGGTCGACGGCGTGGTCCACTACTGTGTGGCCAACATGCCGGGCGCCGTGGCCCGTACTTCGACCTTCGCCTTGAACAACGCCACCATAGCCCACGCTGTGGCCCTGGCCAACAAGGGCTGGAGGGCCGCGCTGCGCGACAACGTGCACCTGAAGAATGGCCTGAACGTCTGCGAAGGCAAGGTCACGTATGAGGCCGTAGCCAAGGACCTGGGCTACGCCTACGTAGCGGCCGACAGCCTGTTGGCATAAGTCTAATAGGCCATTAGCCCTCGCCAATACGGCCTTTAGTGCTATTTTATTGATAGCTTGCGCAAGCATCTGGACGACCGGCTCTCGGTCGTTCGTGTCTTCTTGTCTGGCAGGCTCCGCCTAGGGGCTCATGTCAAGCGAGTTGCTGAGGTCGCCCACGTTCTTTCGCACACCTGCAAGGGGGGTGAGACCGAAGCGGCGCGTCAGGAACTTGACTATTGAGGTTGTGTCGTAAGGGGCGCTGTCGACGTAGCCCTTCTTTGCATACGGGGAAATGATGATGGCGGGAACGCGGGTTCCGGGCCCCCACATGTCTGCCTGCGGTGGCGCGACATGGTCCCAGATGCCGCCGTTTTCGTCATACGTGACGATCACCAGCATGTTCTTCCACTGCGCACTCGCCTGGAGTCTGGCCACAAGGTCGGCGATGTGTGTGTCGGCCTTGTCGAAATCACCGGAACCCGGGTGCTGGTTCAAGGTGCCCGGTGGTTTGTAAAACGCAACCGGAGGCAGGCTACCGTTTTGAATATCCTCCAGAAGATTGGTGTAGTCCCGCAGATGTTCTGCACGCTCGGCCGCTCCGGATGGTGTGGTTGGATCGAAGCGGCGGAAATAATTGAACGGCTGGTGGTGTGGTGTGAAATCCAGCACCCCTTCGTTGTAGATGGACGTGCGGTCCACCAAGGCCTGCTTCCAGCCACCTGCATACCAGCGCCAGTTCACATTCTTGGCTGTCAGCGTATCGCCGATAGTCTGGAGAGTCTGCGCCGGCAGCGGAACCATGTTGATGGATCCACCGGTCGGATCGGTGAGGCGTGCGTCGCCACCAGCGGGGGGCGCGGTGTAGCTTGGTTGGTAGGGGGGCTGGGTGGTGTTGATTGCGTAGTGGTTGCCGTCGGCGAGTTTGGGTGTGACGTTCCCGTCGGCAGCATACGCCGGCGCGCCGTTGAGCGCGCTGGCCGGTGAGTTGGCCGATAGCACCAGTCGCACGCCGCTCGCATCCACGCTGGAGATATAGGCGGCAGGCGGATTGGGCCAGACCGGCGAGCACGCACAGATGAGCCAGAAATGGTTGAGAAACGAGCCGCCGAATGCGCCCTGGAAGAAGTTGTCGGCCAGTGTGTTCTGCCGCGCGAGAGCCCACAGCTTCATGGCTGCGCCGTCGTAATAGCCCATGGTCAGCCCGCCAGCGTCCGAAAAGGCGGCGAACTGGTTGTTCTTGCCGCCGTTGATCTGCATCTGGCTTTGGTAGAAGCGGTGCACGAAGTCGGGTGTCGGCACGGACGTGCCCCCTCCCGGAACCCTGCCAGGCAGCGCATCGATCAGGAATGGCTTGTTGGGCAAGTTGCGCACAAACGACCATGCCGGGTCCGCGCCCGCGTTCCATACGGGTGGCAATCTGGCCAGCGTCGTCAGACCATCGCGATCGAGTTGCGGGTAGCCCGCTGGCCCGGCGACTGCATTGGCAATGCCATTTGCTCCGGGAAAGAGGCCGTACAGATGATCAAAGCTGCGGTTCTCAAGGTAGATGACTACAACGTTGCGGATCTTGTCGAGCGTGCCGGTGGCGCCAGCCAGCAGCTTGCGGGTGTCATCAGCGGCTTTGGCATTCGCGAGTGCGAGCTGGATGCGGGTCAGCCCCTCAGTGGATGCTGACTTGAGGATGGCTTTTGAAGCGCCATCTTCTTCCTTGTTGAAGTCTCCCAGTAGCTTGCCGCTGCTCACGCCCAGCGCATTTGCCACCTTCTGCACCGCGTCATTGAACGACAGGGTGTTGGATTCCATCTCTGCCAGGACTGCGGTGGACTCCACGCTGACGATACCCGGCGCCTCCTTTGGCGCGCGCAGCACGATTCTGCTGGACACAGGTGTTGAGGTGCTGGTGTCGGCATCGTATTGAATGGTGTCGGTGCCAATTTCCGCCACGACGGCGCTCCCCATTCCCGCGAGGGTGAATTTCCCCGCGCTGTCGGTCACCGTCGCAGGTTCGCCCGCATCGCAGGCACCATTGCTATTGGCGTCCAGGCAAACCTTTGCGTTGCGGAAGTAGCTGCCGATGACGAAGCCGGTGGTGCTGCCCGGCGTAATGCCGGGCGCGGCCGGGCTGCTGCCTCCGCCACCTGAACAAGCGCCAAGCATCAATAGCGTCAAGACGACTGGTGCGCGGCGGACGCGCACGACACTTGGGAACACCCAAGTATTTTCATTTACATAGCGCATCAAAACTCTCCGGGCTGGCGTAAGCCCTGTCCAGCCACGCCATCCTTTGGTTCAGGAACGATTTCATGAAAGCCACCTCTTGTTCATAGGTGGAAAAAACGTAGTAATTCGTGATGCTTGTACCCAGGATCGGCCACGCCACGAAGTTGCGCTGCTGCGCAGGATTCAGTCTGCGGGCGTAGGTATCGATGCTGGTGTTGATGAACTTCGCAAGCGACGGCCGTTTCTGCTTCCATCGCGACAGCACAAGATCGCGAAAGCCCGGCTGTTTGAAAAGCTGTGGCATCCAGTTGGAAGTGCCCCACTGCGACCCGCTGACCCAACAGCCCTCTGGCTGCCAGCCATTGTCGAGGTTCACATTGCCTGCGGAGAGGTCGAAATCCCAAAGAGGCCCCATGTTCAACAGACGGTCCGCCGGAGCAGCTGCAGCGTCGGTGTCCTTCCACATGAAGTCGCTGCTGAAGAACACGGCGTCCCTGTTCCGAAAAAGCTCCTGTATCAGATACCAGTCGACAAAGCTCACCGTGTTGATCTTGTCCAGGCTTTTGAGTCCATAGATATCCTGCTCCACTCCGTCCAGCAGACCCTTGATGTAGGTGATCTGGTTTTGCGTGATGCTTCCTTCGTCCGGCTTGTCAATGCAAACCGGCACACCCTGGGGCGTGCGATGTTGCAGGTTGATCACGCCATCGTTGTAGCAATCAAGCCGCTGGTCAACCTCGACGATGTAGCCCCCGTCCACATCGTTTACGCTTGCAGATGAACTCATTTTCTTGATGTTCAGGCGAGCAGGATCGATGCGAATGTCCTCGGTCAGAAGATAAACACCGATGTAGGCATCGTTGAGATAGACCTCTACGTGCTGGCCGGATGGGGTCCACTTCAGTCCGCCGGCGAAAACACTGCTGCTCCCGAGCGAGAACGCCAGCTTGTTACGCATCAGCGAGCGGTCGAAGTAGTCCGCCAGAAGTGCCCAATTGCGGTTTTTCAACATGCCCAGCACATCGGGAATCCGGGCATAGCTCGCATCGTTACTGAACTGGACCTTGTACGGATTCTTGGGTTGGCCCCAGGTCGAGTGTCCGCGCCCCCGGATCTGTCCATTGAGTGTTGCTGCCTGGTCCGGGATCAACGGATGGGTTAGCAGGAATGTTGCATCAACATAGGTTTCCTTCGAGGTGATCGGTGCGGCGTTTCGTGTCGTGATTCGAAGCAGTGGCAAATCGCTCAGCGTGCGAGGGAACGCATCCACCACCTTGCGCAAGGAGTCCGTTGCAGACAGGTCGAGTGCCAAGCCAGTGCCTTTCAGCGCAGCAATGACCGACCTTGCGACCGCCTGCGTCAGTGAGTCTGCAGGCGCTGCCGAACTGATGTTGATGGTGAATTTTGGGGGAAGCCCCAGTGTATTGCGAGCCTCATCCTCGGCGAGTGGAAAATCTGGTTCCTTCAAGAGGTGCACCACTGTTGAATACGGAGTGATCCGGGTGCTGTAACGGTAGGACGGCGACACCATGCGGAAGGAAGCGTCCACCGCGGTTCCGCCCTGTGATGAATCATATGCGCGCCCTGCGGTGACTTCTGCAACCAGTGGAGCGGACCCATCTTTCGGCAGGGAGAGCCGGTACGCACCAGCTGTATCGGAGCGGGTTTGGGTCTCATCTGCATCGCACTTGCCATTTGCGTTTGCGTCGCTGCAAACGAGCGCCCCTTCGATCAGCCCCTCGCCAATCACTTGACCGGAGATGGTCACCCACTCGGTAGTACCGGTCCCGCTACCACCACCGCAGGCAGCCAGCAATGCTGCTAGGACGAAAGTGAAAGAGTGCGTAACGACACCCCACCTGCGCCCCGTGGTTAACGAAGCCGTTTCAGAGATGCTGGGTGTAAATCTCTTGTTCATACAGCCACCCTTGATTTGAGAATAGGCATAACTCCTGCCAGTTCAAGTCTGAGGGCGACTGCTTGCGAATCCATTGATATATCGCAATGGCAAAGCCTGGGGAGACCCCGGGGTGCCGGCTGACGGGGGCAGCTTTGGCGCGTCTAGTTAAGCGAGCGTTACGACAACTGGTGCATGGTCGCTCGGGCGCTCGTTTTTGCGTGGGGACTTGTCCACGACGCAGGCTTGTGCCCTGTCCTTGAGCGCATTGCTGATCAGGATGTGGTCGATGCGCAAACCGCGGTTGCGGCGGAAACCCATGTCGCGGTAGTCCCACCAAGAATAACTCTTGGGCGGTTGCTCGAACAGGCGGAAGCTGTCGTGCAGGCCCAGCGCGACCAGTGCGCGCAGGTGGTAGCGCTCTTCCTCGGTGCAGTGGATGGTGTCCTTCAGGCCGACCGGGTCCCACACGTCCAGATCGTCGAAGGTGATATTGTAGTCGCCCATCAGCACCAGATTGGGGTGCACTTCCAGCTCGGCCTTGACCCACTGGCGCAGGCCCTTGAGCCATTCCATCTTGTATTCAAACTTGTCGCTGCCCGGCTCCTGGCCATTGGGGAAGTAGGCGCCAATGACGCGCACACCCGTTGTACCGTACGAGGTGCCCTCCGCTAGCACGGTGCCGGCGATCACCCGGGCCATGTCATCGTCAAAGCCGGGAATGTTTTTCACCACGTCGGTGACCGGTGTGCGTGACAGCAGGGCCACGCCGTTGTAGGTCTTTTGGCCAAACCACTGGGCGCAATAGCCCGCCGCCTCAAAGGCCGCGGCGGGGAACTTGTCGTCCGTCATCTTCAGCTCTTGCAATGCCAGGACGTCGACAGGGTTGTGGCTGAGCCAGTCCAGCACCTGGGGCAGACGCACGGACAGGGAATTGACGTTCCAGGTGGCTAGTTTCATTGGATGACTCGGAAGAATTTCGGGCGCTAGCACTCGTCAAACAAGGGCTTTTTGCTATCACATATGTAGCGCCGCCATGGCGCCCACGGCCAGGCCGATGGCACCCGCTGCAAACATGGCGTATTCCAGCCACTTCTTCTTGGTCAACAGCGCAATGGCGGCCAGCGCAATACAGACCTGCAGCACGGTGGTGGACTGCGCCCAGCGGTGGTGCTGGTGCATCTGCTCGTCACTCTTGTGGTCCCACTCGGTGGCTTCGGCTTCGAGCCTGTCGGCCCCTACCTTGATCTCGGCCTTTTCCTTTTCGTAGCGGTCGACCTTGGCCTGGTACTTGGCCTTCTCCTCGTCCTTGGCGGACAGGTCACGTGACATTTCAGCCAGCGACTGCTTGGTGCTCTTGGCCTGGAAGTAGTTCCACTGGTTGGAGGCTTCGGTCTTCTTGATGGCGGCGTTGTTCTTGTACAGGCCGGCATTGGCCTGGGTCGCGCCTCCCATGTAGCCAAAAATGGCGCCAATGGTGGCAATGATGGCCGTGAACATCGCGATCTGGTTGATCATGCCGCCGCTGTCGTGTCCGCCGTGCCCGCCACCGCCTTGCTGGGCGTGCTCGAGTTCATGGTCGTGCGGGCCGTGTACGTGGAATCCGTGTCCTGACATGCTTAATTTCCTTGGGTGTATGAAAGTGGTTGGGGGTTGCGGTAGCTTACAAAACTAAAACGCAAGCCCTGTGACGAAGTGTGGGTTTCGCGTGCGCTTTCAACCCATTGTGGTCCGAACGATGGTGCATAGGCATCGCCATCAAAGTCGGCGTCGATTTCGGTCACTTCGGCCGTGTCGGCGTAGGGCAGGGTCAGCGCGTACAGCTCGGCGCCGCCTATCACCCAGACATTCGGATGCTGCTCACAAAAATGTAGCGCATCAGCAAGACTTGACGAGGGCTGAGCGCCCATTTCGTTCCAAGCTTTCTGGCGGGTCACCACCACATTGGTGCGCCCTGGCAGCGGGCGAAAGCGCGGTGGGATCGAGTCCCAGGTCTTGCGCCCCATGATGACGGGGCAGCCCATGGTCACGCGCTTGAAGTGCGCCATGTCCTCGGGCAGGTGCCAGGGCAGGGCGTTGTCCTTGCCGATGACGCCATTGCGGGCTTTGGCGAAGATGAGATGCAGTTGCATGGGCGCCTCCGTCACACGGCCACCGGGGCCTTGATGGCCGCGTGGCTTTCATAACCCACGACCTCAAAATCTTCGTACTGGTAATCGAAGATGGACTCCGGCTTGCGCTTGATGTGCAGCGTGGGGTAGGCAAAGGGCGCACGGCTGAGCTGCAGCTCTACCTGCTCAAAGTGGTTGCTGTAGATATGGCAGTCGCCACCGGTCCAGATGAAGTCGCCCACATCCAGATCGCACTGATGCGCCACCATGTGGGTCAACAGCGCGTAGCTGGCAATGTTGAACGGCACGCCCAGAAAGATGTCCGCGCTGCGCTGGTACAGCTGGCAGCTGAGTTTGCCCTTGCCGCCCGGCTCGGTGGCGGGCGCCACATAGAACTGGAAGAACGCGTGGCAGGGCATCAGTGCCATCTTGTCCAGGTCGGCAACGTTCCACGCGCTCACGATGATGCGGCGCGAATCGGGGTTGCTTTTCAGGGTCTGTATGACCTGGGCGATCTGGTCGATGTGGCCGCCGTCCGGCGTGGGCCAGCTGCGCCACTGCACGCCATAGACCGGACCCAAATCGCCATCGGGCCGGGCCCATTCGTCCCAGATGGTCACGCCGCGTTCCTTCAGCCAGTTGTTGCTGCTGGAGCCGGTCAGAAACCACAGCAGCTCCTGGATGATGGAGCGCAGGTGCACCTTCTTGGTGGTCACCAGCGGGAATCCCTCAGACAGGTCGAAGCGCATCTGGTGGCCGAACACGCTGCGGGTACCCGTGCCCGTGCGGTCGGCCTTGACCACGCCCGTCGTGTAGACGTGGCGCATGAAGTCTTCGTATTGGCTGCGGATGGGGCGTTGGGGCGTGGGTTGGGTCATGGAGCGAAGGCCAGGCTGCGGGTTAGCGGCGAATTTTAGCGGGCCTCCGTGGCTTCATAGAACCGGAACGCATCGCCCCCCGCGGCTTTGGCCTGGTACATGGCCGCATCCGCCCACTTGAGGATGTCATCGGCGCTCGCGTCGTCCCCCATGAACAAGGCCACGCCAATACTGGCGGTGCAACGGTGCTCCACGGTGGTGGCTGAACCGGCATGTTCCCCCGTATTCAGCACATAGGGCAAACCAATGGCGCGGCGCACTTTCTCTGCGACCCTGCTGGCCTGTGCCGTGGACTCGGATCGATCCACGTCCAGCTCGCTGAGCATTACGACGAATTCATCGCCGCCAAACCGGCCCACCGTGTCGATCTTTCGCAGGCAGCCGACGATGCGAATGGCGGCCTCGATCAACAACAAATCACCAAACTGGTGGCCGTGGGTGTCATTGAGCGGCTTGAAGTCATCCAGGTCCAGGATCATCAGCGCACCAAACTTGCCGGCCCGCTTGCCAGCGGCCATCGCCTGGCGCAGGCGGTCAATCGTCAGCCGGCGGTTGGGCAACTTGGTGAGCGTGTCGGAGAACGCCAGCTCGTGCAGCTGGTATTCCGTCAATTTGCGTTTGGTGATGTCCTGAACGATGCCCAGGGCATTCAGCGCCGTTCCGTTCACGGCATATTGAAACTCGGCTTTCTGGCGTATCCAGCGAACCCTGTCGCCCACGAGAATGCGGTGCTCGCAGTCGAAATCCGCACCTTTGATCGCATCTGCCCAGGCGCGTTCCACCGCGCCGCGGTCCAGGGGATGGGTCAGTTCCAGGTAGCTGTCGAGATCGATTGACGTACCTTCTGCCAGACCAAACGTGCGACAGGCCTCTGCCGACAGGCGCAATCTGTCGTCTGCGAATTCATATACCCAGCTCCCGACATTGCCAAGCGCCTGCGCATGGTTCAGTTCATCGGTGAGGCGCAAAACGGATGAGCGGTCAACGGCCGCGGCGCGGATATTGCGGTTGTTGAACAGGGCGACGACCAACAGGAGCCAAAAATAGGTCAGCCAGGCCACCACCAGCGGCAGACGTGGCGTGACATAGCTGGCAGAACCCAGGAACACCAGAGAGACCACGGTGATGGATCCCACGAATGCCAGAAAAACGCGTATGAACACGGACATGGACGACAGCACAAACGACATGGCGGTCGCCAGAATCATCAGCCGGATATAGAAATTCTGGTCCATCGCCAGGGTGTCGAAGACGTAGACGATGCTGCCCCAGCCCAATCCCGTCAGCACACACAGTAGCGCTTCCGTGTGCACCATGGGTGTTGCGTCGGCACCGCCCGCTATCCTGCGCAGTGCGTGCCCGGCGAACAGCAGACGCAGGGAAAAAAACACCAGCATGCTAACCACCCACGGCAGGGAGGCATGCCATTCGACAGCCTCCCGGTGGGTAAACACAACCAGGCATAGCCCGACGACGCCAACCCCCAACGATGTCGGCATCCGTCTGAACAGGTCTGATGCCAGCGCGTTTCCTGTGGGGTCCCGTGTTTTCACAATTCTCCCTGTGTTCCTGAAATCTTAGTCGATCCATCTCTTCGCTGGTTGTGCCATGCGGGAAAATACCAAGCTATGCACCCCATCCAGAAGCTTTTCGGTTACGCCAGCACCTACCAACGCGACTTCCGGCTGGCATCCCTTTATTCGGTCCTCAACAAGTTTTTCGACATCCTGCCTGAGGTGCTGATCGGCGCGGCGGTGGACGTGGTGGTCAAGGGCGAGCAGAGCTTTCTGGCGCGCAACGTGCTGGGCAGCATCGGCATCACCAACACCTGGCACCAGTTGCTGGCGCTGGGTGTGTTCAATGTGCTGGTGTGGGGTGGCGAGTCGCTGTTCCAGTACCTGTACGAGCTGAAATGGCGCCAGTTGGCGCAGGACATCCAGCACGACCTGCGGCTCGATACCTACCGCCATGTGCAGAAGCTGGAGATGGCGTATTTCGAGAACCAGCGCACCGGCAACCTGATGGCCATCCTGAACGACGACATCAACCAGATGGAGCGTTTTCTGAACGGCGGCGCCAACCAGATCATCCAGGTGTTTTGCTCCAGCATCATGGTCAGCGCCGTGTTCTTCGCGCTGCAGCCGGGCATCGCGCTGGTTGCGCTGCTGCCGGTGCCGCTGATCCTGTTTGGCACCTTCTGGTTCCAGCAGCGCCTGGCGCCGCGCTACACCGAAGTGCGCGAGGCATCCGGTGATGTCAGCGCGCGGCTCAACAACAACCTGCTGGGCCTGGCCACCATCAAGGCCTTTGCGACCGAAACCTTCGAGGCCGACCACATCGCGCAGGCCAGCAATGCCTACCGCACGGCCAACGCCCGGGCCATTCGCTTCAGCGCCGCCATCACGCCGGTGATCCGCATGGCCATCCTGAGCGGCTTCACCGCCACGCTGCTGTATGGTGGCTGGCTCACGCTGCATGGCGAGTTGGCCGTGGGCGCCTATTCGGTGCTGGTGTTCCTGACCCAGCGCCTGCTGTGGCCGCTGACCGGCCTGGCCGAGGTGGCCGACATGTACCAGCGCTCGGTGGCGGCGATTGACCGGGCCATGAAGCTGCTGGACACACCCATCGCTATTCCCTACGAAGGGCAGCATTTTCCGATAGAGCAGGCGAAGGGCGAGCTGCGTTTTGAGCACGTGGGCTTTGCGTATGACACCACGCCCACGCTGCAGGACATCCACATCACCATCCCTGCCGGCAAGACCACGGCCTTTGTCGGCTCCACCGGCTCGGGCAAGTCCACGCTGGTCAAGCTCTTGCTGCGCTTCTACACCGCGCAACAGGGCCGCATCCTGCTCGACGGCCAGCCCATCGACTGTCTGAACCTGCAGGACCTGCGCCGTGCCGTTGGCTATGTGTCGCAGCACACTTTTTTGACCGATGGCACGGTGGCAGAAAACATTGCCTATGGTGCAGCCGGCGCCAGCGACGCGCAAATTGCCGAAGCGGCCCGCGCCGCCGAATGCACGGAGTTCATCACCAAGCTGCCGCTGGGCTTTGCCACCCGCATTGGCGAGCGGGGGCAGAAGCTGAGCGGTGGCCAGCGTCAGCGCCTCGCCCTGGCCCGCGCCATCCTGAAGAACCCGCCGGTGCTGATCCTGGACGAAGCCACCAGCGCCGTGGACAACGAAACCGAGGCTGCCATCCAGCGCTCGCTCGATGTGGTCAGCCGCAACCGCACCACCATCGTCATTGCGCACCGCCTGTCCACCGTGCGCCAGGCCGACTGCATCCACTTGCTGGAAGCCGGGCACATTGTGGAAAGCGGCACGCACGACGAACTCGTGGCGCGGGGCGGCGGTTACGCGGCGCTGTGGCGGCTGCAGACCGGTGAGCCGGCGGAATGATTCTGTGCAAAATTCGGCTGTAGCCCTCGTAAAATATACATGGACAGCTATTAAAAGAGGAGCATATTCGCATGTCACCCGACTCCACCCCCATCCCCATCGCCCGCCACGAGGCTCGGCACAGCCATATCGGTATCCGGCTGCAGTGCCGCGTTGGCGAACGTTGGGAGCGCATGGAGGCTCTGGGCTGGAATGTCGAGGGATTTGGCTTTCACTTCCCGCAAGCGTTGGCGGGGCCGAATCTGGAGTTTAAGCGCGGGCTCACCCGGTTTGACGGCACGGTTGTGTGGGAGTTTGTCAATACCAGTGATCAGGCGCTGCTGGAAGCCCTGCTCAACGAGCTGATATTCAAGCGCGCCCAACAGGCGATTGAGCGTTCGGACCTTAACGTGCGCCTGCTCAAGTTGATGCGCGTGTCCGGCATGGTGTCCGAAAAACTGCGGGTGCTCGCCTCGCTCGGCTTGTCACTGACAGACCAGAAACTGGCCGAGCTGGTGGACAGGCGCCGGCAGGAGCAACCCCTGATCCACTACGGTGTGCGCGTGCAATCACCGGCATGGCGCGAGATCGTGCAAAGCGCGCTCAGTGTCTCCTCGGTCGTCACCTCGCTGGAGAAATGGTCGGACGCCGTCGCCAGGAAATAGCAATGACCAGCAGCCCTCATGGGCGACCCCAACTGGGGTCGGGTCGCCAGGATGCCACCCAGGCAGGCAGCTCACTGGCTGGCATGGGTCGGGCGATGCCGTACCCTTGCGCGACGTCACATCCCAGATCCATGAGGCTGGCGCCGTGGGCAGCTGTTTCCACCCCTTCGGCAATGACCTGGCGTTTGAATGCGCTGGCCAGGCCGATGACGCCTTCCAGAATGGCCAGGTCGTCTTCGTCGTCGAGCATGTCGCGCACAAAGCTCTGGTCTATCTTCAGCGCGTTCACACGCAGGCGTTTGAGGTAGGTGAGCGAGGAGTACCCGGTTCCAAAATCATCCAGGGCAAACGACACGCCCATGTCGGCGCAGGACTCGATCAATTGGGAAACCTGGGAAATGTCTTCCAGCGCGCTGGTTTCCAAGATTTCAAGTTGCAGATCCGAAGGTTCGACCCCCTGATGCCGGGCCAGAATGACCTTCAGACGATCCAGAAAGTCGCTTTGCTGCAATTGCCGCGCCCCGACGTTGACACTGACAGGCAGGGCCAGACCGGCTGCCAGCCAACACTCCATTTGCGTGAGCGCGGACTCGATCACCCATTCGCCCACTGCCACGGCGAGTGGGTGGTTTTCTATCACCGGCAGAAAAGTGTCCGGCGCCAGGAGCCCTTCTTCGGGGTGCCGCCAGCGGATCAGAGCCTCGACCCCAACCACCCTGCCGGTGCGCATGTTGACCTTGGGCTGGTAGTGCAGGACAAATTCCTGTTGGCTCAAGGCCAGACGGATGCGCTCCAGGCTTTCGTGTTGCACCCGAAGGCTGATGTCCTGCGTGGGGTCAAACACGTGGTAGCGATTCTTGCCGGCCACCTTGGCCTGGTACATGGCATGGTCGGCCTGCCGCAGCAGCTGATCCGCATCGATGTCGCTGGTCTGCGGGTAAA
>Ga0208398_100794_pt1 | contig 16175 bp, 14 predicted proteins | sample LakWasMe79_HOW10_2_FD_183905 | JGI IMG/M metagenome (GOLD analysis project Ga0208398, IMG submission 183905) | Freshwater sediment methanotrophic microbial communities from Lake Washington under simulated oxygen tension - Sediment Metagenome... | ecosystem: Environmental > Aquatic > Freshwater >...
GCAAAAGGCGCCACGTATTCTTCGGCCAGCTCATTGACGACTTCATTGACCTCCGCAATGCCAAAAGCATCTTTGCCGCCCAAATAGCCCAAAAGCAGGAGCCGATCACATATCTGATTGATGCGCCGGGGAATGCCGCCTGACCCGTCGTAAATGCCTTTAAAAGCTGCGGCATCGAAGCTGGGCCGCCCCTTCGAACCGACACACAGCAGTCGGTGCTCAATATACCCTTGGGTCTCTTCTTGATCCATGGGGCCTAGGTGGCACGTGGCAGTAACGCGTTGGCGCAGTTGCTGCATCGAGGGGCTGCGCAGAATGGCGCGAAACTCGGGTTGACCCACCAGGAAGGTCTGCAGCAGGGCTTGTTCTCCATACTGGAAGTTGGACAGCATGCGCAACTCTTCCACTGCGCGAGGGGTAAGATTTTGCGCCTCGTCGACGATCAGCAGACAACGGCGGCCTTCGATGGCCTGGCTGACCAAAAACGCTTCCAGCGCCATGAGTAAATCAGCCTTGGAGACGCCGTTTATGCGCACGCCGAAGGCTGCACCGACGAGACGTAGCGTGTCGTCGGCATCCAGTTGGGTGGTCACCAGATTGGCTGCAAGAACCTTTTCGGAATCGAGCATCGCCAGCAAACCGCGAACGATCGTGGTCTTGCCCGCTCCCACGTCGCCAGTGATGACAATAAAGCCTTCGCTGCGCTGCACGCCGTAATCCAGGTATGCCCGGGCGCGGCGATGCTGCTTGCTGGCAAAGTAAAAGGCTGGGTCTGGATTAAGCTGGAACGGCTTGCCGGTTAATCCGTAAAACTCTTCATACATGGGCTACAACTGCAGGTTAAGGCTGGCCGTCACAGCGGATTCTGAATAGGGGCTGATGCTGCTCTCGGCTTCCGCTCTCCGCAAGCCAAGCGTTGCCGTTGACTTTCTACCGACCTTCCCTGTCAAACTCAACTTGGCTGTGCGCAAAGTGGTCGATTGGATACTGAGCGCACCTGTAGATTTGATTTGCGAAATCAATAGGCCCAAAGAGTAATCAGGTGTCAGACGGTGCGAGAAATTACCGCTCAATGCCTGCTGACGTACAACAGGCGATGCAGTGAAATCGTCTATGGCGGTAGTCACTTTATCTAAACGGTTGCTTTCCGATTGCTCCGCGATAAAGGTGACGGAGTCGCGAATACCTAACAATGCAAACGAAAGCTGTTGTTGGTGCTGGAGCGCAACTGATGCAGAACTGAAGCCGGTGTTCACCATTGCGCCCGGGGAAATACCATAAGTCTGCAAATAGGTATTCACGAGTTGGGCACGGGCGACGGGGTCGGGCTCAGTAGTTGCGAACTGGGAAAAATACAGATCGTAGGCCGAACCACGACCGCTCGCTCCAGGCGACTGGGTTACCTGTTTGGTGTCCGTGTAGTGCCATACGGTGCGTGCAGTGCGGTGGTCAAAGTCCAGCTTGTATGTGTCGCCGTAGGAATGGTGAAGCAAGACAGCGAGTAACTTGGTCGACTCCATGGGTTTCCATGCAAGACCCACCCCGTTTACTGGGTTCGATTCGGTGTTTAGACTCGTGAAATTATTGGACTCACTTCCCGTCTGAGCAGAAACATTGAACCGTTGCGTGATAGCGAACGCCAAGCCTAGAAGCGCAGTTCCGTTTTCAGTTTTCCGGCCAGCACTGTACTCCACATCCTGGTTCTTTATGTCAGCAGCCCAACTCAGCCTCTTGCCACCAATGTCACCCTTGAAGCCCAACGACATTTCATTGGCCGTACTATCGTACGCAGCTGTTGTGCCACTTGAAATGATGGAACGGCTGTATCGCGCTGAGTAGGTCGCGAGATCACCCAAATGTCCCTTCAAAGAAGGTGCAATCCGATAGGTGGAAACCTCTGAGCTGTTTGGATTAATGGAAGTATTGTCTAACGCTGGGCTGCCAAAAGCAGAAGTCGCCTGTTGTGCGATCGTACCCGCTAGATCCAGGAAGAGAGTGTCGTCAATGGCCTCTAGCTGCAAAGTCGACGCTAGGGTGTTGATGCTGCGATTTGCGGCCGTGGAGTTTGCATATGCCATTCCACTGATGGCGTAATCCAGAGAGCCCCGCGCGCGCGATTTGTTGAGATCCACATGAATTCCGGGGCTGATTTCAGTTATCAACTCAGAACGCCCGGTGCTGTTTAAGCGAACATTGTCCGTCCACGTTTCGGTGACCGTAACTCGCGGAATCACAGTGATGGATTGCTTGGGTTCAACGCTTTTTTCGGTACTTTGCGCAGCCACCATTGGGGACGTAAGGACTACGCCCAACATGATCATCGATGCGCGCGAAGGCCTTTGCTTAGTTGGAGGCTTCTTGTCCATACCCGTATCCATACCCGTACCCGTAGCCATATCCCGCTTTAAAGGATGTTGTCGCCTGATTTAGCATCATGAGCTTGACCGGGCAGGCTTCGATAGTGGATAGTGCGCTGCGAACGGCTGACTGAAGCGTGGTTTCCGCTTTGACAACGATAACAATTTGCCCCATATGGGTGGCAAGTACCCGAGACTCCGTTGTCAACAAAAGGGGCGGGGAGTCAAAAATGATTATTCGATCGGAATAGCGATTTCCGATGTCTTCAACCAAGCGTGTCATTGCATCGCTAGCCAGCAGTTCGGTTGCACGAGGGTGCGCGGTTCCGCTGGGCAGAATGGTGAGCTTCTCGATGTTGGTTTTAAGCAGTACGCTGGATAGATCACATGACTCATCCACGACCAGATCCAGAAGACCAGGGCTAGGGGGCAGACCAAGACGGTTGAGTACTGAGGGTCGCGCCACATCAGCGTCGACCAGCATGACGGTGTAATCCAACTCAGTGGCAATGCTCAATGCCAGGTTGATCGCGGTAAAGCTTTTACCCTCGCCCGGCAATGCACTTGTCACCATGATGAGATTGCCGTTACGAATCAGGCTGGCTCCTTTGCCAGTAGCGTTGGCTATCAGTGGCCGTTTGATAACGCGGAACTGGTCAGCGATCTGGGAGCGCGGTGAATTGGGGCTCACAATTCCCGCTGTAGCCAAGGCATTCAAATCGATCTCAACGCTGCGCGATGTAGTGACCGGCGGCGCCGGTTGTGCTGTCGCAGAAGTTGGTGACGGCGACGTCTCGATTTTCTCTACTGTCGGGCGCGCGCTCGGTGCCGAGGCGGGAGGGATTTCAGCTCCAGCGCGTTTCAGCTGCTCAAGGCGCCGTGCTGCTTGTTCGATCAGGCTATTCATATGTGTTCATCCTGCGCGCCCAGACAACAAAGAAAATGCGACCATTCCGACTGCAAACATCAGTACCAACGCCCCAGATGCACCAATAAACTTCCTGATGTCAGTTTTTCTGGAAGCCAGTTCTGCATCGCTAACTATGAGCGACACGGTTCCTAGTAATGGCAGTCCTACCGCATCTGTGAGCGATCGGGGGTCGTAGAAAACGGAACGCAGTTGACTTATCGCGAACGAAATAGCCATCCCAGACGCGATGGCGGCCAGCAGCGCCAAGGGCATCAACAGCAAACGGTTGGGCGCTACAGGTTTTGGTGACGCGCGGGGCGGGTCGATCAGGCGGAAATCGGCAACGCCTGCCGCGCTGTCCAAGTCGCCCGAAAGTGCGGCGGATTCACGGCGCGCGACCAAGTCGTTGTAGTTCTTCTTGTTGATATCGTAGTCGCGGTTGAGTTGTGCAAATTCGGCTTCGATTTGAGGAGCTGTTTTCATCAACTCAAGTGCTCGCCGATATCTTGCCTCATACTCGCCAACCCTTGCTCGCAAAGATGCAACTTGTACTTCAGCGGTTGCCAGTAGGCGGCCCAATTCCTGCGTAGCCAAGTTCGAACCACTGGAAGAAGGCATGGGGTTTGCCAGCGCAGCCTTGCGGAGTTGTTGAACTTCTCGACGTTTCAAGTCTTCCAATTCCCGGATCATGCGGCGGGTTCCGGCCACATCAGGATGCTGCTCGGTGTAGCGCTGCAGCAAGTTATCCAAATTTCTCTTTTGTGCATCAATACGCGCATCAATCTCTGGAGTCGATACACTCAAATTCGACTCTTGCAACAGGCTTCTCGAAGTTAGGCTGCTGCTCTGATTTTTTTCCTCGTCCAATTGACTCTTGGCTGAATTGCGAGCATTTTCCGCTTCACGGAGTTCAAGTCGCGCCTGATTCAGCTGCGTGTTAATGGAACCTATTTGTTCGGCCATTCCTTTGCCTTCGCCCGCCTGCAATTCGAGATTGCGCAACTTGAATTCCTTGAGCCGAGTCTCTGCTTCCTGAAGTTTGGTCTCGTAGGACTTGATCTGTTCATCAATGAACCTCTTTGCAACTTCGGAGTCTTTGCGGCTGTCGCCCAGACTGGACTCCACAAAAATGGACACAAGTGCCTGCACAACACGCTTTGCTTTATCCGGACTGACATCGCGATACGACAGGGTGTAGAGGTTGTCGCGACCAACGGTCTTGATCTCAAGTGTTTTGGTCAGATTCTCTATGAGGCTCTCCTGGGCGGCCTTGGATTGCGCGCTTAGGTCCAGGTCGGCCATTCTGATGAGCTTTTCAATGTTGGGTCGGCTGATCAGGGTACGGCTTAGCATGCCAACTTGTTGATCGACATTGGGTTGGACAGCCAATCCTGACATTAGGGGCTTGAGAATGGATTGCGTGTCGACATAAATTCGTGCCGAAGCCTCGTACTTATCCGGGACTACCAACACCACGACAACACCGATTGCGGCGACGATCCAGGCTGTCAACAGCCCCATCCACCGGTGCTTCCACATACCCCGGAGAATGGTCAAACCCTGACTGATTAACTCATCCATCGGGGGGTTACTCAAAAATTAAAAAAAGGCGTCACAACGCTATCGCAAGTACAGCGCGCGGAGAATATTTGGCGGAAATCAGAACCAGCCTTGGGGAATGATAAGGATGTCCCCGGGGCGCATCTCCACGTTGGCGGAAATTTCCCCGCGTTTGATCAAGTCATTAATCCGTACTGCATAGCGCGTGCCACCCTCGGATGCTCGCGTAATAGATGCTGAATTACCATCCGCAAAATCGGTCAGACCGCCAACGGCGATCATCACATCCAGCAGAGTCATTTTTTGCTTGTAGGGCAAGGCCTGGGGCTTGGAGGCTTCTCCGACCACACGGATTTGTTCGCTGTAAGGGCCTACAAAGCTGGTGACGATAACCGTAACGACGGGGTCGCGTACAAATTTACCCAGCGCCTTTTCGATCTCGCGGGCAATTTCTACGGATGTCTTCCCCTGAGCCACAAGCTCGTCCACTAAGGGAGTCGAGATCTTGCCGTCCGGACGTACTGGGGCCGACAAAGACAACTCCGGGTTTCGCCAGACAATGATGCTTAGAGTGTCGCCTGCGCCGACGAGGTAGTTGTAATCAGGCGCGGCAGCAACGGCAGGGGCCTGATTCACGGGTTTGCCCGCGCAGGCTGCTACCAAGGAGACGAGCATCCCCATAGCTAACCAGCGCAATGATGCGTTAACAATAGTGTGAAAGACTTTCAAGGAATACCCCCGTAACGTATTGACGGCAATTATTTTGCTTATCCTAAGAATATAGCGCATTTGCTTGGCCGGCAATACGTGTCTCCGTTGCGTGCGCCGTGGATTGCTTTTTAGAATAGGCGCTAATGAACAAGCTCTTGCTCGTGTGTACTGCCAACATTTGCCGATCTCCCATGGCATTGACAGTCATGCGCACGTTGGTGGCGGAGCGCGGTTTGTCGCGAGTCATACAGGTCGAATCGGCTGGTACCCACGCGCCTTCACCTGCCCAAGCGCCGGACCCGAGGGCTGTTGATGCGTTGCTTCGGCGTGGCTACAAGCCAAAAAAAAGTCGCTCGGTCCGAATCATGGCGGCCCATTTCGCGGAATTTGATCTCGTTTTGGCAATGGATGCCGGTAACTTGGCCGACTTGCGCAGGATGTGCCCTGCTGAGTACTCGCACAAACTGCGATTGTTTCTAAGCTATGCACCAGAATCCGGGCGTACCGAGGTGCCAGACCCGTATTACGGTAGCGTTGCAGGGTTTGAGGTGGTACTGGATTTGTGTGAGGCTGGAGCGGGCGGCTTAGTTGGCATGATCAATGGAAAATAGAGGCGATACCGTTTCAAAACTGCTTACGTCTCTGATCATCAAGGGCAATGTCAGGCGCCCCTTGCAGGCATTTCTCCGCGCAACATGGGGCGTATAAATCTCAGTAGTAGCCGCTGAATAGGGTTGGAGTTGCCAAAAGGACGCCAGGTAAATTTAAGTCTTTGGTGGTAGGCATCGAAGTGCATGCCCCAAGGGGCTGCCTTTACACCTCCTCGGCCCAGTAGAATTTTGAGTACCGCTGCGCCCATTACACCGGCGCACAGGTCGCAGGCCATGATGGTGGACGGTCCTCGCTTCTCCTGAAAGTTCACCGCCTCAGGGGCTACCAGATAGTCTCGTTGCATCATTGCTGGTGACAGGCCGGCGATAAATCGTGCGTATTGCTCCTGAACGTCTTGGCCTTCCCACTTAAAGTAATCCTCCGCGCTCATGCCAGTCGGCGAAAAATACAAAAATGCTGTGCCAATGCCAAGTGGGGCAGCGGTCAGGACCGGTATACCTTTCTCTCTGCATTTCGCGAACACCATGCGGCGCGCCGGTAAGGCAAAAAAGTCCAATCCATCAACATAGATGTCAACATCGCGCAAGAACTCGTCCACGTTTTCTGAACTTACGCCTAGCGGAAACAAGCGCAGTTCACTTTCTGGATTGATGTCCAAGGCAATGCGGGCCACTGTATCAATTTTGGGTTGCCCTAGCGAAGATATGAATGCGCCTGCCTGCCGGTTGAGGTTGTGGACATCAAAGTCATCAAAGTCGGCAATATTAAATCTGCTAATACCTAAGCGTGAGAGGGTGCGCAAATGGGCTCCACCCACACCGCCCAGACCAGCGATTGCGACGCGCGCTCTGTGTAACTTGGCTTGTTCGGCAGTGGTAACCCAGCCGATATTGCGGGAAAAGGCTTTGTCGTAGTCAAAAACAGGCGTGACACTGGAGGAGGTACTCATTTATGGGGTCTCCCGTAGATGCGCTACTCTACCTGAACTTGGTGGGGGCTATAGACAATTCACCTCAAGTTGGGCATGCCTCAAATTACCAGAAAATCCAGCGTACATGTCGAATTTCTTGACAATGCCGATTGCTCGACATTTTTCAAGAAGATAATAATTGTTTAAAATCAATGAGTTACGCATATTTCGAGGGGTTGGCACGGTTGGTGCTTTAAGTCACTCGTGGTTGAGTAATCAATGTGTTTAAAAGGGGATTTAAAATGAAAGCAGTAACGTTTACCAAGCGTGCGATTCAGGGGCTGGTTGGCACTTTGGCCGTCGCAGCATCATTTAGCGCACTGGCGTCACCAGTGGTGTCGTTGTGGGGATTTCAAGTTAATAGCGGATTCTCGGCCTATCAGGCAACGACCGGCAACCCCTTGGATATTACCGCCAGTAATATTAATGGACCCTTGGGGCTCCCGTCCCTGTTGACTTGGGGTGTCGATGCGGGCTCTGGACGGTCTTCTTTGGGAGTCGGTGCGGCCACCAATGGTACTTTTAACGGTGCAGTAGTTACCAGTGGCGGTGCGGTCAATACGGTTCAAGTGATTCACAACAATTTCCCGATTTATGCTCCTTCATTGCAGTCGGCAACTTTGTTTGATCTCATTACGTTGCAAGCCCTGGCTCCTAACGTAGATCCCGCCTTCAATGCGGCTGCCTTGACTTTTGGTATCAAGTTTTTGGAAACCAACAACGTGGCTGGTACCTGCGTAGTTGCGAGCCCAACTCCCTGTAACGATATCTTTGTAATTGATGTGGCGGGTGCTGGCTTCAATCCTGCCAACAATACGTTGGTGCAGCATTTCAACTATTTGGGCAATAACTACGACGCAGTTTTGGGGATTAGTGGATTGGGAACGTTGTCTAACGCTGCCTGTGCTGCCGCTGGAGCTGCTAATGGTTGCATCGGTTTTACAACTGTGGAAAACCAAAAGAATGTGATGCAAGTTAGTTTGGCGATCAACGCTGTACCAGAACCTGATACCTTGGCCTTGTTCGGTCTTGCCTTGGTTGGTCTGGGAATGGTTCGCCGCCGCAAGAACGTCGCCTGAATCTTCTCACCTCCGGTGTGTAAAGAAACCCTCGCGAGAGGGTTTTTTTTCGTCTTTAGTGCCTGGATTCCGGCAAAACAGGCTAAAAAGGTTCTGTGGAAACCATCGAGAATGCAGGATTGATTGAGCAGTGGGGGGCTTTGATGAGAAGAGCACTTTTAGAAATCGTCGGGGCTGGCGCGCTGGCGCCCTCTGCGGACAACGAGCACGTGTTTCGTGCCGAGATACTGGAGGCGGGCATCCGCTTGTGGCCAACGGCGGAGTTTGCAGCCCTGACCACTGAGGACCGCTTGCGCCGGGTGCTCGGTATGCTGTCAATGGGGGCAGTTCTCGAAAATATGCGACTGCGCGCTGTCGAGCTTGGCTTCACCGTGCAAGTCGAGTGGCTGTCCGGTTCCGGCAGCGAGCCAATAGCACAGATCAACGTGCAAAGAGCGGATTCACAAACTTCTGATGACTTGGCGGCGGCCATTCCAGCACGCCATACCAACCGGCGCATGTACCACGGACCGGTCTTGACCCCGCATGAGACCGCGCAGCTGAACGCGGTCGTGGCTCCCGTGGCGGGCACACAGCTGGTCTGGTTGCAAGGCGCGGCCCGCCGTCAGGCGCTGAGGTTGATCTGGCAAGCTGAAAGTGAGCGCTTTTTGCGCCAGGACTTGCACCACGAAATTTTCTCCTCCATACGGTTTGACTTGTCTTGGACAGCCAATGCGCAATGGTCATTACCTCCCGGGGCATTGGAAATCGAACCCCCAATGCGCCCCATGTTTAAGTTGTTGCGCCACTGGGGGTTGATGCGTCCGCTCACTTGGCTGGGCGTGCACCGATTGTTGGGTCTGCGCGCTGGTTGGCTGCCCGCCTGGCAAGCCCCCGCGTTAGGTCTGCTGGTTTCGCCGCTTCCAGTTGAAGAAGGCGCAGTCGCCGTAGGCACCGCTCTGGAGCGGCTGTGGCTACAGGCGAGCCTGCTCGAACTGGCACTTCAGCCCCTGGCTGCCTCGGCCGTACTGATGCAACCCTCGACCTATGCCAACGGGGCGTCGGATGCGCTGCGCGCGACATTGGCAGCAGGATGGCAATCCATCGCGCCAGGCACTACGCCTTTGATGGTGGTCCGCATGGGACGGGCAGCAATGCCATCATTGCGCAGTGGGCGCCGGTCGGTGGAAGAATACCTGCTACCTGCTCAAAAATAGTAAGTTCCCAGCGCCTGCACCACGCGCCGGTCGGGCAAGATGCCATATTCGCTGCCAGCAGACCCGGTGTTGTGCTGCAGTTGCAGCGTGAGGTCGAAATTACGCCAGTGGTGGCGCAGTTCCAGCCAAGTCAGTCGGCTGTCGTCGTCCCCATTGAATCGCACGTAGCCCGTCAGGTCCAGGTCCTTTAGCCACAGGCCTTTTTGCGTAACATACAACAGGTAGGCTTGTCGAGGTGCCAGTTCCTGCAAACGCAAGGATTCGCGCAAGTAACCCAGCTGTTGTGCTGTGCCTAAAGCACCCCAACCCGCAGAATCCAGTGCGAAGCCGTTGTACTGGTACTCCAGCGTGAAGGACGTTTTGCCTAGGGTGGTGTAAGTCACGCCTCCGACAAACCGGTTGCGTGTGACTTCGGACGGCGTGCCACCAAACACCCGGTTCACCAGCGCCGTTTCGGTGCCGGTGGTCCACTCCAGATGTGCCACGGCGGCGTCCGACAGGAGGGCTGTCATATTGGCACCCAGTGTGGGCTTGAGTCCGCTTTCCTGGTAGAGCAGCACCTGGCTGTTGACGCTTTGCGAAAACTGCGTTCCCAGCGTGATGACCGCACGGTCACGGTTGTTGGTGGAGCCCAGGTCAAGGTCCCAGGTGTCGGTGCTGGGCTTGTCCGCCAGCTTGGGGGAATACGCCACGGACAGCGATCCCCCACTCCAAAGCTGCTGGGCCCGCAGCATCACCGAGCCCATACGGTTCTGGCGTAACGCAAAGGGGTCGGCACTGGTGATGACCCGCAAGCTGCCATCGCGAAAAAAATCGGTAGGGTTGTAGCCATAGCCCGGTCCGTTGCGCTGGTTGATGCGCCCCAGGTCGATCACCGTGTCGCCGCCACCGGGCTGCCAGCTCAAATATGCTTCGCGCAAGCTGTTTCTTTGTGTGTCCGCTTCTGCCCCTGTTGCACGAATTACGTCCAGCCGGTTCGAAAGCACCGCACGCAGTCCGGTCCCAATGCGGCCAGAATGCAGCACGTCCAAAGACACACGACTACTGTCGATGCTATCGGTCGCATACCGCTGGCTGGCATTGGCAACGGCCCCCTCAATGGACCACTTGGTGTTGCTGGGCGACTCAGCAGCGGTTACTGGTGCACTTTCCAGGTTGAGCGCATCTTCCTGGGCTTGGGCTGGTAACGCCAGAAGGGCAGATGCAGCGAGGCAGGCATAGATGTTGGAGTTTTTCAGGAGATGCATGGTTTAGTCTGGTTGAAAGCGCGGAAGAAAATCGCGCTGCATCCATGTGTCGGGGATGTTGCGCGCGGCATAGTCGGTGAACCGCATCAGGGTCACCGACTGGGGGTTGAGCCCATCAATAATTACCGATTCGGTAGGACGGTCCACGCCCAACTGTGGCTGGTATTTGCGGTAGTACACGGTCTTGAGCAAGCGCGAAGACTCGGCATAGAAGCGACCCTTGATCGGGCGGTTGTTCTCAGCGTCCACCCACAGGTCGATGGTGGCATAGGTCACGTCGGGCGACACCGCCGTCAGCGCCAGTTTGTAGGCCTTGCGCATGCGACGCTCACCGTCCTGCACTTCTTCTTCGCCTGCGAGCGTGGGCTTGTAGTCGCGGGCCAGGTTGACCGTGGCAACATCGCCATTGGAGGCTTGGCCCAGCAAGCGCTGTTGCGGTGACAAGCGCACACTGGCCTTGTTCGTGGGGTCGTAAAACCACATGTCATTGCCGTTCTTGAGCATCAGCTTGCCGGCATCGCGCGTCGGCAATACAAATCGAATCAGGCTTGAAAACTGCCCCCCCTGCTGTTGCGTGCGGGAGTAGCTGGTCAGCGTGCTGGTGTCGATCTGTTTACCCGCCTGAAACTCCGTGAGCGTGACCGTCATGCTAAACGGTTGCCCCGGGTTGCGGATGGCGTCGCTGGCCGCCAGAATCTCGCTGGCTGAAGGTGCAGCGATGGCCTGACCCAGTCCAAAAACCAAACACAGTGGGAAGAAAAGAAGGGACTTCAAAGGTTTCATGTCTTGCCTCCCGACGAGCCGCCTCTAGGGTGGCATGCGCCCCCTTTTGGGGGCAGTGAACGAATGTGAGCTTGGGGGTTCATGGCAACTCCATACATCAAACGTGGCGAAGCGCTTCGACGACCTTCAACTCGGCCGCACGGTAGGCAGGCCACCAGGCTGAAATGATGGCAATGCAGATCAGGCCAAGCGTTGTGCCGACAATCATGCGCGTCTCTCCCGCGACCAATATTGTCAAAGGCACCGGTTCGACCGTACTGGGCGGAATCCAGGGGATATCCAGGCTATTGACCAGCGCCGACACGGCAAACGACAGCACTACGCCCAACACCGCCCCGCACACACCCAGCAGAGCCCCCTCTGTCACAAAGAGCCGACGAATGCCGGCGCGTCTGAGCCCGATTGCACGCAAGGTGCCAATCTCCACCGTGCGTTCGACGACGGCCGTATTCATCGTATTGCTGACCGTGAACAACACGATCGCACCGATGAGCACGAATACGAATCCAAAAATGGTGTCAAACATTTGTATGCTTTGCACATAGAACGGGTTGAGGGTGCGCAGGTCCTGCACTGCTAGTGGTTGCGTGCTCGAGAAGGCAGCCAGAATCGGGGTCAAACGGGCCGTGGCGGCAGGGATCTGGTCGGTGTGGCGCAGCTGAATCATGATGGACGTCACCTTGGGCGGTGATTTGCCGTAAACCAATTGCTGAATCTTCGACAGATGCATGATGACGGCGATTTCGTCGAGCTCCTTTACGCCCTGGTCTTCGGCACGGATAACTTCGAGGGAGGTCACATTGGGCGCCCCCTTGGAGTTGACGACCAGCACTTCCACCATGCGCGAGCTGGTTGCCGGATTTTGGGCTGCACCTGTTGTCTCCAGTACGCTGAGCTGGGCGATATCGTCGGGCAGTGCCGCCCCGTCCGTAGTCTTCCCGATTTCGGGCTTCGGGCATCGCTCGATTTTGAGTGCTTCGCACAGCTGCAATACCCGTGCTACGCCTATACCCACGACCGCGGAATCTGGAGAAGTTCCTTCCAGCGGCGAAACCGGTGCCTTGGAGCGCAGTCCAAAGTCATTCCATTGGCGCATTTTGTTGATATCCGCTGCAACGAAGCCGTTGCCGATCACGGTCCGGGATACGCTGGCCGCATAGTTGCCGGCAATGCCGCCAAATTGCAGCGTGGGCGTCACAACCACGACCATCTTTTGCAGAACCTCATCCTTCTGGATGGCCTCGAGTATTTTTGTATAGTCGCTGATGCCATAGGCTGTTGGGTTGCCACTGCCGTACAGGTAAAAGTCGCGGTGCTGGATTTGCAGATGACCGCCACGCTGCACGATGCGCGTGAGCATTTCGTAATTGATGTTGCCACTGAAACCGCCAAACAGCAGAATGGCTGCGCAGCCGATGGACATCGCCACCAGGGTGCCGAGTGAGCGACGGCGGTTGCGCAGCAAATTGCGCACCGCCAGGTTGAGCGTCATCATGGTGCGTCCCCCTGTCCCTTGCGCCGGATGGCTTGAATCAATCCGTCTTTCAGGAAGATGGTGTCATCCGCTGACTTGATGACTTCCGGGTCGTGTGACGAAAATATGAACGATATCTGGTAGCGGTCCACCATATGCCGCATCAGCGACAAAATGGCCTGGCCCGTCTGGCTGTCCAGGTTGGCGGTCGGTTCATCGGCGATGACCAGTTTGGGCTTCAGTGCCAGAGCGCGCGCAATCGCCACGCGCTGGCGCTGGCCACCCGACAACTGCCCCGGCAGATTCTTTGCCCTGTCGGCCAGACCAACTGCCTCGAGCAGTTTGGGCACGCGGTCCGCACGCTTTTTTTCCGATACGCCCGCCAGGAGCATCGGGTACTCGATGTTTTCGTAGGCGCTGAGCACCGGCAACAGGTTGAAGTTCTGGAAAATGAAGCCGATATTCTTGGCCCGAAAATCAGACAGATCGTCGTCTGTCATTTCGCCCACCTTGCGGTCGGCAACAATGATCTCACCCTTGTCGGGCTTGTCGATGCAGCCGATCATGTTGAGCAGAGTGGTCTTGCCACTGCCCGATGGGCCTAGCAGCACCGTGAAGCACGCATGGCGAACCAAAATATTGACCCCCCGGATGACCGGTACGCTGATCGAATCGAGGTGGTAGGTCTTTTCAACCTGGGTGAGAACGGCAACGGGTCCTTGCGGGACGGGTGGTTCTGCCACTGGTTCTGTCATCGCATCCCCCCATAGTGAAACTTATTCGCCTTCCGGCAGAATTATTACTCCATCTGAGCCGAGACAGGGGCCTGATTGGGACCGCGGCGTGAAAATACCACTAACCGGGGCGGCCCGTTCGGGGTAACCTCACGGGTTGACCCTGAAGCTCAGGTTTAGAGCTATCGAATGTGTAGCAACATAGCGCCAAAACACGAGGGCAGGAGGCCCCTTTGAGTATGAACAACAACGTATTTGTCACTGGTGGCGCGGGCTACATTGGCAGTCACACCTGCGTGGAACTGCTCAATGCAGGCTACACCGTGACGGTGTTTGACAACTACTGCAACAGCAGGGCCGAGGCCCTCAATCGGGTGGAACGTATTGCCGGCAAAGCGCTTACCCGTGTGCAGGGCGATGTGCGCGACCGCGCCGCGCTGGAAGCGGCGCTGCGCAGCAGTGGTGCCACTGCAGTCATCCACTTCGCCGGGCTCAAGGCCGTGGGCGAGTCGGGACAAATGCCGCTGCACTACTACGACAACAACGTGGTTGGCACCCTGCGTCTGCTGGAGGCCATGCAAGCCAGTGGCGTCAAGGCCCTGGTATTCAGCTCGTCTGCCACGGTGTATGGAGACCCGCAGCGCCTGCCGTTGACCGAAGACCACCCACTGTCCGCGACCAACCCCTATGGCCGCACCAAGCTGGTGGTCGAGGAGATGCTGCGCGATGCCTTTGCGGCCGATGCCTCCTGGCGTCTGGGGGTGCTGCGCTATTTCAACCCTGTGGGCGCGCACGCCAGTGGCTTGATCGGTGAAGACCCGCAAGGCGTGCCCAACAACCTGTTGCCTTTTGTTGCACAGGTCGCCGTAGGCCGCCGCGAGTTTTTGAACGTGTGGGGCAACGATTACGACACCCCGGATGGCACCGGTGTCAGGGACTACATCCACGTGGTGGACCTGGCCTTGGGCCATTTGCGCACACTGGAGGCCCTGAGTCGTTCGGAAGCCGGCGTGTGCGCCGCCATCAACCTGGGAACGGGCGTGGGCTACAGCGTTCTGGACATGGTGAAAGCATTCGAGCACGCCAGCGGAAAGCCTGTCCCCTACAAGATGCAGCCCCGTCGCACGGGCGATGTGGCGGCTTGTTATGCCAACCCCATGCGCGCGCAACAACAGCTGGGATGGCAGGCAACACGCGACCTGGAGACGATGTGTGCCGACGCGTGGCGTTGGCAAAGCAACAACCCGAATGGCTACGGTGCTTAGCCGTTGCTAAGGTTCCCGGAGACGCACCTTTGCGAAGGGGTCTTCCGCAGGTTCGGCAGCGCTCAGCGGTACCGGGCGCGTCTCGGGGTAGACGCTATTCATTTTGCTGTCTTGAAACGCCACAGAGTCTTCCCACATGGACCAGTCGGACTCTTCGTTGCCCTCTTTGACTTCGGGGACTGGTAGAGGCACAAGCGGGTCAGCCATTGGCTTGGCCTTTGGTGTACTGCGCATGGACGTCCCACTATTGGTTTGCGCGCGCTTGGGCGGCGGGACCGGCGTAGCAGTACGGCGCTTCAAAAAGTCGAACAAAGTGATTACCTCCGAAAGCAAACCCCGACTTCCCATATTGTTCACTGCTACTGCAATGCTGTCCATCCCCCAAACAGGTGAGTGTGCGATGGCGAACGTATAAACTGCATCGAACACGAGAAACTGGTATCCCGTAATTGCAGGGAGTAGATAGTGACAAAAGGCATGATCCTGGCGGCCGGTCAAGGCACCCGTGTGCGACCGCTGACCAAAGACTTACCCAAGCCGATGGTGCCCATCTTGGGAAAGCCGGTGATGGAGTACCTGATCGAACACATGGCCCGCCATGGTGTGCGCGAGATCATGATCAACGTTGCCTATCTGCACCGCAAGATTGAGCACTATTTTGGGGATGGCAGTCGTTGGGGTGTGGAGATTGGCTACTCTTACGAAGGCGCGTTGGACCATGGCGACATCGTGCCCCGGCCACGCGGCTCGGCAGGTGGAATCCGCCACATTCAGGACTTCTCAGGCTTTTTTGACGAAACCGCACTGGTCTTGTGTGGTGATGCCTTGATCGATCTGGACATTGGCGCCGCCGTGCGTGAGCACAAGGCCAAGGGTGCGGTTGCCAGCGTGGTGGCACTGGACGTGCCGCCCGACCAGGTGCAGTACTACGGCATGGTGGTGCCTGACGCGACCGGGCGCGTGCAGTCCTTTCAGGAAAAACCGCGACCCGAAGTAGCCAAGTCTACTTTGGCGAGCACCGGCATTTATCTGTTTGAGCCCAGTGTGATCGACCTGATTCCGTCGGGACAGGACTTTGACATTGGTTCGCAGCTTTTCCCCATGCTGGTAGAGAAGCAAATGCCGTTCTTTGTACAAAACCGATTTTTCAACTGGATTGATATTGGCCGGGTCAGTGACTATTGGTCGGTGCTACAGCGGGTCCTGCGCGGCGAAGTTGCCCATATGAACATGCCGGGTCGCGAGGTGCGCCCCGGCGTGTGGGTGGGGCTGAATAC
>Ga0208398_100795_pt1 | contig 16169 bp, 11 predicted proteins | sample LakWasMe79_HOW10_2_FD_183905 | JGI IMG/M metagenome (GOLD analysis project Ga0208398, IMG submission 183905) | Freshwater sediment methanotrophic microbial communities from Lake Washington under simulated oxygen tension - Sediment Metagenome... | ecosystem: Environmental > Aquatic > Freshwater >...
CATGGACGCGGTGGCCGGCCCGATGCTGCGCCAGATGAAGCAGCTGGGCATCGAAGCCAAGTTCATGGGCGGCGACGGCATCTGCTCGGGCGAGCTGCCCAAGCTGGCCGCCGGCACCATGGGTGACGGCCAGGTGGTGTGCGCCGAGGCCGGTGGCGTGGAAGGCGAATCCAAGAAGTCGATGGAAGGCTTCAAGGCCAAGTTCAAGGAGAAGTACAAGGTGGACGTGCAGATCTACGCCCCCTATGTGTACGACGCCGTGAACGTGATGGTGGCGGCGATGGTGAAGGCCGGCTCGGCCGAACCCGCCAAGTACCTGCCGGTGCTGGCCAAGACCGACGGTTACAAGGGCGTGACCGGCACGATCGGCTTCGACGGCAAGGGCGACATCAAGAACGGCGCGCTGACCCTGTTCACCTACAAGGGCGGTGCGCGCGAGCAGATCGCCGTGGTGCGCTAAGCACTAGAAACCGGCTTTTTGCCAAGGGCGCCCACTTCGGTGGGCGCCTTTTCATTTGTGTCATCCCCACAGTGATGGATGGGAAAACCGGAATGCCGTGGAAAACGCACGTGCGCGGCTAAGCAGCATGTTTGGCTGGGCCGCGCTTGCTGGTTGAATGCACCTGGTTCAACACGGCGCCTCCAGTGCCGCGGAGCTTCGGAATACAGCGGGAAGGAGTTTGTCCCCTGAATTCGTGAATAACCGCGGTTCAAGCCACTCTCACCCTTCAAACGGGGGGCTTTCAAGAGTGTCTGCTGGAGGCATGATCGCCTCGCAGTACGGTTTGCGCCCTTTCGAAGCAGCTCCTTGGTCGGCGGATTCTGGTAGTCCTCCGACAGGCCGCCAGATTCGGCTTGCTCACCAACCGAACGGTGCTGAAGGCGTGCAATTGGGGACAGGCATGATTCGGATATTCAACCATTACCTGCATAGACAGACTTTGGTCCAGGTCTTCTTTGACCTCGGCCTGATCATCGTTGCCATCTTCTCGGTCGTGCTCAGCCAAGGTGATGGTGCTGGGCAGGTCATTCCTTTTGCTGCGTCGCACGGCCTTTCGCTTGCCGGTTGCATGTTTGTCATCAACTCGGCGTCCGGCCTGTATCAGCATGCACACAATCGATCGTTGACCGAGTCCTGCGCGCGCGCCTTGCTGGCACTGTTGATCGGTCTGCCGTTGGCCTACGGCATCTTCAGCTTGGTGCCGACCAACGCAAGCCATCGCGATCTGCTGATTCTTGCCGCCATGGGCGCGGTAGCGGCGGTGATGGTGCATCGCGTTTATGCCGCACACCCGATCGGCCAATCGCGCACGCGCAGCAAGATTCTGATCTTTGGCTCGGGCGCCGCGGCGCTGTCGGTCGGCAATACGCTGCGTGCTGCCGATCCGCATGCCCAGGTCGTGGGCTACTACCCTGGCCCCAATGAGGATCGTTCAGAGGTGCCGCATGGCGACTTGATCGAGTCGCGGGGTAGCCTGACAGAGACTGCCTTGCACTTGGGTGTGGATGAAATCGTGGTGGCGCTGTCTGAGCGCCGCGGCGGCAGCATGCCTCTGCGCCAGTTGCTGGACTGCAAGCTGTACGGTATCAAGGTGGTGGACATTGCCACTCATTTCGAGAAGACACTGGCACAGATAAAGATCAGCCATGTGAATGCCGGTTGGCTGGTGTTTGGCGACGGCTTCAATCAGGGCGCTTTCCGTTCGGCAGTGAAGCGGCTTTTCGACATCCTGTTCTCGTCGGCGATTCTGGTGCTGACCGCCCCCATCATGGCGCTGACGGCAGTGCTGGTGAAGCTTGAGTCCAAAGGCCCCGTGTTCTATCGCCAGGAACGTGTAGGTCAGAATGGTGCCGTATTTGACGTGGTCAAGTTCCGCAGCATGCGTACCGATGCCGAGAAAGACGGCAAGCCAGTTTGGGCCACGAAGAACGACGACCGTGTGACCAAGGTCGGGCGATTTATCCGCAAGGTTCGCATTGATGAGTTGCCTCAACTGATCAACGTGCTCAAGGGTGAGATGAGCCTGGTGGGGCCGCGGCCGGAGCGTGCTTACTTCGTTGATGAATTGGTCGCGAAGATCCCCTATTACGCGGTGCGCCACAGCGTGAAGCCTGGCGTGACCGGTTGGGCGCAGGTGCGCTATGAGTATGGGTCCACCATAGAAGACTCGGTGGAAAAGCTCCAGTACGATCTTTACTATGTCAAGAATCACACGCTGTTCCTGGATCTGTTGATCCTGTTGGAGACAGTGGCTGTGGTGTTGACAGGCAAAGGGGCTCGCTGAGCAGTGCCGACACCCCGCGGCACTTGGGCTGCTCGGCGGGCGTGGTCCGTTGTCACTTCATTGCGCTCTGAACGCTGACATGCGTTAGGCAATCCTGAGTACCGGCCGCATCCAACGAAGCGGCTTTTCTGGCTCTACGACGCATGCTTGAACACGGCCTTAATCTGGGGGCAGTATCGGGACTGATTGCTGCCTTGGCCCATTTTATGCTCGGGCTTTGGGCACTCTGGTCTCTTGCCAAGCAACCCCTGCACCGCCCCATATCGTTTGCCTTTGTTTCGGCTCTGTTGCTGACGGCAGCTTGGTCCTGCCTGGATGCTGTCGCCCAACAGGGAGGATGGCCCAAGCGAGACTGGGTGCTTGCTGTATTGCTGCCCGCATCGGATGCTCTTCGCTATGGTGCATGGTTTGCTGTGCTCCTGGGCCTGCTGGCGGGTGGGCGCGGGGGAGCGCTCCTTGGGCGCCCGGTCTGGGGTTGGTTGCTGCTCGCCTGCGCTGTAGTGGCCACGCCGCTGGCGCTTGTGCTTGGGCGCGAAATTCTGGCGTTGCCGCACTTCAGCCTGGAGCGTGCCCAGGCCTACGCGTCACTGGCGCTGTCCGTCTATGGCCTGCTGCTTGCTGAGCAAGTGCTGCGTAACGCCTCAAAGGATGCGCTCTGGAGCGTCAAGCCTATCTTTCTCGGCTTGGGAGCGATATTTGCCTTTGACCTGTTTGTGTTTTCGCAGGCCGCGTTGTTTGAGGATTTCGATGGCGACGCTCTGACAGTCAGGACTGCAGTGCATGCCGCCGCCGTGCCTTTATTTTGGATGGCCAGTCGCCGCAATCGGCAATGGACGAGCCGGCTCCATGTGTCTCGTGCCGCGGTGTTTCACTCCGCCACGCTGCTGCTCGTCGGTGGCTATCTCCTGATGGTGTCGGCGGTTGGGTATTACGTGCGCTATACGGGGGGCGAGTGGGGCCGTGCGTTGCAACAGGCGCTCGTTGCCGTCGCGGTGGTGGTACTGCTGCTGATCGGCCTCTCGGGCTCGATGCGCGCACGACTGCGCGTGTACATCAGCAAGAACTTCTTCAGCTATCGCTATGACTATCGCGAAGAATGGCTGCGCTTCACGGCTATGCTGGCATCAAGCGGCTCGCCGCATCAATTGGGCGAGTCCGTTGTGCAGGGGCTTGCGAACCTGGTGGAAAGTCCGGCCGGATCACTCTGGCTGGGCAGCGGTAGCGGCGGCGCATTCTTCCAGTCGGCGCGCTGGAATCTGCCGGAATGCCGTGGCACCGTGGATGCAGATTCGGCTTTTGTCCGCTTCCTGCATGAGCGTGCATGGATCGTCGATCTTGAGGAATGGCGCACCACACCGCATCACTACCGGGACGCGCACGTACCGGCGGTATTGTCGGATGAGCAGCGTTACTGGCTCATTGTTCCCTTATTGACAGCCGGTGAACTCATGGGCTTTGTGGTGCTTGCCAAGCCTCGCACTGCAATTGACCTGAACTGGGAGGTGCGGGACTTGCTTAGAACCGCGGGTAGTCAGGCCGCCAGTTATCTGATTCAAATGCAGGCTACGGAGGCGTTGCTGGAAGCTCGCAAGTTCGAGGCCTTCAATCGGATGTCCGCTTTCGTAGTCCACGATCTCAAGAACATCGTGACCCAGTTGTCGCTGATGCTCAAGAATGCCAAGCGCCTGCGCGACAACCCCGAATTTCAGCAAGACATGTTGGACACCGTCGAGAATTCCTTGGAAAAGATGCGGCAACTGATGCTGCAGCTGCGGGAGGGCGGCAAACCTCACGGCGTGGCGGGCGGTGTGGATCTGGTCATGATCGCCAGGAAACTGGCCGATTCAGCTCAGCGCAAAGGTCGAGTTCTTGAACTGCAGGTGCCGGAGCCCGTGAGTACGCGGGGCCATGAGGATCGCGTCGAGCGCGTGATCGGGCATGTGGTGCAAAACGCGTTCGATGCAACGCCAAGCGAAGGGCGCGTTTGGCTGGCACTTAAGCAGTCAGGCAGCCACGCTTGCGTAGAAGTCGGCGATACTGGTTGCGGAATGTCTGCGGAATTCATTGAGAACAGGCTATTCAAGGCGTTCCAAACGACAAAGTCCACCGGGATGGGCATCGGTGCGTACGAGAGCTTTCAGTATCTGCATGAACTGGGTGGAAAGATTGAAGTGGAGAGCAAAGTGAATTCAGGTACCAAGGTCACGATATTGCTGCCGATCTTTCATCCCGGGCATGGCTTGGGTCTCGCGATGACCGCAGTACGATGAGTTCGCCTGCGTCTCCATCCCTGTTGATTGTCGAAGACGATCTTGCGCTGCAAAAGCAACTCAAATGGTCGCTCGATAAATTTGAATCGGTGTCGGCGCATGACGGCGCAAGTGCGCTACAGCTGTTTCGGCGGCATACGCCCGCGGTTGTCACCATGGACTTGGGGCTGCCTCCAGATCAGGACTCGGTGAGCGAGGGCTTCAAATTGCTGGAGCGCTTGCTCGAGTTGGAGCCAATGACGAAGGTCATTGTGTTGACTGGGCAAAACGACCAGTCGAACGCTTTGCGTGCCATTCGGATGGGGGCGTACGACTTCCTCGCCAAACCTGTGGATCCGGACGTGCTGTGCTTGACGGTCGAGCGGGCCCAGCGCTTGTATGAACTGCAACAAGAAAACCGCAGGCTGCAGATGCAGCAGTCCGACGGTGCGTTGCGCGGACTGTTGACGCGCGACCCTGCCATGCTGAAGATTTGCCGGACGATCGAAAAGGTTGCTACCAGTAGCGCTACCGTGCTATTGCTTGGTGAAAGCGGCACCGGCAAGGAGGTGCTTGCCCAAGGGCTGCATGAAGCATCAGGCCGTAAAGGGCGTTTCGTGGCAATTAACTGTGCGGCCATACCCGACGCCTTGCTTGAGAGTGAGCTATTTGGCTACGAGAAGGGCGCATTTACTGGGGCTGTAAAAACTACGATCGGCAAGATCGAGACCGCAAATGGCGGTACGCTGATGCTGGATGAAATTGGCGATTTGCCAATGTCGCTGCAGGCGAAGCTGCTTAGATTTTTGCAGGAGCGCAGCATTGAGCGGTTGGGCGGCCGGACTGAAATCACTGTTGATGTACGCATCGTTGGCGCCACACATCAGAATCTTCAGGGCTTGATTGCGCAGCAGCAATTTCGTGAAGACTTGTACTATCGTTTGGCCGAAATCGTGGTTGATATTCCACCGCTCAGGGAGCGCCAGGGAGATGCGGTCTTGCTGACGCACGCCTTCGTCCGAAAGTACGCGTCCGAGCTCCGCCGCACTGCGCCCAGTCTGACTGACGATGCAGTGCGAGCGATCGAGGCGCATAACTGGCCTGGCAATATCCGGGAACTGCAGAATCTGACACGCCGCGCCTGCATCATGACGGATGGTGATCGCATTTCAGCCGAAGATCTTGGTTTGAGGCCGGTTGAGGCCCCCGAGGACGAGGTTGCCAAACTTGATCTGCGCACGGTGCGTGAGTCGGCTGAGCGCCGTGCGGTGATCACGGCCTTGGCGCGCGCTGGCGGGAATATGGTGAAGGCCTCAGAGTTATTGGGCGTGAGTCGGCCGACACTTTATGACCTGATGGGCCGATTGCAGATCAAATGACGAGTAGATAATCGGGAGTGCGAGCTTGAGAACAATGAAATTTTCGGTTTCGGTGGCTGTGGCGACGCTGAGCTTGCTACTGCTCTCCGGCTGCAGTGGCAATTCACCGGAGGCCTCCATCGCAAATGCAAAGGCAAGCCTTGCAAGAAATGACGGGGCGGCCGCGTTCATTCAACTGAAGAGTGCACTGGAGAAGAATCCGAATTTGGCTGAGGCTAGGTTCTTGCTCGCACAGTTGCTGCTGGATGGCGCTGATGCCAAGGGCGGCGTAATTGAGCTGGACAAGGCCAAGGAGCTTGGCTACCCAAGCGGGAAACTGGCGAGCAAATATGCCCAAGCCTTGCTGCTACAGGGCAAGCCGGACCAAGTGCTTGCGCAGTATGGGCAACTGGCGCTTGCATCTTCGCATGATTCCGCTGAATTGCAGATATATCTAAGCAGCGCCTATGCACTGCAAGGTAATTCGACATTGGCACTTAGCACGATAGAAAACGCGCTCAGTGTTGACCCGGATAACGTGAAAGTGCAATTGGCGCGTGTACGATTGCTGGGGGCGTCTGGTGCGCTTGACGCCGCGTTGCCAGCCCTGTCCGCTGTACGGGCGAAATATCCTGAACTGGCGGACGCCTGGCTCTTGAACGGGCAGTTGCTGGAAGCCGCAAGCAAGCCCGATGAAGCGTTGCAGGCGTTCGACAAAACAATATCGCTGGATAAGAACAATAGGATTGCATATTTTCATAGCATTGCGTTGTTGCTCGGAAAGCAGGATCTTGATGGGGCGAAGAAACGTTTGGATGGTTTGGTTGCTCTAGGCGCGAATCATCCTCAAACACGCTTGCTCGTGACGTCAGTTGCTCTCGCTAGAAAGGACATGACGCTTGCCAGGGAGAATGTTCAGCAGTTGCTGAAATTGGCGCCCGATGATGTGAAGATTCTGCATCTTGCCGGAGTCGTTGAGTTTCAGCGCGGTGCGCTTCTTCAGGCGGATAGCTATCTCAGCAAAGCGCTTTCCATAAAACCGGACTCGGAGAAGATTCGAATCTTGTTGGCGAAGAATCATACAAGACGCGGCGAGTACTCCAAATCGATTGCAGTGCTGGGCCCGTTGCTGGCGAGTGCCAAGCCTAGCTCTGAGGTCTACTCAGAGGTCGCGGAAGCGTATCTGCAGCAAGGTGATTTAAAAAACGCGGAGCTCTACCTCGCTAAGCAGGCAAAGCTAAATCCAGAAGATGCCAGAAGTCGGACACTGTTGGTGTTGATGCAGATGCCGCGCGGTAATGTGGATCAATCCCTCGGTGAATTGCAGGCCATCTCAGAGGACAGCGCGAGCACCGCGCCGGACATGGCGCTCATCACGAGCTATTTGCGTATGGGCGATGCAGACAAGGCGCTCAAGGCTATCGCTGTGCTAGAGAAGAAGGAGCCCAACAAACCGAACGCCGCAAACCTGCGGGGGCGGGTCGAACTTGCACGCGACAACAAAGATCAGGCACGTGAGGCGTTTGAATCTGCGCTGAAGATTGATCCGGTGTTCTTCCCCGCCGCTGAGAGCCTGGCGTCGCTCGATCTTGAGGCAAACCATAGCGATTTAGCGATTGCCCGTTTCAAGAAGTTGCTTGAAGTTGATCCCAAGAATTTGCAGTCCTTGATGGCTGTTGTACGGATTCAGGAGAAGGCGGGACTGGGCAAGGATGAGTTGGTTGCGCAACTGGGCAAGGTGATCAAGCAAGTGCCGGGTGAGGTGCTGCCCCGCCGGGCGCTCGTCAACTTGCTACTGGAGCGCAAGGACATCAAGGCGGCGCTGACCGCATCCCAAGATGCAATCACAGCGTTCCCGGATGACTCCGATATACGCGTCTTGGATGGGAAAGTGCAGGCCGCCGCCGGAGACGTCAATCAAGCACTGGCGGCAATGAATAAGGCGATCAGCCTGCAGCCAAATTCACCGGTACCTTTGCTGGGTCAAGCTGAACTCTATGCCGGTCAGAAAGACTATGTCGCGGCGATGCAAAGCCTTAAGAAGGCGCTGAGCATCAAAGCAGATTACCTACCAGCACAAAAGATACTCCTGACGATTCAGTTGGCGACAGGGCGTTTCCCCGAGGCAAGAAGCTTGGCGAAGGCGATGCAAACGGAGCCGGCTACTGCGACCCTGGGAAAGGTGTTTGAAGGTGAAGTGGCCGCAGTGCAGAAGAACTGGCCGGAGGCGATTGCAGCATACCGAAGTGCCATTGATAGGAGTCCGACCTCGGAGTACGTCATAAAGCTTCACCGTGTCTTGGTGGCGGCAGGCAAGTCCGGGGAAGCTGCGCAACTGGAAGGGGATTGGTTGAAGCGTCACCCGCAAGACGCCATTTTCTACCACTATCTTGGTGATGCCGCGTTGCTGCGCGCGGATTTCGAACTGGCCGAGCAGAGATTCATGAAAGTGCTGCAGTTGCAGCCTAACCACTTCGTGGCGGCCAACAACTGCGCTTGGCTGTTGATGCGTGCCAAAAAGCCGGGGGCGCTCGACTATGCATTAAAAGCGGTCAAATTGGCCCCTAATCAGCCACCGCTGCTTGCAACGTTGGCCGAGGTATATGCGGACGCGGGTAACCTGAACAAGGCGATTGAAACGCAGAGACGCGCGGTAACTTTATCTCCGGATATCGGCGACTTTCGCATGGTGTTGGCAAAATATTTGATTGCGGCGGGTGACAAGAACGCGGCCCGCGAGGAACTCAACAAGTTGCGAGCACTGGGGGACAAGTTTGGGGAGCAGAATGAGGTCAGAGGATTGCTGGCAACCCTCTGATCGATGTGTTGAACGATGGCCTGAATGAGGGTTTGGCATGAGTCATATTCGACGTTCGACGTTGCGAAAGCGACTCCATCATGCACTCCGTCGTCTGTTCTCCGGCGTACCCGCTTCACTTCGATTCGCGATTTATCGCCTGATGGTCGACTGCGATCCAGCCCCCGACAGTCGGCTTGAATTGAAAATTGCCGAGACGCAAGAGGAGTTGGAGGCATGTTTTCGCATACTTCACGATGCCTATGTCGCAAGTGGCTTTATGAAGCCCGATCCCAGTGGTATGCGTATCACAATCTATCACGCGCTTCCAACCACCACCACGCTATGTGCTAAATATGATGGTCGCGTTGTGGGTACTATTTCAATGATTCGCGAAGGTGTTTTTGGTTTTCCGTTGCAGTCGGTCTTCGAACTGGGACATGTAAGGGCAAAGGGTGGAAAGTTGGCTGAAATATCTGCGCTGGCGGTACATCCGGACTTCAGAAAGACAGGTGGGGCGATCTTGTTTCCGCTGATGAAGTTCATGCGGGAGTATTGTGCAGAGTATTTTGATACCCGGCACCTTGTGATCGCCGTTAATCCGGAGAAGATAGAACTCTACGAGGCTTTGTTGTTCTTCGATCGTCTGCAAGAAAAGGTTGTCGAGAGTTACGATTTTGCGAATGGTGCGCCGGCGGTGGGCGCGACGCTGGACTTGAAGTACGCTGCAGAATTGTTCAAGGCTGGCTATAAGGGCCGCCCGACGCACAAGAATCTGTACAAGTATTTCTTCAGGCTGAAGCTTCCGAATATAAGGATTCCACAGCGCCGCTACTTCACTACCAACGACCCGGTGATGACGCCGGAGCTGTTGGACTACTTCTTCAACAAGAAGAGCCAGGTTCTTGATAGCCTGGATGACCGGCGTAAAGCGCTGTTATGGTCGATCTATACGATGGTGGAGTATCGGGCGGTGTTGCCGATGCTCGCCGGGGCGAGCTTGCCAAGCCACCCGATGCGGCAGCACCAGCGTTATTCGATCAATTGCCCTGGCGAGGTGCGATTCGGATTGCCAGATGCTGCACAAGCTTATGTCTTCAATGTGATCGAAGTGTCGCTGCGTGGTTTCCAGGCTGAGTCTGCCCTCGAACTTCCTCTTCAGGCTGAAGGCGTTGCGATGATTGAATTGGGCAAGGGTGAGCTATCGCAGGTCACCGTGCGGGTGATGCGTCGGCGTGATACCGAAGCTGGAGCATTTTACGGATTCAAACTGGAAGAGCCTGATGCGGTGTGGCGTCGGTGCGTGGCGGCGCTGGAGGTCGGGCATACCTCTGGCGATTTGATGCAATGATGGCGGTCGTCCGCGGTCGGCGGCGAGCCTTTAGCGCACTCGTGTTGCTTTCTGCGCTGTGTCTTGACACGCGTGCAGCGGATCTACCGGCGTTGATAGAACTGAGCAAGCCTTCGCTGCTGCTCGTTGGTACCTATGCCGACACCGACAACCCGCGTTTTACCTTCAGAGGTACCGGCTTCGTCGTGGGAGACGGGCGTCTCGCGATCACGAATACGCACGTGCTGCCGCCGGATGGTGAGATGGTCGTGCCAAATCGTCGCCTTGTGGTTCAGGCGCGCGACGGTGTCAGTGGAGCCTGGCGTTCTCGTGGTGTCAAGATCGTGGGGTCGGATGCGACACATGATCTGGTGCTGCTTCGCTTTGATGGGGCGGAATTGCCTGCCCTCAGATTGGCGCCCGAGGGGGCAGCGCGCGAAGGTGGGGCTATTGCGCTGATGGGCTTTCCGCTTGGTGGCGCGTTGGGTTTCTCGCCGGTGACGCATCGAGGGATTGTTTCGGCGATCACTGCTATTGCTTTGCCTCCGCCATCCGCCCGCACGCTCAATCCGCAAGCGATTCGACAACTCCGAGATGGCGCCTTTGATATTATTCAACTCGATGCTACGGCATATCCAGGCAACAGCGGGGGGCCAGTGTTAAGTATCGACTCAGGCGAAGTGCTGGGTGTCGTCAATATGGTGCTTGTCAAAGGGCGGAAGGAAACCGCCTTGAGCAGCCCATCGGGTATCAGTTACGCGATTCCGGCACACTTCGCCCGCCAGCTCATTGACGCGGAACGAAGAAACTGAATCGCCCCGGATTCCGCGGAGGCCCGTTGGTTTAAGTCAGGCGGTCGCGGCCTGACCAGCGCGTTGACGATGGTAATTGGCGTCGAACTCCGCAGGCGGGATGTGTCCTAGCGGCCCCATGAGCCGATGATGATTGAACCAGGCGACCCACTCCAGCGTTGCCAGTTCCACCGCCTGTTTGGTCGGCGAATTTAATCGGTCATCGCAACACCTACATCTGAAGGAGTTGAGATGGGTATTGCGAAGCATGGTCGCTGTCGTCGCGGCGTACGTCCTGCGCTGGGTTCAATCGGAAGGCCTGGAGCAGGGACCAGGGAAGTTCGACCGCGTTTCTGGCTTGCCGTTGCTGATGGCCTGACCAGCGAGAAGGCAGCAGAAGTAGCAGGGGTCTCATCTGCCGTTGGCGCTCGACTCTTCAGGCAAGGTGGCGGCATGCCAAATGTCAGCCTCGCACCACCAACAGATCGATTCTCAGCCTTGCAGAGCGGGAGGAGATTGCACTGCTTCGCGCGCAGGGAGAAGGCGTTCGCGAGATCGCTCGCCAGCTTGATCGCCACGCATCGACGATCTCGCGCGAACTGCGTCGCAACGCAGCGACGCGCGGCGGCTACGTCGAGTACCGCGCCGTCACTGCGCATTGGCATGCACAGCGCAGGGCCAGACGTCCGCGGCCGGGCGAGTTGGTGGCCAATCCGAGCCTGATGCAATACGTCCAGGAGAGATTGGAAGGCGCCGTGACCACGAGCGATGGGAGGCGAGTTGGGCCCCGCGTCGCGTGGTCAGGCAGACGCCATGGTCGCCGGCAGGATCGACACTGGGCTGTCGCCTCGAGTCCGCAGCAAATCGCCAACCGGCTACGCATCGACTTCCCTGACGACCCGAGCATGAGGATCTCGCACGAGGCCATCTACCAAGCGTTGTACATCAGCGGCCGGGGCGGGTTGCGCAGAGAGCTGTGCGTGACTCTCAGGACAGGACGGGCGTTGCGCATGCCAAGAGCTCGGGTCGCAACTCGCGGCAAGCAATTCGTTGCGCCGCAGGACTTGGTCCACAAACGTCCTGCCCGCGTTGACAAGCGCGAGGAGGCGGGTCATTGGGAGGGCGACCTGATCATCGGTCTTGAGAGCTCAGCTATCGGCACGCTGGTGGAGCGCAAGACCCGGTACACGATGCTGATGCACCTGCCACGGCAGGCAGGCTTTGGCACTGAGCCATCGAAGAACGGGCCAGCACTGGCTGGACGAGGGGCACAAGCCGTTAGGCAGGCGATCGCGGCCGCATTGACGCCGTTGCCGAACAGGCTGCGCAGGTCACTGACCTGGGATCAAGGATCCGAGATGGCTCAGCACAGGCAACTTCGCAAGGAGACGGGCATCCGGACGTTCTTCTGCGAGCCAAGGAGTCCATGGCAGCGCGGGACCAACGAGAACACCAACGGCCTGCTGCGGCAATACTTCCCAAAGGGCACGGACCTGAGCCGCTACGGCGCTGTGGCGTTGCAAGCCGTGGCCAACGCGCTCAACAACAGGCCACGCAAGGTGCTGGGCTGGAGGACACCAGCAGAAGTCTTCGGCGCTTTGGTATCGTGAGGGCGTCGTCAATGTGTTGCGACGATCGGTTGAATGCGGGCTGCGAGCCGCGATCCGAGCGGTGCACCAGGCCGTCGTCTTCGCTCGGCTTGCGGTCATACAGGGCTTGCTCCAGCGCGTCGAGCACGAACTCGGTGTGCATCGAGCTGCTCTGGCGCCAGCCCACGATGCGCCGGCTGAACACGTCTATGACGAACGCCACGTAGACCCAGCCCTGCCAGGTCGACACATAGGTGAAGTCCGAGACCCAGAGCTGATTCGGCCGCTCAGCATGGAACTGCCGATTGACCCGATCCAGCGGGCACGGCGCCTTGGGATCGGCGATGGTGGTGCGCACGACCTTGCCTCGGCGCACGCCCTGCAGCCCGAGCTGGCGCATCAATCGCTCGACGGTGCAGCGCGCCACGGCGACGCCTTCGCGGTTGAGCTGGCGCCAGACCTTCTCGGCACCGTAGACCTGCATGTTGGCCTGCCAGACACGCTGAACCTGCGGCACCAGGCCCGCATCGCGCTGCGCACGACGTGAGCACAGCGCTGGGCTGAGCTGACGAGCGGCGTGGCGCCAGTACGCCGACGGGGCGCTCTGCAAAACGCGACAGATCGACTCGACCCCAAGCTGCTGGCGATGCTGGTCGATGAACGCCTTCAGGACTTGATGCGGCGGTCGAGCTCCGCCTGGGCGAAAAACGCGCTGGCCAACTTCAGAATCTCGTTGGCCTTGCGCAATTCGCGGTTCTCTCGTTCGAGGTCCTTGATGCGTTGTGCCTCGGCTGTCGAAACGCCGTCGCGCTGGCCGACATCAACCTCGTGCTGCTTCACCCACCCATGCAAGGTCTGTGGCACACAGCCAATCTTGCCGGCGATGGATTCGATGGCAGCCCACTGCGACGGATGCTCACCGCGATGCTCCAGAACCATGCGCACGGCGCGCTCACGGACTTCAGGTGAAAACTTCGGGGACTTCTTCATGGCTCCATTCTCTACAGTTGGAGCCTCCTCGAAATCCGGGGCGATTCAGAAGCCCCATCGGGCCTCCGCGCATTTGCTCCGCGAGTCTGATGAGCCAGGGTTCCCTTGTACGGCCTCAGCGACACAAGGTTTTCGGGCGCTCCAGGATGAGGCCGGCGTGTTCACATTCAGCAGCAAGTCTTGAGGTGTGAGGACGTTCATCGGCAGCCCATATTCGCCGTTCGCGAGTTGCGAACGTCACCGAGCGGGCAGCCGTTTGCATGCTCGTCACTTCAAGGTGACGCCAGGCCTCAACACCACAGCAGCTTTGTCCCAAGGGATGGTGAAGGCACCCAAATTCTTGTACTCGTTGAAAACGATAGCCACTCCCTTGCGTGTTAGCTGAGCGCGGAAATTGTTCTCACTTGAGTCCAGCCAACAGCTCAACGGGCGGTCGTCGTCATCCCACTCACAGGTCGAAAATAGATCGAACCAGAAGTACAGCGCATAGTTCTCCCGATAGTCATCGAAAGGCGGTTGACTGTAGTCGGCGTGTTCTACCGCACGAAACTTCGGAGAAGGCCAGTTTCTCGCCCGCTTCCAACCCTCTTGCCAAACCAAATCTTCGAGATTGCGTGGCGGACCCTTGATCCGCAATGGAAAGGTTCCATTCGCCCCCGTTGGCTTGGCATCGCGCACGCTCTTGAACAAAGACCCAGCCCGAATGGCTTTCAAACTCACCAGATCATAGGTATCGACTTCGTAGCTCTGGTTGCCGGTGGTCCCTCCGCTGTAAAAGCTGACCGTGCCGCCCACTGAGAGGTACCTCTTCGAAGCGAACTGCACTTCCTTCTTGTTCTCCGTACCACCACCATAGGGCAGCATTTCCAGTTCTTCGCAGCTCAATTTCTTCAGCTCGGCGGAACGCTGACGATTGAATTCGTTCAACTTGGCGCGAGGCAGGCCGCCCAGCAACTTCACCACCTTCACGCCCGAGCGAGGATCCGTCACCCATGCAAAGCTGATGCCTCCCATGGTCTGCCGTTTCCCTCGAACTTCCAGGCCCTCACAGAGTGGATCGCTTGCCCCCTCGGCAATCGCACGCATGGGAAATACGGTCGTCGTGCTGGTGCCAGTCTCCTGTCGGACAAGCTCTACACCGTCACCACCACCTTGAATGATTCGCCACAGCGTGCCGCCCGCTTTGCACTGGATTCTTTGGTGGTACTCGACGCCACATTCCTCAAGCCATCCGTCCCCGCTATCGCGCAAGGTCACCAGCTTGCCATCTGCCTGGAAGAAGTATTGCGCCGTTACTCCGGCTAAATCCTCCAATGGATAGGGTCTCCGTCCCTCGAAAATGCGCAAAACCAATGGCCGGCCGTCAAGGGCACCGGAATACAGATGTTGCTTCTCAATTTCTGTGGCGAGCACCTGCGGCGCGGTGGCGAGCAAACACGTGGCCAGGGCAATTGGGTGAAGAACCTTTGAATCTATCGCCTTGAACGCCTTGAAAGAAAGATCCGCCATCGCTTGTCTGCGGCAATCGCCGGCCTCGGGAACAATGAGCCGGGAATACTAACCGTACAGCTAGCCACAAATCCGCAGCAAACTCGCAGGGTCGGGACCGGGACTCGGTCACAAAAGTGCAGTCAAGACCTGGCCCCCAGCATCAAGACCTGCCGTCTCTCTAGCACCCGCGCGCACATGCCGGTATTTGCAGGCGCACGCTGGCTACTCCCCCCGCTCCCGCCGCCGCGCCGCCGGGAACACCACCTCCTGCGCCAGCCAACGCTTGAACTTCAGCGTGTCCGGGTCCTGGGCCTTGGCCAGCAGTTCGAGCAGGGCCTCGGCCTGGATGCGGGCGGGCTGGCTTTTCTTTTCGCCCAGGTGCACGCCGTCGGGACGCAGCTGTTGCAGCGTCTGATCGGCGGGCAGGCCGTGGATGAGCTTGCGCACATCGCTGATGCGCAGCCAGCGGAACTGCGCCGCGTCGTCGGCGATGTGAAACATCTGGCCGCGGTGCACGAAATGGCGGCCGCTCACATCGCGATAGACCACCTCGGTGGTCTTGTGGCGCGCCATGCCCAGCAGATCCAGGATCGGCCTGGCCAGCGCCACGCCCAGCAGCGGCGCGCCCAGCACCAGGCCGACGGCGCCCAGCCAGCGCCATTGCAGATAGATCACGGCCGCGCAGGCCAAGAGGCGCAGCGCGATAGTGAGCAGGAGTTGCCGCATTGCTTGAAAAGATCAATCTTCGATAGCAAAGCTCAGCTCGGCACGCTCCTGCAGGCGCCGCACCAGGGCCATGCCCATGGCGGCGCCGGGCGTCCACACGCCACCGGGCGTCATGCCGCGCGTGATGTCCTGCAACAGGCACAGGGCCGCCTCGCTGATGAGCTTGCAGGTCGAGCCATAGCCCGGGTCGCCCTGCCCCTTGACGCGCGCGGCCAGGCGCCGGCCGTCGGCCGTCTCGCCATGGAAGACGATCTCGTAGCGGCCCTTGCTCTGCTGTTCGGGGCTGGGGCCCTCGCCCGGCTTGGGCAGCACGAAGCGGCGCAGCAGGGCGCGCGTGGGCGCAAAGCCCAGCAGCCGCTCCTGCAGCCAGGCCGAGCGCGCCAGCAGGCGTGCGCGCCGCTCGCCCTGGCGGCCCTTGCCGGTGAGCAGGCGCTCGTCGTAGCGGAAGTCCCGCCCCCAGGGATGGCCGCGCAAGGCATTCGTGCGGTGCACGTTCTTGGTGTTGATGACGGCCATCACGAAGGGGCCCGACCAGGCCTGGGCCTGCTCGTCGAACGCGGCTT
>Ga0208398_100796_pt1 | contig 16147 bp, 6 predicted proteins | sample LakWasMe79_HOW10_2_FD_183905 | JGI IMG/M metagenome (GOLD analysis project Ga0208398, IMG submission 183905) | Freshwater sediment methanotrophic microbial communities from Lake Washington under simulated oxygen tension - Sediment Metagenome... | ecosystem: Environmental > Aquatic > Freshwater >...
TCTTTCATCAAATCGATGATTTTCTTTTTGGCAGTATCAGAAACTTGTATCATGTGTTGTTAATATTTATTTTGTTTTTTAGGTCTAAATGGCTAATAATGAATCTGAAAAAAAAGATACAGATTTCGAAAACTGCATTTATAACCTATCTTTATTTCGTCTAAATTAACTGCAAAGATACTATATAAAATACTTTTTTCCATAATTGATAACATTTATATAACTAATGTCAAAATAGAAATTTGTTATATATGGGTAGAATTAAGCCATTGGATTTTGCTAAATTGCAGGTTCTTTTAAACATTAATTCATACAATGAAACTTTATCCCATAGAAACCGGCAATTTTAAACTGGACGGAGGAGCTATGTTTGGCGTAGTTCCTAAAAGCATTTGGAACAAAACCAATCCTGCCGATGAAAACAATCTGATTGATATTGCCGGACGCTGTTTGCTGATTGAAGAAGGAAACCGACTGATTTTGATTGATACCGGAATGGGAAATAAACAATCCGATAAGTTTTTTGGGTATTATTCGCTTTGGGGCACCCATTCTATGGATAAATCACTGGCTCAGTTTGGTTTTCACCGCGGTGATATCACCGATGTTTTTATGACGCATTTGCATTTTGACCATTGCGGCGGAAGCGTGCAGTGGAATAAGGATAAAACAGGTTATGAACCGGCTTTTAAAAATGCCAGATTTTGGACAAATGAAAATCATTGGGAATGGGCTACAAAACCCAACGCAAGGGAAAAAGCATCCTTTTTACCGGAGAATATTTTGCCTATGCAGGAAAGCGGACAGTTGCAGTTTATAGAAAAACCCAATAGTGATTTTGAAGTTTCAAATGAATTGGGATTTGGAGTTTTTTATGTTGATGGTCATACTGAAAAAATGATGATTCCACATATTCAATATCAGGATAAAACCATTGTTTTTTGTGCCGATTTGTTGCCGACAGCCGGGCATATTCCGTTGCCTTATGTTATGGGTTATGATACCCGACCACTATTGACCATGCCCGAGAAAGCAAAATTCCTGAACGCCGCTGCCGACAATAATTATTATTTATTTCTTGAGCACGATGCACATAATGAAATCATAACCGTTGAGCATACTGAGAAAGGCGTTCGGTTGAAAGAGCGCTTTGACTGTAATGATATTTTTTGAAATTAAAAATAAAACGATTAACCAAAAAGAGCGCCATTTTCATCGATTTGAAAATGACGCTCTTTTTTACACTTGGGCAATTATGATGCTTATTATGGAAAAGACACCAACGCCCCACATTACCGGAGTTACTTCTTTGGTGTTTTTGGTAAATAAAGCCAGAAGAATATAACTGGCAAAACCATAAGCTATTCCGTTGCTGATGCTGTACGTGAGTGGCATCATAATCATCGTAAAAAATGCTGGAACACTTATATGTAAATCATTAAAATTAATTTTAGACAAATGTTTTGACATATAAATTCCGACTAGAATCAAAGCCGGGGCAGTTGCATAGGCAGGAACAATTCCAATGATAGGAGAAACAAATAAGGCTAAAAAGAAAAAAAATGCAACAAATACAGAACTTAAGCCTGTCTTGGCTCCATTGGCAATTCCTGTGGCCGATTCAATAAATACGACTGTGTTGCTGGTACCCAAAATACCGCTGCAAATAGTTGCAATACCATCGGCTTCCAGTACCTTTTTAAGGTGTGGCATTTTACCGTGTTTGCCAACCAAATTGGCTTCATACGAACAGGCAATTGCAGTTCCAATGGAATCAAATAAACTTACGAAAAGGAAGGAGAAAATAGCCGATGCAAAACTTAATTTTAATACTCCTAAAACATTCAATTGCCCAAAAATGGGAGTAATGGACGGAGGCAGTGAAAAGATGTGCGTTGGGAGATGAATATTGGGGTCAAATCCAATTCCCAAACAAGTCCCGGCAATTATCCCGATTAAGATGGCTCCTTTTATTTTATAAATTTCCAAAACAACTGTGATAAACAATGTAATCAAGCCTATGATCACGGCAGGGGAAAATTTGCCTAAAGTGACCAAAGTATCGGGATGGGCAACAATAAGTCCTAATTGCTTAAATCCAATAAAGGCTATGAAAAAACCCACGCCACAACCCATAGCAATTTGCAAGGAAGGAGGAATAGCTTCGACAATTTTATGTCTAACACCAAAAAAAGATATAATTGTAAAGAATACACCCGAAAGAAAAACAACTCCCAAAGCATCTTGCCAAGAGACACCTTGTCCCAGAACCAGTGTAAAAGCAAACATGGCATTGAGTCCCATCCCTGGAGCCATTGCAAAAGGCACTTTGGCCCAAATCCCAACTAACAAAGTGCCAAAAATAGCAGCGATGCAAGTAACCGAAATAAGTGCTTCTTTTGGCATACCGGTCATCGACAATATGTTTGGGTTTACAAAGATGATGTAAGCCATTGACAGGAAAGTAACCAAACCGCCGGAAGCCTCTTGTTTTATGGAAGTTTCACGCTCTTTAATTTTGAAGTAGTCTTGTATTTTACCCATTTGGTTTTCGATTTATGGTTACGGGAACTTATAACTGTTGTTTCGAGGCACTCAAATTTACAATAAAAAACAAAACCCCCATTTTCAAATGAATGAAGATTGGGGGTTGTTGATCGGTATGTGCAATACACTATTCCACAATGATTTTTTTGGCCGTATTGGCTCCTTCACTTTCAAGGTAGATATAGTAAACTCCTTTTTGGAATCCATCTAAATGAATTGTATTGTCATTTGTACTGGAACTAAAGGTTGTTGTTTTTATTAATTTTCCTAAAGCATCATAAACCGTTGCTTTTTCAAGAACAACATTGTCGATGTGCAATTCATTTTTGACAGGATTTGGATAAACAGCAATCTTATCAAAAACAGAATCTTCAGTTCCTAATGTTGAGCAAGTTGAGGAATAGATTGCTGTTGCATCTTTTATATTTGCCCAGTTTGTATTAGAATAGCTTACATTGTCAACCTGAATACAAGTAAGATTAGAATTGTTTAGAAAGCTAGTGTAGACATCACTTTGTGTATTTTTAGCAGTAGGTTTTTCTAATACAAAGTTTTCATTATTTCCATTTTGCAGATTTAATGTTTTTAGCTGATTAAACTCAATATTTAGTGCTCTTAACTTTGGATTTTGCGAAATATCAAGAGTGGTCAGCAAATTTCCATAAGCATTTAAAACGGTTAATTCTTTATTTTCTGAGAGATCTATTTGTGTTACTTTATTATTGCTAAAATCTAATTCAGAAAGATTTGTATTTTTTGATACATCTATTGAGCTTATTTGATTATTTGCAAATTCAAGGACACGTAGTTTGGTGTTTTTAGATACGTCTAAGTTTGTTAGATTATTTCCGTTAACTGATATATATTCAAGCATCAGGTTTTTACTAAAATCTACAGATGTTAATTTATTGCCAGTAGAAGTAAAGGATATCAATGCTGTAAAATTTTCAATTCCGCTTAAATCTGTAATATTTGTATTTGAAAGGTCCAAAGTGGTAATTGATTCAATGCTAATAGTGGAAATTTTTCCGTTTAATCCATCAGTGTCAATTCCTAAATCAATTAATTTTTGCTCAAAATTCACATCGGAGATGAGTGTGTAAGGAGTACAGTCAGTAGAATAACTAGCTGTAGAGTCTTTTGCACCAGCCCAATTATTGTTTGAATAAGTTGCATCATCTACCTGAATACAGGTAAGTTTTGGATTGTCTATAAATGAGATAGTATTAAGGTTTGAATTATTAGCGTTCTTTAAATTCAAATAGGTTAACTGATTTGAATTACAGGAAAAATTCCATAAAGCCTCATTTTTACTAACATCTATTGTGGTTATTTGATTAGAAGAACAATCCAAATACTTCAACTTCGTTTGATTGCTTACATCTAATGAAGTTAATTGATTTGAAAAACAATACAAAGCCTCTAATCCTGTGTTTGCTTTTATATCTAATGCAGTTAATTGATTTGAATCACAAGACAATGACCATAATGCTGTGTTTTTACTTATATCTAATGCCGTTAATTGATTTGAAGAGCAACCCAAGTACCATAAAGCCTTTTGATTACCAACATCTAAAGTTGTTAATTGATTAGAAGAACAAATCAAGTCCGTCAATGCTGTGTTGTTGCTTATGTCTAATGCCGTTAATTGATTTGAAAAACAATGCAATGTCTTTAAAGCTGTATTTTTACTAACATCTAATACCGTTAATTGATTTTGAGAACAATCTAAAGAAGTCAAAGCAACAAAATCCTGAATTCCAGTCAAATCTGAAATTGAACTTGATGAAACATCCAATGAAGTAAGTGATGAAATTTTCGAAGTCAGCACTTTTCCATCAGTTGCTCCAGAATCAATACCAAGAAAAATTAATTTGTTTTCAAAATTGATATCGGGAATGAGTGTGTATGAAGGATTACATTCTGTAGAATAACTAGTGGTAATATCTTTTGCACCGGCCCAATTGGTATTCGAATAAGTTTCATCATCGACTTGGATACAGGTTAAGTCCGGATTTCCTGTGAAATTCAAAAGCTGAGTATCGAAATGAACGTTGTTTCCATTTTTCAGGTTCAGATTTAATAATTTGTTATTCTGACAAAGTAAAAAGATGAAGTAGATATGTTTAGAAAGATCCAACTCAGTTATTTGATTGTCATTACAAAATAAAGAGTTCAACATTAAATTATGAGAAACATCTAAATTTCTAACTTGATTTGATTGACAGTTTAAAAATCCAAGTGAACTGTTTTTTGAAACATCGATAGTGGTAACATTATTGCCAGAGTAAGAAAGAGCACCTAATATGGTGTTTTTAGAAACATCTATAGTGGATATTTTATTATTATCAAAATATAGGGTGATCAGTAAAAGGTTTTTGGAAACATCTAAATCAGAAAGTAGATTTGTGTAGCAATATAAAGCTCCCAAAGAAAGATTATTTGAAACATCCAAAGAAGTTATATGGTTGACTTCACATCTTAAATTTTCTAAAGATAAGTTCTTAGATACGTCTAGAGCAGGTAATTTATTGTAACTGCAATCTAAGCTAGTAAGTGCCAGATTTTTAGAAACATCCAGCATTGTTAAATTGTTAGTATTACAAACCAATTCTTTTAAAGAAGTAAAATCCTGAATACCTGTTAAATCTGAAATTGAACTTGACGAAACATCCAATGAAGTGAGTTTGTCCACGTTTGCGGTCAGCACTTTTCCATCAGCAACACCTGAGTCGATACCAAGGGCAATTAATTTGTTTTCAAAATTTACATCTGGAATAAGTGTGTAAGTAGGATTACAATTTGTAGAATAACTAGCTGTAGAGTCTTTTGCACCAGCCCAATTAGCATTCGAATAATCAACATCGTCTACTTGGATACAAGTTAAGTTTGCATTCCCTGAAAGGTTTATATTGGGATTTGTCAATAAAGTGTTTTTTGCATTTTTTAGATTCAAATCCGAAAGGTTGTTTGAAGAACAATTGAAATACGTTAAAGTCACATTTTTTGAGACATCCAGATTAGTTAATTGATTATTGCGGCAGTATAAAAAAGTTAAAGCTGTATTTTGTGAAACATCTAAAGTAGTTAGTTGATTTTCCCAACAACCAAAAGTATCCAAAGCTATATTTTTAGAAACATCGATAGCTGTTAATTGATTAACAGAACAATGAAGAGATATCAAAGCTACGTTTTTAGAAACATCCAGAGCGGTTAATTGATTGCCATTACAGATTAAATCTTGCAAAAGCAAATTATTAGTAACATCTACAGCGGCTAATTGATTTTGACTACAAACCAATGAAATCAAAGCTACGTTTTTAGAAACATCCAGAGAGGTTAATTGATTGGCAGAACAGTTTAATTGGCTTAAATCCAAATTGTTAGAAACATCTAGAGAAGTTACTTGATTGTTAGAACAGTTTAATTGGGTTAAATCCAAATTGTTAGAAACATCTAGAGAAGTTAATTGATTGTTGGAACAAATTAACTCTGTCAAAAGCACATTTTTGGAAATGTCAAGAGAGGTTAATTGATTGAAATAGCAATGCAAATAATTTAAAGCAACATTTTTAGAAATATTGAGAGCAGTCAATTCATTTCGAGAACAATTCAAATTAGTCAAAGCTGCAAAATCCTGAATACCTGTCAAATCTGAAATTGAACTTGACGAAACATCCAATGAAGTGAGTTTGTCCACGTTTGCGGTCGGAACTTTTCCATCAGCAACACCTGAGTCGATACCAAGGGCAATTAATTTGTTTTCAAAATTTACATCTGGAATGAGTGTGTACCCAGAATTACAGTCTGTAGAATAACTAGCAGTGAGATCTTTTGCATTAGCCCAATTTGCATTTGAATAAGCAACATCATCTACTTGGATACAAGTTAAGTTTGGATTCCCTGCAAGGTGTATATTGGAATTTGTCAATAAAGTGTTTCTTGCATTCTTTAGATTCAAATTCGTAAGGTTGTTTGAAGAACAATTCAAATAAGCTAAAGCCACATTTTTGGAAACATCGAGACTAGTCAATTGATTTGAGTCGCAAACTAAGTTATTCAAATTTACATTGTTAGAAACATCAAGGCTAGTTAATTGATTTGAACCACAAGAGAAGTTATATAAATTCACATTTTTTGAAACATCAAGGGATGTTATTTGATTTGAATCAACTATAAAATTTGTTAAGCTCAAATTTTTTGAAAGATCAAGACTCGATAACTGATTACCATGACAGCCCAAAAAAGCTAAATTTATATTGTTTGTAACATCAAGATTGCTTATTTGATTTGTTTCACAACTTAGTTGATTTAAATTAATATTTTTTGAAATATCAAGAGATGTCAATCTATTGTTGGAACAAGCTAAGTCTGTCAAATTTATATTGTTTGAAATATCAAGACTAGTTAATTGATTTGAACCACAAAATATACCAGTTAAATTGACATTTTTGGAAACATTAAGACTGCTTAATTGATTTGAGGGACAGTTTAAAATTATTAAATTAACATTTTTTGAGAGGTCAAGAGTTGTTAATTGATTTGATTGGCAATACAAGTTTTCTAACCCTTTAAAGTCTTCTATACCTGTTAAATCTGAAATTGAACTTGATGAAACATTCAATGAAGTGAGTTTGTCCACATTTGCGGTCAACACTTTTCCATCCGCAACTCCAGAATCAATACTAAGTGCAATTAATTTGTTTTCAAAATTGATATCAGGTATGAGTGTGTAAGCAGGAGGAGTACAATCAGTAGAATAATTTGCTGTGGCATCTTTAAAAGTTGTCCAATTTGCATCGGAATAAGTAACGTCGTCTACTTGAATACAACTTAGATCGGGATTACCTGTTAAATTTAAGCTGGAAACTTTTAGAAATGTGTTTTTACCATTTTTCAAATTCAGGTTGGACAATTTATTATTGTAACATTTAAAGCTGGTTAAGGCTGTGTTTTTTGTAATGTCTAAGCTGGTTATTTGATTTTCATAACAATTAAAAAGTTGTAAATCAGGATTATTAGTGGTGTCAATATTTTTTAGTTGATTAAACGGACAATTTAAAATAACTAAAGCAAGATTTTGAGAAACATCTAAATCAGTTAAAAAATTATTTTGGCAATATAAAGAAATCAAGGATGTGTTTTGAGAAACATCTAAACTCGTTAGTTGATTTTTGGCACAATAAAAATCATCCAATAACGTGTTTTTAGAAACATCCAAATTCGTTAATTGATTTTCGAAGCAATAGAGCCATGTTAATGCCAAATTTTTAGTAACATCTAAACTTGTCAATTTATTTTGATTGCATTCAAAAATCTTTAGCGCAACGTTTTTAGAAACATCTATATTCGTTAATTGATTATGGTTACAATATAAATCGGTTAGAGCAATATTTTTAGAAACGTTCAAACTAGTTAATTGATTTGAATCACAATGTAGGATTTTTAAACTTGAAAAATCCTGAATACCTGTCAAATCTGAAATTGAACTTGATGAAACATTCAACGAAGTGAGTTTGTCCACATTTGCGGTCGGAACTTTTCCATCAGCAACCCCCGAGTCGATACCAAGGGAAATTAATTTGTTTTCAAAATTTGCATCTGGAATGAGTGTGTAAGGAGTACAGTCTGTAGAATAACTAGCGGTAATATCTTTTTTACTATTCCAATTGGTATTGGAATAAGTAACATCATCAACTAGTATACAGGTTAGATTAGGATTATTTACAAAATTAGTGTAGGTTAAATCTAAAATTGTATTTGCTCCATTTTTTAGGTTCAAATAAGTTAGTTGGTTGTTTTCACATGCTAATTCTGTTAATTTAGGGTTTTTGGATACATCCAAACTTGTAATTTGGTTATCAAAAACATCAAACATGTATAAATCAGGGTTTTTGGAAACATCAACAGCCGTTAAGTTATTTCGAAAACATTCAAAATTTCCTAAAAGAATGTTTTTCGAAACGTCAATGGATGTTAATTGATTATAATGACAAAAGAAAGTAGCTAAAAGAGTATTGTTGGAAACATCCAGATTAGTTAATTTATTATATCCAGATTTTAAAACTGTTAAAGCAATATTGTTTGTTAGATTTAGAGAAGTTAATTGATTTTTTTGACAATCTAACTCGGTCAAAGCTGTGTTTTTAGATACATCTAAAGATGTTAATTGATTTGAACTGCACCCTAACTTGGTCAAAGCTATATTCTCAGGTAAACTTAAAGTTGTCAATTTATTACCACCACAGTATAAAGTTTTTAAAGCCACAAAATCTTGGATACCTGTTAAATCAGCAATTGAACTAGAAGATATATTCAAAGAAGTAAGAGATGAAATACTAGAAGTTAACACTTTTCCATCCGCAACACCCGAGTCGATACCAAGGGAAATTAATTTGTTTTCAAAATTTACATCCGGTATGAGTGTGTAAATAGGAGGAGTACAATCAGTAGAATAATTTGTTGTGACATCTTTAATACTTGCCCAATTTGTATTAGAATAAGTAACATCATCTACTTGGATACAGCTTAGGTTCGGATTGCCGGTAAAGTTTATGCTGGAGCTATTTAGTAGTGTGTTTTTGCCATTTTTTAAATTCAGATTCAACAATAAATTGTTGTTACACTTAAAGTCACTTAATGCAGTGTTTTTAGAAACATCTAAAGAAGTTAACTGATTTGAATTGCAATATAGCCAGGTTAAAAGAACGTTTTTGGATACATCTAAAACTGTTAATTGATTATCAACACAAGTTAACTCGGTCAAAGCTGTATTTTGAGACACATCTAAAGATGTCAATTGATTTGAATCGCAATATAAAACGGTCAAAGCTGTGTTTTTAGTTACATCTAAAGTTTTTAATGGATTTGTTGAACACCATAAAAAGGTCAAAGCAGTATTTTTAGATACATCTAAAGAGGTTAACTGATTTGAGAAACAAGATAAATCCTCCAAAGCAATATTTCCAGACACATCTAAAGCTGTTAATTGATTTGAATAGCAATGTAATCCAGTTAATGAAGTATTTTTAGATACATCTAAAGCGGTTAATTGATTTGATTTACAATCTAAATTAATTAGAGAAACATTTTTAGAAAGATCTATGGTTGTTAATTTATTTCCGGAACAATTTAAAACTTTCAAGGCAACAAAATCCTGAATACCGGTTAAATTTGAAATATTACTATTGGAGACATTCAATGAAGTGAGTTTGTCCACGCTTGCGGTCAGAACTTTTCCATCAGCAACACCCGAGTCGATACCAAGTGCAATTAATTTGTTTTCAAAATTGACATCAGGTATTAATGTGTAAATATTATTAATTGTTACATCAACGGCTGTTCTTGTGCTTTCACACCCGTCGACTGTTTGGGAAACATAATATGTACCCGTTTGTAACGCAGTCGATAAATCTAAAGCAATTCCTCCGGTAATGTCATTGTACCATTTAATATCTGATCCGGTTGCTTGTAAATTGGCAACTGTAGAGGTATTGTTTAAAGTCTGCGCAGTTGCAGTTGGTAGTGGAGTATTAATTTGAGCAAGAACTACAGTAGTCATAAATGCACAGCCATTGGTGTCTGTTACAGTTACTTGATGAATTCCAGCTGGAATGTTCTCAAATACATTAGAAGCTTGGTGAATAACAACAGGGGAGGAAATTGAATATTGATAATTTGGCGTTCCTCCAGTTGCTGTAACATTTATTCTCCCATTGTTATGACAGTCGGCATTAGTGACGGTTACCGTACCAAAAAGAGATGTGGGCTCTGTAATGGTAACATTTAGTGAGATTGATGACGAAGCAGCATCAGTTACCGTGCAAAAATAAATTCCAGGAGCCAATCCCGTAATGGTAGAGACTGTTTTGCCATTAGACCAAAGATAGGAATAAGGAGCGGTACCTCCTGATGGAGTTACTGTAATCGAGCCATCTGCCATACCGTTACATCTTATTTGTTGTGTGACACAAGTTGCAATCAGTGGTCCTGAGCTATTTAAATAAGGCAGAACATTTTTGTCAGTATTTATTTCATCCCCTAATTTACCTGCCGAATTTTCACTCCAACCCCATAAAGTTCCATTTGTTTTTAGGTTAATAGCGTTATTATAAGCAGCAACATCAGTTTTTAAGCAATTCGCATTTATTTGTAAACCTGAAAATATTAAAAATAATAGTAAAGTTTTTTTCATGTAATAAAAATTTGGGTTGGTTGGCAAAAGGAATACAATATTACAATTAATATTATTTTTCTGGTAAAAAATAGTAGAAAACTTGTGGTAATTTAAGGTTTGACCTTGTATTATTATATTTTTCGAAATTAATTTTATTTTGCTTAGTCAAAAATTGTCAGGAAAACGGCAATAGAGAGTTGTTGTTTGTATGAAAACATTAATAATGTTGATAACAATTTAAAACCGACAAGGTTTAATTCATAAAAAACCGTTAATAATTGATTAATATCTAATTTACTTCCACTATTTTTGAGGTTCATTAGTAAAACTACAGACAGATGAAAAAAATAAATTTAACGGCATCGGCATTATTTGTGGCTTTGTCTTTATGCCTTTCGGCCAATGCGCAAACATCAACGGCTTATGTTGCGAAAAAAGGAGAATTGAAAGAACCCGAACTGCAAAGATGGTCGCATCTGGATTTAGCCAAAGACAGTATTCCTGGAATGAGTGTGGATAAAGCTTATGCAGAATTGCTTAAAGGCAAAAAAGGAGTTAAAGTTATTGTAGGAATCGTTGATTCGGGGGTTGATATTGACCACGAAGATTTGAAAGCAGTAGTTTGGACCAATAAGAAAGAGATTGCCGGGAACGGAATTGATGACGATAAAAACGGTTTTATTGATGATATCCACGGTTGGAATTTCCTAGGAGATGCTGTTCATGAAACTTTGGAAATGACCCGTATCATAAAAAAAGGGGATGACGGATCAGAAACCTACAAAAGAGCTTTGGCCGCTTATGATGAAAAAAACGGCAAAGCAATGAAAGACAAACAGCAGGTTGATTTTCTGATTGCTACGGATAAAGCCATTCAAAAGCATTTGAATAAAGAAAATTATACTATTGAAGATTTGAATGGAATAGTAACTACAGACCCGGATCTGACCAAAAGTAAAATGATTATGACCCGTATTCTGACCAATGCAGGACCTACTTTCAGAGCAGAAATTGAAGACTACGGAAAATATGTTTATGACCAGCTTAATTACAACCTGAACAAAGAATTTGACGGGCGAAAAGTGTTGGGCGACAATCCGGAAGATATTACAAAAACCAAATACGGGAACAACGTAGTTTATGGACCGGATAAGGAAGAAGCTCTTCACGGAACTCACGTTGCCGGAATCATTGCTCAAGTAAGAGGAAATGGTATTGGTGGCGATGGCGTTGCTGATAATGTTGAGATTATGGCAGTAAGAGCCGTTCCGGACGGAGATGAGTATGACAAAGATATTGCACTGGCGATTCGTTACGCTGTGGATAATGGAGCCAAAGTAATCAACGGCAGTTTTGGAAAAAGTTATTCTCCGCACAAGCAATGGGTTTATGATGCGATAAAATATGCCGAAAAGAAAGATGTGCTGTTTGTTCATGCCGCTGGAAATGATGGAGAAAATATTGACTTGGCCGAAAATGCAAACTTCCCTAATGATTCTGACGACAATAAAAAAGAATTTGCTTCAAACGTATTGACTGTTGGTGCTTTGAATAATAAATACGGACAAAATGTAATAGCAGGATTTTCAAATTACGGAGCTTTCAATGTAGATGTTTTTGCTCCCGGAGACGAAATTTATGCTACTATTCCAAACAACAAATACAAATATTTGCAGGGAACTTCTATGGCTTCGCCAAACGCTGCCGGAGTAGCTGCTTTGATTCGTTCGTATTACCCAAAATTATCGGCCAAACAGGTAAAACAAATCTTGATGGAATCGGGGACTCCGCTGCCTGCTGATGTAGCTTTGGGCGAAAACCCAAATCCGAACCAAGAATCTGTACCAGTTCCATCTGCTAATTCATCAAAATCAGCTAAAATGGTCAATGCTTACAACGCATTATTGTTGGCCGAGAAAATGTCTAAGAAATAATTTTAACTTCTATTAATCCAAATGGAAGAGTTTCCGGCTCTTCCATTTTTTTTATTTTAAATAATATGCGCAAACTCTTTTTATTCGTTTTGTTTTCTCTAAGTATTGGGAATTTATCTGCCCAAAAACAGGGTTACTGGCAGCAACAGGTTGATTACAAAATGGATGTCAATATGGATGTCAAAAATTATCAGTACAAAGGGAAACAAGAACTGGTTTACACTAATAACTCTTCGGATACACTAAAAAAAGTATACTATCATTTGTATGAAAATGCTTTTCAGCCGGGAAGCGAAATGGATGCCAGACTGCAAAACATCAAAGATCCGGATGGCCGTATGGTAAACAAAATTAAAGTGGACGGCAAAGATGTAAAAGAAAGCCGAATCAAAAATCTTAAGCCTAATGAAATTGGATATTTAAAAATTTCCAATTTCAAACAGGACGGTGTTACGGCTGTCGCCAAAGAAGTAGGTACAATCCTTGAAGTGACTTTGGCCAAACCAATTTTACCGAATTCAAAAACAACCTTAACACTTGATTTTGATGGTCAGGTGCCTGTACAGATTCGCCGTACTGGAAGAAACAGTGTTGAAGGAATCGAATTGTCGATGGCACAATGGTATCCAAAAATGGCGGAGTTTGACTTTGAAGGCTGGCATGCCGACCCATACATTGCAAGGGAATTTCACGGTGTTTGGGGGAATTTTGATGTAAATATTACGATTGATAAAGACTATATTTTGGGAGGTTCCGGTTATTTACAAAACCCGAACGAAATAGGTCATGGTTACCAAGATGCTGGAGTTACTGTTGTTTATCCAAAAAAAGCAAAAACCTTGACTTGGCATTTTGTAGCACCAATGGTACATGATTTTACCTGGGCTGCCGATAAAAATTACCAGCACGATATAGTAAAAGGACCTAATAATGTCGATTTGCATTTCTTTTACAAAAACACACCAGCAGTAGCTGAAAACTGGGTTAAATTAGAACCTTTGATGGTAAGGGTGATGGATTATTACAATAAAACCGTTGGAAATTATCCATACAAACAATACTCGTTTATACAAGGTGGTGATGGTGGAATGGAATATGCGATGTGTACTTTGATGCTTGGAAATGGAAAACTGGAAGGACTTTTAGGAACAGCTACACATGAGATGGGACACTCTTGGTTCCAGCATATTTTGGCTTCCAACGAATCTAAACATCCTTGGATGGACGAAGGTTTTACCACTTATATTGAAGACTCGGCTTTGAATGAATTAAAAGACAAAAAGGAAGAAAATCCATTTAAAGGGAACTATGCTACTTACTATAAATTAGTTGAATCAGGTAAAGAACAGCCGCTATCCACTCATGGTGACCGTTATGATGAAAACCGTTCTTATAGTATTGCGTCTTATGTAAAAGGAAGTATTTTTCTGTCGCAATTGGCATATGTGATTGGACAGGAAAATTTGAATAAAACGGTAAAAAAATACTATCAGGATTTCAAATTCAAACACCCATCGCCAAACGATATTAAGAGAACAGCCGAGCGTGTTTCGGGAGCAAACTTAGATTGGTACTTGGTGGATTGGACGGAAACCTTAAACACTATCGATTACGGAATCAAAGATGTTGTTGAAAATGCTGATAAAACAACAGTAACACTTGAACGAATCGGAAGAATGCCAATGCCTATAGATGTATTGGTAGAATACACTGATGGCAGTAAAGAAAGTTTCTACATTCCGTTGCGCATGATGAGTTTCGAAAAAGAAAATCCAACTCCTGCCATTACGAGAACCGTTCTTAATGATTGGGCTTGGGCGTATCCAACTTTTGAGTTCAACATTGCAAAACCAAAATCAGCTATTAAGAAAATCACCATCGATCCAAGCGGTTTAATGGCCGATATCAAACAAAGCAATAATGTTTATGAAGTGAAGTAGTATTTCATAAAAATGTAAAAAAGGCTCTTTTAAAATGTGACGTTTTAAAAGAGCCTTTTTTGGTTAAAATCATTAAGAGGTGCCACCATAAAGAGAAGGAACCAACTCATCGCGACGGTGATTCGGTTCCTTCTCTTTATGCTGTCGGGCTATACGCGCTACTTCGGTAGCCAGCTTCTATCCCTCACCCAATTCTAAAACCATTAGAATAAGTTTAGAAATTTAGTTTTCAGTGAGATTTTGCAGGTTTTTTTGGAGTGTCTTGGTTATGAACTTAAACCTCAACAACAACAGCTTCTGCTTCTTTTGAGACCAATTCAGATTTGGTTTTTCTGAGCGGAAATAATTTTCGGTAACTCAAAATTCTCCAAAGCCATTCCACTGGTCCATAATTGAATTTGGAAAGCCACCATTTGCTGACGAACAACTGAATAATAAATACCGAAACCGCTAATACAAAGTAGAACCAAAAAGGAAGCGTGTTATATAATTTCAATCCAATTCCCGAAAAAATCAGTGTTGCCAATAGATTTTGAACGATGTAATTGGTCAATGTCATTTTGCCCGAAAGGCGGAAATAGCTAAAAATGGTTTGCAGTTTATTATGATTGTACAACATGCAAATTCCTGAGGCAATACAAAACATTGTGCTTAAAACCAACCAATAACCCGGTCTGAAATAAGTGGGAAATGTAAGGTCGTACGCCATTGTTGTTTTAAAAATGGCAATCAACGCGACTGCTATTGACAAATTGATGAAAAATATCTTTTTTAAGACTTTTTTCATTTCTGGCAGACGATTAAAGAAGTTTGTTTTTTGGGCATAAAACCCTAACAGCATACAGGCAAGCATCACAATATGACAAGTTATCGCATAGCCGGGACTAACCATTTGTCCATAATAGGTACCCGCTAAGTTGAATTCAAAAACATCAAACCAATTACCGGAATGATACAATTGCAGATATTCGGGATCAGTGAATACATCTGGGACAGCATATTTAATTGTATTCACATAACCTGCAACAACCGGAAGTATTGTTATAAGTAAGATGCTTATTCTAAGAATTGTTTTTGGAGAACTTTTATAAAAGAATAATAAAACAAGCCCCAAAAAAGCATAATCTTTCAAAATATCACCCAGCCAAATAGCCGAATTAAGAAAAGCCAGCACAAAAAGAATCAGCATTCGCCATGCAAAAAAACCAACTGGATTCTTGCCTTTCTCCGCCACATTTTGGATTAGAACAGCAAAGCCATAGCCAAATAAAATGCTTAGTAATGTCCATGATTTGGCCGCAAAGAAAATTTCATGAATATCGCTAAGAATTTGTGAAAAAGTGCCTTTAGTATTGGAACCAATGGGTAGACCAATGAATTTATAATCGACATAATTTCCGATGACAACACCAAGGAGAGCCCAGCCTCTTAGAATATCTACAATTGCGGTTCTTTTATGATCTTCTATAGGCTGATTGATATTGGTCATATTTTAAAATTATGTTTTGGTTTTGAAAGTATCCAAACGTAAGAAAAAGAAAACCACCGGA
>Ga0208398_100798_pt1 | contig 16127 bp, 14 predicted proteins | sample LakWasMe79_HOW10_2_FD_183905 | JGI IMG/M metagenome (GOLD analysis project Ga0208398, IMG submission 183905) | Freshwater sediment methanotrophic microbial communities from Lake Washington under simulated oxygen tension - Sediment Metagenome... | ecosystem: Environmental > Aquatic > Freshwater >...
GCTGCCGCGCGTCTGGCAGCTGATCGAGAAGGCCGCGCAGGCCAATATCAACCTCACCATCGACGCCGAGGAGGTGGATCGCCTGGAGCTCTCGCTGGAGGTGCTGGACGCGCTGGCCGCGCGCATCGCCAGCCATTTCCCGCAGTGGCGCGGCTTCGGCCTGGCGGTGCAGGCCTACCAGACCCGCGCGCTGGAGGTGGTGGACGAGGTGGCCCGCATCGCGCGCCAGCATGGCCTGCACTTCATGGTGCGGCTGGTGAAGGGCGCCTACTGGGACGGCGAGATCAAGCGCGCCCAGGAACAGGGCCTGGAAGGCTATCCGGTGTTCACGCACAAGCAGCACACCGATGTCTCCTACCTGGTCTGTGCCCAGCGCCTGATCCGGCACGCCGACGTCATCTATCCGCAGTTCGCCAGCCACAACGCCGGCACCATCGCGGCCATTCTGCAAATGGCCAAGGCGGCCGGTGCCAACTTCGAGCTGCAGCGCCTGCATGGCATGGGCGAGGGCATCCACCGCGAAGCCATCAAGGACGGCACCATCGCCTGCCGCGTCTACGCCCCGGTGGGTGAGCACCGCGATCTGCTGGCCTATCTGGTGCGCCGCCTGCTCGAGAACGGCGCCAATTCCTCCTTCGTGCACCAGCTGGCCGACCCCAGCGTCAAGCCCGCCGAGCTGCTGGCCTCGCCGCTCACCCAGGTGCAAAAGCAGGGTGCCTTGCCGCTGCCGGCGCGCCTCTACCAGGACCACCAGGGCCTGGGCCGCCGCAACTCCAGCGGCGTGGACCTGACCGTGCTGGCACAGCGTCAGCCGCTGGCCGAGGCCCTGGCCGGGTGCCAGGTCTTGCCGGTGGCCGAGGCCACGCCCGCCGAAGTGGACGCCGCGATGGCGCGCCTGCAGGCCGGCTTCGGCGGCTGGAACGCCACGCCCGTGGAGCAGCGTGCCGCCATCCTGCGCCGCGCCGCCGACGCCCTGGATGCACGCCTGCCCGAGTTCTGCGCGCTGCTGGTGAAGGAGGCCTTCAAGACCCAGGGCGACTGCGTGGCCGAGGTGCGCGAGGCGGTGGACTTCCTGCGCTACTACGCCGACGAGGCCGAGCAGCATGGCGGCGCCATGCAGGGCCGCGGCGTGTTCGTCTGCATCAGCCCCTGGAATTTCCCGCTGGCGATCTTCGCCGGCCAGGTGGTGGCCGCGCTGGTGGTGGGCAATTGCGTGGCCGCCAAGCCCGCCGAGCAGACGCCGTTTGTGGCGCTGAAGATGGTGGAGCTGCTGCACGCCGCCGGCGTGCCCGAGGATGCGCTGGCGCTGCTGCACGGCCCCGGCGAGACCGTCGGTGCGCGCCTCACCGCCGCGCCGCAAACGGCCGGGGTGTGCTTCACCGGCTCGACCCAGGTGGCGCAGATCATCAACCGCACCCTGGCCGCCAAGCAAGGCCCGGTGGTGCCCTTGATCGCCGAAACCGGCGGCCTCAACGCCATGCTGGTGGATTCCACCGCCCTGCCCGAGCAGGTGTCGGACGCGGTGGTGCAGAGCGCCTTCCGCAGCGCCGGCCAGCGCTGCTCGGCGCTGCGCCTGCTGTGCGTGCACGAGAGCATCGCCGATGGCGTGATCGAGATGATTGCCGGCGCCCTCAAGGAACTGTGGGTGGGCCAGCCCGCCGACCTGGCCACCGATGTGGGCCCGGTGATCGACGACGAGGCCTTTACCAACATCGCCCACCATGTCGAGCGCCTCAAGCGCGAGGCGAAAAAGCTGATCGCCGAGGCTCCGGTGCATGATGACGCCGTGCCCCGCCTGATCAAGCCGGTGGCCTTCGAGATCCGCAAGGCCAGCGAGCTGGGATCGGAGATCTTCGGCCCGGTGCTGCATGTGCTGCGCTGGAACGGCGAGCCCGATGCGGTGATCGCGCAGATCAACGCGCTGGGCTATGGCCTGACGCTGGGCATCCAGACCCGCATCGACAGCCGCGCCCTGCGCCTGGCTGACCAGGCCCGCGTCGGCAACGTCTACGTGAATCGCAACATCATCGGTGCGGTGGTGGGCGTGCAGCCCTTTGGCGGCGAAGGCATGTCGGGCACCGGCCCCAAGGCCGGCGGCCCCAACTACCTCTGGCGTTTTGCGGCCCAGCCCGATAGCGGCGCTGCAGCCGGCAACCTGCCGGAGCCGGTGCCGGCCAGCGGCCAGGTGGATCTGAGCGCGGTCAACACCCTGCGCGTGGGCCATGCGCATTGGAGCGAGCTGGCGCTGGAAACCCGCGTGGCCGCGGTGCAGCGTGCCACCGCGGGCCTGGACGAGGCGGCGGCGCGCGCCCTGCGCGCCCATGCCCAGCAGGCCCAGCGCGGCCTGGCCACCCGGGCGCTGCCCGGCCCCACCGGCGAAAGCAACGAGCTGCGCCTGCATGGCCGCGGCGTGATGGCGGTGCTGGCCCAGGGTGCCAGCCCGGCCGAGGTGGCCGGCGCGGTGGGCGCGGCCCTGCTGGCCGGCAATGCCGTGGCGCTGCTGGGCGCCGCCTCGGGCGATGCGCTGCGTCTGGCGCTGCTGCGCGGCGGCGTGACGCCCGAGGCCCTGGCGCTGCTGCCAGGCGACGGTGGCACCCAGCGCGCGCTGCTGCAGCATCCGGAGCTGGCCGGCGTGTGCATCGCCGCCGCCGGCAACGGCTCGGCGCGCGCCCTGGTGCAGACCCTGGCCGAACGCAAGGGCGCCATCCTGCCCCTGATCAGCGCCGCCGAGGCCGCCAACCCGCAGCACCAGTACCGTTTCGCGGCCGAACAGACCCTCACCATCAACACCGCGGCGGCGGGGGGCAACGCCGCGCTGCTCGCGGGCATGGCCTGAGCCGGGCCGGGGCGCCACTTACACTGAGATCCATGAACAGCAGCAGCACCCTGGCATTCATCGGCGGCGGCAATATGGCCAGCGCCATCATCGGCGGCCTCATCAAGGCCGGCCGGCCGGCCGCGTCCATCCTGGTGGTGGAGCCCTTCGAGGCGCAGCGCGCCAAGCTGCGGGCCGAGTTTGCCGGCCTGCGCGTGCATGAGGCGGCTGCCGATGCCGGCCTGGCCGAGGCCGCGCTGCTGGTCTGGGCCGTCAAACCGCAGCTGTTCGGCGCGGCCGCCGCGCCTTGCTTGGGGCATGTGACTCATGCGCTGCAACTCTCGGTGATGGCCGGCATCCGCAGCGAGACGATCGCGCGCGCCACCGGCGCCGCGCGCGTGGTGCGCGCCATGCCCAACACCCCGGCCCTGATCGGCCAGGGCATTGCCGGCCTGTACGCCAATGCGGCCGTCTCGGCCGCCGACCGCGCGCTGGTGGAGGCCGTGCTGGCGCCCACCGGCCGCACCCTGTGGGTGAATGCCGAGGCCGACCTGGACGCGGTGACCGCGCTCTCCGGCTCGGGCCCGGCCTATTTCTTCTACGTCGTCGAGGCCATGACGGCGGCCGCGCAGCAGATGGGCCTCAGCGAGGCCCAGGGCCGCGAGCTGGCCCTGGCCACCTGTGCCGGCGCCGCCGCGCTGGGCCTGCAGTCCAGCGAAGCGCCCGGCGTCCTGCGCGAGCGGGTCACCTCCAAGGGCGGCACCACCTACGCCGCCGTCACCAGCATGCAGGCCGCTGGCGTGGGCGAGGCGATCCAGCGCGCCGTGCTGGCCGCGCAGCAGCGCGCCCGCGAGCTTGGGGACGAGTTCGCTGGCTGAGCTGCGGTGGGGATCGCAAGTCGTTCAAGCCTGCGCGCCTGGCTGCGTGCCCCCGGCTCGCTGAGCCGGCGCCTGGCGCGCCTGGGCGAGCGCTTCGAGGTCGAGGTGCTGCGCCAGGCCGTCACGCCCCTGCGCGCGCAGGAGCGCCTGGCGCTGGGCATGCCGCGGCGCGGCTGCACGGTGGTGCGCGAGGTGCTGCTGCGGGTGGATGGCGTGCCCCTGGTGTGGGCACGCTCGGCCCTGCACCAGAGCGCCCTGGCCGGGCCCTGGAAGGCACTCAAGGGCCTGGGTTCCCGGCCGCTGGCGCATCTGCTCTACGACGATCCGCGCATCACGCGCAGCGAGCTGCAGCCACGCCGTCTGACCCGGCATGGCCATACGCGGCGCCAGATGCAAAAGCAGTGGCGCCAGGCCACCGGCGCCGAGGCCTCGGCACAGATGCTGTGGGCGCGCCATTCGGTGTTCAGGCGCGGCGGCGCGCAGCTGCGCGTGCTGGAGCTGTTCGTGCCGGAGTTGGCCGGGCGCGCGGTAGGGCGATAGGGCGCCCGAGCGGCGCACGCCGTTGAAGCGCTGCCGCCGCAAAGCAGCTCGGCACCTCCCGCAACGGTGCAGAACTGGCCGTAGCCCTTGTCCATAGCCTCGCCTCCCAAGCGCAAACGCATCAGAATCCGGACTGGCCTTGGCGGCCTGTCACGCACATGCTGTCGATGTCGTTCTTCAAGGAGGTCGATGATGGCGATCAAGCTCACACGCATGGATGGCGGGACCGTGGATCTCGCGCCGGAAGCCCTGCAGGCTTTCAGGGCGGCGTTCAAGGGCCGGGTGCTGACCGCGGAAGACGCGGAGTACGAGGAGACGCGCAAGGTCTGGAACGCGATGATCGATCGGCGCCCCGGCCTGCTGGCGCGCTGCACCGGCACGGTCGACGTGGTGCAGGCCGTGCGCTTCGCGCGCCAGCACGGGCTGCTCTGCTCCGTGCGCGGCGGCGGCCACAACATCGCCGGGCTGGCGGTGTGCGAGGGTGGCCTGATGATAGATATGTCGCTGCTGCGCGGCGTCTGGGTCGATCCGCTGCGTCGTACCGCGCTGGCGCAGGCGGGCTGCACCTTGGCAGACGTCGACCGCGAGACGCAGTTGCATGGGCTGGCGGCGGTGCTGGGCTTCGTCTCCGCAACCGGCATCGCGGGCCTGACCGTGGGCGGCGGCTTCGGCTACCTCACGCGCCGCCATGGCTGGACCTGCGACAACCTCGTCTCAATGGAGGTGGTGAGCGCCGATGGCCGCGTCCTGCGCGCCTCCGCGGACGAGCATGCCGACCTGTTCTGGGCCCTGCGCGGTGGCGGGGGCAATTTCGGCATCGTCACCTCCTTCGAGTATCGGCTCCATCCCGTCGGCCCCGAGATCCTGGGGGGCGCCATCGCCTGGCATGGCGAGGACGCCGTGCAGGTGCTGGAGGCCTACCGCAGCTTCAGCGCCGCGGCGCCGCGCGAGCTGACCAGCGTGGCCGTGCTGCGCATCGCGCCGCCGGCGCCCTGGCTACCGAAGGAAGTGCACGGCAAGCCGATCGTCGCCATCTTTGTCTGCCACACGGGCAAGGTCGAGGATGGCGAAGCCTTGCTGGCAGCGCTGCGCGCGACCGGCCGGCCGATCGCCGACATCGTGACGCGCCGGCCCTATGTGCAGATGCAGAGCCTGCTCGACGCCACGCAACCCAAGGGCAGGCGCTACTACTGGAAGTCGCACTACCTGCCCGGCATCGAGCGCCCGTTCATCGACCTTGCCGTGGCGCACGACGCCCGCATCGCGTCGCCGCATTCGGCCATCCTGCTGTTCCAGATCCAGGGCGCGCTGGGCGAACTGCCCGCCGAGCATTCGCCGGCCGGCAATCGCGATGCGGCCTATGTGCTGAACATTGCCGGCTCCTGGGAGAAGCCCGAGGACGATGCTGTCAACATCCGGTGGGCGCGCGATTGCTTCGAAGCCACGCGTTCCTTCTCGACCGGCGGCACCTACATCAACTTCCTGACCGAGGAGGAAGGCCACGACCGCGTGGAGGCGGCCTATGGCCGGTCGAACCTGGATCGGCTCGCGGCGCTGAAGCAGGTCTACGACCCGGACAACTTCTTCCGCCATACCAAGAGTGTGAGCGGCTGATCGGGCCGGATTCGCGACAGCTCCCCCCGTTCGATCATGGCGCGGCAAGCTCGTTCTTCAGCACCGTGCCCATGGCCGCGTCGAGCAGCTGCAGGCCCTGTGCGATCTCCTCGGGCGTGCTGTTGAGCCTGGGCATGAAGCGCAGGCAATGGGGCCGGGCCGCGTTGATCAGCAGGCCCTGGCGGCGGCTCTCTCGCACCAGCGCTGCCGCATGGTCGCCGCCCAGCTCGAGCGCCCACAGCAGACCCAGCCCCCGCACCTCGCCGAGGCCATGGCGCGCGGACAGCGCCTGTAGGCCCCGCTGCAGCAGCGCGCCTTGCGTCCGCACCTGCTCCAGAAAAGCACCCTGGCCGAGCGTTTCCAACACCGCCAGCCCCACCGCGCACATCAGCGGGTTGCCGGCATAAGTGCCGCCCTGGTCGCCGTGGCTGAAGACGCTGCAATGCGCCTGCGCCAGCAGCGCCGAGATCGGCACGCCGGCGCCCAGGCCCTTGCCCAGGCTCATGATGTCGGGCATGACCCCGTAGTGCTGGTAGGCAAACAACTGCCCCAGGCGCCCACAGCCGGTCTGCACCTCGTCGAAGATGAGCAGCAGGCCATGCCGATCACACCATTGGCGCAGTGCACGCACAAAGCCGGGGCTTGCCGGTCGCACGCCGGCCTCGCCCTGCACGGGCTCCAGCATCACGGCCACGGTGCGCTCACTGAGCAGCGCCTCGACCGAGCCCATGTCGTTGAAGACGGCCTTCACAAAACCCGGCATGCCGGGCGCAAACAGGGCCTCCCAGCCCGGCTTGCCACTGGCGGCCATGGTGGCCAGATTGCGCCCATGGAAGGCGTTGTCGAAGGTGATGATCTCGTAGGCCCCGCCGCGATGCAGCTGCCCCCACTTGCGCGCCAGCTTGATCGCACCCTCGTTCGCCTCGGCCCCGGTGCTGCCAAAGAACACCTGGTCAAAGCCGCTGAGCGCGCACAGCCGCTCGGCCAGTTGCAGCGAAGGCAGGTTGTAAAGCGCAGGGCTGGGCGTGAGCAGCAGCGACGACTGCGCCTGCAAGGCCTGGCTGACCTCGGGCGGGCAATGCCCCAGGGCATTCACCGCCCAGCCCTGCAGCCAGTCCAGGTAGCGCGTGTCGGCCGCGTCCCACAACCAGGCGCCCGCACCACGCACGAATACCTCGGCCGGACGATCGGTCACGGGCATGAGCGCATCGAACCGCGGCGATGAAGCGCTAGGGATTTGCATGGAGAAGTTCCTTTCACTTTGGGGTCGGACAAAGAAAAAGGCCACGGGTGTGAGCCGTGGCCTTGGGGGAGAAACCGGGGATTGGAGGGTGTTAGGTTGTCCTCTTCCTTGTCTCGCGCCAGGCGCACGGCAGCGCACGACGGGCTCGTGCGGCTCGTGCGGCGGACAAAGACAGGGAGGCGGTGAACATGATGGGGGCCATGCTACAGGAACTCGAGTCGGGGTCGACAGCTGACGCGGCCGCCCACCCGCCCGACGTTGCGTCTCAGCCGCTGTAGGTCTTGATGTTGAAGCCCTCGGCCGGACCAGGCGCCTCGAAGAACGACGAGATGTAGCGGAAATCTTCCTCGGTCAACTGATGCGAGCCCTCCGGCCGCTCCAGGTTTCGCTTGGTGATGCGCTCCAGGCATTGCCAATCGGGGGTCTGGACATAGTGCAGCACATGCGCGGCAGCAGCCTGCTCGAACACCGAGCGAAACCAGCGGCGGCCGGCCCTGGTATTGGCCTGGAAGTCCAGCACCACCGATGGCACGCTGTCCCGCAGCAGGTCCACGACCAGCGGGCCGATGACGGACTTCAACCGCTTCGAGCAGCGAATGTAGTCGTCAACGACCTTCATCTGATCGCCATACAAGCGCATCAGCCAGACGTCCTCGGAGATCAGGATCGCCCCAAGGTCCTTGGCCAGCGCGCTGGCGACCGTGCTCTTGCCGGCGCCGGCCTTGCCGCAGAAGAAGTGGAGGGTGGAAGTTGAAGACATGGGAACAGCTCCCCCGAACATGACCGTTGCTGCTGAGGTCGTGGTGCTCTGGCCAGGCCGGATGGCTCCGGAAAGCCAGGCCATGGATGGCAAATCTAGCACCTTGTCGGCCGGTCTTACTGGACCGACAAGGACGTTCCGGACCCGCTGGCCGAGAGCATCGCAACGCTGCTGAGCTAGGGCGAAGATTCAGTGGCTGAGGGCAGCCCGGCGTACTCACGCTGCCGGGCATGAAGCAGTCGTTGGGTCCGAGTAAAGGGCAATGGCCGTCTCAGGGTCTGACGCGATTGCAGCGCACTCTTCGGCTGCTTGTGGCCGCGAGTGTGAGCCCTGCAGGGCCCCGAGATCCGTTTTATGGGGACTGCAACGGGGAGTTGCGCGGCGTCATCCCCCGCCGCTCAAGCCTTCACTTCGACCACCTGTTCGAAGCCGCCAAAGATCATGCGTTTGCCGTCGAAAGGCATGGGCGGATTGCCGGGCGTGGACGGGTCCATGCGCGGGTCTTCCGTCATCTTCTTCATGGCGGCATCGCGCGTGGCCTTGTCCGGCCATTCGACCCACGAAAAGGCCACCGTCTCCTCGGCCGTGGCCTGGACTGCGCGGCGGAAGTCGGTGACTTTGCCGTCGGGGACGTCGTCGCCCCAAGCTTCGATCACACGGATTGCGCCAAGCTCGATGAATAGCGAGTCGAAATGACGCGCGTGCTCGATGAACTGCTGCTTGTTGGCGGTGGGGACCGCGATCACGAAACCATCGATGTATGACATGTCTTCACTCCTGTTGAGTTGACGGGCCGGCGCGCCCGGTGGCGGCGCGGCAGCAACGCCGCTGCAGAATGCCCCCGCCGGGTCAGCCGCTGCGGCGCTCTCAGCGTAGACGCCTTGGCCTCGCAAGTCACGCCCACGGGCGCCAGGCGTCGCTCGCGATCGGGGAGCCGGCGGGCCGCGGTCGACTGACCGGTGTATCGTCCGCAGCATCGCCAACGAGGACTGGACGAGCAAGCCGTGAGCACCCCGCCATCAACCCCACCCTACCCGATCGGCACGCCCGGCACGCCCTGGGGCGCGGCCGAAAAGGCTGACTGGCTGGCGCGCCAGCGGCCGCAGCGCAGCTATGCCGATGAGGTGCTCGCGCCGCTAACGGCCAAGCTGCCCGCGCAGGCCGAGCTGTTCCAGTACGGCAGGCTTGACTATGGCCGCCTGGGCCTGGGCAGCTACGCGCTCCATGCGGTGCGCAGCCGCCACTGGAATCCGGCGCTGCCCGTGGTGCTGGTCACCGGCGGCGTGCATGGCTACGAGACCAGCGGCGTGCAGGGCGCATTGCAGTGGCTCGAGCATGAGTTCGCTCGCCATGCGGCGAAGGGCGTCAACCTGCTGCTGCTGCCCTGCATCAGCCCCTGGGGCTACGAGACCGTCAACCGCTGGAACCCCGATGCGCTGGACCCGAATCGGCAGTTTTTCAAGCAGGACAGCCCGGCCGCCGAGTCGGCGCTGGCGATGGCCTGCGTGGCGGCCTGCGGCGGCCGCGTCGATCTGCATGTCGACCTGCACGAGACTACCGATACCGACAACAGCGAATTTGGCCCCGCCAAGGCGGCACGCGATGGCGTCGTGTTCGACTGGCACGCCATCCCCGATGGCTTCTACCTGGTGGCCGACACCGAGCGGCCGGTGCCCGAGTTCCAGCGCGCGCTGATTGAAGCGGTGCGCCGCGTGACCCATATCGCCGCGGCCGATGCGCAGGGCTGCATCATCGGCGAGCCGCTGCAGCAGGCCGGCGTGATCAACTATGCCAAGCGCGCGCTCGGCCTGTGCGGCGGCATGACAGCCGCGCGCTTCGTGACCACCACCGAGGTCTACCCGGACAGCCCGACGGCGAGCCCCGCCCAGTGCAACGAAGCCCAGGCGGTGACGATCAGCGCGGCAATCGACTATCTGTGGCGGGCTTGAGCGTGAAACCATGGGCATTGGCCTGCCTGCTGGCCGGCGCCTCGTTCGGTGCGCAGGCCAGCGAGCCCTGCGGCATGCTCCACAGCCTCGCCACCCACGCCGGCACCAGCACCCGCTATGCCCTGGCCATGCCGGCCGGCGCCAAGCCTCCGCTCGCCACCCTGGTGCTGCTCGCCGGCGGCAGCGGCCATGTGGACCTGGACGAGCGGTCCGGCTGTGCGCGGGCGCTGAAGGGCAACTCGCTGGTGCGCAGCCAGCCACTCTTGGTGGCCGCCGGCTTTGCCACCGTGGTGCTCGACGCGCCCTCGGATCATCACGGCGAGGACGGCCTGGCCGGCTTTCGCAGCGCGCCTGCGCACGCGCAAGACCTGGCCCTCCTGATCGCCGCGCTGCGCCAGCGCATGGGCGGCGGTCCGGTCTGGCTGGTGGGCACCAGCCGTGGCAGCATCTCGGCCGCGAATGCGGCGGCACGGCTGAGCGCCGAGGCGGGCCCCGACGGGCTGGTGCTGAGCTCGGCGCTGATGGCCGGCCAGCCCGGTGCGCGCAAGCCCTGGGTGGCGCAGTCGGTGTTCGACCTGCCGCTGCAGGCGATCCGCCAGCCGCTGCTGCTGATCGGCCATGAGGGCGACCAATGCCCGCGCTCGCCGCCGGCGCTGATGCCGCGCCTGGCCGAGCAGGCGGTGGGGGCGGCGCGCCTGCAGCAAGTGCTGCTGCGCGGCGGCCCGGGCCTGGGCGTGGGGGCAGGGCTGGAGGCCTGTGAGGGGCGGGCACCGCATGGCTTTGTGGGGCAGGAGGCCGAGCTGGTGGAGGCGATCGGGCAATTCATCCGCGCTGCGGCGCGGTAGAAGAAACGAAGGCGCGGCATCCCCTTGCGGGGGTGACGGGTCCACCCCAAGGCGGGATGGCGTTACCGTCTGCCATCGCTGACAGTTGCTCCTCACTCAGGAGAGCTCCATGCAGTCCCGGACCAGCCAGCCGTCGCCAAGCCTTGCGCCCGCCGTTCTTCATCGTTTCATGCAGACCTCGACGCTGCTGTTCCGGCGCTGCGTGACGGACGAGCTCGATGCGCTGGGCGTGGAGTCGGCGATGCCTGGCCTGGAGGTCAGCGATGCGGATTGGGAGGCCTGGCTCAGCGTGGCGCGCGAGGCGTCGCCGCGGCCCTGATCCCCTGCTCAGCGCGCGCGTCGGCAGCGGCGCCGTCGGGCGGATTGAGCCGCTCCTGCAGGCGCTCGAACTCCCGCACCACGAAGTCCAGCAGGGCGCGGATGCGCGGCGTGTCGCGCAGATCGGCATGCAGGCCCACCCTCAGCACGCGCACCGGTTCGGCCTGTGCCGGCACGCGCCGCAACTCGGGCTCGGCCTCGGCCAGCAGGCAGGGCAGCATGGCCAGGGCCGCACCATTGCGCACCGCCGCCAGATGGGCGCGCAGACCATTGGCGCGCAGCGCGATCTGGGCCCGATGCGCCACCGCGGGCAGCCAGGCCTCATGGGGCACCTCGCCCGCGGCGCTGTCCAGCAACACCAGGCGGTGCCCGTCGAAACCATTGGCGGCCTCGGGCAGGCCATATTGCGCCAGGTAGCTGCGGGCGGCATAGAGCGCGTACCGCACCTCGCCGACGCGGCGCTCCACCAGGTTCTCTTGCGCAAACGCGCCAAAGCGAAAGGCCAGATCCGCTTCGCGGCGCGCGAGGTTGAAGACGCGGCCCTCATTCACCAGCTCGATGCGCAGGCCCGGGTGCAGGGCGGCGAAGTGCGCCAGCATCGGTGCCAGCACCTCATCGCCGAGCCAGTCCAGGCTGGTGACGATGATCTCGCCGTGCAGGCCGGTGTCGCGCGCCGCGATCTGGCGCTGCACCGCCAGCGCGCCCGCGTCCATTTGCTCCAGCCCCGCGAGCAGTGATTCGCCCAGGGCGGTGAGGCGCAGGCCGCTGGCCGCGCGCTCGAACAGCTGTGCGCCCAGTCGGTGCGCCAGCGCGTCCAGGCGCCGGCTCACGGTCGGCTGGGTGCTGCCCAGGGCGCGCGCTGCCGCCGTCAGGCTGCCGTGGCGTGCCACCGCCAGGGCGATCTTCAGGTCATCCCAATCCAGCGTCGCTGTCGTCATCGCTACCGGCCTCTTGCTCCATATGTTTTTGCATGGCGGGCATGTCGAAACATTGGATGCATGCCGCCGCCGCTCTTCCTAGACTGCCACGCAGCACCGGCATGGCCACAAGGCATGCCGGCCCCCGGTCTTCAACGCGGCCCGGCCGTGCGCCCACCATGCCCGAACTCGATCACCTCATTCTGCGCGTCAGCAAGGCCTCGGCCTCGGCCCAGTTCTACCGCCTGGTGCTGGGGCTGCAGCACGAGGGCCCGCTGGGCCCGTTCGAGGTGCTGCGCGTCAACGCGGGCTGCACCATCGACCTGCTGGCCGAGCCGCCCAAAGACCCGGCGCATCTGGCATTCCGCCTGGCGCAGGCCGACTTCGACGCGCTGCGCGCGCGCCTGCAGCGCCTGGGCATCGCCTTTGGCGGCGGCCCCTTTGTGCGCGATGGCCTGGCGGCGCCGCAGCAGGGTGCGCGCGGCTGGGCCGAGGCGCTGTATTTCTCCGACCCCGACGAACACAATATCGAGGTGCGCAAGCATGTTGAATCAAGCCGCTGAATCAATCGCCATGGCGCGGCCACCGCGCAGCCTGCTGCCCCGTTGCGAGGACCTGCGCGGCAAGCTGGCGCTGGTCACCGGCGGCTCGCGCGGCATTGGTGCTGCCACCTGCCTGGCGCTGGCGCGCAGCGGCGTGCGTTTGGCCATCAATGGCCGGGATGCGCAGGCCTTGGCGGCCACGCTGGCGGCGGTGCGAGCCCTGGGATGCGAGGCCATGGCGGTGACGGCGGACTGCGCCGAACTGGCCCAGGTGGCGCGCATGCGCGAGCAGGTCGAGTCGCAGATGGGCGTGCCGGACTATGTGCTCGCCTTTGCCGGCGGCGGCTCGGCCAGGCCCGTCGCGTTTCAGGACATCAGCGAGCAGGACTGGCGCTCCGGCATCGACAACAACCTCACCTCGACCTTCTTCACCCTCAAATGCCTGCTGCCGGGCATGTTGGCGCGCGGCAGCGGTGCCATCCTGACCATGGCCTCCGCGGGTGCGCGCGTGGCGGCCGGTGCGCCGGCCGCCTATGGTGCGGCCAAGGCCGGCGTCATCATGCTGACCCGGCACCTGGCGCAGGAGCTGGGGCCGCAGGGCTTGCGCATCAACTGCATCTCGCCCTCGGCGGTCATGACGGCGCGCACCCGCGCCCATCTGAGTCCGGAACGCGAGGCGCAGATGCTGGCGGGCTTCCCGCTCGGGCGCCTGGGCGTGCCCGAGGATGTGGCCAGCGCGGCACTGTTTCTGCTCAGCGATGCATCGGCCTGGACCACCGGCGTGGTGCTGGACATCGCCGGCGGGCGCGTCATGGTGTGAGCCCGGTGCGCCAGATGCCTAGTGCATGAACTGCCGGATCGAGCCGCACACGGACAGCAGCTGCGGGCCGTCCATGCGCCCGATGATCTGGCGGATCACCGAGGCCATCAGCTGCTGCGCGCCGAGCATGCCGAGATTGGCCGACTGCTCCACCATGAAACCGGGCTTGGCGAGCTTGAGCGGCGCCATGAAGTACCGGTCCAGGCCGCAGTTCGTGAGTTCCACGACGAGATCGGCAAGTGCGTCGCGGTGCCGGCTTGCATCCGGCGCCCGCTCGATCGTACCGAGCAGCGCCAGCGTCTTCTTGCGCAGCGCCGCGGAGTGATAGAAGCGCAGGAAGGGCTTGGACTCAGGCGCGGGCTTGCGCTTTGCCGAGGCAGCAGTCGGGCGCTTCGCGGGGGTGGCCATGCGAAGGATGATACGTGGCCGCTAGGAGCAGCTAGAGCGCCTTCTCGTAGATGGCCAGGGCCTTGCCCTCATGCGTGATGCGTTCCAGGACTTGCCAGCCGGCGCGCTCGAGCAAGCTGGCCGCGGTGCTGGTACCGCAGTAGATGCGCGCAAAGCCCAGCTGCCTGGCCTGCTGCTCCAGCGCAAGCAGCAGCTGCAGGCCGATGCCTTGCCCCCGCAGCGCGGCCGGCACCAGCCCGGCCGCGGCCCAGGGCGATAAGTGCCGGTGGCTGGGGATGGACGCCGCCTTGAGTGCCGCGACGCCGCACACCGCCCCCGCGCGCAGCGCGAGCACGCCGACCGGGAGCGCGCCCTTGTTGGCATAGGCCTGCAGGTCCTGCCGGGCATTGCCACGGCCGCTGCGATACCAAGCCGGCCACTCGGCCTCGAACAGCTCTGCAAGTTCGGCGAGGGCCTCGGGATGCTGCGCCAGCAGGTCGAGCACAAGGCCGTCAGGCATGGGCTAGCTCCGGTGAGCGCTCGAATCGATCCAGCTCCATGACCTTGTTCCAGGCCGCCACGAAGTCGCGCACGAAGGCCGGCTGGGCGTCGCTGCAGGCGTAGACCTCGGCCAGCGCGCGCAGCTGCGAGTTCGAGCCGAACACCAGGTCCACCACCGTGCCGGTCCACTTCGGCGCGCCGCTGCTCCGGTCGCGCCCCTCCAGCACGCCTTCGCTGCCGGCCGCCTTCTGCCAGCTGGTGCCCATGTCGAGCAGATTCACGAAGAAGTCGTTGCTGAGCGTGCCGGGGCGCTGCGTGAACTGGCCATGCGGGCTGCCGCCGGTGTTGGCACCGAGGGCGCGCAGGCCGCCGATCAGCACCGTCATCTCGGGCGCACTGAGGCTCAGCTGCTGGGCCTTGTCCAGCAGCAGCTCGGCCGCCATGCCCTCCAGCCCCGGCTGCACATAGTTGCGGAAGCCGTCGGCACGCGGCTCCAGCACGGCGAAGGAGGCCACATCGGTCTGCGCCTGCGTGGCATCCATGCGGCCGGGGGTGAAGGGCACCTCCACCAACTGCCCGGCCTTCAGTGCCGCGGCCTCCACGGCCGCGCAGCCGCCCAGCACGATCAGGTCGGCCAGCGAGACCTTTACCTTCTTGCCGCTCTCAGCCTTGGCATTGAAGTCCTGCTGGATCGCTTCCAGCACCGGCAGCACCTTGGCCAGTTCGGCCGGCTGGTTGGCGGCCCAGTCTTTCTGCGGTGCGAGGCGGATGCGCGCGCCGTTGGCGCCGCCGCGCTTGTCGGAGCCGCGGAACGTCGAGGCCGAGGCCCAGGCCGTGCCGACCAGCTGCGCAATGCTCAGGCCGGCGCCCAGCAGGCGCGTCTTCAGCGCCGCGATGTCCTGCGCATCGACCAGGGCATGATCCAGCGCCGGGATCGGGTCCTGCCAGATCAGTTCCTCGCGCGGCACCAGGGCGCCGAGGTAGCGGGCGCGCGGGCCCATGTCGCGGTGGGTCAGCTTGAACCAGGCGCGCGCAAAGGCGTCGGCAAAGGCTTGCGGGTCGGCATGGTAGCGGCGCGAGATCTTCTCGTAGGCCGGGTCGAAGCGCAGCGAGAGGTCGGCCGTGGTCATCATCGGCGGGTGCTTCTTGTTCGGGTCATGCGCGTCCGGAATCAGGTGCTCGGGCTTGACGTTCTGTGCCACCCATTGATGCGCACCGGCCGGGCTCTTGGTGAGCGCCCATTCGTAGCCGAACAGCATGTCGAAGTAACCCATGTCCCAGCGCGTCGGATTCGGCTTCCAGGCGCCCTCGATGCCGCTGGTGGTGGTGTGCTGGCCCTTGCCGCTGCCGAGCTGGTTGATCCAGCCGAGGCCCTGCGCCTCGATCGGCGCGCCTTCGGGCTCGGGGCCCACCAGCTTGGCGTTGCCCGCGCCATGGGCCTTGCCGAAGGTGTGGCCGCCGGCCACCAGGGCCACGGTCTCCTCGTCGTCCATGGCCATGCGCGCAAAGGTCTCGCGCACATCGCGGCCCGAGGCCACCGGATCCGGGTTGCCGTTGGGGCCTTCCGGGTTCACATAGATCAGGCCCATCTGCACGGCGGCCAGCGGGTTCTCGAGCTGGCGCTCGCCGCTGTAGCGCTGGTCGCCCAGCCAGCTGTTCTCGGAGCCCCAGTAGATGTCTTCCTCGGGCGCCCAGATGTCGGCGCGGCCGCCGCCGAAGCCGAAGGTCTTGAAGCCCATCGACTCCAGCGCGACATTGCCGGCCAGGACCATCAGGTCGGCCCAGGAGAGCTTGCGGCCGTACTTCTGTTTGATCGGCCAGAGCAGGCGCCGCGCCTTGTCGAGATTGCCGTTGTCGGGCCAGCTGTTGAGCGGCGCGAAGCGCTGGTTGCCGGTGCCGGCGCCGCCGCGCCCGTCACTGACGCGGTAGGTGCCCGCCGCATGCCAGGCCATGCGTATCATCAGGCCGCCGTAATGGCCCCAGTCGGCCGGCCACCAG
>Ga0208398_100801_pt1 | contig 16099 bp, 9 predicted proteins | sample LakWasMe79_HOW10_2_FD_183905 | JGI IMG/M metagenome (GOLD analysis project Ga0208398, IMG submission 183905) | Freshwater sediment methanotrophic microbial communities from Lake Washington under simulated oxygen tension - Sediment Metagenome... | ecosystem: Environmental > Aquatic > Freshwater >...
CGGCGGGCTGATCCTGCCCGGCCACGGCATCATGCTGCGAGCGCTCGAGGGCGGCACCGCCGGCCTGCGCGTGCCCACCGGCGAGGTGCGCGAATTCCCCACCAACACCTCGGACGCGCTCACCAGCGGCGGCACCTATGCCATCACCGGCGCGATCGAACGCATGCACCGGCATCTGGCCAAGCGCGCCGGCCACCAGCCCTATACCTTCATGACCGGCGGCGCCGGTTGGAAGGTCGCGCCTACGCTGGAGATTGCGCATGAGCTGCTCGAGTCGCTGATCTTCGACGGCATGCTGGCGCTGCAGTCGCACCGGCTGGCGCTGTGATCATGGCTTGCGCACGCGCTCGCTGAGTTCCTGCAGCGAGCGCACGCCGAGGCTTTTGTAGAGCTTGCGCGTGTGGTCGGCCACCGTGCTGGGCGCCACCGCCAGCCGCCTGGCCACCTCGGGTTGCGAGCAGCCCTGCAGCAGCAAGCGGCACACCGAGGTCTGGCCATGCGAGAGCGGCAGCGCCAGCAGGCGGCGCTCCAGCGCCAGGCTGGCGGGCTCCAGCCGCGTGATCTGCACCTGCAGCCAGCCGGCGTCGTCTTGCGCCAGGGCGTGCAGGCGCAGCGCCCGGAAGCGATAGCGGCCGCTGGCGCTGGCGTGCAGGATGTCGGCCTCGTCGTGCCCCTGCAGGGCTTGCCGCAGGCGCTTCAGCGCCGCATGCTCGGCGGCGACCGACCTGCCGAAGCTGCCGGCTGCCAGGCCATCGCCAGCCAGCAGCAGCAGGCGCATGGCCCCGGCACTGGCGTGGCGCAGCCGCCCCTCGTCGTCCAGCAGCAGGGTCTCGATCGGCTCGGCGCTGGGCACCCATTCGTCCTTGCACGCGTCTTTTCCATCGTCACGGCGCAGCAGCAGCCTGGCCAGATAGGGCAGGGCCGCGGGCAGCAGGGCTTCCTCCTCGGCGCTGAAACAGGGCTCGCCAGGCCCGCGGTACAGCACCAGCGAGCCCAGCGGCAGGCCCTCGGGCGCGCGCACGATCGCCTCGACCCGGTACTTGAGGCCCTGGGGGCGCCAGATCTCCCAGTACAGGGCGGAGTTGAAGAAGGCCTTGGTATTGAGCTCGCCGGCGCTGTGGATGGTGGCGGCGCCGCGCAAGGCGCTGGCAAAGGGCAGCATGACCTCGGCCTCGCGCCGGTTGTGAAACTCGTCAAAGTACAGGCGCGCAATGCGCTCATCCACCGGGCCCTCGATGTAGTAATGCGTCAGCCTCCCCTGGGCATCGCACCAGTCGAACAGATTGCGCTGCGAGGGGATCAGCTCGTGCAGGCTCTGCAGAAAGGCCGGCAGCAGCGGCTGCGCCGGCAGCGCCAGCGCCGCCAGATCGCGCAGCTTGTGGAGGACGCGGCTGTGCTTGATGCTCTTCATGCCGCGCAGGCTAGCGGCTAGCGCCTGCCGCCGTATCCTCAACTCTGATGATGGGCGGGCGGCGGCCATGCCCTGCGGTCATGGGGCATCGCCGCGCTGGCCGTCCTCGCCGCAGGGGACAGGGCCGCTCCACCAGGGCGGCAGGCTGACACCATCGCCATCTCAGCTTCGGGGAGGCTTTTCATCATGGCCCGTCACCACCCATCATCACGCGCTGCGCGGCCGGCGCATCTGCGACTGCGTCATCTGATCCTGCTGCTGGGTCTGGCGGGGCCACTGGCTCACGCTGCGGTGACGCTGACCGGACCGTACTGGACCACACCGGGCGGCGTTGTCATTGCCGGCGCAAGTCTGCTGCGTCCCGATGTATCGGTCTGGATGGCTAATGCCGCGCCGGGCAGCTTTGCGGCCAACGCCGGCTCGGTGGTGCAACTGGGCAGCCTCTCGTTGGGCAACAACGGTGGCATCGCCACCGGCTTGCTGAGCGGTGCGGGCACGCGTCTGGAGCTGCACGCGGGCGAGGGGCGGGTGCGCCTGGAAGTCGGCAATTTCGGTTCGGCCGAGCTGACGGTGGCCGACGGCGCGGCGCTCGACGGGCGTGCCAGCGCCGCCGCCTGCATTGCCGGCCAGGGTTGGTGCGGTGTCTCGATCGGTGCATCGGCCGGTTCCAGCGGCATGCTGACCGTCACCGACGCCGGCTCGATTGCGAGCTTCATGGGCAGCTTCAACGTCGCCAACATCAATGTCAATGGTGGCGGTTACGGTACACCCGGCGCACAGACCACCGGTGATGTCAGCGTGCTGCATGGGGGGGTGTTGAATACCGAACGCACGCTCATTGGCAGCAGCTACACCGGCCCCTTGGGCCTGGGCAGCGAACGCAGCATCGCTCGCGCGCTGGTGCAAGGCGAGGGGTCAAGCTGGTTCGTCAGTGCCGATAGTCGCGACAACGGCGGCAGTTTTCTCGACGTGGCCTCAGGCTCGCGTGCACGCGCGAATCTGGACGTGGTGGCCGGCGCGCTGATGCAGGTACAGGCCGCCGCAGGGCGCGACTATGGCCTGCGCATCGGTTTCGGTGGCTTTGCGGAAGCTGGGGTGGCCGGCGCGGGATCGGTGCTGCGTCTGCAGGGCGATGCCGACAAGGGGTATTTCCACATCGCCGAGGGCGGCACGGCCGGTCTGCGGGTGGCTGATGGCGGTCGGATCGAGGGCGGGCGTTCGGTACAGGTGGGTCTGACCGGCGGAAACGGTTCGCTCGAGATTACCGGGCTCGGCAGCCAGGCGCTGTGGTCCACCGGCGATGTCAGCGTCGGCAACGCCGCCGAAGGTGGGCTCAGCGTCAACGCCGGCGGGCTGCTGCGAGCGCGACAACTGAGCCTCGCGATGCAACAGGGCGAAGCGAGCCTGACGCTCAGCGGTGTCGGCTCGCGCATCGAGTTGACGGGCGTCGACATGCATCGATTCTCGGCAGGTCATTGGGGCAGCGCCGGGGCGGTGGTCTCCGCCGGTGCGGTGCTGGATGCCAGTCAGGACGCCGCAGCCTGTGCCGGCCATTGGTGCGGTGCTCTGATCGGCCAATCGGCCGGCAGCACGGCGAGCTTCACGATTACCGATGCAGGCTCGCAGGCGAGCTTTCTGGGGGACTTCAATGTCGGTGGCGTCACGGTCAGCCGGCCTCCATTGGAGCCCTGGACCGAAGGCACGCCGGGCGGGGTGACGAACGCACGCGTCGAGGTGCTGAACGGAGGCCTGCTGCTGACCGAGCGCGTCAATGTGGGTGGCTGGGCCTCGCCCTCGGGCAGCGGTGGCGAGCGCAGCTTCTCCAGCCTGGTGATCGACGGCCCGGGCTCGACCTGGCGCGTGAGCGGCAGCGCACTGGCCAATCAGGATGCCTTCGTCAGCAGTGGCACGCATTCCGGCGGGCAGGCCGATTGGCAGATCCGCAATGGGGGGCAATTGCTGATCGAGGCGCCGGCGGGTCGCCAGGCCCATCTGCGCCTGGCGCATGGTGGCGGGCGCTCGGAGATGCTGGTCAGCGGCGGCGCTTCGCAGCTGCGCCTGGCAGGCACCGAGGCCAGCATCAATGTGGGCGAGAGTGGCGGCTGGGCGCGTCTGCGCGTAAGCGATGGCGCCCTGGTCAAGCTGCAGGGCAGCGACTTCAGCTATCTCAACCTGGGCCAGGGCGAGGGTTCCAGCGGTGTGCTGGAGATCCTGGGCGGCGGCCGCCTCGAAGGGGCGCAGGCCGTCAACATCGGCCAGGGCGGCCAGGGCGAGGCGCTGATCGACGGCAGCGGCAGCCGGCTGGATACGCAGCGCAGCGGCGGCACGAGCGGGCAACTCATCGTGGGTGGCAATGGCCCGGGCCGCCTGGAGTTGCGCAATGGCGGTGGCGCCTCGGCCTTCTCGCTGGGCGTGGGCAATGGCTGGGATCTGGCCGGCCGCGGCGAGGTGGTGCTGACGGGGGCGGGGACCCAGGTCGACCTGGTGGCGGTGGACTGGCATCGCCTGGGGCTTGAGCGTGGCAGCCTGCTGGTGAGCGGCGGCGCGGTGTTGAACGGCCGCAGCAATGCCGCCGACTGCACCGGCCATTGGTGCGGCGTCTTCCTCGCCAACAACGCCGGCGGCGATGCCAGCCTGACGGTGAGCGGCGTGGGCTCACGCGCGAGCTTTCTCTCCAATCTGATCGCCGGGGGTTCCTACGTCACGGCGCCGCCGGACACGCCCTACACGCTGGGCCGCGCCGGCGCCGGCAGCCAGGTGCGCATCGAGGTGCTGGACGGCGGTTTGCTCGAGACCGAGGCGGTCAGCCTGGGGTACGGCCCGCAGGGGCCGGCGCGCAGCGGCAGCGAGAGCGTCAGCGTGGCGCTGCGGCTCGACGGCGCCGGCTCGCTGTGGCGCATCCAGCCCGGCAGTCCGGGATCCACCAATACCGGCTTTTCGACGGGTGTGAACGGCGGGGCCAACAGCGCGGTCAGCATCGCGGTGCGCAATGGCGCCAGGATGGAGTTGTTCGCGCCCGCCGGTGGTGGCGTCGGCATGCAGCTGGCGCGCGACGGTGGCCAGACCAGCATGGTGGTGGATGGCGTCGGTTCGGCGCTCAGCTTTGCCGACGGTGTGACGCGCACGCTGGTGCTTGGCCGGGCGGCCGGCCAGGCCCAGCTGTGGGTCAGCCATGGCGGCGCTTTGTCCGGCATGAGCAATCTGGCCATTGGCACGGCCGGTGGCCAGGGCCTGCTCAAGCTCAGTGACGCCGGCAGCCGTATCGATGGCAGCGCGGCGAGCTTTGCCCAGGCCAGCATCGGCTCGGGTGGCGGCCAGGGCGTGGCCCAGCTGAGCGGCGGCGGCCAATGGCGCATCGCGGCGCCCCAGGCTGTCACGCTGCTGGTCGGCTCGGGCAGCAATGGCAGCGGGGCATCGACGGGGCAACTGACGCTGCAGGGCGCGGGGTCGCGGCTCGATCTGGAAAGCGGCGGCTGGGCCGACGCGAGCACCACCTTCAATCCGCAGCTGAGCGTGGGCGCAAGCGGCGGCAGCGGTCAGCTGACGATAGCAGCCGGCGCGGTGCTGGCCTTGAACGGCGGCAACCCGTCGACCCCGGCGCGCGCGGCCTACACCCAGGTCAACATCGGCAACGGCCTGGGCAGCAGCGGAAACCTGCTCGTGCAGGGCAGCGGTGCGCGGCTGGAGCTGAGCGGCAGCGATGCGCGCCTGCTGGTCGGCATCAACGGCGGCGCCGGTACCGCGGCCTTGCGCGACGGCGCTGCCATCGCCGGCACCTACCTGGGCGTTGGCGTGTCCAACGGTGGCGGCATCCTGCACATGAACGCGTCCAGCATCGCGCTGAGCGGGCAATGGGGCAGCCAGTCCCTGGGCCCGCGCCTGGCCATCGGCGCCGGCAGTTCGGGCATGGGCCAGGTGAACCTCAGCGCCGGCAGCCTGCTGACGCTGGACAACGGCGGCGTGGGCGATGGCGCCGCGCTGGTGCTGGGCGGGGTGACGAGCACGCCGCTGGGCAGCGGCACCCTGATGGTGAACGGCGGCTCGCGCATCGACATCCTGTCGCAGCCGCACGAGGCCGCTGCGCTGATCGGGCAGACCGGCATCGGCACGGCCGACTTCAGCGGCGCCAGCCAGCTGAACGTGGCCGGCGGTGGCATCTTCGTGGCCCGTCTCCCCGGGTCCATCGGTACCTTGCGCCTGCGCGAGGGCAGCAGCGCGACGGCATCCTGGGTCGGGGTGGGCGCGCAGCCCGGCGGGCTGGCAGGCGGCCAGGGCTGGCTCAATGTCACCAGTGGCGGCGTGCTGAATGCCGAGGTGCTGGACATCGGCCCGCAGGGCACGGTGAGCGGCAGCGGCACGCTCAATGCCGCGCAGATCCATTTGAACGGCGGCGTCCTGCGCCCCGGCGATTCGCCCGGTACGCTGACGCTGAACGGCGCGTTCGACGCCGCTGCCGGCAGCCAGTTGGTGCTGGAGATTCAGGGCGACGGCCAACATGGCTTCGTCACCGACCAGTTGATCTTCGGCCAGGGCACGGCGATCGACCTGGGCGCGCTGCAGATCAGCTTCCACTTCCTCGGCAACACCGACCCGAACGCATTCCAGGCCGGCGGCGGCTTCCAGATCGGCAACTTCCTGATGCAGCAACAGGGCGCGGGCGGCCTGCAAGGCCTGGACGCCGGCCTGTTCCAGCAGGTCAGCTTCAGCGCCAGCGCCGACGCCTACCACTTCGAGAGTTTCAGCTTCAACGCGGCGGGCGGCGCGGTGTTCTCGGCGCAGCCGGTGCCGGAGCCGGCCACCTGGGGCATGTTGCTGCTGGGGCTGATGTTCACGCTGAGGCGTCTGCCTCGGCCAGCGCGGCGCTGAGCGTCGCGGTCAGCCAGGACTCCTCGGTCGCAGCGCCCTCGGCCACCCATGCATCGATCTGCCCCATGGCATGGCGTGCGTGCAGGGCCTGCATGACCTCGGCGCGTGCGAACTGTTTGACGCGATCCCTGCAGATCTCGCTGCGGCCATGGAAGGTATCGGAGGCGCCGACGAGGCGGGCCGCCAGCGCACCCTCGCTGCGCTGCGCGAGCAGCCAGGCGTAGATGTCGGCGGACGCGAGGAAGATGCCGCATCGCTGCGCCAACGCTATGCTTTGCGCGCAGGCCCGGGCGGCGTCGTCGATGCGGGCCTGGCCCAGCTTGGCGGCCCCCAATCCGATCAATGCCTTTGCAAGGATGAGCATTTGCGTGCGATGCGGTCGCGTGCGCTCGGCGAGCGACTCGAATTGCTCGCTGGCCTGCGCATACTGGCGCATTTGCAGCAGCAAGCCGGCTCTGTCCGACAGGATGGTGAGTTCGTAGCGCAGGATGGATGCCGCGCTAGCCAGTTCGTGCGCCTGGGCAAAGGTGCTGAGCGATTCCTCATGCAGCCCGGTGGCGGCATAGAGCAGCGCCTGTACGCGTAGGCGCCGCATGCGGTCGGCCAGCGGCCAGTTCGCACCCTCCATGCTGCGCGCCTCGCGCAAGGCGCCTTCCGCGCCAGCGAGGTCGCCGCATGCCAGCAGGGCCTCGGCGCGCATGCGCAGGCAGGCGTGAATATGGCGGCCATTGCTGGCGGCGCGGAACATGGCCTCGGCGCGCGCCAAGGCCTGTATGCATTTCGAGGTGGGGAGGCGGCCATCGCTGCCGCCGCGCCCCAGCCATTGCCAGAAGCGCGCGGCGATGTCCGTCGGCGTGTCGGCGTTGACGAAGGGCTCGACCTCCAGCAGGCGCTGCATGCCCTCGCGGGCCAGACCGGCGAGCACCATCACCATGGTGGCAGACGAGGCGGCGAGTGCTATGGCAAGTTGGCGATCGCCGCCCGGTCCCATCGCCCAGCCGAAGGCGGCGCGCGTATTGTTCACCTCCGCCAGCGACCATTCGGTGTCGCGTTGTCTGGCCGCCAGTTCCAGCACCGCCCGCGTGGCCTTGGCATGGCGGCGCAGCCATAGATCGGTCTCGCCGGCCTCGGCGAGCTTTTCCATCGCATAGGCGCGCGTGGTTTCCAGCAAGCGGTAACGCGGCCGTTCGCTGGCGTCGACCAGCACCAGCGACTTGTCGATCAGGGCGCTCAGCACATCGAGCCAGGCCCAGTGGTCGCCCCCGTCCTCGGCGCAGCTCAGCTGCACGCCTTCGATGGAAAAGCCGTCCACGAAGACCGCCAGGCGACGGAACAGCTTCTGCTCTTCCGCGTCGAGCAACTGGTGGCTCCAGTCCAGCGCGGCGCGCAAGGTCTGATGCCGCCTGAGCGGTACGCGCGCGCCGCCACTGAGCACGCGCAGGCATTCGCCCAGTCGATCACGGATGCCTTGCACGCCCAGCGCAGGCATGCGTGCCGCCGCCAGCTCGATGGCCAACGCAATACCGTCGAGTGCGCGGCAGATGTCGATCACGGCGCCGACGTTGCGCTCGTCCAGTTCGAAGTGGCGGTCGAGCGCGCGCGCGCGTTCGACAAACAGCCGCACGGCGCCGTAATCGCCGGCGCGCGCCTGCGCCTCGCGCTCCGGCACGGCCAGCGCGTCCAGCCGGTAGACGCATTCCTCGGGCACATGCAGCCGCTCCTGGCTGGTGCTCAGGATCACCAGCCCGGGCGCGTTGGCAAGCAGGCGCATGGCCAGCATGCCGACGCCGTCCAGCAGGTGCTCGCAGTTGTCCAGCACCAGCAGCGCGGCGCGCTGGCTCAACGCATCCACCAGGTCGTCGATGGTGACGGCCCGGCTCATCGGCGCCAGGCCCAGTGCCTGCGCCAGCAGCGGCGTGATGAGGGCGGGGTCCTGGACCGCGGCCAGCTCGACCATCCAGACGCCATGCGCGTAGCGGCCCCGCAAGCGGTGCGCGAGCGCCTGCGCCAGCCTGGTCTTGCCGATGCCGCTGGCTCCGGTGATCGTGACCAGCCGCTCCCTGTCCAGCAGCGCCGTCACAGTCTCCAGCGCCTCGCTGCGGCCATAGATCTCTGGAACGTGGTCGGGCACATTGCCATCGCGGCGTTCGCTGCCGTCGCTGCGGCGGCGCCGCGGCGAGGGTTCGGCCGGCTGATCTGCCGCCGCGGTGAAGCGATAGCCCCGGCCCGGTACCGTGGCGATCACCGCGGGGCCCAGCAATTTGCGCAGGGCGTGGATCTGCACCTGCAGATTGTTTTCCTCGACGACGCTGTGAGGCCAGACCAGATCGAGCAGCTCATGCTTGCTCACCACCCGCTCATGGCGCTCGGCCAGGGCTAGCAGCAGGTCGTAGGCACGTGCACCGACCGGCACCTCCTGATCGTGCACAAGGAGGCGCCGCTCCTGCGGGCGCAGTTCGAAGTCCTGGTACTTCAACAATGCCGTGGGCATGCGACATGATGCCGCATCAGGGGCTCAGGCGCAGGCTCTTGAAGGCGCGGAAATAGGGGCTTGTGATGAGCTTGGAGGGGGCCGGGGTGAGCCTGAGCCTGGGCATGCCATCCAACAGCGCGTCCAGCGCGGTGGGCACGACGATATCGGCCATGGGCGCGCCGATGCAGTAGTGATCGCCACGGCCGAACACCAGGTTCTCATCCAGCGGATGGCTGCGGCCGATGTCGAAGCTGTCGGCGTCGCTGCCGAACACGCGTTCGTCGCGGTTTGCCGAGCCGTAGATCACCGTCACCATAGCGCGCTCGGGGATATGGCAACCGCCGAGTGACGTTGCCTTTGCCGCGAAGCGATCGGCCATCTGGAACGGCGCGTCGAATCGCTGCATCTCGCGCAGGGCCAGCATGCGGGCGCTGGTGTTGCCTTGGCGATAGGCTGTGAGAGCGCCGGCATGGCTGAGGAGGTTGTAGATGCCGGTGCCCAGCAGGAAGTCCATCGACAGGTAGCCGCCCAGGGCGAAGTGCTGGACCGTCCGTGCCAATTCGTCGCTTTGCCAATGCAGCGTGGCATCGGCCGCGGCAAGCTGGCAGTGCAGTGCGGGCCCGGGCTTGGCCGGGCATTGGTTGCGTAGCGCCGCGAATGCCTTCGCCACTTCTTCTCCAGCCTGTTTGGCCGGCGCAAGCCGCAAGGGCGGCAACATCATGTCTGAATAGTCAAGCAAGGTGTTGAGCCAAACGCCGAGCTTGCCCCAGTCGTCCGAGGGCACGCCGAACATGCTCATGAAGACGTTGCGCGTTACCAGGGTTGTGTATTCGGTGATCAGATCGAAGTCGGCGCGCAGGGCGAGCGCTGCCATGAGTGTCGAAGCCTGATGCGAGGCGTCCTGCGCCACCTGGGCCATGGCCGCCGGGAACAGCTTGTTGATTTCGCTGCGTACCTGGGTATGGCGCGGCGGATCCATGAAGAACAGGCCAGGCGCTTCGGGCGGCAGCGCGGGGTCCTTGAAGCGCTTGGGGAAGCGGGCGGGATCCTTGCAGACCTCGCTTACTAGCTCGTGGCTGAACACCCAGTAGCTCTGATAGCCACCGTACTTGACCAGGGCCACCGGCGCGTGCCGCCGGAACATGGCGTAGTACGGGTAGGGATCGGCCTGGAAGGCGGCGTCCTTGGGGTTGAAGGTCGCGGGGTTGAAGGTGCTTATGGATGTGGGCGACCCCTTTTGCTGGCATGCGAATCCGCGTGCCAGCTGGCGCAGGCCGCTCAGGCCGGGCACCAAGAGGTAGAGGCTACCTCTTGTCTTCACCATGCGTGACAGTTGCAGCGTGACTGGCCCTGCGGCGGTTGGGAAACTGAAGCTGCCGCCCGCGGCCCCCTGGGCGCCGACGATGGGGTCCTTGCTGCCGCGAATGCCGCTAGCGGCAATATCCCCATTGGCCCATTGCTGCATTGCAAAATCAAACTGGCGCGCCAGGTCAGCGCAGAAGAACAGGCCGAACAGGCCGCGCTCCGCCGGAATGCTGCCGCCATCCCAGGCCGGGCCATAGGGCATGCCGCGGCGTATGAGTCGCCGGCTATGGGGCAGGCCGGCCACCTGCGCGCTGCGCGGATTCATGCGCCGTACATGCGCGCCGAGCGGGCATCTCGAACCCGCGTAATCGTCGCCGATACTCGGGTGCGTCTGGCTTGGCGCGTAGTCGAAGGCATTGATGCCTTCCGCGCCCGTGCCCTCGGCGAGCGGCGCGCCGTCGCGATAGCGCCCCATCAGCTTGGCGGCAATTTCTTCGACTGAGAGTCCGCTGGCTTTGCTGGCATCGGCGAGTAGTCGTTCGAAGGCCGCGACATCCTGCTCCAGCAAGCGTACCGCCGCGAAACTGGCGTTCTGGCAGAGCGCCTTGCTCATGCCCCCCAGCGATGTGGAGTTGCCGCCGTAGACGCCCGGGTAGGCGTCGCCGAGTAGGAACTGGCCCACCCCGGCCGTCGGCTGCCAATCGGGCGAGGGCATATCCGCCACGCCCGCAATATGCGGTTGTGCGATGCCGTCGACATAGCCGAAGTGAACCTTGTCACCGGGCAGTGCCTGGGCGTCCTCGCACCCCACCAGCTCAAGGCCGTGGCGCGACCAGCAGGCGTCCAGTTGGGCGGCGCGGGAGCTGAACTCCTGTGCGCCGCCCTCGCTCGCGAAGCCATACAGCGACACCAACAGGTGCACGGGATTGGACGGGCTGCCCAGGCGCCACGTCAGTGGCGCGCAATCGTCCACATCACCATTGGCCGTGGCTCTGTCGGCCTGTGCGGGCCCTTCCAGAAAGGCCTGCGGCAACTGCTCAAGCAGGGTGCTCGGCACATCGACGGCACGCAGGCCTTCGGCCGTGAAGCCGATGTTCATGGCGTAAAGCGGCCTGCTGCGTTTGGCCCATGGCGCCGCCGAGGTGACTTGCGGGTAGCTGGCATCACTGCCATCGAGGACCTGTTCCAAGAAACCGCGCGCCGCCGCGGCGTTGCTGACGCGCAGTGCGAAATGTCGGGCCCTGCTGGCGTGGTAACCGCGCAGGATATTCCCCTGCACGTCATCGAAGTCGATCGCGCACGCTTGGGCGTCCTTCACCAATGGCGGCAGCGCGGCACGCGGGCCGATGATGTCCAGTACGGTGCGCTCTGGGTAGGCGCTGTACAGCCGGTAGTCGGCCCAGGCCATGCCGGGCCCGACCACGACCCAGTTGTTCTTGATGACGAAGTCAAGGAACTCCCGCGGGTTGTCGCGCACGGACAGGCGCGGGCGATTCTTGACGAAGCTCAGGATGAAGTCGAAGACGTCGCCGATCGCAATCGCGAAGTCCATCACATAGGGTTCGAGCGGTCCGTCGAACTCGGTGATGACCTGCAGCGCCGCGTTGCCGCGCGTCGGCAGAAAGCGGGCGAAGTGGACAAAGTGCAATTCATTCAACGCCTTGTGTGTCTCCTGCTCCATCGCCTTGATGCCTTTCAGCAAGCCAGGCATGTCGCTCGGATTTTCGAGCTCGAGCGTCAGGTTGAGGCCGTGACTGACTTGGTCGGATGACATCGCAACTCCTTCGCCTGACTGCATTCGGCGCGCAGCAATGCTGGCATGTGCCGCAGCGGATGCAAGTGTCTGGCGGTGCTGCCGTCCTCCGAATTAATAACGTTTAAGGCGGCGCCAAAGCATTTAAAGCGGGGGATGGCCACAGTGGAGTCGCTGCCTCGACCACGGGGCAACGACTCCACATCGTGTTGAATGCAAAGGTCCACCCACCATGCAGTACCCCAGTCCCCATGCGCCGGGCAGCAATCGTGCCGAACAGCTGCTTGCCGGCCTGCCCAATCCCCTGATGGTTCTTCACGCCGACCGGCGACTCGTGTTCGGCAATCATGGGGCCGAGCGGCTGTTTGCCGACGGATTCGCCAGCAAGGTCTCGCAGCGTCTGATGAGCGTCGGCCAGCTCAATGCCGGCCGGCTGGAAGGCCTGCTGCGCCTGGCCTGCGGCGATACGCCGGCAAGGGCCGGCCTGTGGTTCGCGCCCGGCCTGCGTACCGGCTGGCTGAGCCTGTCGCCGCTGCGGGCCGGCATGGCGAGCGGTGAATGGCCCGACGGCGCGTTGCTGCTGATGGTGCATCTGGACCAACCGGATCTGGCGCAGGGTGCGCGCATCGACGCGCTGTGCCAGCAATGCCGGCTCACCCATACCGAGCGCTATGTGTTGATGCTGCTGGCCGATGGCCAGGGCGTGGAGGCGGCGGCCCAGCAACTGGGGCTGAAGGTCAGCACGCTGCGCACCCATGTCAGAAACCTGCTTGGCAAGACCCAGGCACCCTGCTTGATGCAGTTGCTGCGCTGGCTGGGAAGCGCCGCGCCGCTGTTGCATTGACTGCAAGCCCTCCCAAAAGACGAAAGGCCGCTCGGTGGGAGCCGAGCGGCCTTCTTGCCGGTGAACCGGCGGGCGGCGGCGCCGCGTCACTTGCCGGCTTGCAGCGCGGCGAGGTCCGCACTGGCTGGCTGGGCCTTGTCGGCAGGCTTGCGGGTGAGGGCTGCGGTGGCCAGCTGACGCGTGGCCGGCCGCAGGTCGAGGTAGCCATTGACGCCGATCTCGGCGTGCATGGCCGCCAGCTCGCCGCTCTCGCGGGCCTGCTGGAGTTCGGCGATGACCTCGGCGCGTGTCTTGGCCGGGGTCAGGTCTTGCGCCTGTGCCAGGCCGGCAAGCAGCAGCGCGGTGCTAAAGGCGATCAAGTGCTTCATGATGACTCCTTGCTGCATGCCCTGTGGGTCGGGTGTGCGACCCGCGGCGCCAGGGCTGCCGCCGCGGGCGCTGGGCCTTGTCAGTCCTTGGAGGCGAGGCGTTGCCCGGTGATCACGGCGACGCGCTGATCGGCCGGCAGCTCATCCTCTTGCCTGAACACGACGCGGAAGGCGTAGTGCTGGTTGGCTTGCTGGTCGCTGGCGCAAGCCACGCCGCGAACGGCGCGGCGCATGGGGGCGCGCATTTCCCGGGGCCCGCCCTTGGTCTGCACGGCCGCCACCTCCGCGCCCTTGAGCTGGAAGTGCACCTCCATTTCACCGCTGGCGCCATGGCGGTAGACGGCGCCGGCCAGCGAGTCTTGCAGGGACGCGCTGATGTCGGGGCAGGCGCGGATGACATCCACGCGCGGCTCCGGCACGCTGGTGCCATGCAGTTCCACCGGTTGCAGGCGCGTATCGGCACGTTCTTGCGCCGAGGCGGTGAGGGTCATCAATGCCGGGATGCTCAGGCACAGCAGGCTCGGCAGGACTCGAGTCGAAAACGTCTTCATGATGTGCTCCCAGGTGTTTCGTTGCGAGCGGCCGGATGGTCGCCCTGGGTGAAAGCTAGTGGGCAGACCGCAGCGCGGCAACGCCAACGTCCCGGGAGCTCGGCAATTCTGTGGGTTAGCGCACCATGGCTGTGCAATGGTTCAGGGCGAGCCCCGCTCGCGTCGCTCATCGCGCAGCGCCGCCACCTCCTCGCGCAGGCCGCGCAACTGCGCGTGCAGGTCGCGCATGATGTCCTGCTCCATGCGCCGCTCCGAGGTCTCGACCCACATCGCGGCGATCGCGGCGGTCACGAGCGAGAGCACCGCATAGCCCAGCAGCACCACGAACACGGCGAAGATCTTGGCCGCCGGCGTGGTGGGCACGATGTCGCCATAGCCCACCGTGGCGGCGGTGGTGAAGGCCAGCCAGAGCCCGTCGCCCAGGCTGCGGGCATGCGGCTCCAGGGCCCAGAAGCCAACCCCGCAAAAGCCCAGCACCAGCAGCGAGAGCGCCAGCAGATAGATGAGGCTGCCGCGCGAGACCCAGGACTTGACGGCCCAGACCATGCGCACCAGGGTCAGCAGGGCCACCAGCAAGCGCTCGGCCAGGGCCCAGCTCTGCTCGGCGCTGGGCGGCAGCAGGGCCGCGCCCAGCAGGCAGGTGATCAGCACCAGATCCAGCGCGTTGCTGCGCAGATACTGGCGCGGATGGCTGACCATGCGGGCCACGCGCCAAAGCGACAGCGCCGAGATGCCGGCCGCGCCGAGGTAGATGGCGATGGCCAGCGGCGTCGGCAGGTTCTCCAGCAGCTCGATGTAAAAGGCCGGGATGGTGGCGATCAGGGCCAGCAGCACCGGCCAGCGCCAGAATTTCTCGACCCTGGTGGCGGCAGGATTCAGGGCCGAGGGCCGCGCCAGACCCCAGCTGCGCGTGCTCATGCGATGTGGCATGGCGCGAGCTTAGGGGCTGGCCCGCCGGGCGGCGTTGACTCTGGTCAAGCGCCGGCCGAGCGGGCTGTCACAGGATGAAGCGGCTCAGGTCCTCGTCCTTGGCCAGCTCGCCCAGCTTGGCGTCCACCGCGGCGCCGTCCAGGCTGATGCTCTGACCGCCCAGATTGGGGGCGTCGAAGCTGATCTCGTCGAGCAGGCGCTCCATCACGGTGGCGAGGCGGCGTGCGCCGATGTTTTCGGTGCGCTCGTTCACCTCGAAGGCGATCTGCGCCAGCCGGCGGATGCCGTCGGGCGTCAGCGTCAGCGTCACACCCTCGGTGGCCAGCAGGGCCTGGTACTGTTTCACCAGGCTGGCATGGGTACTGGAGAGGATGGCCTCGAAGTCCTGCACCGACAGCGAGCCCAGCTCCACGCGGATCGGGAAGCGGCCCTGCAGCTCGGGGATCAGGTCGCTGGGCTTGCTGAGGTGGAAGGCGCCCGAGGCGATGAAGAGCATGTGGTCGGTCTTCACCAGGCCGTACTTGGTGCTCACCGTCGTGCCCTCCACCAGCGGCAGCAGGTCGCGCTGCACGCCCTGGCGCGAGACATCGGCGCCGCCATGCTCGGCGCGGCTGGCAACCTTGTCGATCTCGTCGATGAAGACGATGCCGTTCTCCTGCGCGTTGCGCAGTGCCGCGGTCTTGATCTCGTCCTCGTTGAGCAGCTTGGCGGCTTCCTCCTCCACCAGTAGCTGCATCGCCTCGGCGATCTTGAGCTTGCGGGCCTTGCGCCTGCCCGCGCCCATCTGCGAGAACAGGCCCTTCAATTGCTCGGCCATGTCCTCCATGCCAGGCATATTGGCCGGGCCGAGGATTTCCATGGTGGGCTTGGGCTCGAGCAACTCGATCTCGATTTCCTTGTCGGCCATCGTGCCCTCGCGCAGGCGCTTGCGCATCAGCTGGCGGGTGGGGTTCTCGGCATCGTGTCCACCTGGAGGAGGCGGCACCAGGATGTCCAGCACGCGCTCCTCGGCGGCATCTTCGGCGCGCGTGCGCTGGCGGCGCATGGCGTGCTCGCGCTCCTGCTTGATCGCCATGTCGACCAGGTCGCGCACGATCGAGTCCACGTCCTTGCCCACATAGCCCACCTCGGTGAACTTGGTGGCCTCGACCTTGATGAAGGGCGCATCGGCCAGCTTGGCGAGGCGGCGCGCGATCTCGGTCTTGCCCACGCCGGTGGGGCCGATCATGAGGATGTTCTTGGGCGTGATCTCGCCGCGCAGCTTTTCATCCACCTGCTGGCGGCGCCAGCGGTTGCGCATCGCGATCGCCACGGCGCGCTTGGCGGCCTGCTGGCCGACGATGTGGCGATCGAGTTCGGAGACGATCTCCTGGGGGGTCATGCTGCTCATTCCAGGGTCTCTATGGTGTGGTTGCCATTGGTGTAGATGCAGATCTCGCCGGCGATCACCAGCGACTGCTTGACGATCTCGGCGGCCGAGAGCTGGCTGTGGTTGAGCAGCGCCTTGGCGGCGGCCTGGGCATAGGCGCCGCCCGAACCGATCGCCACGATGCCCTGCTCGGGCTCCAGCACATCGCCGTTGCCGGTGATGATCAGCG
>Ga0208398_100802_pt1 | contig 16081 bp, 15 predicted proteins | sample LakWasMe79_HOW10_2_FD_183905 | JGI IMG/M metagenome (GOLD analysis project Ga0208398, IMG submission 183905) | Freshwater sediment methanotrophic microbial communities from Lake Washington under simulated oxygen tension - Sediment Metagenome... | ecosystem: Environmental > Aquatic > Freshwater >...
CAGCATGAAGGCCTGCATGGGCCGCATGATGTCGGGCGTCATGATGGTGAGCAGGGCGGTGGCCGAGCCCAGCACCACGCCGACGATCACGCCGGCCAGCAGCAGGCGCATGGTCTGTTGCACGCCGCGCGCCAGCGTCAGCGTCAGCAGCACGGCGGCCACGGCGCCCAGAAAGGCCGCGCCGGTGAGGCCCAGCTTCATCGACCAGGCGGCGGTGGCCGGCGAGAGGCCCAGCAGCACCAGCAGCACCGCCACGCCCAGGCCGGCGCCCGCGGAAGCTCCGAGCAGGTAGGGGTCGGCCAGCGGGTTGCGGAACAGGCCCTGCGCCACCGCGCCGGCCAGGCCCAAGAGAGCGCCCGCGGCCCAGGCGCCGGCCGAGCGCGGAAAGCGGATCTGCCAAAGTATCTGCTGCTGCACCGCATCGCCGCCTTGTTGCAGCATCTCCAGCGAGAAACCCGTGCTGCCCACCGCCACGCCCAGCAGGCTCAGCGCGCAGCTCAGCAGCAGCAGGCCCAGCAGCAGGTGCAGCGGCTTGGTGGTGTTCATTTCGGGGCGACCTCGCGCAGGCAGCGCGCCATGAACTTGGCGGCCTCGCCCATCCGGGGGCCAGGTCTTGCCATCAACTCGGACTCCTGCGGCGGGAACACGCACAGGCGCTTGTCCTTCAGCGCGCGGATCTGGTTCCAGCCCGGGCGTTCGCCCAGCTTTACCGCATTGCGTTGCGCCAGCATGATGAGCTGCGGGTCGGCGCGCACCACGAACTCGGGGTTGAGCTTGGGGAAGGGCCCGAGCTCCTTGCCGACGATGTTGCGCGGCCCCAGGCGTGCCAGCGTTTCGCCGATGAAGGAGCTCTCGCCGGCGGCAAAGGGCGAGCTGTCGACCTCGTAATAAACCGTCAGGCCGCGCGCGCTGGCCGGCACGCTGGCGGCCGCCTCCGCCATCTGGGCCTCGATCTGCTGCCAGACCTGCATGGGTTCGGCCACGCCCAGCAACTGGCCGACGGCCTGCAACACCCGTTTGACATCGGCATGGCTGCGCGTTTCCAGCACCACCACCTTGAGGCCCAGCGCGGCCAGGCGGTCCTGCACGCGCGAGCTGGGCGCCACCAGCACCACATCGGGCCGCAGCGCCACGATGCTCTCCACCTGGGTGTCATCCAGGCCACCGAGCTTGGGCAGCTTGTCCACCGCGGCGGGGTAGTTGGAATAGCGGTCCACGCCCACCAGACGATCGCAGGCGCCGAGCGCGCAGACGGTCTCGGTGAGCGAGGGCAATAGGCTGACGATGCGCTGCGGCGGCGCCGGCCATTGCTGCAGCAGGCCGCGATCGTCCTTCAGGCTCACCGGTGCGGCGAGGGCCGCGCCTGGGATCAGCAGGGCCAGGGCATAGAGCCAGTTCTTCAGCATCATCAAAGTTCTTCCGCTTCGACCGGCCGGCTCCAGGCCTGGCCGGCCACCATCAGGGTAAGGTCCGCGCAGCGCGCGGCAATGGCCTGGTTCAGCCGCCCCAGCTCGTCCACATAGTGGCGCACCGCGCTGGACAGCGGGCTGATACCCCAGCCGACCTCGTTGGAGACGAACAGCACCGGCCCCTGCAGGCGCGGCAACAGCGTCAGCAGGGCGGCCTGCTCGCGCTGCCAGCCCGGCAGGTCGGGCTCGGCCTCGAAGGGCATCAGCCAGTTGCTGAGCCACAGCGTCAGGCAGTCCACCACCACCAGATGCCCGGGCGCATCGGCCGCGGCCAGGGCCCGGCTGAGGTGACGCTGCTCCTCCAGCGTGGCGAAGCCGGCCGGCCGGTCCGCGCGGTGGCGGGCGATGCGTGACAGCATCTCCTCGTCGTGCGCGGCGGCGGTGGCGAGCACGCTGACGCGGTGCGTGGCCGCGGCGCGCAGCCAGCGCAGCGCCAGCGCCTCGGCGTGGCGCGACTTGCCACTGCGCTGGCCGCCGACGATGAGCTGGTGCGCGGCCATCGTTGCCTTACAGCGTGGGGCTGTAGCGCAGGCCCACGAACAGGGTGCGCGGCGCCTGGGCAAAGCCGCCCGCGGTCTGGTAGGCGCGGTTGAAGGCGTTGTCCAGATTCAGCTGCAGGCGCAACTCATTGCTGAGCTTGTATTGCGCATCCAGATTGATCAGGCCATAGCCCGCCAGCGGCTTGGTGTTGGCGGCGTCGTCGTAACGCTTGCCCGAGGCTTGCAGGGCCGCGCCCAGGGTCCATGCGCCCAGCGTGGTGTCGGCGCGCAGGGTGCCGTGCTCGCGGGCACGGCGTGCCAGCAGCTTGTCGGTGCTCTTGTCTTTGGGCGCTTGCAGGTCCAGCGTGCCGGACAGGCGAACGGGCCCCAGCTGCGTGCCAGCGGCCAGGCTGACGCCCTGCAGGCGCGCCTTGCTGACGTTGGCATAGCAGCCGAAGGCGCTCTGGCAGCTGCCGGCGGCGCCGAACACGATCAGGTCCTTGACGTGGTTGCGGTAGGCGGTGATGGAGGCCTCGCTCTGGCCCTCCATGTACTTGAGGCCGAACTCGAGATTGCGGCCATGCTCGGCCTCCAGCGGCTTGACACCGGGCTTGCCGAGATCCGGGCCATAGACGCTGCCGCGCTGGTACAGCGAGGGCGCGCGGAAGGCCGTGCCGGCCGAGCCGACGAGGCGCAGCGTGGGCGTGAGCAGCCAGCCCAGCGCCAGCGTGCCGGTGTTGACGCCGCCGAACTGGCTGTCCTGGTCGTGGCGGGCATGGGCTTGCAGGCTGAACGCGCCTTCGCTCATCAGCCAGCCCAGGGCCGCGGCGTTCTGGTGGCGCTGGTCGCTGCCGTAGAGCTGGGCCATCAGGCCGCTGTTCTCAAGGCGGTCCTCGCGGCGCTCGACGATGAAGTTGAGCTGGCGGTTCTTGGCAAACACGTAGCTGCCGTTCAGCGCCACGTTGCGGATGCGCGTCTTGGTCAGGTAGGGCGAGGGCTTGGTCTCGTAGCGCTCGCTCGATTCGGCCAGGCTGGTCTGGGTCTGCAGGGCCGGCAGCCATTGGGCGCTCCAGCTCAGCTGCCTGGCCTCGGTGTCCTGGATGCTGTGGTCGTCGCTGAGCGGCTTGGACTTGGAGCTGTCGTACTGCGCGTCGGCATGACTCTTCAGGGCGATGGCTTCGAGGCGATGCTCGGCGTTCAGCTGCGCGCCGACGCGGAATTTCAGGTTGTGGCTGCGCCAGCCGTCGCGATCGGGCACATAGCTGAAGCTGCCGGGCAGGTCCAGGGTGGCGTTGAAGCCATCGCTGCGCTCGACGGCGCCGCTGAGCGCGTAGTCGAACATGCCGGCCGTGCCGGTGATGCCGGCGTCGGCCTTGCGCGTGCCGAGGCTGCCCAGGCCCAGGCCCAGGCCCAGGCCCAGATCGGCCTGGGTCTTGCTGCCGCCCTTGCGGGTGATGATCTGCACCACGCCGCCGACGGCATCGGAGCCGTAGATCGCGCTGGCCGGGCCCTTCAGCACCTCCACGCGCTCGACCTGCGAGATCGGGATGGCCAGCCAGCTGGTGCCGCTGCTGGCTTGTGAGTCGACGCGCACGCCATCGATCAACACCACCGTGTGGCGGGTATCGGCGCCGCGCAGGAACAGTGAGGTGTTCAGCGCCGGGCCGCCGTTGCGCACCATCTCCACGCAACCGGCGTTGCGCAGCAGGTCGCCGATGCCGCCAAAGGCCTGGCGCTCGATGTCTTCACGGGTGATCACGGTGAAATCGGCCAGCACCTCGCTGAGCTTCATCGGCGAGCGGCTGGCGGTGACCACGACGGTGCCCAGCTTGTTAGGGCCGGCGCCGCCTTGGGCGAGGGCCGCATGGCTCAGCGTTGCGCTGGCGAGCGCCAGCAAGGTACGGGCGAACGAAGACGCAGGCAGGGAAGCCGCGTGTGCGAAGGAAAAGCTCATGGAATCCAGACAGCAAACAGCCAGGTGCCAGCTTCCCCGCAGGCCCCTGTGAATCGATGCATCGCGTGGCGACACATCACCTGTTGGCCGGTATCCGGGCTGGTGGATTCAAGCGCCGTATCCTTCCCAGCGCGATTGCGCCAGTGGATTGCAGTACGGGCCTTGGAGCGCTACTGGCTCCATCCACTTACCGTTGCGGGGACAGCTCAGGTTGGGTTTGCCTCGGCGAGACGCGCCCTTCTGATTCCCGTTTAACTGCCCGGACATGAATGGCCGGGCGAGCACCAACGAGCGGCATTCTAGCCGGGCTTGAGGCGCAGCCTGCTTGAGCCAGCTCAGTTGCCTGGCTCGGGCGCCTTGGGCAGCTTGGGCGGTTTGGGCTTCTTGGGGGGCTTGGGCCTGGACGGCTGCTTCGCGCCGGCGGCGCTGGCGGCCTGTGCCGGCGCTTCGCCTCGATGGCCGTGGATGCCCACGGCTGGCGCGGCATGGCGCTGCTGCTCGGCCTCCTGCTGGAGGCGGGCCTTCTCCATCGCGCTGGCCTGCTTGGCCTCTTGCGCGGCACGCTGCCTGGCCTCGGCGGTCTGGGCCGCACTGGGCTGGTCGTATTGCAGGTTCTGCGCGCTGGCCTTGCCGTCCAACGGGCAGGGGCTGCCGCGCAGCTCGCGCCCCTCCGGTCCGCAACGGTAGATCGTGGTGCTCTGCGGCTGGGTCTGCGCCAGCGATGCGCCGCTGCCGCAGGCCGCCAGCAGCAGCATTGCGATGCGGAAAGGGCGGATCGCCAGATTCATGACGCGACTTCGCTGCCCACCGGCGCCGGTGGTTGGGGCGGTTTGGGGGGCTTGGGCCGCGGTGGCTTGGCATGGATCTTGGCCAGTGCCTTATCCATCTCGCCCTTGAGCATCAGCTCCACCGCCTGGTAGGACTTGCCTATGCAATCCTCCACCGCCTGGCGCTCCGCCAGCGGTGGCTTGCGCAGCACATAGTTGGCGACCTCGGCCTTGATGCCGGGATGGCCGATCCCCAGGCGCAGGCGCCAGAAGTTGGCCGAGCCCAGCTGGGCCTGCATGTCCTTGAGCCCGTTGTGGCCGCCATTGCCGCCGCCCAGCTTCATCTTCATCTCGCCGGGCGCGATGTCGAGCTCGTCATGGATGGCGAGAATCTCCTCGGGCGCGATCTTGAAGAAGCGCGCCAGCGCCGCCACCGATTTGCCGCTGAGGTTCATGAAGGTCATGGGCTCCAGCAGCCAGATCGGGCCGGGCGCGCCGGGCGCGTTGTTGACGCGCGCCACCAGGCCGTAATAGCTGCGCTCCACTTGCAGGTGGGCACCCAGGCCGCGCGCCAGGCCGTCTATCCACCAGAAGCCGGCGTTGTGGCGCGTGTCCTCGTATTCCGGCCCGGGATTGCCCAGGCCCACAAAGAGTCGAATCATGGCGGGGATTATCGATGCGAGCGTGCAAGAAAAAAGGCCCTGCGGAGCAGGGCCTTCGTGCCTTTGGATGAGGCTGAAGCAGGAATTACTTCTTGCCCTTCTTCTTGCCCTTGCCGTCGTCGGCAGGAGCGGCGGCGACCACGATGACCTCTTCGGCCACCGGCTCAACCGGCGTGGCGATCACGGGGTTGGGCTTGCCGTGGACCTTGACCTTGATGTGATCGGCCAGCTTGATGTCATTGACGTGCACCGAGTGACCCTTGGTCAGGCCGCTCAGGTCCACTTCGATGAACTCGGGCAGTTGCTGGGCCAGGCAGGTGATTTCCAGCTGCGTCAGCACATGGTTGACGGTGCAGTGGTCCAGCTTGACGGCCGGCGAGTTCTCTTCGCCCACGAAGTGCAGGGGCACCTTCTTGGTGATCTTGGTGGTGCTGTCCACGCGCTGGAAGTCCACGTGCAGGACTTGCGGCTTGTAGGGGTGCATCTGGTAATCACGCAGCAGCACTTGCGAGACGGCGCCGTTCAGTTCCATCTCGAGGATGGAGCTGTGGAAGGCTTCCTTCTTCATGGCGTGGAACAGCGCGTTGTGGTCCAGCTCGATGGTGGCGGGTTCGCCAGCGCCGTACACAATGGCAGGCACCTTGCCCGAGATACGCAGGCGGCGGCTCGCTCCGGTCCCCTGCAGCTTGCGCTCGAAAGCGGTGAATTTCATATGGTTCTCCAAAATGGATAGAGCACCCGCGACCAGGTGCTCAAGGAATGTGATCTTGCGATCACGGCTCATCACGCCACGCCCGCGAGGGCCCGGCGCCAATGTCTTAGAAGTTGTTGTTCTGCTCCGAGAACAAGGAGGTCACCGACTCACCGTCCGAAATGCGGCGGATGGTCTCTGCGAACAGGAAGGCCACCGACAGCTGGCGGATCTTGCCGCAGGCCTTGGCCGCGTCGGACAGCGGAATGGTGTTGCTGATCACCACCTCGTCCAGGTGCGAGCCGGAAATGCGCTCGATCGCCGGGCCGGACAGGATGGGGTGGGTGCAATAGGCGAACACGCTCTTGGCGCCGCGGTCCTTCAGCACCTCGGCCGCCTTCACCAGCGTGCCGGCGGTGTCGATCATGTCGTCCATGATGACGCAGTTGCGGCCGTCGATTTCGCCGATCACATGCATCACTTCGGAGACATTGGCCGCGGGGCGGCGCTTGTCGATGATGGCCAGGTCGCAGCCCAGCTGCTTGGCCAGGGCGCGGGCACGCACCACGCCGCCGACGTCGGGGCTCACCACCACCAGGTTGGAATAGTTGCGGGCCTTCAGGTCCGACAGCAGCACCGGCGAGGCGTAGATGTTGTCGACCGGGATGTCGAAGAAGCCCTGGATCTGGTCGGCGTGCAGGTCCATGGTGAGCACGCGCTCGACGCCCACGGTCTCCAGCAGATTGGCCACCACCTTGGCCGAGATCGGCACGCGCGTGGAGCGCGGGCGGCGGTCTTGGCGGGCGTAGCCGAAGTAGGGGATCACCGCGGTGATGCGGCGTGCGCTGGCACGCTTCAAGGCATCGACCATGATGAGCAGTTCCATCAGGTTCTCGTTGGTTGGCGCGCAGGTCGGCTGGATCACGAACACGTCGCGGGCGCGCACGTTCTGCTGGATCTCGACCGTAACCTCGCCATCGGAGAAGCGACCGACCACGGCCTTGCCGAGGTCCACGCCCAGATGGGTGGCAATTTCTTGGGAGAGGACCGGGTTCGCGTTACCGGTGAAGAGGACGGTATTGAGCAGCACAGGCCATCCTTTGAGTCAGTGGCCTTTGGCCAGCCGAGCGGGGCGCCAAGGCCCCGGAGGTGGAAAAGAAATTTGGCAGGGGAAGAAGGATTCGAACCTTCGCATGTCGGAATCAAAATCCGATGCCTTAACCAACTTGGCGACTCCCCTACACAGGACACTGCAGAGCTGCAGCACCCCATAACTTTACTCAGTCTTCAGCCCATTCGCGAAGCGGATGAAGCTCCAAACTGCGGCATATTTTTCCGAGCCATCCCGGAGGAAGATCCTCCAGATTTGTCGCCATGGCCTGGTCCGACATGCCTGCGCCTTGCGGCGTTTTTTCTCCTGACACTCTGGCAAACACCGCACTGCCCGAGCCCGTCATCCGGCTGTTGCCGAAGCGGTCTTGCAGCAGTCGCAGCGCCTGACTCACTTCGGTACTGTGATGCTCGGCGGCGGCTTGCAAATCGTTGCGACCCCAACCTTGAATCACGCTGGCAAGCCAGTCGGACCTTGTTTTGTCTTCGCTGCCGTCGTTGTGACTATTGTGTGCAGGAAAGCCCGCTACTATAGCCACGCTTTTTGATCTCTGCAAGAGCGGCGACGAAAATATTTCCTTGGTGCCTATGCTGGCGGCCGGTTTCAGCACCGCCAGGGTCTGGGTGGGCAGCGCGATGGGGTGCAGGATTTCGCCCACGCCTTCGACAAAGGCATTGCTGCCGCCCAGGAAGAAGGGCACATCGGCACCCAGGCTGAGACCGAGCGGAAGCAGGCGCGCGCGCGGCCAGTGCAGGCCCCAGAGCCGGTTCAGCGCCAGCAGGGTGGAGGCGGCGTCCGAGGAGCCTCCGCCCATGCCGGCACCGGCGGGCAGGCGCTTCTCGACATGGATGTCGGCACCCAGCGCGCAGCCGCTCTCGCGCTGCAGGGCGCGCGCGGCGCGCAGGCAGAGGTCGTCGGCGGGCAGGGCGTCGCCCCGGTCATGGCGCAGCAACTGGCCATCGCCGCGCTTCTCGAAGTGCAGGGTGTCGGCCCAGTCGATCAGCGCGAAGACCGATTCGAGCAGGTGATAGCCGTCGGGCCGCTTGCCCACCACATGCAGAAAGAGATTGAGCTTGGCCGGGGCCGGGACGTCGTAGAGCGCTTGCATGGCAGCGTGTCAGGGTTTGGGGTCGAGGCGCACGCGCAGCGTGGCCTCGGGTTCGGTGCTGCGCCTGGCCAGGATCAGACCCTCCTCGTAGCGGCTCAGGTCCACCTCCCAGCCCAGTTGCCGGAAGCCGGCCTCGTCGCCGGGCCTGCGCAGGTGCGCGGCCTGCGGCCAGGGGCGGCCCATCAGCCAGTCGAACATGGCGGCGATGGGAATGGCCTCGCCCAGCAACTCGCGGGTGAGGGCGTCGAGATCGTCGAAGCGGCGTTCATCGCTGGGGGTCTGCAGCAGCACGTCGCTGCCGCTCCAGCGCGCGCGCGCCAGCAGGCTGCCCAGCGGGGTGCTGAGTTCCAGTTGCCCGGCCTTGGCCGAACCCTGCAGCTCGAAGCCGGCATTGCCGCCCTGGGCGCGGGCGCCGTTGAGTGCCGCCACCTGCACGCTCAGGCGGCCGCTTAGGCGCAGATCCTCGGCCTGGGCCTGATAGGGCTGCGGTTGCGGCGGCACGCTCACGCAGGCCGCCAGGGCCAGGCAGGCGCAAAGCGCGAGCGCACGCCTCATGGCTTGGCTTTGAGGCGCTGCATGGTCTCGCGCAGGGCTTCGTTCTTGGGGTCGCGCTTGCTGCCCTCGGCCCAGATGCGCTTGGCTTCGTCACGCTGGCCTGCCGCCCACAGCACCTCACCCAGATGGGCGGCGATCTCGGCGTCGGGGCGCGAGCCATAGGCCTGGCGCAGCAGGCGCTCGGCCTCGTCGAGCTTGCCCATGCGGTACTCCACCCAACCCATGCTGTCGACGATGAAGGGCTCCTGCGGCGCGAAGCTGAGCGCCTTGGCGATCAGCTCGCGCGCCTCGGGCAGGCGCTCCTTGCGATCGGCGAGCGAATAGCCCAGCGCGTTGTAGGCGTGGTAGTGGCTGGGGCGCAGTTCGATCACCTTGCGCAGCAGCGCTTCCATTTCCGCGGTGCGCCCCAGCTTCTCGGCCATCATCGAGCGCTCGTAGATCAGATCGGCATCGTCCGGGAAGCGCTCGCTGGCCTTGCTCAGCACATCCAGCGCCGGCGCCCATTCACGCGCATCGCGCAGCAGCTGTGCCTCGGCCAACAGCTTGGCACGCAGGTCCTGTTCGCGCTCGCCGGGCAGGGCCTGGATGAGCTGGCGCGCCTGCGCCAGCTTGCCCTGCCGCGCCAGCAGCGAGGCGCGGCGCAGCTGGGTTTCCATCTGGCGCTGCGGCGCATCCACGCGCAGCAGCCAGGCCTCGGCCGCCTTCAGCTCGCCACGCATCTCGGCCGCTTGGGCCAGCAGCAGCCAGGCCTGCTGGCGCGCATCCTTGCCGGCATCGCTGAGCTCGGGCTCGGCCGCCTTGTCGCCCTCCAGCCGTTTCAGAAAGCTGCGCAGCGGGCCGTCGGCCGCCTCGGCATGGCCCAGCTCCAGCTCCAGCGAACCTAGCGCCAGCCAGGACGAGGGGTTGTCGGGCATCTGCTCGGTCAGCAGGCGGAATTCGCGTGCGGCATCGGCCGGGCGCTGGGCGCGCGCCAGGGCGCGGCCGTAGGCCTGGCGCAGGCCGTGGTTGTCGGGCTTGGCCTGCAGGGCCGACCTGATCAGCGTCTCGGCCTCGGCGCGCTGCCCCATCAGGTCCAGGGCCAGGATCAGCGGCTCCTCGGCGTCGGGGAATTCGCTGGCGGCGCTGCGCGTCAACGCCATGGCGTCGTCGATCTCGCCGGCCACCTGTTCCAGCTTGGCCAGCACCAGCATGCCCATCATGCGGGTGTCGGGCTGTTGGGCCGCCTCCTGCAGCGTCGGCTTGAGGCCCGCCAGCACCTGCTTGGGCTCGGGCGCGCGCTGGAACAGCTGGGGCAGCGATGCCAGCACCGCGCCGCGCTGCGCGGCCGGCGTCAGGGCCAGCAGCGACTTCAGCGGCGCGGCAGCCTCGGCCGGCTTGTTGAGCAGGGCCAGCAGCTGCAGCAGCGATTGATGGGCGTCGACGGATTCGGGCGAGGCATCGCGCCAGGCCTTGGCGGCGATCAGTGCCTGCTCGCCGGCGCGTGCCTGCAGGGCAATGCTCACCACGCGCTTGAACAGGGCCTGGTCCTGGGTGCGGCGCGCCGCGTCCAGCAGCACCTGGTAGGCGGTGCCGGCCTGGCCGGCATTGAGCTCCAGCTCGCCGATCAGCAGCTGGTAGAACAGCGGTGCATCCATCGCCGAATTGCTGATCACGGCCGGCGCAGAGTCGGCCTCGCTGGCGGCCCAGGCCGGAGCGGCGCAGCCCATCAAGACGGACAGGATGGCCGGCGCCCACAGCGGTCTGGCGGGCGGGCGGCGATTCGAGGCGGGCATGCGGGGCTCCTGGAGAACGAATGGGCCAGCCCGTGCGAGCTGGCCCTCTAGTCATTCTAGGCAAGGCGTCGCTCGTATCATGAGTCATGCCTGAATTGCCCGAAGTCGAAGTCACGCGCCGCAGCTTTGCCGACGCCATTGCCGGAGCCCGCGTGCTCGAACTCAGGCTGGGCAAGCCGCTGCGCTGGCCGCTGGGCGTTGCGCCGCAAAGTCTGGTGGGGCGCCGCGTGGGCGAGGTGCGGCGGCGCGGCAAATACCTCTGGCTGCCGCTGGAGCCGGGCGGCTTACTGCTGCATCTGGGCATGTCGGGCTCGCTGGCTTTCCGGGAGCATGCGCCGCCGGCCGGGCCGCATGACCATTTTGAATTGCTCACCAACCGCGGCAGCCTGCGCCTGACGGATCCGCGCCGCTTCGGTGCGGTGGTCTGGTCGGATGCCCTGGATGCCGACCCGGCCGCCAAGCTGCTGGCCGGCCTGGGGCTGGAGCCCTTCGACGCGCGCTTCGATGGTGCGCATCTGCATGCCGGCCTGAGCGGCCGGCGCGTGGCCATCAAGCAGGCCCTGCTGGCGGGCGACATCGTGGTGGGCGCCGGCAATATCTACGCCTGCGAGGCCCTGTTCCGCGCCGGCGTAGATATTGGCCTGCAGGCGCAGCGCCTGAGCCGGCCGCGTGCCGGCCGCCTGGCCCTGGCGGTGCGCGAGATCCTGGCGCAGGCGGTGGAGGCCGGGGGCACGACGCTGCGCGACTTCAAGGACGCGCATGGCGTGGCCGGCAGCTTCCAGATGCAGGCCCAGGTCTACGGCCGCGAGGGCGAGCCCTGCCTGGTCTGCGGCACGCCGATACGCCGCATCGTGCAGGGGCAGCGCTCGACCTATTACTGCCCGTCCTGCCAACATCGCTGATTCAGGCGCTGACCCAGGCGCTGATTCACGCGTTAGCATGCGCCGCGCATGAGAGAAGACCAAGAGCCCAGCCCCGCCGAGATCCAAGCCCTGTTTGCCCCCACCCTGGTGGCCTGGCAGCGCAGTCATGGGCGCAACGCGCTGCCCTGGCAGAACACGCGCGATCCCTACCGCGTCTGGCTGTCCGAGATCATGTTGCAGCAGACCCAGGTGAGCACGGTGCTGGGCTATTACCAGCGCTTTCTCGCCAGCTTCCCGAGCGTGCGCGAGCTGGCCGCGGCGCCGCTGGACGAGGTGCTGACCTTGTGGGCGGGCCTGGGCTATTACAGCCGCGCCCGCAATCTGCACCGCTGCGCCCAGGCCGTCTGCGAGCTGCATGGCGGCGAGTTTCCGCGCAGCGCCGAACTCCTGCAGACCCTGCCCGGCATCGGCCGCTCCACCGCCGCCGCGGTGGCCTCGTTCTGCTTCGGCGAGCGCGTCGCCATCCTGGACGGCAACGTCAAGCGCGTGCTGTCCAGGCTGCTGGCCTTCGAGGGCGACCTGGCCAGCGCGGCGCAGGAAAAGCTGCTGTGGCAGCGGGCCGGCGAGCTGCTGCCCGGCAGCGCCGACATGCCCAGCTATACCCAGGGCCTGATGGATCTGGGGGCCAGCCTTTGCAGCGTGCGCACGCCGCAATGCCTGCTGTGCCCGGTGAGCGAGCTGTGCCTGGCGCGCGCCCAGGGCGAGCCGCAGCGCCTGCCCATCAAGACGCGCAAGCTCAAGCGCAGCCGGCGCGAGAACTGGTGGTTGTGGCTGGAGCATGAGGGCCGCATCTGGCTCGAACAGCGCCCGGCCACGGGTGTCTGGGCGGGGCTGTGGACCCTGCCGCTGTTCGACGACGAGGCAGCGCTGCAGCGGCAGTTGGACGGACTTGCCGGCCTGGGCGCCAGCGCCGAGGTGATGCCGGTGATCCAGCACGCGCTCACGCATCTGGACTGGGTGCTGCATCCGCGCCGCGCCGAGGTGGCCGGGCCTGCGCCCGAGTTGAGCGGCGGCGTCTGGGTGGCGCGCGAGCGCCTGGCCAGTTATGCGCTGCCGGCGCCGCTCAAGCGCCTGCTGGATTGATGGTGGATGGATGGCGTATGCTTGCGCCCCTCGACAGCCGACCCCACACCATGCACAGCACTGCCAAGCCCGCCGTCAAGAGCGCGATCGAATCGGCCGTGGTGGCGGCCCTCGCGGGCGCCACCTGCCTGTGGTTTCTGATCTCGGCGGCCAATATGGACGAGGTCGACGGTGCCAAGGCCACCCTGTGGGGCCTCGGTCTGGCGGTTTGCGTGATCGCCCATATCAGCTTCGTGGGCGTGGCCCTCAAGCATGCCGGCCGCCGCGTGCTGCCCTGGCTGCTGGGCATGGTGATCCTGTTCCCGGTGGTCTCGGTGGTGGCCATGGTCCTGCTGCTGCAGGACGAGCAGGCGGGCTGATTACTTCGCGTCCAGCTCGCGGTGCCGCTTGAGCACCTGGCCGTGATAGGCGAACTGCTTGGACAGCGTTTCCACCAGATAGACCGAGCGGTGCTGGCCGCCGGTGCAGCCGATCGCCACGGTCAGGTAGCTGCGCTGGTCGGCCGCGAAATTGGGCAGCCATTGCGAGATGAAGGCGCCGATCTGGCCCAGCATCAGGCGCACCTCGGGCTGGGCCTCCAGATACTCGGCCACCGGCGCATCGCGGCCCGTCAGCGGACGCAGCTCGCGGTCGTAATAGGGGTTGGGCAGCACGCGCACGTCGAAGACGAAATCGGCATCGCTGGGCACGCCATGCTTGAAGGCGAAGGATTCGAACACCAGGGTCAGCGAGGTGCCGCTCACCACCACCAGATCGCGCACCCAGGCGCGCAATTGCGCGGGCCGCAGCTGGCTGGTGTCGATCACCGTTGACTCCACGCGCAGCGCCGCCAGCAGCTCGCGCTCCAGCTCGATCGCGTCCAGCAGGATGCGGTGCGCATCTTCGCCGTCCTGCTGGGCCTGGCGCAGCGGATGCGGGCGGCGCGTTTCGGAGAAGCGCCGCATCAGGGTGTCGGTATTGGCGTCCAGGAAGATCGAGCGCAGGCCCACGCCCTCGGTGCGCAACTGCTTGATGAGCGGCAGCAGATGCGGCAGCGAGCCGGCGCTGCGCACGTCCACCGCGATCGCGACGCGGCGCTTGCCGCGCTGCTTTTCCAGCGTCAGGAATTCCAGCAGCAGCTCGGGCGGCAGGTTATCCACGCAGAAGAACCCGGCGTCTTCCAGCGCATGCATGGCGATGGACTTGCCGCCGCCCGACACGCCCGTGACCAGCACCACATCGCTTTGCGGCGCTGGCTTGGCCTCGGCCCCCCGCTTGCTATGGCTGCTCATGACCTGGCCTTCTTGCTGCGCACTGCCGCGCCGGTGTTGGAGAGATCCAGCATCTCCTGCGCGTGGGCAATGCTGGTGGACGAGAGGCGCTCGCCGCCCAGCATGCGGGCGATCTCGGCCACGCGCGCCTCGCCATGCACCGGCTGCACATCGCTGCAGGTGACGCCGGCGCGCAGGGCCTTGGAGACGACGAAATGCTGGTCGGCGCAGGCGGCCACCTGGGGCAGGTGGGTAACGGCCAGCACCTGGCGCTCGCGCCCCAGCTGCTTCATCAGCCGGCCCACGGTCTCGGCCACGGCGCCGCCCACGCCGGCATCGATCTCATCAAAGATCAGGGTGCCGGCGCCGCTGTCCTGCTGCTGGCAGGTGGTGACGGCGATCGCCAGCGCGATGCGCGAGAGTTCGCCGCCCGAGGCCACCTTGGCCAGCGGCCGCGGCGTGCTGCCGGCGTGTCCCGCCACCAGGAATTCGGCCGACTCCAGGCCGAAGCTCTGCGCTTGTTCCTGCTTGAGTAGGGCGATCTCGAAACTGCCGCCGGCCATGCCCAGCAGCTGCATGGCCTGGGTGACGGCGGCCGCGAGCTGCGGCGCCGCCTTGGCGCGTGCGGCGCTGAGGCGCCGCGCTTCCTGTTCATAGGCCTGGCGCGTCCGCTCCAGCGCGGCCTGCAGGGCGGCCAGATCGCTGGCAGCGTCCAGCGCCGCAAGCTCCTGCTTCCATTCCCGCAGCAGGGCCGGCAGCTCGGCCGGCTGGCGCCGGTAGCGGCGCGCCAGCGCCACCCAGGCGGAGAGGCGTTCGTCCAGCTCCTGCAAGCGCTCGGGCTCCATGTCGGCGCCGTGCAGATAGGCGCTGAGCGTGTGCGTGGCATCCTGCAGCTGCGCCTGCACGCCCTGCAAGGCCTCGACGGCGGGCTGCAGGCGGGCGTCGTAGGCCAGCACGTCCTGCAGATCGTCCAGCGCGCGCTGCGTCAGGCCCTCGGCATTGAGCTCGGCCTCGCTGAGGGCTTCGAGCGCCTTGCGCGCCGCATCCATCAGCGACTGCGCATGCGAGAGCCGCTGGTGTTCACCGTTCAGCTCATCCCATTCATCGGCGCCGGGCGCCAGGCGATCGAGCTCGCCGATCTGCCAGCTCAGGCGTTCATGCTCGCGTGCCAGCTCGCCCTGGCGCGCCTGCGCCGCCTCCAGGCCCTCGCTCGCCTGCTTCCAGTCGGCGTATGTCTTGGCGACCAGCGCGGTCTCGATGCCGGCATAACCGTCCAGCAGGGCGCGCACCGCGGGCGCGCGGGTCAGGCCTTGCCAGGCATGCTGGCCATGGATGTCGAGCAGGCTGTCGGCCAGCTCGCGCAGCTGCGCCACCGTGGCGGCGCTGCCATTGATCCAGGCGCGGCTCTTGCCCTGCGCGTCGATGACGCGGCGCAGCAGCAGGCAATCGTCGTCGCCGTCAAAGCCGGCCTCGGTGAGCCAGTCGTGCAGCGAGGCGGGGCGGTCGAACTCGGCCGTGATCTCGGCCCGCGCCGCGCCCTCGCGCACCACGCCGGCATCGCCGCGGCTGCCCAGCGCGAGCTGCAGGGCGTCGATCAGGATGGACTTGCCGGCGCCGGTCTCGCCGGTGAGCACCGCAAAGCCGTTGCTGAAGTCGAGTTCAAGTTCGGGCACGATCACGAAATCGCGCAGGTTCAGGCGCCGCAGCATTCAACTCACCCCTTCGTACCAGCGCAGCTTGCGGCGCAGCGTGGCGTAATAACTCCAGCCGGTCGGATGCAGGAAGCAGACCTTGTGCTTGGAGCGCCGCACGGTGATGCGGTCGCCGTGCAACAGGCTGGCCAGGCTCTGCATATCGAAATTCACGCTGGCATCGCGGCCGGCCACGATCTCCAGCCGGATCTCGCCCAGGTCGGGCAGCACGATGGGGCGGTTGGAGAGCGTGTGCGAGGCGATCGGCACCAGCACCCAGCCACCGATGCTGGGGTGCAGGATGGGCCCGCCGGCGGACAGCGAATAGGCGGTGGAGCCGGTGGGCGAGGCGACGATCACGCCGTCGGCGCGCAGATTGGCCACGAACTCGTCGCCCACGTCCACGCGCAGTTCCACCATCGAGGCGGTGGCGCCGCGGCTCACCACCACGTCGTTGAGGGCCAGGCCCTCGAAGATGATGCGCTCGTCGCGCCAGACCGCGCCCTCCAGCATGGCACGCTGCTCTTTTTCGTAGGTGCCGGCCAGGATGGGCTCGAGCGCCTCGC
>Ga0208398_100803_pt1 | contig 16056 bp, 9 predicted proteins | sample LakWasMe79_HOW10_2_FD_183905 | JGI IMG/M metagenome (GOLD analysis project Ga0208398, IMG submission 183905) | Freshwater sediment methanotrophic microbial communities from Lake Washington under simulated oxygen tension - Sediment Metagenome... | ecosystem: Environmental > Aquatic > Freshwater >...
CGATCCGGCGCCGGATGCCCGGCTGGAACTGAAGATCGCCGACACCCAGGAGGAACTGGAAGCCTGCTTCCGCATCCTGCACGACGCCTATGTCGCCGCCGGCTTCATGAAGCCCGACCCCTCGGGCCTGCGGGTGACGATCTACCACGCGCTGCCGACCACCACCACGCTGTGCGCCAAATGGGACGGCCAGGTGGTGGGCACCATGTCGATGATCCGCGAGGGGGTGTTCGGCTTCCCGCTGCAGTCGGTGTTCAACTTGGCGCCGATGCGCGCGCGTGCCGGCAAGATCGCCGAGATCTCGGCCCTGGCGATCGACCCGGCCTTCCGCAGGACCGGCGGCAAGATGCTGTTCCCGCTGATGAAGTTCATGTACGAGTACTGCCGCGAGTACTTCGATACCCGGCACATCGTGATCGCGGTCAATCCGAACAAGATCGAGCTGTACGAGTCGCTGCTGTTCTTCGAGCGGCTGCAGGCCCGGGTGGTGGACAACTACGACTTCGCCAACGGCGCACCGGCGGTGGGGGCGTCGCTGGACCTGATGCATGCGCCCGAGCTGTTCCGGGCGGCCTACGCGCACAAGCGGCCACGCAAGAACCTGTTCCACTATTTTGTGGAGCGCCGGCTGCCCAATATCCAGCCGCCGAACCGCCACTTCCACACCACCAACGACCCGGTGCTGACGCCGGCGATGATGGACTACTTCTTCAACCAGCGCACCCGCGTCTTCAGCACGCTGGACGAGCGCAAGCGCCTGCTGTTGCGCTCGATCTACGACGACGCGGCCTACGCGTCGGTGCTGCCGTCGCCGCGGGGCGACGCGTCGGGCGGCGTGGCGCTGCGCCAGCACCAGCGGTTTTCGATCCGCTGCCCGGCGCGCCTGTGGGTGCAGTCCTACGGCACCCGGCTGGCCTACCCGATGCAGGTGATCGAGCTGTCGCTGCACGGTTTCCAGGCCGAATGTGCCATGCCCCTGCCCGAGGGCACCCGCGGTCGGCTCGAGATCGAGCTGGGCGAGCATGAGGTTGCCCGGGTCGAGGCCACCGCGGTGCGCCGGCACGAGGCGTCAGGCACGGTGTTCTACGGTTTCCATGTGCCAGCGCCCGACCCGGCCTGGCAGCGCTGCGTGGCGGCACTGCACAACGGCCGCACGCATGCCGACCTGGCGCCGGTGGTCCTGCTGGCCGACGCGTCGGCGCGGCTGCCGGCGGCCCGCCGCGCCGAAGAGATGCCGGCTTGAGTCATCGCATGGCCGCCCGAGGCGGCGTGCGGCACAGTGGCCAGTGGCCGTGGGGGGCTCTGGCTGGTGCCGGGGTGCAACAATCGTGCCGCTTCGTGACTTCGGTCGCGTCGGCCCCATGGAGCCGGGATTGCGTCCGGCCGATGGCTCTGCGTACAGTCGATTGGCCGGGTGTTGCAGGCCGCCCAGCCCTTGCCCGGTCTGAGGGTCTGTCGTCGGATGGTCCGGCGGCTCGGCCGGTCGTGCAGGGCTTGGCGAGGGTGGTACGGGCGGGGAGTCATCAGAATGATCAGGCTGTTCAATCACTATTTCCACGCATGGACCTTGCGGCGGATCTTTTTCGACTTCCTGCTGTCGCTGCTGGCGCTGGCCGGCGTCGTGGCGGTGCAGGCCGAAAGCCTGCGCCTGGCGGTACCGATGGCCGGTGCCCAGGTCTTTTCGCTGGCCGCCGGCCTGTTCGTGATCAACAGCGCGTCGGGCCTGTACCAGCGCGCCCAGGATTGGTCTTTGGTGGAGTCGACGCTGCGCGCCGGCTTTGCGCTGCTGCTGGCGGCGGTGCTGACCTACCAGATCTTCCGCCTGTTGCCGGTGGGCTTCGGTGATGGCGCGGCGATCCGCACCTCGGCCCTGCTGGTCATCGCGGCGCTGATCCTGCGCCGGGTGGTGATGGGCTACTGGGCCACCAAGTCACGCGCCGGCTCGCGGGTGCTGGTGTTCGGCACCGGCCCGGCCGCGCAGATGGTGGGCAGCACGCTGCGGGCGGCGGACCCGCTGGCCACCATCGTCGGCTATTTCCCCGGCCCGAACGAGAAGCAGGCTGCCGTGCCCGAGGCCGAGCGGCTGTCATCGCAGCAGTCGCTGACCCAGACCGCGCACCGCCTGGGCGTGGACGAGATCATCGTGGCACTGACCGAGCGCCGCTCCGGCAGCATGCCGCTGCGCGAACTGCTGGACTGCAAGCTGTCGGGCGTGCGGGTGTTCGACATCACCACCTACTTTGAGCGCATGCTCGGCCAGATCCGCATCGATTTTGTCAACGCCGGCTGGCTGATCTTCGGCGATGGCTTCAACCAGGGCTTCTACCGCACGGCGGTCAAGCGGGTCTTCGACATCCTGTGCTCGCTGGTGCTGATCATCCTGTCTGCGCCGGTGATGCTGGTCACGGCCATCGCCATCAAGCTGGAAAGCACCGGTCCGGTGTTCTACCGCCAGGAACGGGTGGGCTACAACAGCAAGACCTTCAAGGTCACCAAGTTCCGCAGCATGCGCACCGATGCCGAGAAGGACGGCAAGCCACGCTGGGCCACGGCCAACGACAACCGCGTCACCCGCGTCGGCAACACCATCCGCCTGCTGCGCATCGACGAGTTGCCCCAGTTGTTCAATGTGCTCAGCGGCGACATGAGCCTGGTCGGCCCGCGCCCGGAACGGCCGTTTTTTGTCGAGCAGCTGACCACCGAGATTCCCTATTACGCGGTGCGCCACAGCATCAAGCCCGGCGTCACCGGCTGGGCCCAGGTGCGTTACCAGTATGGCTCGACCATCGAGGACTCGCAGGAAAAGCTGCAGTACGACCTCTACTACGTGAAGAACCACAGCCTGTTTCTCGACTTCGTGATCCTGTTCGAGACGGTGGGTGTGGTGTTGACCGGCAAGGGTGCGCGCTGAGCGCCGCCCCGCGCATCCGTGATGCGGCTGCCTGCGGGCCGTAGCCTGTCCTGATGCTGCAGGATCTTGATCTCCAGCCGCTGGGCCTGCCCCTGGTGGGCTATGCCGCGGTGGCGCTGGCCCACGCGCTGTTTGCCGCCTACCTGGCTTGGGCGGGGCTGCTGCGGCGTCCGGTCGAGCGCGCCGCACTGCCCTTTCTGCTGGCCGTGCTGGCCACCGCCGCCTGGGGCCTGACGGGGCTGGTTGATCTGGGGTCGACCAAGCGCTGGACCTGGCACCTGGCGCTGCTGTTCGACCAGTTGCGTTATGGCGCCTGGGGCCTGTTCCTGCTGCTGCTGTTGCGGCCGATGGCCAGCAGCCTGGCGCCGCGCAACACTTGGCTGGGCCTGGCGCTGCCGGCGGGCCTGTTGTTGCTCAGCCTCGGGGTCAACGCCTATATCGGCGTTTGGCCCGACCAGGCCGACACCGCCGGCCGCCTCCTGGTGGCCTGCCAGCTGGCCTGGGCGGTGCTGGGCCTGTTGCTGGTCGAGCAGGTGATCCGCAACCAGGTCGAGCAGTCGCGCTGGGCCGCCAAGCCGCTCTGCCTGGGGTTGGGCTTTCTCTTCGTCTTCGACGTCTACCTGTACTCACAGGCGCTGATGTTCGGCGGTTTTGATGCCGATGTGCTGGGCGCGCGTGGTCTGGTGCAGGCGGTGACGGTGCCCTTGCTGCTGGTGGCGTCCAGGCGCCACGCCCAGTGGCTGGCTCGGGTGCAGGTGTCCAAGACCGCGGCCTTCTACTCGGCTTCGCTGCTGCTGATCGGTCTCTACCTGCTGTTTGTTGCCGGTGCCGGCTACTACGTGCGATTTTTTGGTGGCACCTGGGGCGGGGCGCTGCAGGTGGCGTTGTTGTTCGCGGCGCTGGTGCTGCTGACGGTGCTGGTGTTCTCCGGTTCGCTGCGGGCGCGGCTGCGGGTCTTTCTGGGCAAGCACTTTTTCAGCTACCGCTACGACTACCGGCTGGAGTGGCTGCGTTTCACCGCGATGCTGTCATCCCGGAGCACGCCGCAGGAGGTGGGTGGCCTGGTGGTGCGCGGCTTGGCGGACATGGTGGAGTGCCCCGCCGGCAGCCTCTGGTTCAAGGCCCTGGGTGACGACCAGTACGTGCCATCGGCAGCCTGGAACATGGCGCAGCCCATCGAAAGCGAACCCATCGACTCCCCGTTCTGCCGCTTCATGCGTGAGCGGGAGTGGATCATCGACCTGGGCGCTGCGCGCCAGCACTCGGGGGCACTGGGCGAGGCCGAGATCGTGCCGGCCTGGCTGGCTGGGCGCGAAGCCGCCTGGCTGGTGGTGCCGCTGCTGGTCGGCGACGAGATGCTGGGTTTCGTGGTGCTGGCCCAGCCACGCACGCGGGTTGAGCTGAACTGGGAGGTACGCGACCTGCTCAAGACCGCTGCCCGCCAGGCGGCCGGCTTCCTGGCGCAGATGCATGCCACCGAGGCTTTGCTGGAGGCGCGCAAGTTCGACGCCTTCAACCGCATGTCGGCCTTTGTCGTGCATGACCTGAAGAACATCATCACCCAGCTGTCGCTGATGATGAAGAACGCTGAACGTCACCGTGACAATCCCGAGTTCCAGCAGGACATGCTGATGACGGTGGAGAGCTCACTCGACAAGATGCGGCAGATGATGCTGCAGCTGCGCGAAGGCGAGAAACCGGCGGGCGTGGCATCGGGGGTGGAGTTGTCTCCGGTCCTTCACCGCATCCAGGCGGCGGCCGCGCAACGTGGCCGCCAGGTTGAGCTGGACCTGGTCGACCGCATCGCCACGCGGGGCCACGAACAACGGCTGGAGCGGGTGATCGGCCATGTTGTGCAGAATGCACTCGACGCCACGCCGGCTTCAGGTAGGGTCTGGGTGCAACTGCAGCAATCGGCGGGCCGCGCGCGCGTGGTGGTGCGTGACACCGGGGTCGGCATGAGCCATGACTTCATCCAGAACCGGCTGTTCCGCCCTTTCAATTCCACCAAGAGCAGCGGCATGGGCATCGGCTCGTACGAGAGCTTTCAATACATCAGGGAACTGGGCGGGAGTATCGACGTGAAAAGTGAAGTGGGCCACGGCTCCGAGGTGACGTTGTTGATGCCCTTGTTCGATCTGCGCACCGGGTCCGACCTGCGCCAGCCGGGGTCGGCATGAGCGCAACCCAAGCCGCGCCGCTGCTCATCGTCGAAGACGACCTGGCGCTGCAGAAGCAGATCAAGTGGTCGCTGGACCGCTTCGACTCGGTCACGGCCAGTGACCGCGAGTCGGCGCTGATCGCCTTCCGCCGCCATCAGCCGGCGGTGGTGACCATGGACCTGGGCCTGCCGCCCGACCCCGACTCGACCAGCGAAGGCTTCAAGCTGCTGGAGCAGTTGCTGGAGATCGACCCCAACGTCAAGATCATCGTTCTCACCGGCCAGAACGATCAGGCGAACGCGCTGCGGGCCATCGCCCTGGGGGCCTACGACTTTTTTGCCAAGCCCTTCGAGCCCGAGTTGCTGGGCCTGACCATCGACCGCGCGTTTCGGCTGTTTGAACTGCAGTCGGAAAACCGGCGCCTGCAGCAGATGCATCAGCCCGATGCGCTGAGCGGGTTGATCACGCGCGACCCGGAGATGTTGCGGATCGGGCGCATGGTGGAACGCGTGGCCAGCAGCGGGACTTCGGTGATGCTGCTGGGTGAGAGCGGCACCGGCAAGGAGGTGCTGGCACAGGCACTGCATCAGGCGTCGAAGCGCCAGGGCCGGTTCATCGCCATCAACTGCGCGGCCATACCGGAAAACCTGCTGGAAAGCGAACTGTTCGGGTACGAGCGGGGCGCGTTCACCGGCGCCACCAAGACCACCCTGGGCAAGATCGAGACGGCCAACGGCGGCACCCTGTTTCTGGACGAGATCGGTGACCTCCCGCACCAGTTGCAGGCCAAGCTGCTGCGCTTTCTGCAGGAACGCAAGATCGAGCGCATCGGTGGGCGCCAGGAGATCATGGTCGACGTGCGGGTGGTCAGCGCGACCCATCAGGATCTGAAGGCGCGTATCGCCGGCGCGCAGTTTCGTGATGACCTCTACTATCGATTGGCCGAGATCGTGGTCGAGATCCCGGCACTGCGCCAACGTCTTGGTGATGCCGTGATGTTGGCGCATGCCTTCCTGCGCCGGTTCGCGCAGGAGCAGAAGCGCGGCAACATGGTCTTCGCCGACGAAGCCCTGCGCTCGATCGAGGCCCATGGTTGGCCAGGCAACGTGCGCGAGTTGATGAGCGCGGTGCGTCGGGCGGTGATCATGTGTGATGGCAATCGCGTGACTTGCGACGATCTGGGTTTGCCCAGGACGGCCGATGCCCAAGCCGCAGACGCGTCGGCGCATGCCATCAGCGCCTCCAGCGATCTCGATCTCCGCGCAGTCCGCGAAGCCGCCGAGCGCATGGCGGTTGTCAGCGCATTGGCGAGGACCAATGGCAACATCGCGAAGGCCGCCGAGCTGCTCGGCGTCAGTCGGCCGACGCTCTACGATCTGATGCGCAGGCTGGCCGTCCAGTAGAGCCAGATTGACTAGGGAGATGTCTTGGGTGCCAATCTGTTCCGCGTGATCGGTGTTGCCGCCGCCACGCTAGCGATGTGTTTCGGTCTGTCAGGGTGCGGTGGCGAATCTGACGCCGACCTTGTCGCGGCAGCCAAGGCGGCTCGGGCTAAGAATGATCAAGCGGCTGCGATCATCCATCTCAAGTCTGCGCTGCAGAAGAACGCCCAAGCCGGCGAAGCGCGACTTCTGCTCGGAGAGGCTCTGTTGTCAGGCGGCGATGCCACCGCGGCAGTGGTTGAACTCGAGAAGGCCCGCGAACTCAGGCAGCCGGACAACTCAGTGCTGCCGCTGTTGGCGAAGTCGTTCTTGGCGACTGGGCAGGCGAAGAAGGTCACGGACCAGTTCGGGAAGACTGTCCTGACGGATCCGAAGGCACACGCTGAACTCATGGCGGCGCTGGCCGCTGCCTATGTTTCCCAGGGCCAGATCGACCGTGCCAAGGCGGCGGTCGACGCGGCCCTGCAGGCTGATGCCAAATGCGTCAACGCGCGGCTTCTCAATATCCGGCTCACCGCAGGCAGAGGTGCCTTCGATCAGGCACTCGCCTTGGTCGATGTGCTCGCTGCTGATGATCCAAAAAACCCGGAGCCCTGGAATCTCAAGGGCGAGTTGCTCTGGTTGGCAAAATCCGACCTCGTCGCCAGTGCCAAGGCATTTCGTCAGGCCTTGGATGTGAGCCCTCGTTTTGTCCCGGCTCATGTATCGCTGATCCGGTTGTCCCTGCAGAGCCACGACGATCAAGGGTTCATTGCGCAAGTGGAGCGTCTGAAGAAGCTCTTGCCAAACCACCCAGAGACCCGTTTTTATGACATCCAGCTGGCTTTGAAACAGCAGGACGTCAAGCGAGCGCGTGAAGGTGTGCAACAACTTCTGCGGTTCGCTCCGGACAATGCCAACGTACTGCAGCTGGCGGGGGCCGTTGAGTTTCAAGGTGGTGCGCTGGTGGAGGCCGAGACGCTCTTCAGAAAATCCCTGACCCTAGCACCCCAACTGCCACTTGCGCGGCGTTTCCTGGCGGAGACTTATCTCAGATTGGGGCAGCCTAATAAGGCATTGTCTGCGCTGCAACCGCTGTTGGTACAACCCAAGCCCGACGCGGAAATTTTGTCCTTGGCGGCGCAGTCGTACCTTTTGGCGGGTGACCACGGTAAGGCCGAATCTCTGTTCAATCTTGCCGCTCACGCAGACCCTGGAAACGCCAGAGCACGTGTGGCGTTGGCCTTGGCGCAGGTTGAAAAGGGCAACATCGCCGCAGGCTTCGCGCAATTGGACGCTCTCGCGTCAACCGACTCCAGTGCATTCGCGGATTTGGCATTGATCAGCGCCTTGGCTAGGAAAAACGAGTTGGATGCGGCCTTGAAAGCCGTTGATCGACTTCAGTCAAAGCTCCCTGGCAAGCCACTGCCGTCGCAGATCCGAGCGCAGATCCTCTTGCAGCGCAAAGATGTGGCGGGAGCGAGAGCGAGCCTTGAAAATGCGCTGGTCGCCGATGCCTCATTCTTGCCGGCAGCGGTTTTGCTTGCCGATTTGGATGTTTCCGAGCGCAAGCCGAAAGCCGCCCTTGATCGCTATATGGCTGTTTTGGGGCGTGATCCCAAGAATCCGACGGCCTTGCTCGCTGTGGCTGTATTGAAGCAACAACTTGGCGCCACGCCCGAGGAGGTGAGCCATCTGTTGGCAGAAGCGGTGAAGGCAAATCCAGGAGAGGTGGGGACACGAGTTGCCCAAGTCGATCAACTGCTGTTGCGGCGGCAGCCGAAGGCGGCACTCACTGCGGCGCAAGATGCGGCTTCGGCTACTCGGGATGATCCCCGGATCCTTGATGCACTCGCCCGTGCACACATGGCAAACGGGGATACCCAGCAAGCCATCGGCATGTTGCGCAAGGTGGTGAGCCTTCAGCCTTTGCAGCCCCTGTCACACATCCGTCTCGCAGACGCTTTGGTGATCGTCAAAGACTATCCGGCAGCTGAACAGAGCTTGCGAAAGGCTTTGGAAATTGATCCAAGCTTGGTGGTCGCCCGGCGCTCGCTGATACGTATCGCCCTCGCTGACAAGAAGACCGATGAAGCACTGCGCATCGCGCGTGCGGTGCAAAAGCAACGCCCGGCAGACAGTATTGGTTTCGTGCTTGAAGCCGAGATTCATGTTGCTCAGCGTGCGTGGGCACCTGCCATTCGTGCGATGCGGTCGGCGATTGCCGTCGGGGCAACCACGGAACTTGCGGTGCGCCTGCATGCGCTTTATGTTGCTGCGGGTAAATCCGAGGACGCTGAACTGTTTGCCGTGGAGTGGTTGAAGCGCAAACCCAAAGATGCGGGTTTCATGTTTTACCTCGGTGATCTGGCCATGGACAGACGGGACTATCCGGCGGCTGAGCGTCGCTATAGAGAAGTGCTCGGCGTGACGCCAGACAACGCGTCGGCGCTCAACAACGTCGCCTGGTTGCTGGTGACTCAGAACAAGCCCGGTGCGGTGCCCTTTGCCGAGCGGGCTGCAGGCTTGGCTTCGGGAAATGCCGCGGTTCTGGATACCTTGGCGCGTGCCTATGAGTTCGAAAGCAGGTGGTCTGAGGCGATCAAGGTGCAGTTGAAGGCCGCGGAGCAGGCTTCGGACACGCCCAGCTATCGCCTTTCGCTTGCCAAGCTATTCATCAAGGCTGGTGATCCGGGGTCTGCACGTCGTGAACTGCAGGTCTTGGTGGCCTTGGGTGGGAAATTTTCAGGCCAGGCGGAGGTCGCCAACTTGTTGAAGAGCCTGCCGTGAAGCAGTAGGGGCTGGGCGAGATGCGCGGCGGGCGCCGCCTTCTGTCGATTCCGCCTACCGGGCGCCTGGTCTGGTAGGCCCCATTGCGGCAAAGGGAGTCGGCCATTGCCGACTTAGGCCGTGTAGGCCAGGACATCCTTGACACGCTTGTCGTGCTCGTAGCCGCCCTGCCGGCGCCGGGAGAGCCGTGTGTCTACGGTGTTCAAGTCTTCAGCGAGGATTGGCGCCCTCGCCAGTCGCATACCCAAGATCGTGCAGGTTGAGCCTGATCATCGTGGCGTCGAGAGCCGCCCGGCGCCGCGCTGCTGCCGATCTGCCATCGACTACCGTCAGAGACCCTGAAGAAGTTGCTCTGGCGACTCAGTTGGTCTGGCCATTTCCGGGGGCCAAGTTGCCGAGGTGGCGGCGTCGACCCGCTGACCCGTAAGACACTGTCACTGACTGAATCGAATGGCTCAAGGGAAGACGCGAGCCCGGTGTCGGCGAAATTTACATGCTGATCTTGGGGCGCCTGCCGGCGGATCGAGGCTTCTGAAATTATCCAATAAAATCAATGTGTTATGAACAATCGGCCGGGCTGGCCCGGCGATTGCTATTGATTCTTCGGCAGCCTGTTTTGATCCGACCTCTGCTAGGTCGCTGGCAGCACAAAGTTCACCCTTCACAGGAGCATTCCATGTCACCGTCCAAGTTTCTCGCTGCTGGCCTCGTCGCCGGCTCGCTCTTTGCGGCCAGCGCCGTCTCTGCCGCCCCGACCTCGATCACCCTGAACCCCCAGGCGACCAACGGCGGCGCTGGTGCCATCGACGCTGGCGTTGCGGCTTTCACGGTTGACAACATTGCCGGCACTTTGGGCAGTGTGCTCAAGATCGGTGGCTACACGGGCGCTGCCGGTGCCGGCGCTTGGAGCGAGAGCGGGCAGTTCGTGTTCGGCGATGCCAAGCTGAACAATGCCGCGGTGCTGAACACCGGCTGGAACGCCGCCTACGGCGGTGGCACGTACGACATCTTTGGCAACTTCTCGGGCTCGGGCTTTGGTTCTTGGACCCCGATCGCCCCGGCCGGCACCACGAACGACACCTTCCTGGTCAGTTCGATCGTTTCGTTCAAGATCGACCTGTATGCCCAGATCGGTGGTCTGAATACCGCCAATGTCTCTCCGACGGGCATCACTCTGACGGGGAGCAGCGTGTACCTGGGCACTGCGACTTTCTCGCAGTTCGCAGGCCTGCCGCAAGCGACCCTGCTGGCTAATGGCCAGGCTTCGACGTCGCTGGTTGCAGACTTCGATTTCACGCCGGCGGCTGGCTATGCCAACACCACGTCGTATGCCGACGGCTTCTTTGCTGCGCCGATCCCGTTCCAGATCGCCATCAATGCGTCGGGTAGCTCCAATTCCGGTCAATCGACCTTCTTGCGGTCCGGTACCGACGTCACGATCACGACCGGCGCCAACAACCTGGGTACGACCAATCTGACCTTCGAGAAGAACCCCGTTCCTGAGCCGGCATCGCTGGCCCTGGTCGGCGTGGCGCTGGCCGGTCTGGGCGTGGTGGCGCGCCGCCGCAAGGTGGCTGACAAGGCCTGAGAGGCAATTCGGTCTTGAAAAAAGCGGGGCTTGCCCCGCTTTTTGCATTTTGGCGCGCTCAAGAAGAACCCAAGCCGGAAATGGCTGAACTCACCGCGAACGCGGCGCTCGCCTTGATGCTTGGAATGTTCAGAAGTAGACGTTGCCCAGCAGTTGGATCACCTGCCGGTAAGGCAGTGCACCGTACTCTGTGAGCATGCGGTGCGAGCTGGCCTGCCATTGCAGCGCAGCATCAAAACGCGGCCAGTGGTAGCGCAATTCAGCCCAGGCCAGATAGCTGTGGTCCACCACGCTCTGGCGGATGAATCCGGTCAGGTCCAGTTGCTTGAAGAACGCACTCTTTTGCGTCGCGTACAGCAGCCAGGCCCGCCGTGAGGCCAGTTCCTGGTCGCCTTGCGTCGACGAAAACAACTGACCGATCGCCGCCGGGCCCTGCTGGTAGAGCGTCTGCCAGCCCGCACGGTTGAGGCCGGCGCCGTTGTACTCGGCTTCTGCCGTGACGGCCAGCCCGCCGGGCAGCGTCCAGGTCATGCCCAGGGAGGCCTGGTGTTCGCGCCGGCGCGGCACCGCCGTGCCCAGGGTCTGGGCCAACAGGCCGGCAGATCGCAGCGTTGACCATTCCGCATGCAGCACAGCGGCGTCGGTCAGCAGTCCAGTCAGGTTGGCGCCGAGCCGGGTACCGGTGTCGCCGTCGTGCAGCACCAGGGCCTCGCCGCTCCAACGCTGCGAAGGGCGTCCGTTGACCGACAGCAGCACCCGGTTGTGGGCATTGGTGGAGCCCAGATCCAATGTCAGCGCCTCGTCGCTGGGGCCGTTGCGTGTCAGCCGCGGTGCCCAGGTCACCGCCACGCCGACGGCGTCCCATTGCTGGGTGCCGCGCAGCATGAAGGTGCCGACCCGGTTCTCGCGGATCGCCACCGGATCGGCGGTGATGACGCTGCGGGTGGCACCGCTGCGAAAGTAGTCGGTTGGGTTGTAGCCGTAGGCGGGCCCGTGTCGCAAGTTGATCCGACCCGCGTCCAGCGTACGGCGCCCACCCGCGTCCTGCCAGCCGGCATAGGCCTCGCGCAGGCTGTTTCGGGTGCTTCTCCGCCCGGCCAACACGGGATGCTGGTCATCCAGGCGGTCTGACAGGCCCAGCCGCCAGCCGTCCGACAGCTTGCGGGTCCACCGCAGGTCCAGCGATACGCGACGGCCGTCCTCGGACCCCAGGCCGGCCTGTCGCTCGGCGAATTGCGCTGCCACTTCCAGCATCAAGCGCAGGTCTGCGGCGGTGCTGGCTGCCGCCTGGGGTGGGTCATCGGCCTTCAGGTCCAGCGCATCGTCGTCCGCGGCCTGGGCGGCAATGGCCATGCCCGCCATCAGGATCAGGGCGGCGCGGCGTACGGCAGTCTTGGCGATCGTCATGGTGTCATTCGGCATTGAAGCGGGGCAGGTACTCCCGCTGAAACCAGCTGGTGGGCACGTTGCGCAGCCCGTAGTCCGACAGCCGCACCAGCGTGACCGACTGCGGGTCGATGCCGTCGATGATCACGGTTTCGGTGGGGCGGTCCGCGCCCAGCTGGGCCTGGAACTTTCGATAGTAGGCCGTCTTCAGCAGCCGGCCTGAATCTGCAAAGAAGCGCGCCTTCAACGGGGCATGGCTGCTGCTGTCTACCCACAGCTCGATGGCGCCATAAGTGGCGTCGCCGCTGCTGGCGGCCAGCCGCAGCTTGAAGGTTTGACGCTGCCGGCGCTCACCATCCTGCAGGGCTTCTTCGGCCACCAGCGTGGCCTGGTAGTCGCGGGCGAAATTGACGGTCACGACGTCGCCGTTGGAGGCCTGACCGATCAGGCGTTGCTGCGGTGCAATGCGCACGGCCGACTTCGTGCCCGGGTCGTAGAACCACAGGTCGCTGCCGTTTTTCAGCATCACCTTGCCGGCGTCGCGCACCGGCTGAACAAAACGCATCAGGCTGGCGAACTGGCCGCCGTTCTCAAGTGTGCGGGCAAAGCTGACCAAGGTTGTGGTGTTGACCTGCGTCCCCTTTTCGAACTCGGTCAGCGTGACGGTCACCCGGAAGGGCTGGCTGGGATTGCGGATGGCATCGCTCAGCGCCAACAGGGCCTGGGCGTCGGGTGCGGCCGGTGCAGGGCCTGCGGCCCAAGGCAGCAGGGTGACCGCGGCCACCTCGACAAAGCGGCGGCGTGGCCAGAGGTCGCCGGTGAGGGCCATGGTGCTGCAGCAGGGGTCAGGCATGGCGCAAGGCCTCCACGATCTTGAGATGGGCCGCACGCCAGGCCGGCCACCAGGCCGACACGGTGGCGATGACGATCAGGCAGATGGTCGTGCCCAGCACGATCGGCCCGTTGGCCAGCACGCGCAGTTGCAGCGGCAGGCGTTCCGAACTGCCGGGTGGCAGCCAGGTCATGCCGCTGTGGTTGACCAGCCAACCCAGCACCACGGCCATCACGATGCCCAGCAGGGCGCCCAGGCAGCCCAGCACAAACCCCTCCAGCAGGAACAGGCGGCGTATGCCGCTTTGGCGCAGGCCTATGGCCCGCAGGGTGCCGATCTCGACGGTGCGCTCGACCACCGCCGTGTTCATCGTATTGCTGACGGTGAACAGCACGATGCCGCCGATCAGCACGAAGATGAAGCCGAAGATGAAGTCGAACAGCTTTTCGCTCTGGGCGTAGAAGGGGTTGAGCTCGACGAAGCTGCGCACGGCCAAGGCTTGGCCGTCGGGCTGGCTGGCGACGATCTCACGCAGCCGCTCGGTGGCCAGGTCGAGTTGATCGCTGCGGTTGAGCAGCACCATCACCGCCGTGGCCTGCGGCGGCGCGCGACCGAACACCAGGCGCTGTGCATTGCCCAGGTGGACCAGGACGGCCACTTCGTCCAACTCCTTGAACACCTGGTCCTCGGCAGCCACCACGTTCAACGCCGCCACGTTGGGGGCGCCGCGGGCGCTGCTGGACAGCAGTTCCACCCGCGCGCCCGACGAGGCAGGGGCGCGGGCCTGGGCGGCGCTCTCGGTCATCGCCAGGTCTGCGATGTCGGCGGGCAATGCCTTGGCTGGCGCCGCGGGCCGCGCCGTGCCGGCGGCCTGGGGCACGGGGCAATCGACGATCTTCAGGGGCGCGCACAGTTGCAGCACGCGGGCGACACCGACGCCCACGATGGCGGCGTCCTGGGCGGTGCCCTCCAGCGGGAAACGTGGGCGCAGCACAGGCACGCCGAACTCGTTCCATTGCCGCATGCGGCTGAGGTCTTCGGCGACGTAGCCGGTGCCGATCACGGTGCGCGAGATCGCCGCCTCGAAATTGCCGGCCAGGCCGCCGAACCGCATCATGGGTGTGGCCACCGCCACCAGCGGGCTCAGTACCGGGTCACTGCGGATGGCCTTGACCAGCGGCGCGTAACCGGGGATGCCGTAGGCGCTGGGATTGCCACCACCGAACAGGAAATAGTCACGGTGCTGTACCTGCAGGTGGCCGCCGGCACGCACCACTGCGGTCAGCATGGTGGCGCCCAGGTTGGACTTGAAGCCGCTGAACAGCAGGATGGCGGTCAGGCCGATGGCCAAGGCGATCAGCGTTGACGCCGAGCGCCGCCGGTTGCGCAGCAGGTTGCGGAGCGCCAGCTGCAGATCAGCCATGGTCGTGCAGGCCACCCGGGATGGTGCTGGCCACCGTGTCGTCGGGCGTCGGGCTCAGCGCCTTGCGGCGGATCGACTGGATCACGCCGTCCTTCAGTGTCACCAGGTCGTCGGCGGCGTTCATCACGGTGCGGTCGTGTGATGAGAACAGGAAGGAGATCTTGTAACGCTCCTGCATGCCGCGCATCAGCTGGATCACGGCTTCACCCGTGTGGCTGTCCAAATTGGCGGTCGGCTCGTCGGCGATCACCAGCTTGGGTTTGCGGGCCAGGGCCCGGGCGATGGCCACGCGCTGGCGCTGGCCGCCCGACAGCTGGCCGGGCAGGTTCTTGGCACGGTCGGGCAGGCCCACTGCCTCCAGCAGGCGCGTGACCCGGCGGCGGCGGCGGTCGGCGGGCAGGCCGGCCAGCACCAGGGGGTACTCGATGTTCTCGTAGGCGGTGAGCACCGGGATCAGGTTGAAGTTCTGGAAGATGAAACCGATGTTCCGCGCCCGGAAGTCGGCCAGCGCATCGTCCGACATCGAACGCACGGTTTGGCCCGCGACCACGACATCACCGGCATCAGCCCGGTCGACACAGCCCACCAGATTCAGCAGCGTGGTCTTGCCGCTGCCCGACGGGCCCAGCAGCACGGTGAACTGGCCGGGGCGGATCAACAGGTCGATGCCCCGCAGCACCGGGACCTCGATGGCGTCCATCTGGTAGCTCTTCTTGACGCCGCTCAGGATGGCGACCGGTTCGATGGGCAACAACAGGCTCCTGGTCAGAATGGCGCAGCGCGCCACCGCCGTACTCTAGCAGTGCGCTTCAGCGGGCGATGGCCGGGAAAGGCCGGCGAGTCCGGGCGATCTCGGTGGTACAGCGGCGGCGCTGCGTTTGCCGGCAGGATCGTTGTTGCAGGCCGCCCGGGTCAGTGGGCGTCGCCGGGGGCCAGGATGACCAGCGGGTCGGCGCCGCCGCGCTGCGCATCGATGCGGTCGCACAGCTGGTCCAGGCGCTGCGCGTGGCGACGCTCGATCTCGGCGCGCCGCAGCTTCAGGTTCGAGGTCAGCTCGCCGGCCTCGATGGTGAAGGGTTGTTCCAGCAGAGCGATGCCGGCTGGACGCTCATGCGGGTTGAGCCCGGCGACGGCCTCGCGCAAGGCGGCCTGCAGTGCCGGCAGTGCGGCGCCATCCAGGCTGCCGGGCGTGCCAGTGCACAGCGCCACCAGGACCTTGCGCCCAGCCCCCAGCAGCACCGCCTGATCGACGCCAGGAGCGCCGCGCAGCACGGCTTCAACCCCCGCCGGCGCGACCCGCCGGCCGGTGGAGGTCTTGATCAGGTCACCCAGTCGGCCTGTCAGGCGCAGGAAGCCGTCGGTGTCCAGCGTGCCCAGGTCACCGGTGGCGTAGTAGCCCTGCGCATCCCGGGCCGTACCCTCGGCCTCGCCCAGATAACCCCGGAACAGGCCGGGGCCCCGCACCCGCACCATGCCGTCATCGCCGATGGTGATCTCATTGCCCGGCAGCGGCCGGCCGACGGTGCCGAAGCGGTAGGCGTCG
>Ga0208398_100806_pt1 | contig 15951 bp, 10 predicted proteins | sample LakWasMe79_HOW10_2_FD_183905 | JGI IMG/M metagenome (GOLD analysis project Ga0208398, IMG submission 183905) | Freshwater sediment methanotrophic microbial communities from Lake Washington under simulated oxygen tension - Sediment Metagenome... | ecosystem: Environmental > Aquatic > Freshwater >...
CGCCGGCACCTGGCCCGGCGTGGTGCGCACATAGAAGTGGATGCGCGCCAGCACGGTGTCGCTGAGCAGCACATTGAAGTCGGCGTTGACGCCCGCAAACGCCTCCATCAGGATGGCCTGGAACTTGATGCGCAGATCGGTCGCATAGGCCTCGCGCGGCACATAGACCAGGCAGGAGACGAAGCGGTCGAAAGGGTCGCGGCGCAGGAACAGGCGCAGGCGCTGGCGTTCGCCCAGCGAGAGGATGCCCAGCGCGGTTTCGTAGAGCTCGTCGTCGGAGATCTGGAACAGCTCGTCGCGCGGATAGGTTTCGAGGATGTGGTGCAGGGCCTTGGCCAGATGGCCGCCCGGTGGCAGGCCGGCGCGCTCGGCAATCGCGCCCACCTTGTCGCGCAGCAGCGGGGTTTCGGACACGCGCGCACTGTAGGCGGTGGAGGTGAAGAGGCCCAGGAAGCGGTGCTCGCCCACCACCCGGCCCTGCGCGTCGTAGCGCTTCACGCCGATGTAGTCGGTATAGCCGGGCCGGTGCACGGTGGAGCGGGTGTTGGCCTTGGTGACCACCAGCGGCGGCGTGCTCGCACGCGCCAGCGCGCGCGCATTCGCGGGCAGCACCGTGACGCTACCGCTGCGCTGCTCGGCCTCGCTCTCGCGCAGCACGCCCAGGCCACTGCCGGGTACCAGGCGCAGGGCATCGACGCCCTGCTCCTCCACCAGCTCATGCTGGCGGTAGCCCAGCAGGGTCAGGTGTTCGTCGGCCAGCCATTCCAGGAAGGCGCGGCTCTCCGCCACCTGGGCGTTGGGCAGCACCTGCTCGAGCGGGGCCAGTTCCGCCGCGGCGGCGCGCAGGCGTGCCAGCATGGGCTGCCAATCATCCACCGCGGCGCGCACATCGCCGAGCACGCGCTCGATGCCGGCGGCCAACTCGGCGCGCTGCTGCGGGTCGACCAGCCGGTCCACCTCGATATACATCCACGATTCGCGCGCGTCCTGCGGCGCCTGGGCGCGCGCCTGCAGAGCCGTCAGCGCGCCATCGGCGGCGCGCTGCACCGCGAAGATCGGATGGACGATCAGGTGCAGGGTCAGGCCCTGGCGGTTGATCTCGGCCGAGGCGGAGTCGACCAGGAAGGGCATGTCGTCGTTGACGATCTCGATCACCGAATGGCGCGAACTCCAGCCATGCTCGGCCATGGTGGGGCTGAACACCCGCACCTTGGGGCGGCCGGCCGCGCGCGCGGCGCCAAACTGCCAGTGCGAGAGCAAGGCACCGCAGAGGTCCTCGTTGCGGCGCTCGGCCCAGTCTTCGGCATCGAACTGGCGGAAGCAGCCGCGCGAGAAATTCTCCAGCATGGCGTGCTGATCGGCGGGCAGGCGCTCGCAGGCCATGGCCAGCACGGCCTCCATGCGTTCGTGGTGCGCGGTCTCGGTGGCGTCATTCATCAACTTGTCTCCTTGGGCCTTGTCTGCCCGTTGCCTGTGCCGGTTTTGCCGGCTTGTCGGCCAAGTATCCCAAGCCTGCCACAGGCGGCCAAGCTCGGGGCGCAGCAGCGCCAAATTCTGTTCGGCTGTTGCTGCTGTTGTTGCTACAGCGCTAGAGCAGGCGCGCCAGCAAACCGCCCTCGGCCGGCTGGCCCAGCGGCAGCCAGACCCGCAATGGGCTGCCGGGCGCCACCCGGAGGGCGCGGCCCTCGGCGTCCTGCATCTGCGTGAGGCGCAGGCGACGGTTGCCGCCAGGGTGGATCAGCTCCAGCTCGTCGCCCACCTCGAAGCGGTTCTTGGTCTCCACCTCGACCCAGCCGTCCGCCCGCACGCCGCGCACCTCGGCCACGAAATGGCTGCGCTGCAGCTGCGAGCTGCCGCTGAGGTAGTTCTGGTAGTCCTGATTGGGACGGCGCTCCAGGAAGCCGCTGGTGTAGCCGCGGTTGGCCAGGCCCTCCAGCTCCAGCATCAGCGCGGGATTGAAGGCCCGCCCCGCCACCGCATCGTCGATCGCACGGCGGTAGACCTGAGCGGTGCGCGCCACGTAGTAGAGGCTCTTGGTACGGCCCTCGATCTTGAGCGAATCCACGCCGATGCGTGCCAGCCGCTCCACATGCTCGACCGCGCGCAGGTCCTTGCTGTTCATGATGTAGCTGCCATGCTCGTCTTCCATGATGGGCATGAGCTCGCCGGGGCGGCCCTGCTCCTCGATCAGGTAGACCTGTTCGGCCGCGGGGTGGCGGTCGGCGCGGGCCGGCGGCACGATGGGCACGGCCTCGCCGGTATCGCCGCAGCTGCCGGCCTCCTGCGTGTCGTAGCACCAGCGGCAGGCATTGGTGCAGGTGCCCTGGTTGGAGTCGCGCCGGTTGAAGTAGCCCGAGAGCAGGCAGCGGCCCGAATAGGCGATGCACAGGGCGCCGTGCACGAACACCTCGATCTCCATGTCCGGGCATTCGTTGCGTATGCCCTCGATCTCGTCCAGGCTGAGCTCGCGCGAGAGGATCACCCGCGCCACTCCCATCTTCTGCCAGAACTTCACCGCCGCCCAGTTGGTGGTGTTGGCCTGCACCGAGAGGTGGATGGGCGTCTCGGGCCAGCGTTCGCGTACCTGCATGATGAGGCCGGCGTCGGCCATGATGAGGGCATCGGGCTTGAGCGCGATCACCGGCTCGATATCGCGCAGATAGGTGCGCACCTTGTCGTTGTGCGCGATCAGGTTGCTGGTGACGAAGAACTTCTTGCCGCGTCCATGCGCCTCGGCAATGCCCTCGGCGAGCTGTTCAAGGCGAAATTCGTTGTTGCGAGCCCGCAGCGAATAGCGCGGCTGGCCGGCATAGACGGCGTCGGCGCCAAAGTCGTAGGCGGCGCGCATCTTGGCGAGCGAGCCGGCGGGGAGCAGGAGTTCGGGGGCTTTCAGAGACATCGCGGGATTGTCTCCAGTCCATCGCCCCCGCCCGCTCACCGCAAGCGCCAGCCTCGCACTCCTTTGAGCCAGATCAATCCACGAACAGCATCGCCGGGCTCTCCAGCATGCCCCGTATCGCCTGGATGAACTCCGCCGCCACCAGGCCATCCACCACGCGGTGATCGAAGGAGGACGAGAGATTCATCATCTGCCGCCCCAGCACCAGGCCGCCGCGCAGCATGGGACGCTCGACGATGCGGTTCACACCCACGATGGCCACCTCGGGATGGTTGATCACCGGCGTGCTGACGATGCCGCCCAGCGCCCCCAGGCTGCTGAGCGTGATGGTGGAGCCGCTGAGCTCGTCGCGCGTGGCGCGGCCGCTGCGCGCCACCTCGGCGAGGCGGCGGATCTCGGCGGCACAGCTCCAGGGGTCATGCGCCTCGGCATGGCGCAGCACCGGCACCATCAGGCCGGCGGGGGTCTGGGTGGCGATGCCCAGGTGCACCGCGTCGAAACGCGTCAGCACGCCGGCCTCGTCGTCCAGCCGCGCGTTCAGCTGCGGATGCTGGCGCAGCGCGCGGCAGATCGCGCGTGCCAGCAGCGGCAGCAGCGTCAGCTTGCCGCGCGCGGCGCCATGCTGCTGGTTGAGCGTCTGGCGCAGCGCCTCCAGCTCGGTGACGTCCACCTCCTCCACATAGCTGAAATGCGGGATGCGGCGCTTGGCCTCCTGCATCTTCTGCGCGATCTTGCGGCGCAGGCCGATGATGGGGATGGCCTCGGTGGCATCGCTGCCGGTGATGGCGGGGGCCGGCCTTGGCGCCGCAACTGCCGCAGCGGGGCGCTGCTGTGGATGCGCCGCCGCATGAGTCGCTACATAAGCCTCCAGATCGGCATGCATGATGCGGCCGGCGGTGCCGCTGGCACGCACCTGGGCCAGGTCCACGCCCAGTTCCCAGGCCTGGCGGCGCACCGAGGGCGAGGCGATCGGGCGTTCATGCGCCAAGGCAGGCGCCGGCGCAGCCGCCCGCACCGCCACTACGGGGGCAGGTCTTGCCTGCACCGGCATGGGCGCTGACGTAGCCGCTGGCGTGGGCGCCGCGGCCGGCACGGCATCCCCGTCCATATCGATCTTGATCAGCGCCGCGCCTACCCGCATCACCGTGCCGGCCGCGGCGCCCAGTTCGGCCACGCGGCCATGCACCGGCGACGGGATCTCCACCGTGGCCTTGTCGGTCATCACATCGGCCAGGATCTGGTCTTCCTTCACCAGCTCGCCGGGCTGCACCCTCCAGGCCACCAGTTCCACCTCGACGATGCCTTCGCCGATATCGGGCATCTTGATCACATGGATAGACATCGATCAGCTCTCCATCGCACGTTGCATCGCGGCGGCCACGCGGGCCGGGCCGGGGAAGTAGTCCCATTCCTGGGCATGGGGGTAAGGCGTGTCCCAGCCCGCCACCCGCTCGATCGGCGCCTCCAGGTGGTAGAAGCAGTGCTCCTGCACCAGCGCGAGCAGTTCGGCACCGAAGCCGCTGGTGCGCGTGGCCTCGTGCAGCACCAGGCAGCGGCCGGTCTTCTTGACCGAGTTGACGATGGCCGGCAGGTCCAGCGGCCAGAGGCTGCGCAGGTCGATGATCTCGGCATCGATGCCGGTCTCGCGCACCGCCGCCTCGGCCACATAGACCATGGTGCCGTAGGTGATCACGCTGAGCTGGCTGCCGGCCCGATAGACCGAGGCCGCCTCCAGCGGCACGCGGTAATGGCCCTCGGGCACCTGGCTGAGCGGATGGTCGGTCCAGGGCGTGGAGGGCCGGTCGTGGTGGCCGTCGAAGGGTCCGTTGTAGAGCCGCTTGGGCTCCAGAAAGATCACCGGGTCGTCGCATTCGATCGCTGAGATCAGCAGGCCCTTGGCGTCATAGGGGTTGGAGGGCATCACGGTGCGCAGGCCGCAGACATGGGTGAACAGCGCCTCGGGGCTCTGGCTGTGCGTCTGGCCGCCGTAGATGCCGCCGCCGCAGGGCATGCGTATCGTCAGCGGCGCGGTGAAGTCGCCGGCCGAGCGGTAGCGCAGGCGCGCGGCCTCGGAAACGATCTGATCCGAGGCCGGGTAGAAATAATCGGCGAACTGGATCTCGGCCACCGGCCGCAGGCCGTAGGCGCCCATGCCCACCGCCACGCCGACGATGCCGCCCTCGGAGATCGGCGCATCGAACACGCGGTGCTTGCCGTACTTGGCCTGCAGGCCATCGGTACAGCGGAACACGCCGCCGAAGTAGCCCACGTCCTGGCCGAACACCACCACATCGGCATCGCGCCCCAGCATCACGTCCATGGCCGAGCGCAACGCCTGGATCATGGTCATGGAGCTGATGGCAGGCTGCTCGTCGAGCAACTGGCTCAAATCTTCCGCTTTCTTCATGCGCGGCCTCCGTTCTCGTGCACCTGACGCAACTGATCGCGCAGATGCGGCGGCATTTCCTTGAAGACATCCTCGAACATCGAGGCCGCCGTCGGGATATGGCCGTCGGCCAGGCTGCCATAGCGTTCGGCCTCCTTCTGCGCCGCGATCACCTCGGCCTCCAGTTCGGCCTGCAGGGCCTCGTGCTGGGCATCCGACCAGATGCCTTTGAGGGTCAGGTGTTGCCTCAGCCGCGCAATCGGGTCGCCCAGCGGGAAATGCGCCCAGTCGTCGGCGGGCCGGTATTTGCTGGGATCGTCGGAGGTGCTGTGCGGGCCGGCGCGGTAGGTCACCCATTCGATCAGGGTGGGCCCGAGGTTGCGACGCGCGCGCTCGGCGGCCCAGCGCGAGACCGCATAGACGGCCAGGAAGTCATTGCCGTCCACGCGCAGCGAGGCGATGCCGCAGCCCACACCGCGGGCGGCAAAGGTCGTGCCCTCGCCGCCCGCAATCGCCTGGAAGGTGGAGATGGCCCATTGGTTGTTCACCACGTTCAGGATCACCGGCGCGCGGTAGACATGGGCAAAGGTCAGCGCGGTGTGGAAATCGCTCTCGGCGGTGGCGCCGTCGCCGATCCAGGCCGAGGCGATCTTGGTATCGCCCTTGATGGCGCTGGCCATCGCCCAGCCCACCGCCTGGATGAACTGGGTGGCGAGGTTGCCGCTGATGCTGAAGAAGCCGGCGCGCTTGATCGAGTACATCACCGGCAGCTGGCGGCCCTTGAGCGGGTCGCGCTCGTTGGAGAGCAACTGGCAGATCAGGTCCACCAGGGGCACGTCGTCGCGCGCGATCAGCAGGCTTTGCTGGCGGTAGGTGGGGAAGCACATGTCGCCATCGTGCAGCGCCATCGCGTGGGCGCTGCCGATCGCCTCCTCGCCCAGGCTTTGCATATAGAAGCTGAGCTTTTTCTGGCGCTGCGCGATCAGCATGCGGGCGTCGAAGATGCGTGTCTTCAGCATGGTGCGCAGGCCGCGCAGCAGTTGCGCCTCGCTCAGCTCGGGTGCCCAGGGGCCGACGGCCCGGCCCTCCTCGTCCAGCACCCGCACCAGGCTGTAGGCCAGCGGGCCCATCTCCACCGGCGCCACATCGATGGGCGGCTGCAGCACCGCGCCGGCCGGCGAGAGCTTCAGATAGGAAAAGTCGGTATGGCAGCCCGGACGCCCGGTGGGCTCGGGGACATGCAAACGCAAAGGCTCATAGCTCATGCGGCTCGCTCCTGCGCATTCGGTGACATGCGCGGCACAGTCCATGGATGCGGTTGCGGGCTTGGGACCCGTACCGCCCCGCGAGTGCGGCATCAGGATCACCAAGGCCGCGCTTGCGCAAGACCGAGGTTATCGCAAGCCGGCCATGCGGCAAGACCGTGGCAACACCGACAGCCGCGGGAGCTGATCTGCATTAAGCTTTGCGGGCCTGTTGACGCATCGTCATGCCAAACACCCGTCCGCCACGCTCCTCATCATCAAGCTGCTCGTTGAAGCCAGCCCTGCCAGCCACCATGATGCTGTGCCTGCTGGCGCTGCCCATGCAGGCAGCCTACGCGGCCGAACTCCGGCACAGCACGGTGCATATCTGCGATGACGGCGCGGAATGGCCACCCTACACCTACTACAAACGCGTCAATGGCCGGCCCAGTGCCGAACTGGTGGGCTATTCGGTGGACGTGATTGCCGCCATCCTCAAGAAGGCGGGCATCGCCTACACGCTGGAGTTGTTGCCCTGGGTGCGCTGCCAGAAGGAAGTTGCCGCGGGGCAGCGCTACCAGTTGGCGCTGAACGCCTCCTACAGCACGGAGCGCGACCGCGACTACTTCCTCTCGCTCCCCTACTACCGCACCACCAACTACTACTTCTACTCGCACAACGCGCATCCACAGGGCCTGCGGATCGAGCAGCTCTCGGACATCAAACGCTACCGCGTTTGCGGCCTGCATGGCTATAACTACGCCACCTATGGCCTCGCGGCGTCCGACATCGACAGCGGCGCGCGCAACTTCACCGCCGTCATCACCAAGCTGCACCGGGGCGATTGCGACCTGTTCCTGGAAAAGTATGAAGTGCTGGCGGGTTTCGCCGCGATCGGGCAGGACATGTTGGGCGATGCGGCGCTGGGGCATCAGCCGGTGCCGGGCATGCAGGCCACCGAGTTCCACATGATGGTGTCGCGCCGGCACGAACATGGCGCCGAATTGTTGCGTCTCATCAATGACGGCCTGCGCGAGCTGCAGGTCTCACAGCAATTGCGCTCGATGCTGGCCAAGTACCTGAGCCAACCCTAGCGCCCCTCCTCCCCCATATGTTGTCGTCCATCATTCGGCCCATGCTGGCCTGCGCTGCATGGCTGGCCCTGTCGTCAGCGGCGCATAGCGCCGACCTGAAGCTGCGCATCCTCGAGACCACGGATGTGCACATGAGCCTGCTCAACTACGACTATTACCGCGACCAGGCCACCGACGAGTACGGCCTGGCCAAGACCATCACCCTGATCAAGGCGGCGCGCGCCGAGGTGGCCAACAGCCTGTTGTTCGACAACGGCGACCTGCTGCAGGGCAATCCGCTGGGCGATCTGGTGGCGCGCGTGCGGCCGCTGGCCAAGGGCGAGCTGCACCCGGCGTTCAAGGTGCTGAACGAGCTCGGAGTGGACGCCGCCAATATCGGCAACCACGAATTCAACTACGGCCTGCCCTTTCTGCGCCAGGCCCTGGCCGGCGCACGCTTTCCCTACGTGAACGCGAACGTGCTGCAGGCCGGCAGCGGCCAGCCCGTCTTCAGGCCCAGCGTGATGTTGACGCGCCGGCTGCTGGACGACGACGGCCGGGCGCAACGCCTGAAGATCGCCGTGTTCGGCCTGGTGCCGCCGCAGATCATGCAATGGGACAAGCCACACCTGAGCGGCCGGGTGCAGGCGCGCGACATGGTGGAGACGGCACGCGCGCTGGTGCCCAGGCTGCGCGCCGCGGGCGCCGACCTGGTGATCGCCATCGCCCACACCGGCATCGAAGCCCATGCAGCGGCGCCACTGGCCGAGAACGCGGCCGTCAAGCTGGCCCAGGTGCCAGGTCTTGACCTGCTGCTGCTGGGCCATGCCCACGCGCAGTTCCCCGGCCCCGAGTTCGAGGGGCTGCCGGGCGTCGACGCCAAGTCCGGGCGCCTGCACGGCCTGCCTGCGGTGATGCCGGGCCGCTGGGGCGACCATCTGGGCCTGATCGACCTGACCCTGCGCAAGCGCGCCGGCCGCTGGCGCGTGGTCGAGAGCCAGGCCAGCCTGCGCCCCATCTACGACCGCCAGGCGCGCCGCGCCCTGGTGGTGGCCGACCCCGCGCCGGCGCGCCAGATCGCCGACGAACACGCACGCACGCTGGGCTATGTGCGCCAGCAGGTGGCCAGCACCGAGGCCCCCATCCACAGCTACTTTGCCCAGGTGGCCGACGACCCCTCGGTACAGCTGGTGGCGCAGGCCCAGCTCGCCTACATGGCGCGCGCGGTGAAGGGCACGGCCTACGAGGGCCTGCCGCTGGTTTCGGCCGCGGCACCCTTCAAGAGCGGCGGCCGCCAGGGCTGGAGCAACTACACCGACATCCCGGCGGGCCCCTTGGCCATCAAGCATGTGGCCGATCTCTACGTCTACCCCAACACCATCAAGGGCCTCAAGCTCAAGGGTCGCGAGCTGCGCGAATGGCTGGAGATGGCGGCGGGCCAGTTCCGCCGGATCGACCCAGCCGGGCCGGCCGAGCAGGCCCTGATCGAGCCGCGCTTTCCCAGCTTCAACTTCGACACCCTGGACGGACTCGCCTACGAGATCGACGTGACCCAAGCGGCGCGCTACGACCTCGAGGGGCGGCTGGTGCAAGCGCAGTCGCATCGCATCCAGGGTCTGCGCTACCGCGGCGAGCCGATCGCCGACGAGGCCGAATTCCTGGTCGTCACCAACAACTACCGCGCCAGCGGCGGCGGGCATTTCCCCGGCCTGGGCCCGGAACGCATCGTGGTGGACGCGCCCGACGAGAACCGCGCCGCGCTGGCCCAGTACCTGGGCGAAAGCAAGCGCGTCAACCCCAGCGCCGATGGCAACTGGCGCATCCGGCCGGTGCCGGGCGTGCGGCTGCAGTTTGTCTCGGGGCTGGGCGGCATCGCCCATCTGGCCGACACACCGGCGGTGCGCCTGGTGCGCGAACTGGGCGACGGTTCGGCGCTCTATGAGCTGAGCGGGGACGGCCCCGCGCCTTAGGGCCTGTTAACACTGCGTTTACCCGATGCGTTGCCACCAGATAAGCCGTGAACTAGGCGCAAACCGAAGCCGGGGTCACTCCCCCGGCGAGGCTTTGCAACGACGTGCACGGCTTATCTGGTGGCAACCCGAAGGGAACGGGGCTGGCAGGGCCCATCCCGTCGTTGAACTCCTTGCCCAGGCAGAAAGCCTGGGCTGCGTCGTCCGCCTAGACCTGGGCCCTGCCGGCCCCGTTCGCACGGGCAAACGCAGCGTTAACAGGCCCTAGTCAGGCCTGGATGTCCAGCAGCGCGCCCTCGGCGCGCACCTGGGTCTGCAGCACGCGCAGATTCGCCACGAAGGCATAGGTGGCGCCATGCTGGTTGATCAGGTCCTGCTCGGGCACCTGGCCGCTGGCCGGCACCTGGCGCAGTTGCGCCTTCACGCCGCCGCCTTCCACGGTCTGGGCCTCCACCTGCAGCCGGCGCAGATCACCGGTGCCGGACGAGGCGATATTGCTGGCGGCCGCACGCAGCCTCTCCTGGGCCGCGGACATGCCGGACAGGGCGGTGGAAAGGCTGATGGACATGATGGCGGCGCTCCAGACTGCAGGCGACAAACCCAGCAATTGCCGGGTGATTTCCCTGCATATCGGCAGCGCGCCGCCGGACTTTAGAACTGAAGGGTAAAAACCCCTCAATTCATCCGGCCAACTCTTCAAAGCCGCCGTTGGAGACGAACACGCGCACGCAATCGCCGCCCGCCGCCTTGGCCTCGGCACAGGCCAGCGAGCCTGCGCCCAGCACCGCGTCCACTGTTTCCAGCGTCGGATGGAGCTGCACCACGCCCAGGCTGGCCTTCACGCGCGTGCGGTGCAGGCCCCAGCGCAGACGGTAGCCGGCCACCGAGGCGCGCATTTTCTCGGCCACGATCTGAGCGTAATGCTGGTCGCAATCGGGCAGCAGCACGGCGAAATGGTCGTTCTCCAGGCGCGACACCAGGTCGGAGGCACGCACCTTGGTGATCAGCATCTGGCCCAGGCCGTAGAGGAAATGGTCGGCCACCTCGGCGCCCATGCCGTGCACCACCTCGGTAAAGCGATCCACATCCAGCCACAGCACCGATACCGGCTCATGCCGGCGGCTACCCACATGCTCGGCCAGGCGGCGCTCGAACTCGCGGCGGTTCGCCAGCTCGGTAAGCACATCGTGCTTGGCGGTCCAGGTGGGCTGCTGGCGCAGCTGGCGCGCCGCCGTCACGTCCTCGACGATCCAGAGCGCCTCGCCGGCGGGCGCATCCCAATGCACCGGGGTGGCCTGAAGCCGGCCCCAGAAGCGCGAACCGTCACGTCGCACATATTCGATCTCCTCGTCCAGCGGCCGGCCGGCCGCAAAGGCGGCGCCCTGGCGCTCAACCACGCCGGTATGGGCGGTGTCCGAGACATGCACGCTGCGCGTGGTCTGGCCGCACAGATCGGTCTCGTCGCCATGGCCGAACAGGTGGTTGAACTGTTCGCTCACCACCTCGAAGCTGGGCCCGCTGACGAAGGCCACCGCCATCGGCGCGCGCACCAGCAGGGCGCGCATGCGGGAGGCGATCACATCGGCTGCGGGCTCGCTGGCCGCGGTGGTGGTGGCTTGCATCGGGGTTCTCCTTGGTCTTGGCGCCGGCGTCAGCAGGTCTTTTCGACATGCAGCGGGCCATGCTTGAGGGTGTACCGCGTTTGCGCCCGCCTGAAAAGCCCGAACAAGACCTTGTTTGACTGGTTCAGCATTCGCACGTCGCGGCGGCGGCTCCACGCAATCCCGCATGGCCAGGCCGCTGCGCCGCCCCTAGAGTGCCTGCCAGCAAGACCCGCCTAGGGCCCAAGGAGGATGCCATGCCCAGCCATCGAAGCGGTGCGCCACGCGCGCCGCGGTCTGTTGTCGCCCTGGCCGCCGCTGCGCTGGTGCTGACGGCGGCGGCCCAGCCCGGCGCCGAGCGCGTTGAAGGCCTGCACGATCACAGCCCGCGCTGGCACGCCATCACCGAGGCACGCCTGGTGCTGGCGCCCGGCAAGGTGATCGAACGTGGCACCCTGGTGATGCGCGACGGCCTGATCGTGGCCGTGGGCGCCCAGCTGCCGGTGCCGGCGGGTGCGCGCGTCTGGGCCCTGCCCGGCCGCACCGTCTATGCCGGTTTCATCGACCTGGCCAGCAGCCTGGGCGTGCCCGCGGCCTTGCGCGAACGGCCGCCCGCCAATCCACGCTGGGGCCCCGGGTCGGACGCGCCACCGGCCACCGCCCGGCCCATTCCGGCGCTGACGGGCCGCAGCCTGGCAGCGTCCAACGCCATGCTGCGCGCCGAACAGCAGGTGGGCGCGCAGCTGGAACTCAAGGCCGATGAGCTCAAGGCCGCGCGCGAGTTGGGCTTCACCACCGTGCTGGCAGCGCCCTCGGTGGGCATCTTCCGCGGCCAGAGCGCGCTGCTGAACCTGGGCGATGCCGGCGATGCCAAGCGCCTGCTGCTGGGCGAGCGCGTGGCCCAGCATCTGGGCCTGGATGTGGACACGGGGCGCGCCTATCCGAATTCACTGATGGGCAGCATCGCGCTGCTGCGCCAGACCTGGTCGGATGCGCGCTGGTATGGGCAGGCGCAGCAGGGGCGCCAGGGCGTCGAGCGCATCGCCGCCCACGCCGGTCTGGCGGCGCTGCAGGATGCGGTGGCCGGGCGCCAGCCGGTGTTCTTCGCGGCCGACGACGAGCAGGACTATGCCCGCATCGGCCGCCTGCGCGAGGAGTTCGGCTTCAGGCTGGTGCTGCAGGGCAATGGCCACGAATACCGCCGCGTGGCCCAGCTCAAGGCGCTGGGCGCGCCACTGCTGCTGCCGCTCAACTTCCCGCCCGCCCCCGAGCTGGAGCAGCCCGATGCCGCGCTGGATGTGAGCCTTGAGACCTTGCAGCATTGGGAGCAGGCGCCCTCCAACGCGGCCTATCTGGCGGCCCAGGGCCTAGAGTTCGCGCTCTCGACCCATGGGCTGAAGGAGCCGCGCCGCGAGTTCTGGCCACGCCTGCGCCAGGCCATGCGCCGCGGCCTGGCGCCCGAGCAGGCCCTGGCCGCGCTGACCACCGTGCCGGCCCGGCTGGTGGGCGAAAGCGCGCGGCTGGGCAGTCTGGAGCCGGGCCATCTGGCGAATCTGCTGATCGCCCGCGGCGATCTGTTCCGCGACGAGCAGGCCGAGCCGGAGTGGAGTTTTGTCGATGGCCAGCCCCATGCGCTGGAAGCCGCCGCGCGCCCCGACCTGCGCGGGCGCTGGCAGTTAAACGACGCGAGCTGGCAGATTGGCGGCAGCGCGGCAAAGCCGGAGCTGAGCCTGGGCGATGCCCGCTGCGAGCTGCGTCAGCAGGGCCGACAGCTGCAGCTGCGCCTGCCCTGCGGCAAGGTTGAGCCCACGCAATGGCAGCAGCTGGTGGCCGAGCTCGACGGCGAGCGTCTCTCGGGCCAGCTACTGTTGCCCGACGGCAGCCGGCAAAGCTGGGAGGCGCGGCGCGTGGCGGCGCATCAGGGCCCCGCGACGGCCCCGGCAAAGAGCGAGGTCTTGCCACCGCCACCCGCGGCCGGCTACCCGGCCGGCGCGCTGGCCGACACCCTGGCGCCGCGGCCCGCGGCCCTGCTGCTGCGCCATGCCACGCTCTGGACCGGCGGCCCCGCCGGCAAACTGGAGAACCACGACCTGCTGGTGCAGGACGGCAAGATCAGCGCCATCGGCCGGGACCTCAAGGCGCCGGCCGGCGCCGAGCTGCTGGAGCTGGCCGGCAAGCATGTCAGCCCGGGCCTGATCGACGCTCATTCGCATACCGCGATCGCGCGCGGCATCAACGAGTTCAGCAGTTCCATCACCGCCGAGGTGCGGGTGGGCGATGTGCTGGATGCCACCGACGTGAACCTCTACCGCGAGCTGGCCGGCGGCCTCACCACCGCCAATCTGCTGCATGGTTCGGCCAACACCATCGGCGGGCAGAGCCAGGTGATCAAGCTGCGCTGGGGCCAGGACGCCGAGGCACTGAAGTTCAAGAGCGCCCTGCCAGGCATCAAGTTCGCGCTGGGCGAGAACGTCAAGCAGAGCTTCGAGGCCGCCAGCAGCCGCTACCCGCAGACCCGCATGGGCGTGGAGCAGCTGCTGCGCGATGCCTTCCAGACCGCGCGCCATTACCAGCGCGAGCGCGCCCGCTGGCAGGGCAACCCCAAGGCGATCGCCGAGCCACGCCGCGACCTGCAGCTGGAGACCCTGGTGGAGCTGCTGGAGCGCAAGCGCGCCATCCACATCCACGCCTACCGGGCCGACGAGATCCTGATGTTCACCCGCCTGGTCAGGGAGTTCGGCCTGCGCGTGGCGGCCTTCCAGCATGTGCTGGAAGGCTACAAGGTGGCCAGCGAGATCGCCGGCATCGGCGCCGGCGCCTCCACCTTCAGCGACTGGTGGACCTACAAGATGGAGGTGCAGGACGCCGTGCCCTACAACGGCGTCATCATGACGCGCGCCGGCGTGCTCTCCAGCTTCAACTCCGACAGCGACGAGCTCGCGCGCCGCCTCAATACCGAGGCCGCGAAGGCGGTCAAGTACGGCGGCCCGTCGGAGGCCGAGGCGCTCAAGCTGGTGACCATCAACCCGGCGCGCCAGCTGGGTGTGGAGCAGCGCGTCGGCTCGCTGGAGCTCGGCAAGGACGCCGACTTCGTGATCTGGAGCGGCCCGCCCCTGTCCGGCTACAGCCGCGCCGAGCAGACCTGGATCGACGGCCGCCGCGCCTACAGCCTGGCGCGCGATGCCGAGCTGCGCGAGGCCGCCGAGCGCGAGCGCCAGCGCCTGCTGGCCAAGGCGCTGCCTGAACGCCTGGCCGCACTGCAGGCGGCACCGCCCGGCAGGCCCGCGGCCGGCAGCCCGCAGCGCGAGCTGCTGGACTGGCTGGACTTGCAGCACGAGATCCACCAGGCCGGGCGTCTGCATGGCAGCTATTGGGCCGGCGGGGCCTGGCACGAATGCACGGAGGACGCACCATGAAGCGCGGGGCCAGGATCAGGACCTTTTTGCTGGCAGCGCTGCTCGGCAGCGGCGCTGTGCATGCCACGCCCAATGTGCCGCCACCGCCGCAGAGCCGGCCGCTGCTGATCAGCGGCGCGACCCTGCACACCGTCAGCGGTGCGGTGCTGGAGCGCGGCCAGCTGCTGCTCGAGCAGGGCCGCATCAGCGCGGTGGCCGCCGAGGGCGAGGCCCTCAAGCTGCCCGCCGGCACCGAGCGCCTGGCCTTGTCCGGCAAGCATGTCTATCCCGGTTTCATCGCCGCCAACACGGCCCTGGGCCTGGTGGAGGTGGCCGCGGTGCGCGCCACCGTCGACAGCGCCGAGGCCGGCAGCCTGAACCCGAACGCGCGTGCCCTGGTGGCGGTGAATGCCGACAGCGAGCTGATCCCGGTGACGCGCGCCAACGGCGTACTGGCCACGCTGACGGTGCCGCGCAGCGGCCCGGCCGGCCTGATCTCGGGCACCTCGGCCCTGCTGCAGCTGGACGGCTGGAACTGGCAGGACATGGCGTTGCGCCCGGCCGTGGGCCTGCACCTGCGCCCGCCCTCGCTGCGCGCCAATGCGCAGCTGCTGCCCATGCTGGACGAGGCCAGGCTGGCCGAATACAAGCGCCTGGCCCGGCAGCGTCTGCAGAGCCTGGAGGAGAGCTTCGAGCAGGCCGCGGCCTATCTGAAGGCGCGCAGCGCCGAACCCGCCTTGGCGCCGGACTCACGCTGGGAGGCCATGCTGCCGGCGCTGCGCGGCGAGCTGCCGGTGTTCGTGCATGCCGACGAGGCGGCGCAGATACGCTGGGCCCTGGGCCTGGCCCAGCGCCACCATCTCAAGCTGGTGATCGTGGGCGGCTACGACGCGCCGCTGCTGGCCGAGCCGCTCAAGGCGGCCGATGCCGCGGTGGTGATTGCCGGCGTGCACCGGCTGCCGCTGCGCCGCGGCGATGCGGCGGACGCGCCCTTCCGGCTGGCAGCCCGCCTGCATGCGGCCGGGCTGCGCTACTGCATCGCACGCGGCGGCGCCGAGGGCGATGCGGCCAACGAGCGCCGCCTGCCTTTCGAGGCCGCCACCGCCGTTGCCCATGGCCTACCGCCCGACGAAGCGCTCAAGGCCATCACGCTCTACCCCGCGCAAATCCTCGGCGCCGAGGCCCTGCTGGGCTCGCTGCAGCCAGGCCGGCTGGCCAATTTCTTCGTCGCCGATGGCGATCCGCTGGAGGCCAGCACCCGCATCGAGCGCATCTTCATCGCCGGCCGCGAACTGGCGCTGGAAGACCGCCAGACCCGGCTGCGCGACAAATACCAGCAGCGCTACCCGGCCACGGCCCGGTAAATTTCAGGGGCACAGCGGC
>Ga0208398_100807_pt1 | contig 15925 bp, 17 predicted proteins | sample LakWasMe79_HOW10_2_FD_183905 | JGI IMG/M metagenome (GOLD analysis project Ga0208398, IMG submission 183905) | Freshwater sediment methanotrophic microbial communities from Lake Washington under simulated oxygen tension - Sediment Metagenome... | ecosystem: Environmental > Aquatic > Freshwater >...
CGGCCGGCACGGCCGACACCATGGAGGTGCTGGCCGAGGTGGAGCTGGGCTTCGAGCGCATGGTGAGCATCGTGCGCGACACCCATGCCTGCCTGGCCTGGGGCGGCACCGCCGATCTCTCGCCCGCGGACGACATCCTGATCTCGGTGGAGCGGCCGCTGTCGATCGATTCGCCCGGCCAGATGGTGGCCTCCATCCTGTCCAAGAAGATCGCTGCCGGTTCCACCCATCTGGTGCTGGACATCCCGGTGGGCCCAAGCGCCAAGGTGCGCTCGATGGCCGAGGCGCAGCGCCTGAAGAAGCTGTTCGAATACGTGGCCGGCCATCTGCGCCTGCAACTGGACGTGGTGCTGTCCGACGGCCGCCAGCCGATCGGCCGCGGCATCGGCCCGGTGCTGGAGGCGCGCGACGTCATGCAGGTGCTGCAGGGCGACCCGGCCGCACCGCAGGATCTGCGCCAGAAGGCGTTGCGCCTGGCCGGGCGCATGATCGAGTTCGACCCCGATGTGCGCGGCGGCCAGGGCTACCAGATCGCGCGCGACATCCTCGACTCGGGCCGTGCGCTGGCGCAGATGAATGCCATCGTCGACGCGCAGGGGCGCCGTGCCGAGCCGCCCCAGGTGGGCAGCCTGCAGGCCGAGGTGCTGGCCGACGCCGATGGCGTGCTGGTGGCGCTGGACAATCTGCGCATCGCCCGCATTGCCCGCCTCGCCGGTGCGCCCCAGGTGCCCGGCGCCGGCCTGGACCTGTTGAAGAAGCTGGGCGATCCGGTGGCCAAGGGCGAGCCGCTCTATCGCATCTATGCCCGCTTCGAGGCCGATCTGCAATTCGCGCGCAGCCATGCCGAAAAGGACCCGGGTTGCCAGATCGGCGCCGCCGATCAACTGCCGCGCGAATTTGCCAGCGGCGCTCTCTTTTTGCTGTGACTCCCACATGAGCTCCGACCTTCTGTTGCTGGCCTTCGACGACGAGGCCGCCCTGGCGCAAGACCTGGCCCTGGCGCTGGACGCGCCGCTGGCCTTCATCACACGCCACCGCTTCCCCGACGGCGAGCTGCGCCTGGTGCTGCCCAAGCCGCTGCCGGCGCGCGTGCTGCTGCTGCGCGGCCTGCAGCAGCCCAACGAGAAGCTGGTGGAGCTGCTGATCGCCGCGCCCACCGCGCGCGAGTTGGGGGCGCGCCAGCTGGTGCTGGTCTCGCCCTACCTGGCCTATATGCGCCAGGACATGGAGTTCACGCCCGGCGAGGCGGTCAGCCAGCGCCATATCGCGCGCCTGCTGGCCCAGCAGTTCGACCATGTCATCACCATCGACCCGCATCTGCATCGCATCGCCAGCCTCGACGAGGTGATGCCCAAGGGCGCCGGCGTGGCGCTCTCGGCCGCGCCGGTGCTGGGGCGCTGGATCGCCGCCCGCGTGCCCGGCGCGCTGCTGATCGGGCCCGACGAGGAATCGGGCCAGTGGGTGCGCGAGGCCGCCCAGGCCGGCGGCCTGGATTGCGCGGTGGGCCACAAGGTGCGCCACGGCGACCACCAGGTCACGCTGGCCCTGCCCGAGCTGGCGGTGCAGGGCAGGGCGGTGGTGCTGCTGGACGACATGGCCTCCACCGGCCGCACCCTGATCGGCGCGGCCCAGGGCCTGCTGGCGCGCGGCGCGGCGTCGGTCGACGTGGCGGTGACGCATGCGCTCTTCAACGGCGATGCCCTGTCGGCCCTGCAGGCCGCGGGTGTGCGGCATGTCTGGAGCAGCAACAGCGTGCCGCACGCCAGCAACGCGGTCTCGGTGGTGTCGCTATTGGCCGAGGCCTGGCGTAGACTGGGCTGACATAAACAACCTTGGGCGCGCGGCCGGCTTGGCCAGCGCGGAGTCTGCGTCGATGCAACTGCTCAAGCTGGTGGCCAATCAGGTGACGGTGGGCGCGCCATTGCCCTTCAATGTGCGCGACGAGCATGGTGGGCTGCTGCTGGCCTGCGGCCAGCTGGTCTACAGCGACAACCAGTTGCAGAGCCTGCTGGCGCGCGGCATGTTTGCCGACGTCGAGGAGATCAAGGCGCTGGCCGCCGGGCGCAGGGTGGTGGCACAGCCGCCCACGCTGTTTGCGCGCTGGAACCATATCTACTGGAGCCTGGACCGCCTGGCCCATGCCAGCCAGGAGCCCGCCGGCCTGCAGCAGGGCTGCCATGAGCTGGCCGATGAGCTGATGGCGATGGTGCGGCAGGACCCCGACGTGGCCGTCTACCAGATGGTGCGCCAGGAGGCCCACCACTACCGCATGTACGGCCTCACCCACACGGTGTTCGTGGCGGCGCTGTGCCAGCTGATCGCCGCGCGCCTGGAATGGCCGGCCGAGCGCCAGCGCTCGGCGGTGCTGGCGGCGCTGACCATGAATCTCAGCATCCTGGAGCTGCAGGCCCGCTATGCGGTGTTTGGCCGCCTCACCCAGGAGCAGCGCGACGAGCTGCGCGGCCACCCCGAGGCGGCGGTGGCGCGCCTGCGCGCCGCCGGCGTGGCCGACGAGGAATGGCTGCAGGCGGTGCTGGAGCACCACGAGCATGCCGATGGCCAGGGCTATCCGCGCGGGCTCACCGCGGTGTCGGAGCTGGCCCATCTGCTGCGCCTGGCCGACGTGTTCCTGGCCAAGATCAGCCGGCGCGAGGGCCGCCCACCGCTGGACATCAAGGAGGCCGAGCGCCAGGCTTATGCGCAATGGCCCGGCAGTCCGATGGTGGCGGCGCTGATCAAGGAGATCGGCATCTACCCGCCGGGCGAGCTGCTGGCCCTGGCCAGCGGCGAGAAGGCGGTGGTGATACGGCGCGGTGGCGGCATGCAGACGCCGCTGGTGGCGGCGCTCACCGACAAGCGCGGCCTGCCCATCACGCAAACGCCGCGCCGCGACACCGCCCAGGCCGACTACGCCGTCAAGGCGGTGGAGGCCGACAAGACCCTGGTGACGCGGGTGCCGCTGGAGCGGCTCTACGGCCTGATCAGCTGAGCGGCTGTTGGCCTTGTCGCCACAGTTGCGACAGAAATATGACTAAAGGCATGGTCGGCTTGGCCGATATGCCTAGCATGGTGCCAGGCAGGGGCGTGATTGCGCTTGCCGGGTCAGTCCTTGCTAGTCATTCAGAAGGAGACAACATGACAAGTTCGAAGCAGTGGCGCTTGGCGCCTCTTGCCGCGGCCCTCTTCCTTGCAATGGGTGCGCAGGCGCAAACAGGCGGCGAGTCCGCCTTTTCTTTTTCTGGCTTCGCAACCCTGGGGGTCGTCGGCACCAACACCGACGCGGCCCAGTACGCGGCCAACGGCCAGGTGCGCGGCGCCGACAAATCCTGGAGCGGCGAGGTCGACAGCAAGGTCGGCGTGCAGGGCACGTTCAAGGCCAACGCCATGTTCTCCGGCACGGTGCAGCTGCTGAGCAAGCAGAACGGCGAGGGCAATTTCACGCCCGAGCTGGAATGGGCCTTTGCCAAGGCGCAGATCACGCCCGCGCTGGCGCTGCGCCTGGGGCGCATGGGCGGCCCCTTCTTCGCGGTCTCGGACTTCCGTGATGTCGGCTATGCCAACACCTGGGTGCGCCCGCCCATGGACGTCTACGGCCAGGTGCCGTTCAGCCATTTCGACGGTGCGGACCTCAACTTCCAGACCAACACCGGCCTGGGCACGCTGAGCGCACAGCTCTTCGGCGGCCAGGGCAAGACCACGGTGGCGCGCACCAAGGTCGACTTCAAGCGCATGGTCGGCTTCAATGCCACGCTCGAGATGGACAACGGCCTGAGCCTGCGCGTGGGCCATCTGCAGGGCCGCCTGACGGCCCACACCACCACCCTGGCCGGCCTGGTGGCTCTGATACGCACCACGCCCTTCACCAGCACCGCGAATGAAATGGATCCGACCGACAAGAAGGCCACGTTCAGCGGCGTCGGCGCCAGTTGGGATAGCGGCAACTGGATCGTCAGCGGCGAGTACACGCAGCGTCGCACCGACACCTACGCGCCGGATACCAATGCCTGGTATCTCACGGTGGGGCATCGCGTCGGCAAGTTCACGCCCTATGGCACGCTGTCGCAGCTCAAGCAGGTGGACAGCAATATCGTCAATGTGATCCCGGCCGCCACGCCGCAGCTGGCCCAGCTCAAGGCCACGGTGGACGGTTTCGTGGCCAGCCAGCGCCGCGCGCAGAAGACCTGGGCGCTGGGTCTGCGCTGGGATGCCTATCGCAATGTGGCGCTGAAGGCGCAGGTCGATCGCGTCAAGCCCGATGGCCCGGGCTTCTTCATCAATCCGCAGCCCGGCTTCGGCACGGGCGCCTCGGTCAACGTCTACAGCCTGGCTGTGGATCTGGTGTTCTGAGGCAGGAGGCCCATGATGAGCAACAAGACATCCTCCGCTTTCCTTGCCGTCGCGCTGCTGAGTCTCGCCGCTGCCGCGCAGGCCCAGGTGGCCGTGATCGTCAACCCCAAGAGCCCGACGGCCAGCATGACGGCCGATCAGGTGGCCGGCATCTTTCTCGGCAAGAGCAACACCCTGCCCAGCGGTGCCGCTGCGGCGCCGGTGGACCAGCCCGAAAGCGCCGCGGTGCGCGAGCAGTTCTACACCAAGGTCACCGGCAAGCAGGCCGCCCAGGTGAAGGCGGCCTGGTCGCGCCTGGTGTTCTCGGGCAAGGCCACTCCACCCAAGGAACTGGCCAACTCGGCCGAGGTGAAGAAGTTCGTGGCCGGCAATGCGGATGCGATCGGCTATGTCGAGAAATCGGCCGTCGATGGCACGGTGAAGGCTGTGCTGACCGTCGACTGACGGTTTGTGTCAACGTCCCGTGGGCGCGCTGCCAGGGCGCGCCCCGCTAGGAGAAGTGCATGAACGTCAAGACCCGAATCTGGCTGCTGCCCGTGTTGGCGGCGGCCGTGTTTGCCGTCGGCATAGCGGTGGTGCTGGTGTTTTCCACCCGCAGTTCAAACGCGATCCAGGATGTGGGCGAGGTGCACTCGCCCTATCTGGATGCCACCAACCAGTTTGCCTCGCAACTCGAAGCGCTGGGCGCCACCATCCAGAGCGCGGTGGCCGAGGGCGAGAAGAAGCGCCTCGACGAAGCCAATGAACGCGCCGCGGCGATGCGCAAGACGCTCGCCACCATCAAGGCCATCGATGGCAAGGGCGAGATGGCGGGCAAGCTGGGCAGCAGCTTCGAGGCCTATTACGCCGCGTCCTCCGAGACCGCCCAGCTCTTCCTGGGCATCAAGCAGGGCGACCAGGCCGGTGCCATCCCGAAGATGCAGGCGGCGCTGAAGAACCTCGAGGCGGTGCTGGCGGATGCCAGGCGCCAGGCCCGCGAGGGCTTTGACGAGGGGCTGGAGCATGCCAAGCGCGGCGTCACCGCGAGCGTCTGGGCGGTCGTGATCAGCGGCCTGGTGGTGGTGGTTTGCCTGGGGGTGGGCTCCTTCCTGGTGATTGGCAGCGTGTGGCGCCAGCTGGGCGGCGAACCCGAGTACGCGCGCGACGTGATGCGCCAGATGGCCGAGGGCGATCTGTCGCAGGACATCCGCGTCACGAGCGGCGCCGAGGGCAGCCTGCTGGCGGCGGTGCGCGACATGTCGCAGGGCCTGGCGGCCATCGTCAGCAATGTGCGCAGCGGCACCGACTCGATGACGGTGGCCTCGCGCGAGATCGCGGTGGGCAACCACGACCTCTCAGTGCGCACCGAGAAGCAGGCCAGCTCGCTGGAGCACACCTCCAGCAATATGCAGAACCTCACCGAGACGGTGCGCCAGAGCGCCGATGCGGCGGCGCAGGCGAACCAGCTGGCCGGCTCGGCCGCGGCGGTGGCGCAGCGCGGTGGCGAGGTGGTCTCCCAGGTGGTCACCACCATGGAGGAGATCAACAACAGCTCCAAGAAGATCAACGACATCATCGGCGTGATCGACGGCATCGCCTTCCAGACCAATATCCTGGCCCTGAATGCGGCGGTGGAAGCGGCGCGTGCCGGCGAGCAGGGGCGTGGCTTTGCGGTGGTGGCGGGCGAGGTGCGCAGCTTGGCGCAGCGCAGCGCCGAGGCCGCCAAGGAGATCAAGTCGCTGATCGGCGCCAGCGTCGACAAGGTCGAGTCCGGCAGCCGCCTGGTGCAGAACGCCGGTTCCACCATGGGCGAGATCGTTGCCAGCGTGCAGCGCGTCTCCGACATCATCGGCGAGATCACCGCCGCCTCCACCGAGCAGAGTCAGGGCATTGGCGAGGTGAACCAGTCCATCACCCAGCTCGACCAGATGACCCAGCAGAACGCCGCGCTGGTGGAGCAGGCGGCCGCCGCGGCCAGCAGCCTGGAGCAGCAGGCGCAGGCGCTGCAAACGGCGGTGTCGACCTTCAAGCTCTGATCCGCCTGCGGGGGTTGGGGCGGGCTTTCCTATAATCCGCCTCCTTTCCCCTGAATCGGACCCTGCCTTGAAATTCCTGCTCGACAACTGGTATCTCGTCCTCGCTGCCCTGGTGTCCGGGGGCATGCTGCTGTGGACCACGTTCTCGCGCAGCACCGGCGCCGGCGCGGTCTCCACCGCCGAGGCGGTGCGCCTGGTGAATCGCGAGAAGGCGGTGCTGATCGATGTCTGCAGCGCCGCCGAATATGCCGCCGGCCATGTGGCGGGGGCCCGCAACGTGCCGCTTGACAGCATCGAGGGCCACAAGCAACTGCCCAGCAACAAGACCCTGCCCCTGGTACTGCTGTGCCAGAGCGGCGCGCGCGCCAGCCGGGCTGCTGGCATTCTTCGCAAGGCCGGCTATGCCAATGTGCAGGTGCTGGCGGGCGGCCTGAAGGCTTGGCGCGAGGCCAACCTGCCGGTCGAGAAGAGCTGAACGAAGTTTGAGAAGAGGTCTTGCGCGATGCGTGCCGTGAAGATGTACACCACCCAGGTCTGCCCCTACTGCGTGCGCGCCAAGGCGCTGCTCAAGCAACGCGGTGTGGAAGCGATCGATGAAGTGCGGGTGGACCTCGACCCGGGCCAGCGCGACGCCATGATCGCGCTCACCGGGCGCCGCACGGTGCCGCAGATCTTCATCGGCGACACCCATGTGGGCGGCTGCGATGAGCTGATCGCGCTGGACCACCGCGGCGGCCTGCAGCCGCTGCTGCAAGGCGCCTGAACCCCGCCCGGATTCCGGGCCCCGCATGGCCTGGGTCATAATGCCTGCCGCTGCCCGCAGCAAGAACGCTGGCGGGCTTCACTATTTGGAAAGACACCATGGCCGACGAGACCAACACCCCCGTGTTTCAGATCCAGCGCATGTACCTGAAGGACTTGTCGCTGGAGCAACCGAATTCGCCGCAAATCCTGCTGGAGCAGACCCAGCCTCAGGTCGACATCAACCTGGCCCTGGCGGCCGAGGGCGTGGCCGATGGCATTTTTGAGGTCTCGGTGACCGCCACCGTGACGACCAAGGTCGGCGACAAGACCCTGTTCCTGATCGAGGCCAAGCAGGCCGGCATCTTCGAGATCCGCAACCTGCCGCAGGAGCAGGTGGAAGGCATCCTGGGCATCGTCTGCCCGCAGATGATTTACCCGTACCTGCGCGCCGTGGTGTCGGATGTCTGCACCCGCGCCGGCTTCCCGCCCGTGCTGCTGTCGGAGGTCAACTTCCAGGCCATGTTCGAAGCCCAGCAAGCCCAGCGCGAAGCCGCGGCTGCCGCACCGACCATCAACTGACAGCGCAAGCATCAGCGCCGCAAGGCATGGAGGCGCCCTGTGCTGACGAGCATCGGGCGCTTTTTTACTTTGGCCTCCTGCATGGGGGCGTGAGCCAGCTATGAAGATCAGTGTTTTGGGTGCCGGTGCCTGGGGCACGGCCCTGGCGATACAGGCCGCCGAGCGGCACGAGGTGCTGCTGTGGGCGCGCGACGCGGACGCCGTTGCCGCCATGCGGGCGGCGCGCCGCAACGAGCGCTATCTGCCCGAGGCGGCCCTGCCCGCGGCCCTGCAGCTGAGCGCCGACCTCGCGGCGGCGATCGCCCATGCGCGCGAGGGGCTCATCATAATCGCCACGCCGATGGCCGCGCTGCGCAGCATGTTGGTGGCCTTGCCGGCCGGTGCGCGCTGCCTCTGGTTGTGCAAGGGCTTCGAGGCCGGCACGGGCCTGCTGGGCCATGAGATCGCGCGTGAGGCCGCACCCGCGCTGACGGTGGGCATTCTCTCCGGCCCCAGCTTTGCGCAGGAGGTGGCGCTGGGCCAGCCCACCGCCCTGGTGGCCGCCAGCTTCGATGCCGCGCTGGCGCAGGCGGCGGTGGACGCCTTCCACAGCGAGCGTCTGCGCGTCTACACCTCGGCCGATCCGGTCGGCGTGGAGGTGGGCGGCGCGGTGAAGAACGTGATGGCGATCGCGGTGGGCATTGCCGATGGCCTGCGCCTGGCGGCCGAGGCGCGCGGCGATGCCGCCAATGCTCCCGGCCTGAATGCGCGCGCGGCGCTGATCACCCGTGGCCTGGCCGAGATGCTGCGCCTGGGCCTGGCGCTGGGCGCGCGCACCGAGACCTTCATGGGTCTCTCGGGCATGGGCGATCTGGTGCTGACCGCGACCGGTGATCTCTCGCGCAACCGCCGCGTCGGCCTGATGCTCGCGCAAGACCTGGCCCTGGCCGACATCCTGCACCAGCTGGGCCATGTGGCCGAGGGCGTCTACAGCGCGCCCACGGTGCTCAAGCGCGCGCAGGACCGCGGCGTCGACATGCCCATCACCGCGGCCGTGGTGGCGGTGCTGGAAGGCGAGTTGAGCCCCGCCGCCGCGGTGGACCTGCTGATGGGCCGTCAGGCCCGTTCCGAGCACTGATGACGATGCTGGACCGCCGCCTGCTGATGCAAGCCGCCGCCGGCATGTTGGCCGCCGGCGCGGCCCGGGCCGAGGCCTGGCCGAGTCGCGCTATCAAGCTGCTCGTGCCCTTTCCTGGCGGCAGCTCGCCCGACATCGTGGCGCGGGCGCTCGCCGAGGCCCTGGGCGCAGCCCTGGGCCAGCCGGTGCTGGTGCTGAACCAGCCGGGCGCCAGCGGCAATATCGGCACCGCCGCGGTGGCCAAGGCCGAAGCCGATGGCTACACGCTGCTGTTCACCATCCAGGGGCCGCTGGTCACCGCGCCCTTGCTGGCACGCCAGCTGCCCTATGACCCGGTGCGCGACTTGCAGCCCATCAGCCTGGTGGCGAGCTCGCCCAATGTGCTGGTGGTCTCACCGGCGCTGGGCGTGCACACGGTGGCCGAGTTCGTGGCCGTGGCGCGGGCACGCCAGGGCGCGCTCAACTACGGCAGCGTGGGCAATGGCAGTGCCGCCCATCTGGCCATGGAGTCCTTCAAGGCGCGCGCCGGCATCGAGCTGAGCCATGTGCCCTACCAGGGCTTCCCGCAGGTGGTGAACGCCATGCTGGCGGGCGAGGTGCAGGCCGGCTTCATGGTGCCAGGTATTGCCATGGGATCGGTGAAGGCCGGCAGGTTGCGCGCCCTGGCCGTCACCAGCCTGGGTCGGGCCGCGGCCCTGCCCGAGCTGCCGACCCTGGTGGAGCAGGGCTATGCCGGCTTCGAGGCGATCTCCTGGCAGGCGGTGCTGGCGCCGGCGCGCACGCCCGCAGCCATCGTGGCGCGGCTCTCGCAGGAGCTGGTGCGCATCATCAAGAGCGACGCGCTGCGCAACCGCCTGCTGAGCCAGTACTTCAGCGCCACCGCCAGTTCGCCCGAGGGTCTGGCCCAGCTGATGCGCAGCGAACGTCTCAAATGGGCGGCCGTCATCAAGGCCGCCAACGTGCAGCCGGAGTGATGTTTCAGGGTGCCGAGCCGGCGTAACCGTTCTGGCGCCAGGCCTCGAATACCGCCACCGCCACGCTGTTGCTGAGATTGAGGCTGCGCTGCTCCGGCAGCATCGGCAGGCGCACGCGCTGCCGGGGTGGAAAGCTGTCGCGCAGCGCCGGCGGCAGGCCGGCGGTCTCGCAGCCGAACACCAGAAAGTCGCCCGGCTGCCAGGTCGTCTCGGTGAGCAGATGGCTGCCGCGCGTGGTGAAGGCGAACATGCGCTCCGGTGCGGGGGCCTCTACGTCGAGAAAGGCCTGCCAGCTGGCATGGCGGTGCACCGGCGCGTACTCGTGATAGTCCAGCCCGGCGCGTTGCAGCAGGCGGTCTTCCATCAGGAAGCCCAGCGGCTCGATCAGGTGCAGGCGGCAGCCGGTGTTGGCGGCCAGCCGTATCACATTGCCGGTGTTGGGCGGGATCTCGGGGTGCACGAGCACGATGTTGAACATGGCGGTCAGGTCTTCGTCTTGATTTCTTCTTCTTCAATCGGCCGGCGTACGCGCCAGCACCCAGGCCTGCACGGACGCGGCGCCGGCGCGACGCAATTCGCCGGCAGCCTCGAACAAGGTGGCGCCACTGGTCATCACATCGTCCACCAGCGCCACCTTGGCGCCGCGCAGGCCTGCCTGCGCGGCGGGCTCGACGGCGAAGGCATGCCGCATATTTGCGCGGCGTGCGTCGAGCTGCAGGCTGGCCTGCTGCGCGGTGTCGCGCACGCGCAGCAGCAGGCCGGCATCGCAGCGCCATTGTCGCCGCTGCGCCAGGCCGCGCGCGATCTCCAGGCTCTGGTTGTAGCCGCGCTCGCGCAGGCGCTGCGCGGTGAGCGGGATGGGCAGCAGCAGGTCGGGCGCCTCGGCATGCTGCAGCGCGCTGTCCAGCAGCTCGACCAGCAGGGCGCGCCAATGCAGCGCCGCGTGGAACTTGAACTGCTGCAGCAGCCTGTCCCAGGGAAAGCCGTAGTCCAGCGCCGCGACGCAGTGGCTCAGCGGCGGTGGGGCGCGCAGGCAGCTGCCGCATGCCGGCCCGGCGCCGGGCGGCAGCCGCAGCGCACAGAAACGGCAGCGCGGCACGGCCGTGGCGTAGCGCGCCATGCAGTCGCTGCACAGCCGCTGCGGCGACCAGCGCCGGCACACGGCACATTGCCCGGCCCAGCGCGGCAGCCGGGCTGCCAGGGCTTTGAGCAGTGGCGGGGCGAGCGCAGGCATGGCTCAATATACTGCCGCGATGACGAGTGACGTGATCGATGGACAGCGGGCCGGTGCCCAGCTGGATGCCGGGGCTCTGCGGCATCAGCGGCGCCGCCTGGCGGCCGCGCCCGAGGCGCCCTGGCTGCACCGCGAAGTGGCGCAGCGCATGGCCGAGCGCCTGCCCTTCATCAAGCTCCAGCCTAAGACCGTGCTGCACTGGGACGCCTGGCTGGGGGCCGGTGTGGATGCCCTGCGTGCGCAATACGCCCAGGCGGAACAGCTGCTGGTGGAGGACGAGCAGGCCTTGCTGGCGCGCAGCCAGGGCCTGCTCAAGCGCGGCCTGTGGTCGCGCCTGCGCGGCTCGGCGCGTGGGCAAGCCCTGACCCCTGTGCAGGTGCCGGCGGGCGTGGCCGAGCTGGTGTGGGCGAACATGAGCTTGCATGCCCAGGCGGAGCCGGAGGCGGTGCTGCGGGCCTGGCACCAGGCCCTTGCGGTGGACGGCTTCCTGATGTTTTCCTGTCTGGGGCCCGACAGCCTGGTGGAGCTGCGGCCGCTCTATGCCGAACTGGGCTGGGGGCTGCCGGCGCCGCCCTGGCTGGACATGCACGATATCGGCGACATGCTGGTGCATGGCGGCTTTGCCGATCCGGTGATGGATCAGGAGCGCCTGAACCTGACCTGGGCCGATGGCGAGGCCTTGCTGAACGATTTGCGTGCGCTGGGCGGCAATGTCGCGCGGGCACGTTTCGAGGGCTTGCGCGGCCGCCATTGGCGCAGCGCCTTGCTGCGGGCGCTCGAACGGCTGAAGGGGCCGGATGGCCGCTTGCGCCTGACGGTGGAGCTGGTCTACGGCCACGCCTTCAAGGCCGCGCCCAAGCTGCAGGTGCAGGCCGAAACAGCCGTGTCGCTGGAGCAGATGCGGGCGATGGTGAAACGCCCGCGCTGACTTGCTTCGGGTCAACGCCGCGCTCGCCGACGCACAAAGACCACAGCCCCCTTATGGGGCTACGTTAGAATCCGCCGCGATTTGAATTTCAGCAGCGCCAGGGTAATCGATCCCGATCTGGCGCTCGTTGAGCGAGGTCAACCCCGATTCAAGAAGTCTCGCATGCCGATGCGGCAGGTGACGCAAGACAGGGGTGGATGTCGGTCTAGCGTCGGTGTTGACCATGTGGCGCGCAGCGCGCGCGGTCTGTACCCTCGATCAATCTGGGATGTTGCGGCAGCGAGCGCCAAGCTCTCTGCCGCAAAGTCCGTGGCGAAGTTTTTGAACAGAAGTGACGACCATGAAGATGATGAACACCAAAGTGCATCAGCTGGGGCGCCGAATGAGCCAGCTGGCGGTGACCCTGGGTGCCGCCCTTGCCAGCCATGCGGCCCTGGCGGTGAACGACCTGCCGGGTGGTCCGGCGGTCAACCAGCTCGACTTGCATCCCCCGGTCACCAAGATCGCGGCGGAGCAGATGTGGCTGCACAACATGATGCTCATCATCTGCCTGGGCATCTTCGTTGCCGTGTTCGGCGTGATGTTCTATTCGATCTTCAAGCACCGCAAGTCCAAGGGCGCGGTGTCGGCCAACTTCCACGAGAGCGTCAAGGTCGAGATCGCCTGGACCATCGTGCCCTTCGTGATCGTGATCCTGATGGCCTTGCCCGCCACCAAGGTGGTGGTGGCGATGAAAGACACCACCAACGCCGACCTGACCATCAAGGCCACCGGCTACCAGTGGAAATGGGGCTACGACTACCTGAAGGGCGAGGGCGAGGGCATCGGTTTCCTCTCCACCCTGGACGTGGCGCAACGCGAGATGTCCAACTCGGGCAAGCCCGAGGCGGTGGACAACTACCTGCTGAAGGTGGATAACCCGCTGGTCGTGCCGGTCGGCAAGAAGGTGCGCATCATCACCACCGCCAACGACGTGATTCATGCCTGGATGGTGCCGGCCTTCGGCGTCAAGCAGGATGCCATCCCCGGCTTCGTGCGCGACACCTGGTTCCGCGCCGAGAAGGAAGGCGACTTCTACGGCCAATGCGCCGAGCTGTGCGGCAAGGAGCACGCCTACATGCCCATTCATGTGAAGGTGCTGTCGGCCGCGGCCTACAGCGCCTGGGTGGACGGCGAGAAGAAGAAGCTGGCCGCCAAGGCCGATGATCCGAGCAAGGTCTGGGAACTGCCCGCCCTGCTGGCGCGTGGCGAGAAGGTCTACAACGCCAACTGCGCGGCCTGCCACAAGGCCGACGGCAAGGGCGCCGGCCCGATCAAGCCGCTGGACGGCTCGCCCGTGGTGCTGAACGACGACAAGCTCAAGCAGGTCGCGGTGCTGTTGAATGGCCAGAACAACGGTGCCATGCCCTCGTGGAAGCAGCTGGGCGATACCGACATCGCCGCGGTGATCACCTACACCAAGAACAACTGGTCCAACAAGACCGGCCAAGTGGTGCAGCCCGCCGAAGTCGTGGCCGCGCGCAAGTAATCATCGGACGTCAAAGAAGGAATCAACATGAGTGCTGTGCTTGACCATCACGGTCATGACGTTCATGACCACCACGATCACCATGCCCCCACGGGCTGGCGTCGTTGGGTGTTTGCGACCAACCACAAGGACATCGGTACCCTGTATCTGCTGTTCTCGTTCACGATGCTGATGATCGGCGGCATCCTGGCGCTGTGCATCCGCGCCGAGCTGTTCCAGCCCGGCCTGCAGTTCTTCAATCCCGAGCTGTTCAACCAGTTCACCACCATGCACGGCCTGATCATGGTGTTCGGCGCCATCATGCCGGCCTTCGTGGGCTTCGCGAACTGGATGATCCCGCTGCAGATCGGCGCATCCGACATGGCCTTCGCGCGCATGAACAACTTCAGCTTCTGGCTGATGATTCCTGCCGCCCTCATGCTGGTGTCGTCGTTCTTCATGCCCGGTGGCGCCCCCGCCGCGGGCTGGACGCTGTACGCGCCGCTGACCCTGCAGATGGGCCCCTCGATGGATGCCGGCATCTTCGCGATGCACATCCTCGGCGCCTCGTCCATCATGGGTTCGATCAACATCATCGTCACCATCCTGAACATGCGCGCGCCTGGCATGACGCTGATGAAGATGCCGATGTTCGCCTGGACCTGGCTGATCACCGCCTACCTGCTGATCGCCGTGATGCCGGTGCTGGCCGGCGCCATCACCATGACGCTGACGGATCGCCACTTCGGCACCTCGTTCTTCAGCCCCGCCGGCGGCGGTGACCCGGTGATGTACCAGCACATCTTCTGGTTCTTCGGCCACCCCGAGGTCTACATCATGATCTTGCCGGCCTTCGGCATCGTCAGCCAGATCGTGCCGGCCTTCGCCCGCAAGAAGCTGTTCGGCTACGCCTCGATGGTGTACGCGACCGCCTCGATCGCCATCCTGTCCTTCATCGTGTGGGCGCACCATATGTTCGCCACCGGCATGCCGGTGACGGGCCAGCTGTTCTTCATGTACGCCACCATGCTGATCGCCGTGCCCACGGGCGTGAAGATCTTCAACTGGCTCGCCACCATGTGGCGCGGTTCGATGACCTTCGAAGTGCCGATGCTGTGGGCGGTGGGCTTCATCTTCGTGTTCACCATGGGCGGCTTCACCGGTCTGGTGTGCGCGATGGCGCCGATCGACATCCAGATCCAGGACACCTACTACGTGGTGGCGCACTTCCACTATGTGCTGGTGGCCGGTTCGCTGTTCGCCTTGTTCGCCGGCGTCTATTACTGGGGCCCGAAGTGGTCCGGTGTGATGTTCAGCGAAACGCGCGGCAAGATCCACTTCTGGGGCTCGCTGATCAGCTTCAACGTGACCTTCTTCCCGATGCACTTCCTCGGCTTGGCCGGCATGCCGCGTCGCTATGCCGACTATCCGCTGCAGTTCGCCGACTTCAACGCACTGGCCTCGGTGGGGGCGTTCTGGTTCGGCCTGATGCAGGTCTACTTCTTCTTCTTCGTGGTGCTGCCGATGCTGCGCGGCAAGGGCGAGAAGGCTCCGATGAAGCCTTGGGAAGCCGCCGAAGGCCTGGAATGGCAAGTGCCGTCGCCGGCGCCCTTCCATACCTTTGAAGAGCCGCCCAAGCTGGACGCCAGCGCCACCAAGATCATTGGCTGAGCACCATGGCCCTGACACCCGAGCAACGCAAGAGCAACCGGCGCCTGGCCTTCATCCTGGCCTCGGTGGCGGCCGTGTTTGCGATCGGCTTCATGGCCAAGATCGCCTACCTGGGTTTCTGAGTTCATGAGCAAGCCACGTTGGCATGTCAGCCAGATCCTGCGCCGGGACAACCGGCTCATGTTCGGCAAGCTGCTGGTCGTGGTGGGCCTGATGTTCGGCTTCGGCTATGCGCTGGTGCCGCTCTACCGGGCGGTGTGCACGGCCCTGGGCATCAATGTGCTGTCGCTCTCCGAGCGCCAGCATGCGGTGCGCGCCGAGGATGTGAAGAACAGCCAGATCGACTACAGCCGCACCATCAGCATCGAGTTCGATGCGAATGCGCGCGGCCCGTGGGACTTCAAGCCCGCGGTGTCGCATCTGGAGGTGCATCCGGGCGAGCTGACCACGGTGATGTACGAGTTCCGCAATATCCAGAGCCGCACCATGTCGGCCCAGGCCATTCCCAGTTATGCGCCCAAGCAGGCGACGGCGCATTTCAACAAGCTGGAATGCTTTTGCTTCAACGAGTACACGCTCGCTGCGGGTGAGAGCAAGCAGTGGCCGGTGGTGTTCGTGATCGACCCCAAGCTGCCCAGGGATGTGAAGACCATCACCTTGTCCTATACCTTCTTCGAGGTGGCGGGCAAGAAGCAGGCCGAGCTCAAGAAGCCGGAGTCGCGCATATGAGCAAGGCGGGTGAGGATTTCAAGCAGGCGGTGGCTCGCAAGGGCAGCTTCCTGCAGACGATGAAGGCGGTGGCCTGGTCG
>Ga0208398_100808_pt1 | contig 15919 bp, 24 predicted proteins | sample LakWasMe79_HOW10_2_FD_183905 | JGI IMG/M metagenome (GOLD analysis project Ga0208398, IMG submission 183905) | Freshwater sediment methanotrophic microbial communities from Lake Washington under simulated oxygen tension - Sediment Metagenome... | ecosystem: Environmental > Aquatic > Freshwater >...
TGGGAGAACGGTCCCGCAAGCGCTGTACATGGGTTCGGATTGTGCCTCGCCACCGACCACCAACGCCCCGGGGCGGGCCCCATCAAGACAAAGGCCACCCGAAGGTGGCCTGAGTTTTTGCCATGGCTGGCGTTTTGGCGGAGCAGGAGACTGTCAAGCCCCGCGCCAGTGCTTGTTCTCCGGGGCGTTCGATTTCTGTCCGCCAGCTTGTCCGCCAGCAAGTTGTGGCCCCCGACCTGGGCGGCTTCGGATCACCCGGGCCTTGTCGCCACTGAAGCTCATCGCCAGCTCGGACAGGCCCTTGGCAGTCATGCGGTACATAGGCTGCTGCTTACCCTGGGCGTTGATGTAGGAGGACTCGCCAAAATTGGCGCGTCCGTGCTGGGCGATCTCTGGGTGTCGACTGGCCAGCATCGCCTTGATGGTGCGCATCACCTTCGCATGCTGCTTCCCGAACGCGATGGCCACCGCGCGCGAGTCGGTCATGAGGTCGGCACCCTCGCGGGCAATGAAGACCGTCAGGTCCTGGGCGTTGATGTAGACGGTCTCCTTGAAATCAAGGAGACCTCTTTCGCCCGCCTCGGCAACACGCTGGGGCGCCTTGCCTGCATGCCGTAGGCGTAGACCAGTTCCTTGGCGACGTAGGTGCCTCCACCATCGCCATTGAGGGCGCAGACAGGCGCTCCTGGAATCCCCGGAGCGTCGCCTGCGCACGAAGGGTCCGTCGCTTTGGGGGGCCCCTCCAACATTGGATTCACCCCGCTGCAGTGGCTGGACAGCGACGAAAAGGGGTTCGACTCAATCGAAACCCCCTCGACGGCGCGACCGTCAGGACGATCAAGGGCGGCGATGGTGAGCCGCGGTTTGTGGCTGCGGATGTGTGTGCGGCGCTGGGCATCACGACCGAGCAAACGCGGCGCCTGGACGATGACGAGAAGGGTCTGCATTCAACGCAGACCCCCTCTGGCGCCCAGCAGATGACCGTCATCAACGAGTCCGGCCTCTACAGCCTGATCCTGGGCAGCCGCAAGCCCGAGGCCAAGCGCTTCAAGAAGTGGTCAGCCGCCTGGATGACGAGCTGCCCTCAATTTTCAGGGCAGCTCCTACCCGCCTTCCAGCGTGCAAGGGGTCTGCGACGCTGAGCGCAATTTTGCGCTGTGCTCCTACCCGCCTGCCGCGGGCGCGAGGTGCCCTTTCAACCAGTCCAAAATTGGCGCGGTTGTGCTCGCCGCTTCCCCCGCGTGCGAGGATCCTTCAGGGAGTATCACTTTGATACCCCCCTTTGCCGTCCGCCTCCCGCGCGCGCGGGGGCCTGGCGCCGCCAAGGGTGTCCACAGTGCGGATACCCCGCTCCCCCCGCGCGCGAGGGGGCCTGGCGCTCGCGCCAGCCGCAGGGCTGGATGTCGGTCCGCTCCCCCCGCGCGCGAGGGGGCCTGAAGGGGGTGTTTACAGTGGCAATGCTGCGGTCGCCGCCTCCCCCGCGTTCTGGGGCCTGTGTAGGTGACGCCCTGAATTTTCAGGGCGTCGACCGCATCCACTGCATGCGTGTGGCCCTCTGCTGGAAGCACCCTCAATTGAAATGAGGGTGCGCGCTTCCCGCCCCTGCTGGGCGCCCAGGCGCGCGTGCCGTCTTCCCTGGAGGAGGCTTCAGGCGGGTGGCTGTCATGTCTAGCGGTGCCGCGGCGGCTGACGGCCTGACCTGTGCCGCGGTGCACCGTTGCGCCTTCAGCGGCGGCCGATTGAAGAACCGGCCGGCCCGCCTGGGCGCTCCACGCGAGCGCTCGCTCGATGTCTGGTTTCTGCGCAAAAACTGGCCATTTGCTGAAAAAATTCAGACGGGGTAAAAAAATCTCCGCGTGGGACCAAGCGCGGTTTCGAGCCGAACGGGCGCCAGGGATTTAGACCCCCCATCCCCCTGCAGGCCTGGCAACCTTAGCCAGCCTTAGCAATCTCGCACCGGCCGCAACGGCAGTGCCACTGTTGCCGGTTCTTGCGACGGCTGGTCTCGCAGGTTGTCTTTTCGTAGTGGCAGTCCCGGTTGATCGCGTACCGGTTGGCGTCCGACTCGAACCCCCCATCGAACAGCGGCACGCGGTGGTCGACCTGGTGGGCTGGCAGCAGCATCCCTGACCGGGTGCACTCGGCACAGCGGCACACACCCATGTCGCGCGTCAGGATGCGTTCGGTGGCGCCATCGCGCTTCGACGGGGCCTCCCGCACGCGGGGCTTGAGCTCGCCAAGCTTGCGCGGCTTGAACATCGTGACCATCACGCCCTCCCGCCGGACGGTATGCCGTCCATGGGGATGCTGCAGAGCGGGCAGCCGAGGCCTGGCCGCCGCACCCGGCGCAGCGCTCCACCGTGCACCCAGGCACGTGGAACTGGTTGCGCTCGACGCCACAGTCGCCGCAGTAGGCGCCGGCGCCGAAGGCGTGGTCCCCCTGGCGCAAGCGCTGGTAGGTGCCGCCGGCCAGTTCCACGGTGGACTCAAGCTGTGCATCGGCGACTCGGCGCCGGTACTCGGGTGAGAGGGAATACGCGCCCATCACCGAACCCCCCGAAGCGTCGCCACCGCGCCGGGATCGATAACCCAGGGCGCGGCGGCGAGCGCCACATGGACATCAAGGGCGCTCTGCATGGTCACTCCTGTGCAGGCGCGGTCGCCGGCTCGATCGTGGCCACCCCAGTCCGGCCCGGTGCATCGAACACCAGCGAGCCATCGGCTTCGTTCAGCCGGATGGTGTCCAGGCCAAAGGAAGCCATGGCCGCCTGCGTGCGCAGCACCAACTCGGCCAGCTGCGCCGTCGCCTCCTCGTGCGCCAACGGTTGCCGCTGCAGCTCGGCCACATCGGCACGCACCGCAGCGAGCTCGTTGCGCGCGGCGGTCACTTCGTCGACGTTGCTGCTGTGGCGATGGATCGGCTTGCCGAAGACGTCGCGGCCGTCGATCCACGAGACCGCATTGACCAGGTGGCGCGACGCATCCTGCAGCTGCATGACGTGGCGGTCGAGCTCGGCCAAGCGGGGGTCGGCGCTGTTGACGAGGTCGGCATCCAGGCGGGCGCGCTCGCTGCTGATCCGAACCGACACGCCGGCTGCCGCGCAGGTGGCGGTGGCGCACACCTCGCGGGCATTGGCCAGCTCGGCCAGCGCCGCGGCGAGCCGGCCCTCAGCGGCCAGGCGGGCGGCGGTGACGCGCTTCACGTCGGCGGCGTACTTTCGTTCCAGGCCTTCGAGCTCGCGCAGCCGGTTGACCCGGTGCGCCTGAGCTTCGGCGTCTACCCGATCCAGCGCGGCGCGGGCCTCGGGCGTGCCGGCCAGCTGCTGCAACTGGCGGCGCACATTGGGGCCTGCCCCCTTGGCGATGGCGTCGATCAGCGCCATGGCACTGGGGTGGATGTTGGTGGAATTGTTGCTCACGTTGGTTAGCTCCAATGCGCGGAGGGATGAGGGTCGACGGCCTGCCGCGCCAGCGCCGCCGACGTAGAAATCAGGCGGTGATGCCTTGCTGGCGCAGCCGGCGCATGATGCGCGCCTCTGCTTCGGCCGCGGCCTGCTGGTAGCCGGCCTTCACCTCAGCCCGGCTGACGCCCTGGCCGATGTTGAAGGTCTGGCCGCTGTTGTCGATGACGGTGCCGCCGCCGGTGGCGCCGGCCAGCGCATGGTTCGGGACGACTGCGCCACTGGCGGTGGGCACGAAGAGCTCGGGACCGCGCTCGCCGACCAGGTAGGGCGTGCCGCCGGCGACCGGGCCACCCGCTGCGCGAAAGCCGCCGAAGAGGCCACCAAAGGCCGAGACAACCGTGCTGAAGAAGCCGCCGCCGGTACTGCCGCCGCCACCGCCGGCGAGGGCGCCGCGGATGGCGTTGAGGATCGGCATCCCGATCTGCATGCGGAAGACCCCCCGCAGGAACTCTTCGGCCATGAAGCTGAAGAGGCTGCCCAGGCTGAGCTTGCCGGTCTTGGCGAAGTTGATGAAGGCGTCTTCGGCCTGCTGCAGGCTGCCGGCCACTAGATTCTTGGTGAGCGCCGCTGAGTCGGTAGCCCGCTTTGAATATTCCTGGTACGCCTGCTCAAACCCAGTGCCGGCGCTGGTGGCCTTTTGGTCGCGCGCATCGATCATCACCGCACGCGCCTTCGTTGCCGCTGCAGTCTCCGTGCGCAGCTGCTCGATGGCCTCATCCGTCAGAGGCTTCCCCGCCTTCTTTGCGGCCGCGATCTCGCGTTCCAGGGTCAGCTGCTGCTGCACGGCAAACACCAGCTTCTCGCGCTCCACGGTGTTGGCCGTGAGGATGGCGGTCTCGAACTCGTAGCCGGCCGCCTCTTCGCGCAGTTTCTGGGTGAAGGCTTCCACCGCCTTGGCCGAGTCACCCGCCTGGATCTCGGCGATCTTGCGGTAGGCCTCGCCCAGGTCGGTGATGCCTTCTTTGGCGGCCAGCTGCTCGGCGCGCAGGCGCTTGCTGGCGTACTCGGATTCCGACAGCTTGGCGATCTCGCGGTCGAGCTCCAGAAGGTAGCGCTCGTACTCGCTCGCCTTGGGTGTGGTCGCCGCCGCCGCTGCCGGTGCCGGAGTCCATGTCTTCTTGCCGTTGTTCGCCGCCAGACGCTGCTGCCGGGCCTCGGCAACGCTCATCGTGCGATCGTCCAGGCCCCAGGCCAGCAGCAGGGCGTCGCGGTTCGCCTTGGCGTCGCCGACGATCTCGTCCATCGTCTTGCCCACCGTGCGGCCGGACTGCTGCCATGCTTCCTGCAGCACCTTGGCCGCGCCGGCCACATCACCCTTGAGCGCCTTGACCGCAGCCACGCCGAGTGCGACGAAGCCGTCGGCCAGCACAGTCACGGCCCCGATACCCGCGTCGGCAACGACATCGAACACGGTCTTGAGCCCGTAGGCCAGCGATACGATGGTCGCCAGGCTGTACCTGAACGATCGCACCACCCCAGGGAATCCGTCCCTCAGCGCCGCGGCCATCGCGGTATAGGCCGGCATCACCGCATCGGATATCGCGGCCGCGAAGCCATCGCCCATCAGCTTGGACTCGTTGCGGAACTCGCGCAGGGCCTTTTCGTACGCTGCGACAGCTGCCTGGCGCTCGGGGCCGAAGCCCAACACGTAGTCATCCAGCCGGCTCTTGCTGGTCTCCAGTTCCTGCCCGGTCACCTTGACGGCTTCCGACACCTGCTCATAGGTGCCGATGCCGATGGCAGCCGCCGCGCTGCTGCGGTCCCAGCCGGCGCGGTATTCGTCCAGCTTCTGCTTCACGTTGCCGATGAACTGACCTGTTTCCAGGAGCCTGCCGTCGGCATCCTTGTACTTCACCCCCAGGCGGTCAAGTTCGTCGCCGTTCTTGCGCATGGCGGCCTCGGCCGAAGTCCAGACGCTGGTGTAGTCGGTCTTGCTCACCCCCAGCCGGCCCAGGGCGTCGTGGAGCGCGCTGGCCTCGATGGCGCTGATCGACAGGCCGCGCTGCAACTCCTTGACCTCGTTGTTCAGCGCGATGACCTGGTCGATGTTGGCGGACTTGTACGAGTCGCCGGTGAACAGGCCCGTCACGAAACCGAGGGTGCCGCTGATCAGGCGGTAGGCGCCGTATACCGTCGCCGCGGTGGCCGACACGGCGGCGATGGCCAGGCCGATGGCGATCACCTTCACCTTCGCGGCGACGAGCGCCTCGGTCCGCTCCATCCAGGTCTGTGCGGCCACGTAACCAGCGCCGGCCCCTGCGCCGAACGCCGCCGCAATCTTCTCGCCGACCGTCTCGAACTTCACATGGTCTGCTGTGTCGCCGAGCTTCTGCAGGGCCCCTTCGCTGCGCGCGCTGCCTCGCACGATCGCTTCGTTCGCAGTATCGAAGTTGCGGCCGATACCACCGGCGGCACGCTGCAGCGCTTCGGAAGCCGTCTGCAGGTTGGTGCGGAAGTCATCCACCGCGCCACCGCTGGTTTGCATGGCCTGCTGGGCCGCTGAGCTGAAGCCCCGCATGCCGGAGGTGGCCGCGCCGACGTCGGCGTTGATGGTGATGTTGAGTGCTGCGATTGACATCTGTAGTCCTACCGATTGATCGGCAGACCGGCGAAGAGCGTTCGCTCGATCAGCTCTTGCTGTGCCTTCGGGTCGACCAGCTTGATCGGCTCGTCCTTCTTGCCTGCGATGGGGTTCCAGGGCACGAAGTCAAGCGGACCGAACGGCTCGCGTTTGGCCTTCGGATCCCTGTGCACGTTGGCCACCGTGGCGCAGATCTGGCCTGCCCGCAGGTCTGCGATATGTTCCCCGAACGGCTCCTCCTGCATGAACATCGCCCAGCTCTCGAACTCGGCCATGGGCATCGCATCAATGGCCGCGAGCGTCATGTGCAGTGCAAGTGCCAGGCGGTGGCGGAAGCGCTGTTCGGGGGTCAGGCGTTTGGGGCGCCGGCCACCCGGAAGCCGTTGACCTTCAGAACCTGCGTGACCAGCGCTTCGACGGCGGTGTTTCCGGAATCACGCAGCGCGGGAAGGTCGGCGTCATCGAGCAGCGGCGAGCCGTCCAACTCGGTGACCGCGGTCAGCAGCAGGCGCAGGCCGAACTCGCTGCCGCCGCTCTGGACCTTGTCGGCCTCGGCCCGGGCCTGGTCGGCCTGGCCGACGGTCAGCTGGCGGATCAGCACCGGGCCGAAGCCGGCCACATCGAACTGTTCAGTCTTCGGCGTGAGGGCGGCGAGCAGGCGTTGAGTGTTGGGGTTGTTCATTTGCTGAAATCCTTGATGTGACGCGCCACAACGGCGCTGGCTTCGCGCACCGCGGCATCTCGCTTACTTGCGAGCGCGGGGCGCATGAAAGGCTTGGCGTTGACGTGGCGGGCGTGCCCGTCCTCGCCTCTGGTCATGTGGCCGTACTCGGTGAAAAAGGCCTGTCGCACCGCGCCGCCGTCGCCACTGTCGGCAACCTCAATGTGAGCGCGCGCGCCGGTGGTCGTGCGCTCGGTGCGGGTCTGCAGGGCGTGCTTCGTCGCACCTGTCAGCACCGGCGCCAGCCGCTGCGCTTCGGCCAGCACCGGTGCGGCTGCGGCCTGAACTGCCTGCAGGGCGATGCCGGGCAGGTCCTTGGCCAGCTGGTCCAGGGCGGCCAGGCCGGACAGGTCGATCACAGCCACACCACCTGGCGTGGCGCCAGCGAGCGCACGGCGCGTTGGTGGGCGATGGTGGCGGCGGCCAGCACCGTGACAGCACTGGCTGTGCGCTCGATCTCCGCCAGCAACTGCTCACGGCGCTGCAGGTCGGCCTCGATAGCGGCCCGGGACTTCTCGGCCGCCGTGCCCACAGTGATGATGCTGAGCAGCGGGCCCATGGTCAGCGCGCCCCCAGCAGGACGAAGGGCGACAGCGTCGCGCTGGACTTCGGCGGCGTGATCGGTGCCGTGAGCTTCGGCGCGCCGTCCATCCGGAAAGTGATGCGGAAGGCCGTCGCATCAGCGTCGAAGTACAGGTGCATCGAGCTCGCCGTCTGGATGCCCTCGGCCTTGGTGATGGCCTGGTAGTACGACAGGTCCACCAAGCACACATCGCCTTGCGAACTGAAGCCGGCGGCGTGCTGGCTCAGCTGGACGGGCAGGCCCAGCAGGCGGCCGCCTGGGGCATCTTCAAAGGGCCGACCGTTGGGTCGGCACGGCAGGTAGATCGGGAAGTTGCCCAGCGTCAGGGTCAGCAGCGCCGGCAACACGCTGGGATTGATCAGCCACCGCGCCCGGCTCATCGAGCCAGGCGGGAGCCGGCTCAGCATGTTCGCCAGGTTGGTGGCGGACAAGGTGTTGGCGACCTGGCCAGTGTCCTTCGCCACCACCACAGCGGCATTGCTGTTGAGCGCACCCAGCGGGGTGCCGGCGCCCGAGCCGAACAGGATGGCCTCGCCGATGGCCCAGGCCGTCTTGACGCTGAACAACGACGCCAGGTAGTCGCCGGGCAGGATGCCGTCGGCGCCGAGCTCGTTCGAGATGGGCGCCAGGCCCATGATTTTCTTCATCCGCAACTCGGTACCGGCCAGCATCGGCTTGGTCGGCGTCGCGGCCTTCATCTCGCCCGTCCACGCGACCTGCAGGCCGGTCGAGTCCCAGGGCACTGCCGTGTCGCGCGGCAGGAAGAGCTGATTGGTCAGCAGCGGCTCGTTCGATGTGAATTCCAAGAGGCTCGGCTCGGCCAGCTCGGCGGCCAGGCTGAAGATCGCGCGGCTGTAGGCAGTCGGAGTCGCGAACCCACCGTCAGCACCGGAACCCTCGTTGGCACCGGTGCTGGGCGCGGCCGCCAGCGGCATCAGGCGCTGATCGCGCATCTGGGGCAGGCCGCGCTTGAGCGCCACCGAGGTGGTGCGCACCGCGTTGGCGAAGTCAGCGAAGTCAGCGAAGGCGCCGTCCTGCCGGCCAAAGCTGCCGATGCGGTTGGTATCGTTGGCCGCGGGCGACGCGTCGGCGTGGAACTCAACCGAGTCCATCAGCCCACTGATCACGTCGTTGTACCGATCGGCATCGGCCCTGAGCCGATCAAACTCAGCCTGCTCCTCGGGGGTCGGGTCCCGTGCCTCGAAGACCTTGGCGATGGCCTTCATTCGATGGACGGCTTTGTCCTTTGCCGCCCGGGCTTGCTTGAGTTGCGCGAATGCGCTCATGGTGATGCTCCTGCCGGTTGGCCGGCGTTGGTGGACGCGTAATGGTCCGGTTGGGGTTGGGGGTTTGCTTCAGGTTCCGGCGTAGGAGCACAGCGCGAAACTGCGTTGTGTGTGGTCAGCCGATCAAAGGCTTCGGCGAACGGGTCGCTCATGTCCCGGGTGTTCACCCGCTGCACGTAGGCGCGGCCGGGGATGTCGGGCAGTGGTGGGATCGGCTGGCCGGCGGCCTGGTGGCACAGGAGTTCGAAGAGGTCTCGGGGTGCGTTCATGCGGCGCCCCTGCGTCGGTGGCTCGGCCAATCGCAGGCCCTGACCGTCGCGCCCTCGGCCAGGCGGTCGAACAGGCGGTCACCCACCGCGGCGCGCAGCTGCTCGGGCGTCAGGTTGGTGGCTATCGCGGTCGGCAACTGCAGTTGGTACCGGCGGTCGAGCACATCGAACAGGTGCAGCACCTCGCCGTCGGTGCCGAAGCCCACGCCGATCTCGTCGACGGCCAGCAGACCGCAGCACGCCAGGTCGTTGATCACATCAACTTCCGCCTCGGGGGCATCGCGGCGCCAGGTCGCCCGGACGCGCCGCACCAGCTCGCGGGCCGTGACCACTCGGGCCGATTGCAGCCTCGCAGTGGTCGCCCGCGCCATCGCGGCCAGCAGGTGCGACTTGCCGACGCCAACCGGGCCCTGAAGCCACAGGGTTCGCCACTCGTTTGACGGGCCGGCAGCGAACTCTTGGCAGGCCTTCAACACACGCTTTTGAGCTGGCGTCGTGGCCTTGAAGGTTTCGAACGAGGCATCCCTGAATCGGCCGATCAGCCCGATGTCCGTCTCCAACTCGCGGCGCTTCCACAGTGCGTCCCGCTCTGCCTGCTGAGCCTTCTCGGCAGCGATGCAGCCAGGGCAGCCACGATGGCGACCGGGTGGCGAGAAGCGGGGCAGCTCGAAGGAGCCGTGGTGCTCGCACTGGCCTCGCTCGGTCCAGACCTGAGGCCCCGGCAGGGGCTTGCTGGTTGGGTCCGTCATCGCGGCAGCTCCTCCGGGTAGGCCTGGCCGGAGAAGGTGCGCGGTGCGCCCTTGCTTCCCGCCTTGGCGCGGCGGATCAGCATGGCCGTGATCCATGGCACCGGCCGTTCCGGCTTCTGCGTCATGGCCTCGAAGAGGGCCTGGAGCACTGCGCTGGCGCCGAAGTCGCGCTTCCACTTTCCGATCAATCCCCGGGCGTCATTGCCCAGTAGCGCCATGCCCTCCTTGAAGACCTGGGCGTCTTCGGTCTCTTCAGCCTTGAGGCCTTGAGCCTCGTCAGCGGTACCGGCCGCGAAGGCGTCAGCCTGCGCCGGGCCGTCAGGTACGGAACGCATTTCTTGTTCTGGTTCTTGGTTCTTGGTTACTGGTTTATGGTTAGCCGTTGCAAGCGTTGCAGGTGCCGTTTCATGTAACGGCTGGGCGAGCGTTGCAGGTGCCGTTTCAGGCAACACCTTGACCAGTGCCCTCAGCTCACCGATCGGCAGGTCGTACGGTGGGTGCTGGCCCGCCTTCTTGAGGTGCTTGAACAGGACCGAACGTTCCTCTCGGTGCCGTTTGAGCCTGCTGTCTTCATGAGCCTTCTTGGCCTCGCGCTCGGGCTCGCCGGCCTTGTAGCGCTCGATGGCGGCGTCCCATTGCGGGTGGTGGTAGCCGTCGGGCTGCAGTTCGAAGAACTCGGCCAGCACCTGACCCACCGCGTCGCGCTCGGGCTTGGTGACAGCACGCACCAGGCGGCACACTTCCCTCGCATCGGCAGGCAGCGGCTTCTCCGTGTGATGGTAGACACGCCTCATCCTGCCGAGCGCGCCATCCTCCAGCATGCTGAGGTGGGCGGTCGCGGCCTCGTGGTCGCCGATGTGCAGCTCGAAGAAGTGCATCAGGCAGCCTTGCCCTTGATTCGCTCAAGCAACTGCTCGGCCTCAGCAAGATCGGAGAGCGGGCGCGTGACCTGGCCCCAACGCGCCGCGAACAGGCGTTGCGGGCCGTCCGCGGCGTCGGTGCGCCACAGCTGCCAGCCCGCGATGGCAAAGCGCGCGGCGAGTGTGCTGAAGGCCTTGCTGTCAGCCGGCGTGCCCGCCTGCCGCTTGGCCAGGGATCCGGGGAGTTGGGTGTTGGTGCTCATGCCGCGCCACCCGCCTTGATGCGATCGATGCGAGCGCGGGCCAGCTGGGCCGGCTCGCCGCGTTTGTCGGCGCGCGGCATGGCCACGATGGCCGCCTCGAGCTCAGCGCGGGACCAGCGCAGCAGGCGCGAGCCCAGGGTGATCGCGGCAGGCGCCCACGGCTCATCGCGCAACTCGTGGAACCGGCGGACCGAGACGCCCCACAGCGCAGCGGCCTGGTCGTCGGTCAACAGCGACGGCGCGATGAATACGGCGCGCTGGCCAGCGTCGTTGCTTGCCTGCTGGCGGCCGCCGATGCCCACCGCACCCGGTGCAGTGGTGGCGAGCGTGAGTGGACCAGCCATCACGAAACCTCGCCGGCCTTGCGGCTGTGCACGTTGGTCGAGATGAACTCGGCGACCGCAGAGCGAGGGTAGAGGTAGTTGTTCCCGATCAGCGTATAGCCAGGCCCTCGGCCAGACTTCCGCCAGTTCTGTGCGGTGATCGGGGTAATCTTGGCCAGCGCGCAGAGGTCATCGACCGTCATGCAGTCGAGCGACTTGGCGAGCTCGGCGAGGCGGGGGTTATCAGTCTGGTTAGTGGCCATTTGGCGCTCCATCGGTGCTCGATGGGCGCCATTACTTCAGCAATCCGGCAGGCGCACAAGATGACGAAAGGCCGATATTTTTATGGGTCTGTTTTCACCATCTGGCGCAGGTACGCGCGGATCGATCCGTCTGGCGATGCGCGACGCTTGCACCCGTCTCTCTCGATCGTGATGTCGGCCAGTTCAAAGGCTGCGACGCAAGCCTTGTAGAAGCGCGAACCAGCCGCGGCGCTTGGGCGGATGCCCAGCGGTGCAGTGCAGGCAGCGACTGCAGCAACAACATTGGCATTGCTGCTTCGCCTACTCTGCAGCGGCATGGACTTGGCTGCTAGACCGGAAGCGACGGCCAGAGCCCAGGGGTAGCGATTGACCAGATAGATGGTGTACGCGTCCGTCGGGTACGCGTGCAAATACGACTGTTGAAGCCGCATCTTGGCGTGCTGAGAAAGCGCGCCGAGGCGTCGATGCAACTGGGTTGCCAAGTCGGAAATCTCGGCGAGCGAAGCACGATCTTCGCCCGCGGTTGGCCATGATGCGACGATGCTGTCGCGGTCCCGCTCGACCTGAAGTCGGCTGATCAGAGCCCTGATCTGTTCGCAGCGAACGCCATACCGCCGCAACTGCCTGAGCGCGTGTGCGGCCGACAGTCTGAGGGGATGCGGCTTGGGCAAGACCTGGTAAGGCAAGGGCGGCAGGTCATTGGCTGCCGTGAAGCATCCCAAATTTGGCCCATTCACCGCATCCGCCTGTTTGGTCATGCTGGGCATTCTGGCGGCGGCTCAAGCCGCACCCGGTTCACCGGCACACCTCCGACTGCGCCTGGCAGCCCGGCGGCCCGACGTAGGCCTCGGGATCGGGATCGCCACCGCCGCAGGCGACCACTACCTCGACCAGGGCCAGCAGGCCGGGCAGGATGACCGGCAGAGGGGCACTGGCGACGGTGCGCAGCGCATCAGCCACGGTGCGCCCCCGTGCGGCTCCCGCCGGCTTTGAGAGCGCGGCGGCGCTCGATCGCCTCGTCAGCCCAGCTGGAAACGTTCAGCATGGCCTTCGCCGCGTTGATCTGGCCGCTGATCGACCACAGCAGCTCGGCGACATCGTGTGCGGACTGGAAGTTCCCTGCCCTGGCGTGCGACTTGGAGTGGTCGGCATCTGAGGCAACCAAGCTGCCGATGCCCATGGTCAAGCTGGCCACGTTACCGATCATTGTCTCGGCCTCTTCGCGCAGGAGGGCGACGTTCTTCAGCTCGCTGTCGCTGAGCTTGTCCTCGGCGTGCCTGAACAGGCCCCACATGACGCTCTCGACGTCAGGCGTCAGGATGTGCTCTGCCGCGGCAGTGGTACGCTCAGCCATGGGCATGCTCCCGGGCAGCGTGGCTCAGCGAGAGGCCCAGCTCATCGATCTCGTTTCGCAACTCCGCCAGCTGCGAGCTGGCCATCAACAGCAGGCGTCTGGCGAGCGATTCGTTGTCGGTGTTCCCGGTCAGCAGTCCGCGCGCGCCGGCCAACATCGCCTCGATGTCCCAAGCATCATCAAGATGGTTACTCAGAACGTCAGAGGCTGAATCGAGCACGACGGGTACAGTTTCGGTAGCCATAGGGTGCTTCTCCTGAGGTTGCACGTTGTGGTCAGGTCGGCCCGGTGTTCGAGCACCGGGCCGACCGCCTTGCCGCAGGGCCGCTGCGGCGCCGGTTGCCGATCAAGCGATCGGTGTCTTGCCTTTTGCCGTGATCAGCACCGCGTCGTAGGGCTCGGACCCCTTCACCAAGTTGAGCGCCAGCTCGGTGAGGTAGGAGCGCACCAACTGCATGTGCAGAGCCATCACAGCAGCCTGCTCACGGTGCTCGGGGAGGGATGTCGCCAGGTTGGCAACTTCCTGCAGTGTCTCGCCGGCCTGTCGCAGGCGGTCGATCAACGGGAGTGTGTCCATGTCGGTTCTCGGGCGGAGCCGGCCGCCGGCCGGCGCGGTTCAGTTCACGCGGCGAAGCGCTCCGGCGCCAGCGGCTTGATGCGCTTGATCGCGGCCTTGCTGGCCTTCTCGGCCTGCCACAGGTCATAGGTAGCCTGCATGCGCAGCCACACATCGGCCCGGCCGCCGTGCTCTACGCCGAGCCAGCGCTCCAGGCGCAGGGCCATCTCGGGCGACACCGCGGCGCGTCCGTTCAGGATGCGCGACAGCGCCGGGCGGGTCACGCCCAGCTCACCGGCGGCGTCGGTCACGCTCAGGCCGAGCGCCGGCAGCACATCCTCGCGCAGCGTCTCGCCCGGGTGGGGCGGGTTGTGCATTCGGGTCATCGTCTTTCCTCAGTGGTAGTCGCGGTAGTCGACCAGCAGCGCATTGCCGTCCTCAAAGCGGAACACCAGGCGCCAGTTGCCGTTCACCCACACCGACCAGTGGCCCGCCAGATCGCCCGACAGGGGGTGCAGCCGCCACCCCGGGACATTCATGTCCTGCGGGGCTTCGGCCTGGTCCAGCTGGGCGAGTTGGCGCTTCAGCTTGGCGGCGTGTGCCGGTTGGATGCCGGCCTTGCTGCCAGTCCTGAAGAACGCTTCCAGGCCCTTGTGAATGAACGTCTGGATCATGGCGAATATCGTATAGCGTAGCGTTACGGTAGTCAACAATCATGCGGCCTTGAAGGGCAGCACGTTGGACACTGGCGGCGCCGTCAGGTAGGCCCCCCAGGCATCCAGCAGGGCCCGGCGCTCAGCCATGAATTGCGCCCGGTTGTAGGCGGCACGCACGCGGTCGGCCTCGTTGTGGGCCAGGCACGCCTCGATCACATCGGGCCGGGCGGCGCCGGTCTCATTGGCCCAGGTACTGAAGGTAGCCCGGCACAGGCCGTGCACGGTGGTGCGTTCGCGCGCGCCCAGGCGGTCCAACACGGTGAGCATGGCCATGTTGGACAGCGGCTTGCCTCGGCGCCCAGGCATCGGCGAGGGGAACACAAGGGCCGCGTCGAGCTTCAGCGCCTGCAGGCCCCGCAGGATCTCCAGCGCCCGCGGCGACAGGTGCACGGTGTGCGCCTCCTTCGCCTTCATCCGATCGGAAGGCACCAGCCAGGTGGCCGCGTCCAGATCGAACTCGGCCCAGGTGGCCAGCAGCGCCTCGGTGGTGCGCGCGGCGGTCAGTACGGCCAGTTCCAGGCACCGGGCGGCCACGCCGTCAGCCTCGTGCAGCTGTGCCATGAAGGCCGGCGCCTCGCGGTAGGGCAGCGCCTTGAACTCGCCGCGCTGGCGGCGGTCCCTGGCCTCGCGCATCTTGCGGAGGATCGCCGCCGCCGGGTTGCTGGTGCAGCGCTTGTGGAAGATCGCGTCCTCGAAGACGGCATCAAGCCGCTGGCGGATGCGCTGCAGGGTCTCCGGCACCTTGTCGCCGGTGAAGTTGCGGGCGCGCTCGTGCGGCTTAACCGCCAGCAGCGCCGCCAGCAGACCGGGCGGCTCGATGCTGTCGACCGGGGCATGCCACAGCCGCGGGGGCATGTGGTTCTCCAGGGACGCAATCCACTGCGCGGCGTGCTTGGTGGTGAGGGTCGGCTCTATCACGCGCTCGTGGTAGTCACGGGCGGCCCTGGCCAGGGTCATCTGCGCCCGGGCCCTCTGCGCCTTTTGCGTCTGCTCGGCCTGGCGGGCAACCTCACGCCGGCCGTCGCGCTCGTCGATGGGATCGCCGCCGCGTTGCAGCAGGTCGCGGGCCTCATGCGCCAGGCGGCGGGCGGTGGTCAGGCTGTCGCCGGTCGCCGCCGCGTTGTTGCGCCGCACCACTCCGAGCCCCATCTCGCGCCGCCGGCCGCTGGTCGCGGTATAGCGCAGCACCCAGGATGCCGACTCGCCGCGAACCCGCAGCAGCAGCCCGCCGCCGTCTGCGTGATCGCCCTCACCTGCCGTCTGTGCTTCGCGCACCGTCAGCAGATTCAGTTTCGCCGCCGTCTTCCGAGCCATGCTTTCCCCCAGTCCGCCAGTCTGTCCGCCAGCTAGTCCGCCAGTAAGTGGGGGACTGCCGGTGCACGTTGTTGCAACGTCGTTGCACCGTGGACAGTGTCGGAGGGGGAAAAATCGCTGTCAAATCAACAGCTTAAGAAAAAGCCCCTGCACGTTGTTTGCACTGTCGTGCACGTTGCAGGGGCAATGTACTGGCGGAGCAGGAGGGATTCGAACCCTCGATACGGGAGAACCGTATACCGGATTTCGAGTCCGGCGCATTCGACCACTCTGCCACCGCTCCGGTGTCTTGTGCACCCGTGGTCTCTGGGTGAAGCCTTCAATTCTAGCGCCTTTTTTGCGCTGTCCGCCAGGGGCCTCGCGTCAACCGCGCAAAACGTCCAGCCCGCCCAGGTAGGGGCGCAAGGCCGCCGGGATGCGGATGCTGCCGTCGACCTGCTGGTGATTCTCCAGCACCGCCACCAGCGCCCGGCCCACCGCCAGGCCCGAACCGTTGAGCGTGTGCACGAACTCGGGCTTGCCCTGGGCATTGCGGAACCGGGCCTGCATGCGCCGCGCCTGGAAGGCGCCGCAGTTGCTGCACGAGCTGATCTCGCGGTAGGTGCCCTGGGCCGGCA
>Ga0208398_100810_pt1 | contig 15872 bp, 20 predicted proteins | sample LakWasMe79_HOW10_2_FD_183905 | JGI IMG/M metagenome (GOLD analysis project Ga0208398, IMG submission 183905) | Freshwater sediment methanotrophic microbial communities from Lake Washington under simulated oxygen tension - Sediment Metagenome... | ecosystem: Environmental > Aquatic > Freshwater >...
CGATGTTTGATTTCGTACGCAAGCACAACCGACTGTTTCAGTTCCTGTTGCTGATACTGATACTGCCGTCGTTCGTGCTGCTGGGCGTGGAGGGTTACACCCGCTTCATGGACGGCTCGAATGCGGGGGTGGCCAGCGTTGAGGGCCGCAAGATCACGCAGGTGGAGTGGGACGCCGCGCACCGCGATCAGGTCGAGCGCATCCGACGCCAGTCGCCGAATGTGGATCCCAAGCTGCTGGATGCGCCCGAGGTGCGCAAGGAGGCGCTGGAGGGCCTGGTGCGCGAGCGCGTGCTGCAGGCTGCCGCGCAGGCACAGCATCTGGTGATCAGCGACGAGCGCCTGCAGAGCCTGTTCCGCAGCGACCCGCAATTCGCCTTTCTGCGCAACCCGGATGGCAGCGTGAACAAGGGCATGTTGGCCGCCCAGGGCATGAATTCCGAGATATTCGCCTACCGCTTGAGGCAAGACCTGACCCTGCGCCAGGTGCTGCAGCCGATCAGCGCCTCCGGCCTGGGCGGCAACGCCAGCGCCACGCTGGCCTTCGATGCGCTGCTGCAGCGCCGCGCGGTGCAGGTGCAACGTTTCGACCCCAAGGACTTTGCAGCCAAGCTCGCCCCCAGCGACGCGGAACTGGAGGCCTTCTACAAGGACCCCAAGAACTCCGTCCAGTTCCAGCTGCCGGAGAGTGCCAACATCGAATACGTGGTGCTGGATGCGGAGGCGCTGAAGGCGGGTGCTACGTTCAGCGAAGAAGATCTGCGCAAGTACTACGAAGAGAACCAATCGCGTTACAGCGTGGCGGAAGAGCGCCGCGCCAGTCACATCCTGATCAAGGCCGAGAAGTCCGCGTCTGCGGACGAGCGCGCCAAGGCGAAGGCAAGGGCCGAGGCTCTGCTGGCGCAAGCGCGGAAGAACCCGGCCGGTTTTGCCGACCTGGCCAAGGCGAACTCGCAGGATGAGGGTTCGGCGACGCGCGGCGGTGATGTCGATTTCTTCGGCCGTGGCGCCATGGTCAAACCGTTTGAGGATGCTGCATTCGCGCTCAAACAGGGCGAGATCAGCAACGTGATCGAGACCGACTACGGCTATCACATCATCCATCTGACCGGCGTGCGTGGCGGCGACAAGCGCAGCTTCGAGTCGGTGCGGGCCGAGGTCGAGGCCGAAGTGCGCAAGGCGCTGGCGCAAAAGCGCTATGCCGAGGTGGCCGAGCAGTTCAGCAACACCGCCTACGAGCAGTCCGACAGCCTCAAGCCGGTGGCTGAGAAGCTCAAGCTGACGATTCAGACGGCCACGGTGCAGCGCAGCCCGGCGCCCGGTGCCACCGGCCCGCTGGCCTCGGCCAAGTTGCTCGAGGCCGTGTTTGGCGTCGAGGCACTGCGCAACAAGCGCAATACCGAAGCGGTGGAGACGGGCTCCAGCCAACTAGTTTCCGCGCGCGTCGTGCAGCACAACCCGGCGCGCCTGCAGGCCTTGGCGGATGTGCTGCCACAGGTGCGGGAACAGCTGTTGCGCAAGCTATCTCGCGAGCTGGCGGCCAAGGCGGGCCAGGAACGCCTGGCGGCCTTGCAACAGGCCGACGATGTGGCTGGCATGGACGCCGCCATCCTGGTGTCGCGCGCCCAGCCGGGCAAGCTGAGTGGCAAGGCCCTCGAGGCGGTGCTGCGGGCCGACGTCAGCAAGCTGCCGACCCATGTGGGTGTGGACACGGAAGACGGCAGCTATCTGGTGGTGCGCATCAGCAAGATCGAGGCGCGTGACCCGGCCGTGGTGGACGCCAAGCGCGCCCTGGCGCAGTACACGCAAGCCTGGACTGCTGCCGAAGGCCAAGCCTTCTATGGCACGCTGAAAGTGCACCACAAGGCGACGCTGAAGATCCCGGCCGCAGCGGCTGCGGCTTCCGCGGCAAGCAATTGAAAATAGTGCTTCCCAAGAACATTTATATCGGCCTATAATCGTAGGCTCTGCGGTGGCTGTAGCTCAGTTGGTAGAGTCCAGGATTGTGATTCCTGTTGTCGTGGGTTCGAGTCCCATCAGCCACCCCAAATAATTCAAGGACTTAGAAGCGAAAGCCTCTAGGTCCTTTGTCTTTATTGGTTGTCGTGTAACGGTTGTGTAAGACAACTTTGATGGCCGTGGCGTCGCTTGTGCCTGGCCTTTGAGACGGCGTCAATGCCGAGAGGCTGACATGAACTCCTGTCGCATCTCATTCAAGTACTCGTCCAGCTCTTGATTTGTGGGGTGCCCACTGTTGGTTCTGCGCTTGAGTTCACCTAAGCGCTTCATTTGGCGCTCAACCAAATCCCATGGTGCGCCAACCTCTAGGCCGCGTCGGAAGAGTCCATCCAGGTCGATCCTGTCTGCGTTCTTCATCAAGAGCCTCCAGCTCGCCTGCGCTCGGGTGCTTTAGCGAGTCGATTTATTTTGTGACTTGGCCTTCTTGAGCCTCTAGCTCGTCAACGTCGTGAGCAAACCTTTCGGCAACCCTGTCGACCTCTGCCTGTACTGCGCGAAGGTCTTCAGGTGTAAGGTTCAATTGCGTGTGGCGGGCGCTCAAAATCGTTGTGACCGTGGGGACCAACTCGGCACAGAGCAGCAGTAGTTGCTCTTTGCGTGACATCAGCATTGCGCGCCTCACTTCCACAAAAATGAACCACAGGCCTGTACCAAGGACTAGCAACGGCCCGGCGAAATTTAAGGCGGTTCTAGTGCCCAGGACGAGTGCAAACCAGAACGGCCTTGCTGTATGCAGGTCACTCCACTCTGTCGGCCACGTTGCTCCGTTTGCCAACTCAATCCAAGCCCTGGAATGAGGGGGAGGCGGGCCGCACAGCCATAGTACCGATACAAGAGTAGCCCAAATGAACAATGCGGCAACTGCAATAACCGTCGCTTTAACATGCTTTCTTAGCAATAACGCAACGAATTCCCGGATCGGTTGACCTTGCTTGTGTTTCATTGGGTGAAGGCTCCTGTCTTACGCTGCGCCAAGCACTAAGAAGCAATGCCAAGTTGAGTCGGGCGCTCGGGCGCAATGCTGCTGGTGGCTGTCTGGATCAGACTGGCCCAAGTTCCTCGCGGCTCTACATTGCACTAGTTCTAGCCCGTCCTTCGCCTTCGCTTCTTCCGCCGTCTGCCATTGCATATTTGCCGGTAGGTCTGGCCCGCCAGCACAGAGCGGCTTTATGTGGCCCACCACGTAGCCCGGGCATGAGCCCTTAGCGCTACCCGTCGCTGGACAGGGATGCGAGCGCTTGAATTCAGCCTTAGCGACAGCGGAGCGCGGGATGACTGTTGCAGTCCATGCCTGGCGCCAAAATCAGCGCGGCCAGCGCAATTCTTGGTTTGTGCCGCATACCCTAACGGTCCGCGACGGCAATCATTGACTTGCAGTCTGCCTCATTCAGATTCAGCTCCACGAGCTTGCGTTTTTCGGCTTGCTCTTCGGAAAACGTGCCCTTTCGATTGGCCCGATCCCAGTCGCGACAAGCGGTGAGGTTCTGCTGGTTCATGACGGGAGGGCTGTCCTGGCCGCTCCCTTGGCTTGGATTTGTACGGACGTAGAAGAAGAAACAGCCTGATAGCTGCAGGCTCAGAAACACAGCTATACAAATTGTCTTGAACATGCGTTGTTCCTGTTTGCGGTGGGCAGTGGTGCAGGGGTCGCGCCAGTCTCCATTTGGGCAGTTGGTGCGCTCTGCACCCTGCTGCCGGTCGCCAGTTGCCCGAAGCCCTGCGGCATTGACTCTAGATTGATGCGCCATCGCTCGCATCCCCTCGATGGGTGAGCTGCCACAGTTCGGCGGATTGCTGCTGCTGGCTTTTGAATCCGACTGGCTGCCAGTCGTCGTCGTCTGAGCCAGGCTCACGCTCCCAACTGCAGCAGCCAGTCTCAGGCAGCGAGCGGTTCATTGGATAGACAGGATGGGCACAGCGTACCAGGCCAGAGGGGCGGGAGTAGTGCCCGAAGTGCTTGCAGTACCAGCAAGGGCGGTGCGGTGGTTTGGATGATTGAGCCATGCCGCAATGGTGCGACTTCGCTAGCTCACTGCACGAGCCAGGCCGCAAGGCATCACCCCCAAAGGTGGGGACTGCACCACCCCCTTGGCAGGATAGAGATTGCTCCCCCAATCGCCGAAAGTCTCCCCATCCACAGGAGACAGACATGCAGTTCACGCCCAGCCACCAGTCCAACGCTTTCACTCCGGTGCTGCAGAGCATCCTTGAGGCTTCGGGCCAGTTGTTCAAGCGGCGCGCTGCTGAGGCAACTGTGCCGCACGGCGTGGAATCGGTGCTGCCCGGCCTAGAGGTGACTGAGTCGACCTGGGACATGTGGGCAGAGGCTGAGTGCGAGCTGGTCACTAGGCAGTGAGCAAACCAGGCTCTGAACCTATCCACAGTTGCTGTGGACAAGTCGGCCTCAGAAGCGCCTAGAGCTAGGCCCGGTGCGGGTCTAGGTGGGGTGCCCAAATAGGCGGCATCAGCCTGCGAGCAGTCCAGCGATAGGCCGGGCCACTTTCATTTGCGGCGCCTGCTGACCAAGCAAGCCGAGCTGCGGGCTAGGCTGTGGCGTGGGCAGCTTGAAGCCGTCAAGCAAGCCGCGACCTTGGTTGATGAGGTCGCCGACATTGCCGCCACCGAAGTGAGCAGTAGGGGCCTCGAATCCTCCAGAGGTGAAAGGGTTCCCGGCTACAGGTGCAGCCATCAGCCGTTGGCCCAAGTCACGCATGCCGGTATAGGTCTGCCCATACGCCGGATCGGTTAGCACTTGGTGCTGCAGGTCCAGGCCCTGCTGCATGGTCGGGTTGATGCCGGTCGGGTTGCTTTGGAACTGATTCCAGGCCGCACCGAATAGGCTGTTTGGGTCGCCGTGCTTGTCGCCGTACAGGTACGCCTCTAGCCTCGGGTCCATCTTGTTCTGCGTGGTGGCTGTGGTCGTGCCGCCGCCGCTTGCCGCACCTGCAGCTGCGCCGAGCAAGGGGAGCAGGTTCTTTATGCCGCCGAGCGAGTTCGCAGCGCTAGAGCCCATGCCTCCAAGGCTCTTGAGGAAGTTGGACAGCCCACCACCTGCGCCCATGTCTGCCGCGTTCTGAGCATCGAGGCTGGCGAGCTGTTCCGGGGTCAGGTTGTAGACGTTTCCAGAGGATGCAAGCGCTTGGTCGGCAGCCTGCTGAAAGAGGCCATCAGGGCTGAAGTCCCATTGACCAGCACCCAGCAGCGCCGAGGCATCGCCGCCGTAGTAGTCATTCCAGTTGATGCCCGGCGATTGCATAAAGCTGCCGGTGTCGAGCTGGTTGCTGATCCAGTCGTTCCAATCGAATTCGTCACCCATTCCAGTACCCCCATCCATTGCGGCTATTTGGTCCATTGGCATTGCGGCAGTCGTGTCGCCGCCTGGCAGGCTGGGCGAACCAGTACCACCCACCATCCCGAGTCCGGTCATGGCAGCATTGCCAATCAAGCCCATCGTCGGATTGCTACCCGTCACCAGCGACTTGCCGATGGTCCCGGCTGCGCTGTTGGCAAACTTGATAAGGCCGGGGTCAGAGAACCCGAGCGAGCCCCCCACATCGAACTGACCGGTGCCCGTCCCGAAAGATCCGGCAATGCCGCCAGTGAGGCCGCCAATGCCCGCGCCCTTGAATGCGCCGGTAAGGAAGTTCTGGCCGTGCTCAGCAGCGTTGATGCCACCAGACACGCCGCCAAGCGATGCGCCAGCGAGTGCGCCGCCAGTCATGCCGCCGCCGAAGTAGCTAGCGAGGGGGCCGCCTGCGGCAATCATCACCGGGGCCAGCATCTCCATGAAGCTGGAGCCCTTAGAAATGTCGGACTTGCCAACGGGGTTGCCGGCCTTGTCGAATACCTGCGTGATGTACGCGCCGTTCTTGAAGGTCTGGCCTAACGTGTAGTCCCTGGCGGCAAGCTGGTCGCTGAACGATTGCCAGTCGTTGGTGTTGCGCTCGCCCCAGCTTTGAGCGCCGCCTACCCATGGCGCTTGACGCTGCGTGTCCATGCCGACTGCGCTAAGCAGGTTGGGCACGTTCATGGCGTCAAAGTCGTTGCCGCTCTTGGCCCAATCAGGCACGGCTCCACTCTTTGGGTCGTAGAGGTCAAAGCCGTACTTGTTTTTTGCCATGTTTTGCCTGTGGTCTGGGGCTCCTGATTTCGCCTAGCTATTTTACTACGCGTCTGTACAAACGTACAGTATTTGTGGTATAGGCCAGCCCGCCGAAATTCGAAGCTAGTGCAGGTTCAGCTCAGCGCGCATCAGCTCCATGGCTTTGGCCAGGTCAGGCTCAAGCGGCGCGATCTGAAGCAGTGCCACGTTTGGCTGTGGGTAAGAGCCGTTCTTGATGATGCGTTCGCATCTGAGCTTTTCCGCCAGAGCAGTCCTGACGGGGTTTGCAGGCGCAAAGCGATACATCACACCGATGATTTCTCGCATCATGCAACCCCCCACCGGAGCAACTTCCTTTGGGTTGCCGTGCCCATCACTGAACCTAATTTCGCCGTTTTCAAAGCTCACCAGCCGGCGCGCTGCGGTGACGCCATCCCGAGTTGACATCAGTACGTCGTGCCCAACGATTGGGGCGCTCTCCGCTCTGCTGGCAATGATGATGGTGTGCCCCGGCAGGATCGCGGGTGCAAGCGCGTCGTCCAACACCAAAAGGTCGAAACGCTCGTCAGGCCAAGCAGGCGGGTAGGGGAATACGGGCTCTGCTGCCTTTTTCTTTGTTTTATTTGGTGGCATCTTTGGACCTCCTGTCAGTGGGTATGTGCTGAGCCTCAAGGGCCTGGATCAGCAGGCTAGAACTGGTCCAGCCCCTTTTTCTGCTGCTGCAGTGCTCGGCATATTTCGCGAAGCAATGGGCGATGCCCGCCTTTCCACGCATTGCGCGATGAGTTCGCTTTGCCCTCATCACTTCGCGGCCCCGTCGATTGCTCCCACGGAGACCAGCTCCGGATTCGCTCGGCCTGCTCTTGCCGCTGCTCCTGCGTCCACTTGCGTGCTGCCATGGGTCTGATCCTGTAAAAGTTCGTTTGGCGTGGTCTTGGTTTCTTGCGTGCGCGGGCCTTGCTTACCGTTGCTCTCAGTGCCGCCGTTGTTCACTTGCTGCGGGCCATTCGCGACGTTCATTTGCCGGGTGTAAACAACTGGCGGGTTCTTGATGGCCGCCAGCGTTTCAAGAGTGGCGCGGCATTGGCTCTGAGCCTTCAGCGCAAGCCGTAGATAGGTCTCCATCGAGTCCATGTACTCGCCCATGTTCACGTGAGCACGGCGTGCCAGCTCGCAGAACATGGCGTTGAGCGACACCGCCTGGGCATGCAGCACACGCTCGCAGCTTGCGAGGTCGCCAGCATTCACGGCCGCGCCATCTTCCCGAAGAGAGGCCGCCATCTCGGATAGGTCCAGGTCGCCAAGCTCTGGCTTGACGAAGCGCATCGCCGTTATGGCATTCGTAGCAACGCCGCGAGTAACCAGATCGGCAATCTGCCTGGCTTGAGCCTTGCCCGGCTCTTCGCGCATCTCAAGGCGCCGGCTGCGGTCTTCTGGCTCAGTCGTGGCTGGCGTGGTGCTGCGCGGCTTGCGCGCGGGTTTTGGCTTGGTGGTCGTCATGTCTGTTGATCCCAAAGTGAATTGCTGTCTAGATGAGTGAGGCCTGCACTGGTGCTGTTGCCTTCGCCGTCGCGTCGTCTGCCATTCCTGGCAACCAGTCTTGGCACCACTCGTGCGCCAGGTCGCAAAGCGCGTTGAGGCTGGTCATCTCGTGCGAGAGGTCGGCGTGTTCGTGGTCGCTGTGCGCGGCCATCCATCCCGCCAACTCGGTGAGCCGGTTGCTGAGTACCGTCAATCGCCGCTGCAGGGCCTGGATGGTCTTGTGCTGCTGCGGGTCACTGGTCTGGATGAGGCCGAATTGCTCGGCCATGTGGCGAAGGTGCAGCGGATGGATAACAACGCACTCGGCTTCGCCGTTGTCGTACTGCTCAAGCCGAATCAGGCCCGCGCCACTTTCTTCCCCGACGAGTTCAAACTTCAAATTTGGAAGTTCGTCTTTCATGGTTTGATTCCGGTTGATTGTTTTTCAGACAAGCGCCAGCTGGCCGCCTGCGTTCACTGGCGCGATAGGCTCTTGTTCGTCCTGAGGGGCGCACAGGGCCTCAAGGTCGCGAACAATCTCCCCAATGGCTGGGGTCAAGAACTCGCACGCCTGGAGTTCAAGTCCCACGTACACGCCATCGTCAAACGCACCGCCCAGGAGTTCCTCCAGATAGGTGCATTTCTCGTGCGCCTGCTTCAGCCTCGCCAGCAGGCGCCCCAAGGCCATGCGGTCGCGGTCAGGGAGAGTGCAGCCCACCATGGAGGCCAGCACGCCAACTTGTGCCGGGTGCAGATCAACAATGGCGCCCTCGCTGTATGCGGTGTCTTCAAGCCTGAACAGGCCGTTAGGCAGCGCCTCAATGGTCACTGCGGGAAATGTTTGCTTCGCGGTTGTCATGTGCTTCCTTGGTTCAGATGCTCACGCTGCGCTCACAGCAGATGGCATATCTAGATGGTTTCCGGGAGACGGTGTAGAGAGCACCCCAAAAGTGGCCCCAATAGCACCGGGAGACGGTGCAGCAGGTCCAGGCCCTACACCGTGAGGCGGTGCAATAGAGGGGGTCTCTACACCGGGAGACGGCGTAGCGAATTGTTTTGACCCAGCAGGCACACGCCACTTTGCATACAGCTCGTCACGCGTCGGCTTGGCGGCTATTGGTGCGAGCGTCTTGTATGAGCCGCGACAGAAGGCCTCAGCCGCGCCAGGATCAAAGCCAGGATGCAGATCGAGTGTTCGCCAGGTCACTGCGTACCAACTTGCCTTGTTGGGCCTGTGTCCCTTCACGGTCTCGTGAATGAAGCCGGCCGCCAGTAACTCGCGCTTGGCTCTGGTGATTACGTCGGCGCTGCTCCAACCGCGAGGCTTGAGGTAGGCCGCCGATGCAAGCAATCGGCCGTTGTTGTCGCGCACGAACTGGCGAGCGATCTCGAAGAGCAGGGCCTTTGCCGGGTGACTCAGCTTGACGTAGGCAGGGCAATCAAGCACAGCCCAGGGGAGGGCGATGAACCCGCCCGAGTCCCGGCTTGAATCGCTCTTGGCGCGCCCGGTTTGGCGGCCGTTTGCCATTGGCTTAGCCTCCCCAGGCTGTCCAGGCCCACAGGAGCGCCGCAACGCCCCCAGGAGCGACGACAGCGGCCAGGGTGAGCCTCTGGGCTTGCCGGTGCACAGCAAACGCCACAGCCGCGCCAATCTTGGATGCTCGGTGCTTGAGGCTCATTGCTGGAACTCCTGGCCTCGGCTGTCTTCCCAGGCCTTGACCTTGGCGATGCCGGCCTCGGTGAGGAAGTATTCGCCGTAGCGCACCCGCTTGCCGTCACGGTCAACGCACTTGATCCACTCCATGCAGAGTTCGGTCTGGTCGCATAGCCCCTGGCCGCGTAGCTCCTTGATGATGTGGGGGCCGTTCAGCGCGCCGCCGATGGTGCGAACATCGTTGTTCGTGAGCCGGCGCCGCTTCATCAGCTCGACCAGCACGCGCTCTTGGCGGTTGTTGGATGGGCCGTAGAAGCGACGAGCCAGGCCGGCCGTGGCAGAGGTCAGCGCCTGTGGCAAATTGGCTGGCGGTGCGCTAAAGTCTTGCGCAAGTGGCAGTGCGAATTGACCACCCAAGGCCCCGGATGCTGTGGAAGGTGTCGGGGCCTTGTTCATTGCTGCACCCCCAGGATGCGGCGCAGTTCGGCGACAGGCCAGGCTAGCCGGCCATTGATGCGCAATGGGCGGATTGGGCCCTGCTCAAGGCACGCCCAGCCGCGAAGCGTTTGTTCCTTGCGATTTAGGTAGTAGGCGGCTTGGTCGGTCGGCACTGTAGGGCGCCGCTCAAGCTCTATTGGTGGGTATCCAATGCGAGGCGAGGAAGGTGCTTCCACCGCGCTGACTGGTTGAGTTTGCATGTGCTGTATCTCCAAACACCAACGAATGCCGGTGCATGGAAATCAGTTTTTTGCAGTGGGCGTAAATGTCGAATAGGAACGTCCTGAGCTGGGCGCAAGCGTCCGCAGGCGGGCGCTATCGGCTCGCCTTACGCGATGCTCTCTTTCGGAATGCCTCTTTGCTCAACCAACGGACCGGGCTATCTGAGCTTTCCGTTTGATACTTGACGCCTTCACCCTCGGTGTATCCCATCAGTGGCGCAGGCCTACTTTCGGCGCTAGCAAGTCGAACAAGCGACGCCCAGACGCTTTGCCAATCTTCCCGGTCGGTGGCAATTTCCTTAGCCTTTGCAATGACAGCGGCTAGCTGGTCGCTTCGCCGCTTGATTTGGTGTCGAGTCCTGCCAGGCGGCTCCGCAACGCGCTCTGTATCCTCATGGGGTGGCAAGTGCGCAGTGGGCTCTTTGGCGCCAGAATTGATTGCGCGCTCAGTCGTTTCCGCCGATTCGTCGTTGCCCTTGGGCGGAGTCAATGATGCGTGGACCCTTGAGATCGCTTGGTCTATCTCTGCCAGCTGCTGCTTTTGGTGGGCATAGTCTGTAGGCGTCTCTACGCGAAGGCGCTCAATCCGGACACGTTCGGTTTTCAGACGTTCCAATTCGACGGAGGTGCTGAATGCTCGTTCGTTTTCTTCATCATTGGCGGGATCGTTCTGTGCATCGTGTAGCCGTGCAACGCTAAGGCGCTGGCCCGGCGCCAACTCCTGCCAACTAATTGGAAAAAGCGCCGCGCTGATTTGCTTTGCAATGCCTGGCTCAATCTGATTGAGGTCCAAGGACTGGCGAGGTTCAACCAGTTCAAAAATAGACTGGTAAGGGGCGTCGGCAGTGGCTTGCGTGCGGCCTGAAGCTTTTTGCGTTTGGCGCTCGTCCCGAGCCCGCTTTCTGGCAGCGATGGCATCAAGCGCAGTGCGCAGCCCGCTAGGCACATCAATGCCAATTTCATCAGCCCATGCAATTACATTCGCGGGGCATTGCGCCGTCTGCCCACGGTTCATGGCCTGAGCACGCAATGCCAGATTGCGCAGTCTCTCGTACTGCTTTGCGAATGCGGAGATAAGCACGTACGGGGCAACAATGTCCCATGTGGCTGCCTCCGGTGACCGCCCAAGCAGAAGCGCTATTGACTCATCCAGAGTCCAGTAATCGTGCTTCGCCCAAAACTCAAAGTCAGCCCTTGCCCCTCGCTGATTAAACGAGCGGCCTTTTTCTTCAATCTCGGCCTTGTTTGCTTTGGCCTTGGCTAACTCTGCTTCCGCAGATTCCAGAGCCGCCTCTACCTCAGCGGGAGGGCACAGCGCTAGGCGCTTCCGCTCTGCGTCAACTTTGACCATGTAGTCAAGGTAACGCTGAAAGGTCCATACGTTTGGGCCAGAAACAGTGCTTGAGACACCTACGCTCGGCTTTTGTTTCATGAGCGGAAACTTCAGAAACAGAAGACGCTCTATTGCCTTGGCGGTTTCGCTATCCACTTGGCATCCCCCGATGCAGCCCGAAGCGAGGTGCCCCAGCAAAACCAGTCGGGGGGCTGGCTTTTCAGCAGGGTTTCGAGGCCTGCCTAGCTGGGGCGTAACTGTGTCCCGGCAGAAACCGGGCAATCTGCTGATTCTTGGGGCTAGGCGGCGTATTTCAAGGGCCGCCTAGGTTCCACGCTTGGCGAGGCCAGCAACGAACTCCAAAGCGCTCTGGTCGCTCTTGGACAGGTTGCAGGCCACGCACGCCGCTACAAGATTTACGGCGCCATCGTTGCCGCCTAGCGCCTTCGGCAGCATGTGCTCAACATGCCAGGTTCCATCCAGCGTGAGCGGCCTGGTGCAGTAGTGGCATTTGCCACCGCACTTGTCGAATATTTCCCGCCTGCGCCTGGATACACCCTGGGCCTGGACAACGCCAGCAGTCGGCGGCACTTCTGCTGGCTCCCATAGCGCTTGCTGCTTCCAGTCTGAACAAGCCGGCGCGGGCTCGGCATTGGCTGCTCTGAGCAGACGCCTGGCGCCGGCCAGTGCCTCGGTCTTACTTTCCGAGATGCTCAGCACCGAGCCTGCGCGCGGCTCGATGACGAAGTACCGAACCGCATGCAGGCCGTTTGCAACTATGGGCGTAGTGGCGAGTTCGTACAGCCCCTGCCCAAACACTCCACCGAAGATGGGGCGACGGAGCAGGGCGGTGCTCATGACTTGCCCCTTGAGCTTTGGTCAGTAGGTCCACCTGGGCGCATCAGGTGCTTGATGAGCATACGCATTGCTCGCTCTGAATCATGGTGAACTTCTTCCGGGTCGGGAAGATGCTGAAGTTCCTGTTCCCGAAAGGAGGCTGCGCACATCCGCTCGACGCGCTCTCGCATCTCAGGCGAGAGGGTGGATTCCCGCTGTATCTTTTGATGGTGGCGGTCTATCTCCTTTTGCTGCTTCGCGCGCTTGACTTCGATCTTTTCAAGTTCGGTTGGCGGCCTGCTGGCTCCACCCTTGCCGGCTGGTTTCTTTGACATGCGACCTCCCGGCTGGCTAATGTTTCGATGGCAATGCCCGCGCATGGCCCGGCAGCACTTCGAGGTGGCCCGCAACAAGTGCGGATGCCACTTGAGGCGCCAGCGACGGCGAAGCGCGAAGAACTGATGTTCCTTCGAGGCTCGGCAATTGGTCCAAATCCAGCATCACGCGGAGCATTGCCTCAAGCCGCCGCACATCGGCTGCGCTGAGCAATGTCAGGTGCGCCACGAGTTGTGCGGAGAAGGGCAAGCCAATTGGCAATTGGTTGTTAGGCATGGGGCACCGCCTTGCCAATCGCACCACTGCTGAGCCTAGTCAGGTGGCGGAGATTGAACACGTACCGAGTCGCAAACGAACCTGCCGGCGCCTTCGCCAGGGCTCGTTTTGCCTGCCGCTTCGAGTAGCACAGGCCCGTTGCACGTTCTTCCCCCCCACGTACCGTGTAAATGAGGAAGCGGGTGCGGGTCGCTCCGCCCAAGTGTGATCCCTTGGGGCCTTTGCGGCAGCTGGGCTTGGCGCGCCCCACTGATGGCACCGCGACGCTCAAGCAGTCGGGGGCACTTATAGTCTCTGTAGCCATTTTTCACCTCTATATCAGGTGGGTTGTGGTTAGGGCTTGCTCGGTGGTGGAACACCTTGCAGGCCCGCTATTGCCTGAGGCCGTCAGGCGGCGGTTACTGCTTTCAGCGTTGAAACCTCGTTAGGGTCAAACTGGATGCCTGCTTGTTCAAGCATCCATGCTTCGATACGTTCATGGTGCAGCCTCAGCAGCTCCAGAGGGCGCACCTTGTAGTGCTTCTCTGCCGTGGCGCTGGGCTTGTGCCCTTGGATCTGTGCGACGACCCCTGCAGGGATTTCTAGCCACTCGGTGAGGCTGGAGAAAGACCGACGCAGGCCATGCAGGGTCAGCCCGTCCAGGCCCGCTGCGACGCAGGCCTTGGTGTGCGGTGTGTTGGGCTCAGCGATTCGACCGCTGGCGCTGGTGTTGACCCATTTGCCGGCGCGGTCGTCAATCGGCCTGATCCAGCGAGCGCTGGCAAAAACCCACTCGTTGCAGCGAGGTAGGGAGCCAATCAGCTTGGCAACATACGGTGTTAACGGGATGACGCGCAGGCCTTCAACTTTGTCGCGGATCGTTAGGCCCTTCCATTGCGTGTCTACGTCTTCCCATTGCAGGGTCTGGACTTCGCCAGGGCGGGCGCCAGTCAGCAGCATGATTTGCAAGCACGCCGAAACAGTCGCATTGGGAATTCGCCGGACTTGCTCAAACCAGATTGCCAACTGCTCGCGTTGCAGTACATCGCTCTTCTTTGCTGGCGCGCCCAGAGACTCGCGGGCTTTCTTGGTCGCGGCTGGGTTCTTTGCCGGCAGTGACCCAGCGTAGGCCGGTTGCTCGGCGCACCAGTTCAGGAAGACCTTCAGTAGGCGCCAGGCGAGGCGAGCAGAGGTCGGCCTGGTCGCGCCTTCCCTTGCTGCCCAAGCTTCGACGGTCGCGGCATCAAGCGTGCTCAGTGGCAGCGCCATCAATGAATGCAGCGGGCCTGGACGGGTGGGGCGCTTCTTGTCGCCGCGCTTGCCAGATTCCAGCCCACCTGCCTTGGCCTTGTCGACGTGGTCGCGGTAGTGGAGGTCCCCCCATACGTGCTTGCGCTCAGCGACGTAAGCGGTCCAAGCCTCGGAAACCGTGATTTGATCTTTGCGCGCTGCGTCCCGCTTGGCAGCGTCAGCCGCGACTGTTTCGGCTTTGACTTCTCTGGGGTCGCGCCCTTGGTCAATCAGCCGCTGCAGCTCGCGAGCCTTTTCCTGGGCTTGGGAGATAGGCCAAGACTCAGGGCGGCCAATGGTCATGCGCACCGTGTTGCCGTTGAACTGGCCTTGGAAGATGTAGGCCTTAACGCCTGAGGCGGTTGCGCGCAGGCCCAAGCCGGGTGACACAGAGTCCCACAGAAATGCCTGCTGCTTGCCTGCTGGGCACTTGAAGTCGGCGACTCGCCCGGCTGTGAAGTTGACCTTTGCCATCTGCTCCAGTTCTTACACAGTCTTCCCGTGTAAGTGCTCATGTAAGGAGTTTTGCCAAAAACAGATCAACATACTTACATGGTCCTGCGGCTAGCAGTTCTCGTAATGTGTTGATTTGTATTGGAGTGTAGGCGTAGGGTCCAACAAATGCAAACGCTGCTCAACGGCATAAAAACAGGATTGTGATTCCTGTTGTCGTTGGTTCGAGTCCCATCAGCCACCCCAAATAATTCAAAGACCCCGCGGCGCAAGCTCCGGGGTCTTTTGCATTGTTGGCTTCAACGGCCTGAGTTCATAGGCTTGCGTAACTGTATGTTTATACAGTACATTCGTGTCCATGCTTGCCGCCTGGCAAGGGCAAGTCGAGTGGGCTGCCGGCCCGCTCTAGCGTTGGAGCGACATGATGCAAGTGCGAGTGAAACTGAGCAAACTGATCTCCCTGGCGAGCTTGGCCAAGGATCCGCAGAACTGGATCAGCTTGATTGCGGTGGTGACGCTGCTGGGGTTGTGCGGCGGCGTCTTCGATCCGCATGAGGGGCGGCAAGAAGCGCAAATGGCACACGCCGACGGTTCAAACCACTTGGTACTCCTGCAGGCGCAGGCCGATGGCTCAGGCGAGCGCCTCTAGACCAGGCCCTGTTTGCTGGCCAGAACGGCGGCCTCGGCGCGGCTCGAGACGTTCAGTTTCTTGTAGATCGACTTGATATGGTCGTTCACGGTGAACCACTTGATGCCCATCAGGTTGGAAATTTCCTTGATGGTGAAGCCCTTGCTGAGATACGTCAGCACTTCGTTTTCGCGGGGCGTCAGGCGCTCCCATTCCGGTGCGGGGTCCAGCACCACGCCACGGTTGCTGTGGGTCGCGGCACTGGAAGACAGGCTGCCAAAGCCAGAGTTCAGGCCCATCGGCCCACTGTCGCCGGTGGATCCCGGGCGGAAATGCGAGAGCAGGCGACGCGCGATCGCGGGTGACAGCGGCGGCTGGCCGCGCACGATGCGCTGCAATTCCTCCACCAGCACCTCGAAACGATCTTCCTTGAGCAAATAGCCATCGGCACCGCATTGCAGCGCCGGAAAGAGGTGGTCGTCGTCGGAGTAGAGCGTGGTCACGATCTTCACCGCCGGTGTGCCCACCAACTCGGCGAGGAACTCCATGCCATTGCCATCCGGCAGTTCAAGGTCCACCAGAATCAGCTTGAAGCCGAGCTCGGGATTCTCGTGGTTCAGCTTGGCGACCTGACGGCGAGCGCCCTCCAGGTCGCCGACCTCGATGATTTCCATGGCATCACTGAAGCTCTCGCGCACCACGCGGCACAGAAAACTGCGCGCGACC
>Ga0208398_100813_pt1 | contig 15841 bp, 16 predicted proteins | sample LakWasMe79_HOW10_2_FD_183905 | JGI IMG/M metagenome (GOLD analysis project Ga0208398, IMG submission 183905) | Freshwater sediment methanotrophic microbial communities from Lake Washington under simulated oxygen tension - Sediment Metagenome... | ecosystem: Environmental > Aquatic > Freshwater >...
TCAAGGACCTGAAGGTCAAGGGCTCCTCCACGGTGCTGAAGATGGGTACCAAGGTCAAGAGCATCCGCCTGGTCGGTGGCGACCATGAGGTGGATTGCAAGATGGATGGCGGCAGCTTCATGCTCAAGGCCTGTTTCCTGAAAAAGGCCTGATCGCCGCACCATGAACCCCCAAAAGGCCCACTGGCTCCTCCTGGTCCTGGTCAACATCCCGGTCTATCTGGGCCTGGGACGGCTGATTTTCAAGGACTGGGATGGCTTTCTGGAGGCACTGCGCCTGTGGTCCAACGCCGACTGGTGGTTCACGCTGGAAAAACAATGGCGCGTAGACCGCTGGGACACCAGCCGGCTGCCGGTTTTCGTAGCGCTGTGCGTTGCCATCCCGGTCCTGGAGCATCTGATGTTTGGCAGGACCCACGTCGCCAAGCCAGCCGCACAGTTGCTCGGGCTGTTGTGAGGCGCGGGCCTACATGCAGGCCCGGTAGATTTCGGCCAGTGACACGGCGCCGGTCCGCGCCAGTTTGATGCCGTTGGCCGGCAGGCTGTGCATGCGGCTGGCCAGGGCGCTGTCGCGGTACACGTCGGCCGACACACCAATATCCACCCGCTCAGCGAGTTGCTTGTCCATGACCAGCAGCTCATAGATGGCCTGACGGCCCGAAAAACCCGTGCCATGGCAGCGGTCACAGCCAGCGCCGCGCCAAAACACCTCGTCAGGCCCCAGGTCCAGATTGGTCCGCATCAGCGTGTCCACGGGCTCAATTTCGCGGCAATGCGGGCAGTTGGTGCGCACCAGGCGCTGGGCCAGCACACCTATTACGGCGGAGCGAATCAGATACGGCTCCACCCCCATCTCGATCAACCGCACCAGCGCGCTGGGCGCGTCATTGGTGTGCAGCGTGCTGAACACCAGGTGGCCGGTGAGTGCACTTTCCACCGCGATCTTGGCGGTCTCAAAATCGCGCATCTCGCCAATCAGGATCACGTCGGGGTCGTGGCGCAGGATGTGGCGCAGCGCCCTGGGGAAGGTGAAGTCGATGACCGGGTTGACCTGGATCTGGATCACGTTGTCCAGCTCGTACTCGATCGGATCTTCCACGGTGATGATGTTGACGTTCTGGCGCACCACCTCCTGCAGCGCGGCGTACAGCGTGGTGGTCTTGCCCGAACCGGTGGGGCCGGTCACCAGCACAATGCCCATGCTGCGCCTCAGCAGGTCACGCAGCCGGGCCAGATCGGAAGCCTCGAAGCCGATGGCATCCAGGCTGCGCATGTCAGCCGTGCGGGCCAGCACGCGGATCACCACACTCTCGCCGAACTGCGAGGGAATGATGGAAATCCGCAAGTCAATGCCGGCGCCGTTCTCGCTGATGCGGATGCGCCCGTCCTGCGGCAGGCGGTGCTCGGAGCTGTTCATGCTGGCCAGGATCTTGATGCGTCCCACCACGGGGGGCAGCAGCGCGCGGCGCAAGCGCCGCACCGGCACCAGCGTGCCATTGATGCGGTACAGCACCTCAAAGGTCTTCTGACCGGGGCGGATGTGAATATCCGAGGCACGCCGGCTCACGGCGTCGGACAACAGGGTGCTGACCAGGCGCACGATGGGCGCCTGGCGGGCCAGGGTCTCGGCCTCGCTCCAGACCCGCATTTCCTCTTCTTCGCTGCCGGTTTCGATTTCGCTGATCGCCAGCGACTCCAGGTCACCCGAATCGCTGTGCATCGCGTAACAGCGCGCAATGGCGTGCTGGATGTCATCCTTCGTTGCCAGTACGGCGACCACGCGGCACTGGGTGACAAAACGAATCAAGTGCTGGTGTTCCGCATCCATGGGCTCGGCCATGGCGACCATCAATACATCGCCCTCGCGCAGTAGGGGCAGTACATTGAGACGGTTCGCCATGTCCGCGGGCAGTGTTTCCACGGCGTGACTCTGCGGCTCGAACTCCATCAACTCCGCGACGGGCACATGGTTGAGAACGCCCGCCACCAACAGCGCCTGACTGACCGCGTGCTGGCTGTGCCCGGCCTTGGACAATTGCACCATCAGGCGGGCTGCCATCTCTGCTGAATCGTCCATCGGATGCAAGGTTCTCGCGCGAAACGCTTCCACCAGACATTCATGGCCCGCACTTTTCTCCAGGGGGCCAGTGCTTTCCAGCGGCAACACGCGAAAAATCCCTTGTTGCAACAGGCTTTGCAATTGGTCCAGGTCGCGTACAACGCCCATTTGCTGGGGAGAGAAGACCGCATCACTGCCATCCAGCGGAACCGGAGCCGTGCTCTGGCTGGGCCACTCTCCCGTGTGCCCCGCACGGCGAGAAAAGTCGTCGCCCAACAAGACGTCGTGGGGTAGCTCGATATCAGGGTCGGTCATGGTGGCAGGTCCGAAGAAACCAATAATCTCATGCTCGCACCGAAGCCGCCAGTGCTGCTTGATTTGTATCAAGCAATCTCCTCTGCCACCACTTAACCGCACCGCCAACAGGGTCTGGGATAATGGCAGATTAGGTTAGCGCACCGGGCCGATTGGGCCCGATTACATGGAGTTTTTGCGATGAGCGACACACAGCAGCGGATCGACGACTTGGTCAAGCACAACGAGATTGTGCTTTTCATGAAAGGCACTGCCAGTTTTCCCCAGTGCGGCTTCTCGGGACGCGCCATCCAGATCCTCAAGGCCTGCGGCGTCGACCCCAAAGTAGTCAAGACCGTCAACGTACTGGAAGACGACGAAATCCGCGCCGGCATCAAGGACTACAGCAACTGGCCCACCATTCCGCAGCTCTATGTCAAGGGTGAGTTCATCGGTGGATCGGACATCATGATGGAAATGTACGAGAACGGTGAGTTGCAACAGGCCCTGGGTTCTACGCCAGCCTGAGTTTTCTTTCCGGGGGCAGGCCGCTCAACTGCAGCAGGCCCTGTACTCGCACGCAGCAGCCACTTCGCACCCACGCAGCGGACCCTGTACTCGCACGCAACAGGCACGGGGCGGGTGTTCTGCTCCGTGTCCCCCGCCCGCTGCGCGGGCTCCTCCTTGACCTGCGCAGAACACCCGCCCCGTGCCTGATGCTGGAGCGTTGGAGCGTTGGAGCGTTGGAGCTTTGGAGTGTTGAAGTGTTGGAGTGCTAGATAGTTTGGGTCTTGGTCGTCTTCGCAGGCACACCACTTTGCCACTCGGATCAGTTGGGCTGTGCGTTTTGCGTAGGTGAAGGAGGAGGCCATGCTTGCATGGCCGGGGGACACGAAGCAAAACGTGCAGCCCAACTGATCACCGCAAGAGCAGGATGAGCCACTCACTTGGGAGGAACAAACTCCCAAAGCCGCTTGTTGGCAAACACCGCATCCGGATACTGCGGCTTGCCACGCGAGCCGTTGTAGCGGCCCAGAGCCATGAACAGGTCGCCGTTCTCCCTATCCAGGTAGTGCCGCAAAATCACGCAGCCAAAGCGCAAATTGGTCTGCATGTGAAATAGCTTGCCAGCGTCACCATCCCCCAACGCTCGGGTCCAGAACGGCATCACCTGCATATAGCCGCGGGCACCCACCACCGAAACCGCGAACTTGCGGAAATTGCTCTCCACCTGGATCAGCCCCAGCACCAGGGACACGTCCAGCCCCGCGCGCTTGCTTTCGTACCAGACGGTTTGCAGAAATTCCTTGCGGCTTTCCAGATCAGTCTTCTTCTTTTTCAACCGTTCGCTCATGGCGCCCAGCCAGCGCAGGTAGCGCAGGCGCGACTCGGTATCGGAAAACTCCGGAATGGGCGGCGCCGCGTTGCGCACGGCACTGCTGAGCGCCGTGCGCACAGAGTCAATCAGCGGTTCCTCGATTTGCGCGCCGGCCCAGGATTGCTCCTGAATAGATAGCAAACCAAGCCCTATCAACGAGGGCAACAGGCAGTTTCTTCGTGTAACGCGGGCGCCCAGTGGGCCCGTGGCAGGCGTCATGCCGCCAGTTTGGCGCGAATCAGCGCCGCCACCTCGCCCAGCGCGACCTTGGTAGCTTCCGTGTCACGGCGGTGCTGGTACTCCACCACGCCCTCTTTCAGCGCGCGGTCGCCAATGGTGACGCGGTGCGGCACGCCAATCAGTTCCCAGTCGGCAAACATGGCGCCGGGGCGCTCGCAGCGGTCGTCCAGCATCACGTCCACGCCGGCGGCCAACAGCTCGGCATACAGGTTGTCTGCGGCGGCCTTGACCTCGGGAAAACGGTCCGGGCTGATGGGGCACAGCACCACAGTGAACGGCGCCAGCGCATCCGGCCAGATGATGCCGCGCGCATCGTGGTTTTGCTCGATGGCGGCCGCCGGCAGGCGGGTAATGCCAATGCCGTAGCAGCCCATTTCCATGAACTGGGGCTTGCCGTTGACGTCCAGGAAGGTGGCGTTCATGGGCTTGCTGTACTTGGTGCCCAGCACGAATACGTGGCCCACTTCGATGCCACGCTCAATGGCCAGCACGCCCTTGCCGTCTGGCGACAAGTCGCCGGCCTTGACATTGCGCAGGTCGGCCACCAGCGTGGGCTCGGGCAGGTCGCGGCCCCAGTTGACGCCAGTAGTATGGAAATCTTCGGCATTGGCACCGCAGATCCAGTCGGCCATGACGGCCACCTCGCGGTCCACAACAAGCTTGACCGGCTTTTGCAGACCGATGGGGCCCAGGTAGCCGGGTTTGCATCCGAAATGCTCCTCCACCTCGGGCAGCGTGGCAAAACGGAAGTCTTGCAGGCCCGGCACCTTGCCGACCTTGACTTCATTCATGTCATGGTCGCCGCGCAACAGCAGCAGCCAGACCTGGGTTTTGACAACATTGCCCTTGTCGTCTTTGGCATCGGTGGCCAGCACCAGGGATTTGACGGTGGTCTGCAGCGGCACGCCCAGCAGTTCGGCCACGTCCTCGCAGGTGCTCTTGCCCGGCGTGGCCACCTTGGCCATGACCTGGGTAGCCGCGCCGCGGGGACCGACGGGTGCCAGCGCCTCGGCTTTTTCCATATTGGCGGCATAGCTGCTGTCGGGGCAGTAGACGATGGCGTCTTCGCCGGTCTCGGCAATCACCTGGAATTCTTCGCTCAGATCGCCGCCGATGGCGCCGCTATCAGCCGCCACCGCGCGGTAGCGCAGGCCAAAACGGTCAAAAATCCGGCGGTAGGCGCCGCTCATGGTGTCGTAGCTCTTCTTGGCCGCGTCCAGGTCACGGTCGAAGCTGTACGCGTCCTTCATCGTGAACTCACGCCCGCGCATCAGGCCAAAGCGTGGGCGGCGCTCGTCGCGAAACTTGGTCTGGATCTGGTACATATTCTTGGGCAGCTGCTTGTAGCTCTTGATTTCCTGACGGGCTATGTCAGTAATCACTTCTTCGCTGGTCGGCTGCACTACGTAATCGCGATCATGCCGGTCCTTGATGCGCAGCAGTTCGGGGCCGTTCGTGGTGAAACGCCCGGTCTCCTGCCACAGCTCAGCCGGCTGGATCACAGGCATCGCCAGCTCCACCGAGCCGGCACGGTTCATTTCTTCCCGGACAATGGCCTCCACCTTGCGGATCACACGCAATCCCATGGGCATATAGGTGTAGATCCCGGCGCCCAGCTTTTTGATCATGCCCGCGCGCATCATCAGCTTGTGGCTGGCCACTTCGGCGTCGGCAGGCGCCTCTTTGAGGGTGGAAATGAGGAATTGGGATGCTTTCATGGGACGACTCGGTGAACTTCAAAGGCCCTCGCCCCTTGATACACGGCGCTTGCTGTGCATAATGAACGAAGTTTAAAAATTGGGGTTTGATTATGCTTGACCGGGACGGCTTTCGGCCCAACGTCGGCATCGTCCTGCTCAACCAGAAAAATCAGGTATTTTGGGGCAAGCGCATACGCACCCATTCGTGGCAGTTTCCACAGGGTGGCATTGACCGGGGCGAAACCCCCGAGCAGGCCATGATCCGTGAGCTGCACGAGGAAGTGGGGCTCCACCCGGAGCATGTAAGCATCGTTGCCCGTACCCGAGACTGGTTGCGCTACGAGGTGCCGGACCGTTACATCCGCCGCGACGCGCGCGGCCACTACAAAGGCCAGAAACAAATCTGGTTTTTGCTGAAATTACTCGGGCATGACTGGGATTTGAACCTGCGTGCCACCGACCACCCGGAGTTCGACGCATGGCGCTGGAACGACTACTGGGTGCCACTGGACGCCGTGGTCGAATTCAAACGGGGAGTCTACGAGACGGCCCTAACGGAGCTCGCACGCTATTTGCCGCGCAATGAGCCACGCAACCGCTTTCTGCGCCACGGACATCGCTCCCACGACCAAGGGGACGAATCCGCCCGCGACCTGCCCAATGGCATGGAACTCCCCCCCGGGGCGTCGTTTGAACCCGACCCGGCTGCCCACAGCCATGGGCGCAAACATGAAATTTAGAGTCACGTTCGGGTTTTGGATGGCTCTTGCCACCACTGGTGTCTGGTCACAGACTCCCGTCGAGGTCGCGGAATGGGTCGAGGAAAAGTCGCCCTCGGCGCCCGCCTACTCGACGGACCAGTTGATTCCTGTTGAAATGCCGCCCCATGTCACGCTGAAAGTCGGCATTGACCCCGCAACATTGGCGGTGGGCGCGACAGACAGTGTTGTACGTTACGTCGTCGTCATGCGCAACGCAACAGGTTCAGTGAATGTGGCGTATGAGGGCATCCGTTGCACGACGGGCGAAGTCAAAACCTATGCCAGAGTCAGTGCCGCGGGCAAATGGGTGAACAACGAAGAGGCCCCCTGGAAAGACATGACCAGCAATTTGCCGTCACGCCACGCCTATGCGATTGCCAAACAGGGCGCCTGCGACGGTCGCACGGCAGGCAAACGGGACGACATCATCAACGCCCTGAAACGACGCCAGGTGGCCCGCGACTGAGGCACCCAACACCGTCACTTTTTAGCGGGTTAGCACCAGGTTGTCCCGGTGCAGCATCTCGGGCTCCGCCGAATAGCCCAGCAATTTTTCGATATCTGCCGATGGCTTGCGACACAGCAGCCGCGCCTCGGAGCTCGAGTAATTGGCCAGGCCGCGGGCGATCTCGGTGCCGCTGCCGTCGCGCACCGCAATCACTTCGCCACGCGAAAACTCCCCCTCAACCTGCACCATGCCGATGGGCAACAAACTCTTGCCGTCGTCGCGCACTTTGGTGGCCGCACCTGCGTCCACCACAACTGCACCGCGCAGTTGCAAATGGTCCGCCATCCATTGCTTGCGCGCCTGATTTTTCTGGGTTTGCGCCACCAGCAAGGTGCCAATGGCCTCCCCCCGGGTCAGGCGAATCAAGGCGTCTGGCTCGCGACCCCAGGCGATCACGGTGGATGCACCCGATCCCGCCGCCCGCTTGGCAGCCAGAATCTTGGTGATCATGCCGCCACGCCCGATGCTGGAACCTGCGCCACCGGCCATGGCCTCCAACGTGGCATCGCCCGCACGCGCTTCATGCACAAACTCCGCCTTGGGGTCTTTGCGGGGATCGGCGGTGAAAAGTCCTTTTTGGTCGGTCAGAATCACCAGCGCATCAGCTTCCACCAGATTGGCCACCAATGCGCCCAGCGTGTCGTTGTCGCCAAACTTGATCTCGTCGTTGACCACCGTGTCGTTTTCGTTGATGACCGGCACCACCCCCAATTTGAGCAGGGTCAGCAGCGTGGAGCGGGCATTGAGGTAGCGCTCCCGGTCTGCCAGGTCGGCATGGGTCAGCAAGACCTGCGCGCTGCCCAAACCGTTGAGCTTGAGCTTGGTCTCGTACATCTGCGCCAAGCCCATCTGGCCAACGGCGGCGGCGGCCTGCAGCTCCTGGATCGCCTTTGGGCGCACTGTCCAGCCCAGGCGCTTCATACCCTCGGCAATGGCACCACTGGAGACCATGATGACTTCGCGCCCGTCGCCCATCAGATGCGCCATCTGGCGACACCATTCGCCAATGGCAGCTTCGTCCAGACCACGTCCATCGTTGGTCACCAGACTGGAGCCCACCTTGACCACGATACGCCGCGCATCCCGCAGCACAGAAGAACTAGACATATTTACCATATGAGCCGGTAGCCCTCGTACGCATTGCGTGGACAGCTACCATTTTTACAGTGGAACTTATGCGTCAGGGAGGTCGGCAAAGCGCGGGTCGATGGCCTCTGGCGTTTGTTCGGCGACCTGTTGCGCCTTGACGTGCTTGTAAATTTCCTTGACCAGCGGCTCACAGCCTTCACGCGTCAGCGCCGAAATTTGGAAAACCGGGCCTTTGAACTTGAACCGCTTGACGAAGTCCTTGACCAAGGCATCCCGCTTTTCGGAATCCACCATGTCTAGCTTGTTCAGCACCAGCCACCGTGGTTTCTTGTACAGGTCCGTGTCGTACTTTTTGAGTTCGTTGACAATCGCCTTCGCTTGGGCGACCGTGTCCACGTTCTCGTCGAACGGGGCCATGTCCACAATATGCAGCAGCAGGCGTGTGCGGCTCAGGTGGCGCAAGAACAGGTGCCCCAGTCCAGCCCCCTCGGACGCGCCTTCAATCAATCCCGGCAAATCGGCGACCACAAAGCTTTGCTCGGGGCCTACGCGCACAACGCCCAGGTTGGGGTGCAGGGTGGTGAACGGGTAGTCGGCAATGCGTGGGCGCGCGTTGGATATGGCGGTGATGAAGGTGGATTTGCCCGCGTTGGGCATGCCCAGCAGGCCGACGTCGGCCAACACCTTCAACTCCAGCTTGAGATTCTTTTTTTCGCCCGGCCAACCCGGTGTCTTCTGGCGAGGTGCGCGGTTGATGGCGCTCTTGAAACGCAAATTCCCAAATCCGCCGTCACCGCCCTTGGCGATGGTGATGACCTCACCGGGCTTGAGCAGTTCGTACAACACCTCGCCGGTCTCAGCATCCGTAATGATCGTGCCCACCGGCATCTTCAACGTGATGTCGTCACCGGCTGCGCCAAACATGTCGGAGCCCATGCCGTGTTCGCCGCGTTTGGCGTCGTGGCGCCGCGAGAAGCGGTAGTCGACCAGTGTATTCAGGTTGGCGTCCGCCACGGCAAAAACGTGGCCGCCGCGACCACCGTCGCCCCCGTTGGGTCCGCCAAATTCCTTGTATTTTTCGTGACGAAACGAGACGCAGCCCGCCCCGCCGTCTCCAGCGGAGATGTCAATATAGGCTTCGTCAACGAACTTCATGGTGTGTAGCGTGGTTATAAACGAAAAACCCCGCGCTTTCGGCGCAGGGTTTCTGTGGGAGAGTCACCGCAGATCAGGCTGCAGTCACGTTCACCGTGTGTTTGTTCAGCGCACCTTTGGTGGTGAACGAAACATGGCCTTCGGTCAGTGCAAACAAGGTGTGATCCTTGCCAATACCAACATTGGTTCCAGGGTGGAACTTGGTGCCGCGTTGACGTACGATGATCGCGCCACCGCTGACCAATTCGCCGCCGAATTTTTTCACACCGAGCATTTTGGGCTTGGAATCGCGCCCGTTTCGCGTAGAGCCGCCGCCTTTTTTCTGTGCCATGACCTATGCCCCTTATCCAGCAATCGCGCCGATGAGCAGTTCAGTGAACTGCTGACGGTGCCCTTGACGTTTTTGATAATGCTTACGACGGCGCATTTTGAAAATGCCCACTTTGTCGTGCTTGCCATGCGCCAAGACGGTGACTGTCACCGTTGCGCCGGACACCAAGGGTGTGCCAACCTTCAATTCAGCGCCGTTTCCGACAGCCAAAACCTGGTCGATCACAATCTCTTGGCCTACATCCGCAGCAATCTGTTCTACTTTAATTTTTTCGCCGGCTGCAACACGATATTGCTTGCCGCCGGTTTTTATGACCGCGTACATATTGACCTCTTCGAATTGAGATTCTGCAAACGAATTTTCGCAGAGCCCATGAGTATACCATTAGCCTACCTTTTCGTCAAAACAGCCTGCATTGGTCTCCACAACGCTGTTTCAGCTTCTATACAATTCCCCATCCAACATAAAGCTTAACTGCCTTGCAAGCCAATCCAACCGGCGCTCCGTCCGGGCTCTCTATCGTCGAACAGGACATGCTCCAGGTTGACCAGGTCATCGCCCAGCGGTTGTCCTCTGGCGTCCCCCTGGTTGGCAGCGTCTCGCACTACATCATCTCTGCTGGTGGCAAACGATTGCGCCCGGCACTTTTGCTCCTGTGTTGCGGCGCACTGGACTTCAAAGGCGAGCAGCGCTTCAATATGGCCGCAGTGGTCGAATTCATCCACACTGCAACCCTGTTGCACGACGACGTGGTGGACGATTCGGCTTTGCGGCGGGGCAGCCCGACCGCCAATGCCAAGTTTGGAAACCCTGCCAGCGTGCTGGTTGGCGATTTTCTGTACTCCCGCGCATTCCAGATGATGGTGGACACACAGAACATGCGAATCATGGAAGTTCTGGCCAATGCAACCAACATCATTGCCGAGGGCGAGGTCATGCAACTGATGAACATGCACAACGCCGCACTCGACGAAGCAGCTTACCTGCAAGTCATTCGCTCCAAGACCGCCAAGTTGTTTGAAGCCAGCGCCCGGGTCGGCGCCATTCTGTCGGGCGCCACCACCGCCGATGAAGAGGCTTGCGCCGACTATGGCCAGGCGTTGGGAACTGCGTTTCAGGTGATTGACGATGTTCTGGACTACACCGGAGACGCGTCTGTCATGGGCAAGAATCTGGGCGACGACTTGCGCGAAGGCAAAGCCACGCTACCGTTGATAGCGGCGATGCAACGCGGTACCCCATCAGAACGCGAGACCATTCAGCAAGCGATCGAGACCGGTGACGTGACCATGCTGGATGCTGTGATTGCCATCGTCCATACGACCGGTGCTCTGGACGTCGCGCGTAACGCCGCCCAACAAGAGGCCAGGCGCGCCATCACGGCCGCAACGCGCCTTCCAGACGGACCGCACAAAGACTGTTTGATACAATTGGCGTCGCAATTGCTGGACAGAAACCACTGATTTCATAAGAAACAAAGTCTGGCTGCGGGGTGTAGCTCAGCCTGGTGGAGCGCTACGTTCGGGACGTAGAGGCCGGAGGTTCGAATCCTCTCACCCCGACCATTTTCAGCTACCGCTGAACGCGTCCATAGGTGTCCTCCAGACGCACAATGTCGTCTTCGCCCAAGTAGGATCCTGACTGGACCTCAATAATCTCCAAAGGCACTTTTCCCGGGTTGGCCAAGCGGTGAATCTGGCCAAGTGGAATATAGGTACTCTGGTTTTCAGACAAAAGGGTAACTTTATCGCCATTGGTAACCTCTGCAGTACCACTCACCACCACCCAATGCTCCGCCCGATGGTGATGCATCTGCAAGCTCAGTGTGGCGCCCGGTTTCACCACGATACGCTTAACCTGAAATCGCTCACCACTATCGACGCTATCGTAGGTGCCCCATGGGCGCGCCACGTGCCGGTGATACAAGGCCTGCGGAACACCCTTGGCTTCCAGCTGGGCTACAACTGTTTTTACTTGCTCAGCCGACGAGGCGTCTGCCACCAACACCGCGTCCACGGTGTCAACAATGAGCAGGTTTTGTGTACCCAGTGCGACCACCGGCCGGTGGGGAGCATGGATAAAAGTGTTCGTTGCCTGGACGGTATGTCCCTGGCCATGGACGCGGTTGCCATCAGCGTCGGGCGCAGTCAGTTCGGCTACGGCGTTCCAGCTCCCCACGTCGCTCCACGCGGAGACGAACGGCAAAACCGCCACGTTGGCGGCCTTCTCCATGACCGCATAGTCAATGCTTTCTGCCCGGCAGGCCGCAAACGCTTCAGCACCCAGACGACGGAAGTTACCGTCAGTGGTCTGGCTGGAAACCGCCTCTTCACAAGACGCCAGAATATCCCCTGCGTAGGTTTTGAGGGTATCCAACAAGGTGCTCGCCTGAACCAAAAAAATACCTGCATTCCAGAAATAGCCCCCAGCCAACAGCAACTGTTGCGCACGCATGGCGTCGGGCTTCTCTATAAAACGGGCCACACTGTGGGCCTCACCCTGACCGGTCAACGCAGCACCCTGTTCGATGTATCCGTAGGCTGTGCTCGGAAAGGTCGGGTGCACACCGAAGGTGACAATGGAGCCCGCACGGGCAGCTGGTACCCCGGCAAGGACTGTGGCGACGAACGCTGTCGAATCCGGAATGTGATGGTCCGCGGGCTGAAACAGCAGCAACGCATCGGGCGCAACATTCAAGGCGGCCGCGGCCATGGCAGCAGCGGTGTTGCGCGCCATGGGCTCGAGCAATATGGTGCTCTGCACGCCAGCCGCGGTGGCGCACGACTGGACCAAAAACCGATGGTCTTCTGCGGCCACGATGAGCTGCCGCTGCCCAAGCCGCGCGGCACGCTCCAGCGTGAGTTGCAACAGACTCTTGCCTTGAACCAGTGGCACAAACTGCTTTGGCAACGCTTTGCGTGACAGCGGCCACAGTCGGGTACCGCTGCCACCACACAAAACGACGGAAATGATGCTATCTGGCGCCGCGCGCTCGTTTGGATTCATGTCGCAGATTCTGAAACGTGGATGAGAACAAGAGTATGACAGGCAGCCAACGCTCAGTGCCGCACGAAGGTAACATTGTCCCCAATTGATTTACATTGGTGGCGCAATCAGCGATGATGCACCAGTCTCTTAAGTAACGCATATTCTTATCGGTTCATGGCAACTGTCGATCCCCTACAACGTGAAAACCAAGCCATAGCCCTTCCTGGCCTCGGGAGGGCCCTTATCACTGCGGGCAAGCTGGGACAAAAGTCCGCTGAAGACATATACCGCAAGGCGCTCTCCAGCAAAAGCAGCTTTATTGCCGAACTGGTTGGATCAGGCGCTGTTTCTGCGGGGGACTTGGCACACACACTTTCTACGGCGTTTGCAGCGCCTTTGCTGGACCTGGACGCGATTGACGCCAACCGTTTGCCGAAAGGCTTGCTGGATAGCAAGATTTGCATCGCCTACCGCGTGGTTGTTCTGAGCAAGCGCAGCAACCGGCTGATCGTCGCAACTGCTGACCCCTCCGACCAGGCAGCAGCCGAAAAAATCAAATTCTCAACCCAGATGGGGGTCGACTGGGTCATTGCCGAGTACGACAAGCTGTCAAAGCTAGTGGATGCCAACGCCACGACCGCGACAGAGGCCATGGAAGACATCATTGGCGGGGATTTCGAGTTTGATGAAGCCGCGGCCGAAGCGGTTATAGATAACGGCCCCGCCGCCGCTTCCGACGTTGAAGATGCGCCGGTTGTGCGGTTCTTGCACAAGATGCTAATGGACGCTTTCAGCATGCGGGCGTCCGATTTGCACTTTGAGCCCTACGAACACACCTACCGCGTGCGCTTTCGCATCGACGGTGAACTGCGAGAAATTGCATCCCCCCCGATCGCCATCAAGGACAAGCTTGCCTCGCGCATCAAGGTGATTTCCCGCATGGATATCTCTGAAAAGCGGGTCCCCCAGGACGGAAAGATGAAACTTAAAGTCGGCCCCGATCGGGTGATCGACTTCCGGGTGAGCACCTTGCCGACGCTTTTTGGCGAAAAGATAGTCATCCGGATTCTGGACCCCAGCAGCGCAAAGCTTGGCATTGATGCACTGGGCTACGAGCCCGAGGAAAAAGAGCGCCTGCTCAAGGCCATTGGTCGTCCCTATGGCATGATCTTGGTGACGGGTCCCACGGGTTCCGGAAAGACCGTTTCACTGTACACCTGCCTGAACCTGCTGAACCAGCCCGGTGTGAATATTGCAACTGCGGAAGACCCCTCGGAAATCAATTTGCCGGGTGTCAACCAAGTCAACATGAATGACAAGGCCGGGCTGACCTTTGCCGTCGCACTGAAATCCTTTTTGCGCCAGGATCCCGACATCATCATGGTCGGCGAAATTCGCGATCTTGAAACCGCGGACATTTCGATCAAGGCGGCCCAGACGGGTCACTTGGTGCTGTCGACCTTGCATACCAATGACGCACCCGCCACACTGACACGCATGCGCAATATGGGTATCGCACCATTCAACATTGCTTCCAGCGTCATTTTGATCACCGCCCAACGCCTGGCCAGGCGCTTGTGCCTTAACTGCAAGACACCGGCCGAAATCCCGCAAACAACGCTGATCAATGCCGGATTCAAGGAATCCCAATTGGACGGGACCTGGAAACCCTATAAGGCGGTAGGCTGCTCCCTCTGCAATAGCGGTTACAAGGGACGCGTCGGCATTTATCAGGTGATGCCGATAACCGATGAAATCCAGCGCATCATTCTTCGGGACGGCAGTTCACTCGACATTGCGATTCAGGCCGAAAAAGAAGGCGTACGTTCTTTGCGACAATCCGGGTTACACAAGGTCAAACAGGGTCTGACTTCGCTGGAAGAGGTTCTCGCCTGTACCAACGAATAACGAAGAACTCAGAGGAAAACTATGGCAACCGCAAAAACTGCTGTCAGTAAAGAAGCCGTCTTCGAATGGGAAGGCAAGGACCGCAACGGCAAGCAGGTGCGGGGAGAAATTCGCGCGGCGGGTGAAAACCAGGTCAAGGCGTCGTTGAGGCGGCAGGGTGTCACTCCGACCAAAATAAAAAAACGGCGGATGAGCGCGGGCTCAAGCATCAAGCCCAAGGACCTGGCCATTTTCACGCGACAGCTGGCAACGATGATGAAGGCCGGCGTTCCTCTGTTGCAGGCATTTGACATCGTTGGCCGTGGCAATCCAAATCCGCGGGTCACCAAACTGCTCAACGACATCCGGACCGACGTGGAGACAGGAACCTCCCTCAGTGTTGCGTTCCGCAAATTCCCGTTGTACTTTGACGCCCTGTATTGCAACTTGGTAGAAGCTGGCGAATCGGCCGGTATTCTGGACCAGTTGCTGGACCGGCTGGCCGTCTATATGGAGAAGACCGAGGCCATCAAGTCCAAAATCAAGTCGGCATTGATGTACCCCATTTCGGTTCTGATTGTGGCCTTCGTCGTCGTCGCGGTGATCATGATCTTTGTGATTCCGTCCTTCAAGCAGGTGTTCACCTCTTTCGGAGGAGAACTCCCTATGCCCACTCTGGTCGTGATCGCCATGAGTGAGTTCTTTATCAAGTACTGGTATCTGATTTTCGGTGGTCTGTTTGGTGGCGTGTATTTCTTCATGGAGTCCTGGAAACGCAACAAGAAAATGCAGGCTTTCATGGACCGGGTCATGCTGAAGCTGCCCATCTTTGGCGTACTGGTGGAAAAATCGTGCATCGCCCGCTGGACGCGAACCCTTTCAACGATGTTTGCAGCCGGTGTTCCCTTGGTGGAAGCGCTGGACTCCGTCGGTGGCGCCTCGGGCAACGATGTTTTTGCATCTGCAACACTCAAGATCCAGCAGGAAGTTTCCACGGGAACCGCTCTGACCGCGGCCATGACCAATGCCAACCTGTTTCCATCCATGGTGCTGCAAATGTGCTCCATCGGCGAGGAGTCTGGCTCCATTGACCACATGCTGGGAAAAGCCGCAGACTTCTACGAAGCCGAAGTGGATGACATGGTTGCCGGCATCTCCAGCCTGATGGAGCCCATCATCATCGTGATCCTGGGCACTCTGATTGGTGGCATCGTGGTTGCCATGTACCTGCCGATTTTCAAGCTGGGTCAGGTGGTTTGATGCTGGTCGTCGGACAGCAGTGGTTTGATGCGTCCTTTGCAAGCATTTTTGGCCTCTTGATCGGTAGCTTTCTCAACGTTGTCATCTATCGCCTTCCGAAGATGATGGAGCGCCAGTGGGCTGCGGAGTGTGCCGAATTTTCCGGTGCTCCGGCGCCAGTTGGAGAGCCCTTCAACCTGATGGTCCCGCGCT
>Ga0208398_100816_pt1 | contig 15755 bp, 13 predicted proteins | sample LakWasMe79_HOW10_2_FD_183905 | JGI IMG/M metagenome (GOLD analysis project Ga0208398, IMG submission 183905) | Freshwater sediment methanotrophic microbial communities from Lake Washington under simulated oxygen tension - Sediment Metagenome... | ecosystem: Environmental > Aquatic > Freshwater >...
CGAACTGGGCGGTGCCAAAGGCGTTCAGGTCATCGGTGGTCAGGTGCGAGATCTGGTCGCTGGTCATCGCAGCGACTTGGGCCGAGGTGAACTTGGCGAACTGGTCGCTGGTGAAGGCGTTCAGATCGCCGGTGTTCAGGCCTTGGACCTGGGCCGTGGTCAGCGCCGCGACTTGGGCGGTGCTCAGGGCCTGCAGCTGGCCATTGGTCAGCGCGTCGAGCTGGTCACTGCTGAGGGCACGCAGGGCGGCCGTCGACAGGGACTTCAGATCGGCCGTCTCGATGGCGGCGATCTGCGCGGTCGAGAGGTTGCCCACCTGGGCCGAGGTCAGCGCGGCGATCTGGGCCGAGCTCAGGGCAACCACATCGGCGGTGCTGAGGCCCGGCAATTGGTCGGTGGTCAGATTGGCAATCTGGCCGGTTGTCAGCGCAGCAATCTGGTCGCTGCTCAGCACATCGACCTGATCCGAGCTCAGCGCCTTGAAGGCCGCGGTGCTGATGGCCCGCAGGTCGGCGGACTCCAGCTTGGGCAGTTGCACCGAGGTGAGGGACGCCACCTGGTCGGAGCTCAGCGCAGCGAACTGGGCGGTGCCCAGGGCGTTCAGGTCGTCGGTGGTGAGGTTGCTGATCTGATCGCTGGTCAGCGCCTTCGCTTGTGCCGAGGTGAGCTTGGCGAACTGGTCGCTGGTGAAAGCGTTCAGGTCGGCGGTGTTCAGGCCTTGGATCTGGGCGGTGGTCAGCGCGGCGACTTGGGCCGAGGTCAGTGCCTGCAGCTGGCCGTTGGTCAGCGCGTCCAGTTGATCGCTGGTCAGCGCGCGCAGGGCGGCGGTGGTGAGCGACTTCAGATCCGAGGTTTCGATCGCCGCAATATGGCTGGTCGACAAGTTGACGATCTGTGCCGAAGTGAGCGAGGCCACCTGCGTGGAGCTCAGTGCGACGATGTCGGCAGTAGACAGGCCCGGGAGCTGATCGGTGCTCAGCACATTGATCTGACCGGTGGTGAGTTGGCCGATCTGGTCGCTGGTGAGGGCTGCAAGCTGATCGGAGCTGAGGCCCTTGAAGGCCGCGGTGCTGATGGCCCGCAGGTCGGCGGACTCCAGCTTGGGCAACTGCACCGAGGTCAGCGCCGCCACCTGGTCGGAGCTCAGCGCAGCGAACTGCGCGGTGCCCAGGGCGTTCAGGTCGTCGGTGGTGAGGTTGCTGATCTGATCGCTGCTCAGCGCCTTCACTTGCGCCGAGGTGAACTTGGCGAACTGGTCGCTGGTGAAGGCGTTCAGATCGCCGGTGTTCAGGCCCTGCACCTGGGCGGTGGTGAGCGCGGCCACCTGGGCGGAGGTCAGGGCCTGCAACTGGCCGTTGCTCAGGGCATCGAGCTGGTCGCTGCTGAGGTTGCGCAGGGCCGCGGTGCTCAGGCCCTTGAGATCAGCGGTCTCGATCGCGGCGATCTGAGCGGTGGAGAACAGGGCAATCTGAGCCGAGGTCAACACGCCGATCTGATTGGACGCCAGCGCGACGATGTCGGCCGTCTCCAGACCGGGCAGTTGGTCCGAGGTCAGGTTGACGACCTGCGCCGTGGTGAAGGCGCCGACCTGGTTGGAGTTCAGGGCCCCGATCTGGTCGGAGCTGAGGGTGCGGAAGCTGTTGGAACTCAGCGCGGCGAAATCGGCCGTTTCAAAGACCTTCAGCTGGGTGCTGCTCAGCGTTGCGATGCCCAGCGTGGAGATGGCCGCCGCCTGCGCGGTGGTGAGCGCGACGATCTGGTCGGTCCGGAAGGCAGCCCAGTCTTCCGTGGTGAGGTCCCGAATCGCCGCCGTGGTGAGTTCCGCGATCTGCTTGGTGGACAGAAGATTGATAAACGTGCTCATGATGGTCTCACCTGGAGGTTGTGTCGGTGTTCAGCTCGGCCACGAAGGCCGCGGGCTGTCGGATTCGTCGCGCTGGTGTCATGCGCATGGGCAAAACAAGCCTTGGGGCCTGGCTGCTGGCCTGGGCCTGGTTTGCTGTAGTGACAGAACTGAACACCATGGAACTCACAAAGGTCGGGGCAGTCTTGCGATGCCTGGGCAAAAAATAGGACTCGGACGCCTGGCATCGATCCAGGCGCTTCACTCGGTTTTCGGGCCCCAGCGGATTTACTTTAGGTTTCACTTCCGGTGCCGCCCCCCGGTTGGGGAGGCTTGGCCGTACGGACTGCCGGACTTAGCCTGATTAAAGGTTTGGGTGCAGTGATGCTAGGGCCGGGGCCGGGCAGGGAAGCCGGCATAAGGCCCTGTTTCGGCGCACTAATTGCGCCGTTGGGCCGAAAAATCGTTCAGATTTCACGCCGGCCGGCCGATATCGGAGGGTTGGAACCTCAAGTTCCGCCGCGCGCAGGCGAGCTCAGGCCGGAATTTGTGCGGCAGCCAGACCGTTCTGGAAGTGCAGCCGCATCAGCTCGGCGGCCTTGGTGGGCGCCCGCGCGGCGAGTGCCGCCATCAGCTCGCGATGCTCCTGCAGCGAGTCCAGCAGGCGCCCGGCCTTGAACAGCGAGTGGTGGCGATTCAGCTTGATGATGCGGCGCAGATCGCTGACCAGTTGCTGGCGCAGGCGGTTGTCGTCGATCTCCAGCAGCTTACGATGGAAGGCTTCGTTGGCAGCGAAGAACTGGTCGCGGTCGGCGAGCCGGGTTTCCAGTTGCTCATGCAGCTGCTGCAATTCGGCGAGTTGCCCGGCGTCGGCCTTGCGCGCCACTTCGCCGGCGGCATCGCTTTCCAGCAGGGCCAGCAGTTGGTAGGCTTCCCGCACATCGCGTTCCGACAGTTCGGTGACATAGGCGCCCCGGCGCACCTTCATGGTGACCAGGCCTTCCACCGCCAAGACCTTGAGCGCCTCGCGCATGGGGGTGCGGCTGATGCCCATCTCCTTGCAGAGCTTGAGTTCGTCGATCCAGGCGCCGGGCTCCAGCTCGCGCCCATAGATCTGCTGGCGCAGGCGTTCGGCCACCTCCTGATAGAGGGCGCGAGGGGCCAGGCTGGCAGAAGGCAGGGCGGTGGAGGTGGCGGACATGACGCGTCAGAGTGTAGTCAAATTTTGCATTCATAATTATGAATAACGGAAACGGTATGATGCCGGGTCCGCAGGAGTCGAACATGTCTGAAGCAAGCAAGTCCCCGTCCGCCAACGCATCCACCGAGTTCACGCCCGCCAGCCTGGAGCAATGGCACAAGGCGGCCGCCAAGTCGGCACCGGGTGGCGATGTGGCGGCCCTGAATTGGCACACGCCCGAGGGGCTGACGGTCAAGCCGCTCTATACCGCGGCGGACACGGCTGGTCTGCCGCATGCCGACACCTTGCCCGGTTTCGAGCCCTTTCTGCGCGGCCCGCAGGCCACCATGTATGCGGTGCGCCCCTGGACCATCCGCCAGTACGCCGGCTTTTCCACCGCCGAGGAAAGCAATGCCTTCTATCGCAAGGCCCTGGCCGCCGGTGGCCAGGGCGTCTCGGTGGCCTTTGACCTCGCCACCCACCGCGGCTACGACAGCGACCACCCGCGCGTGACCGGCGACGTCGGCAAGGCCGGCGTGGCGATCGACTCGGTGGAAGACATGAAGATCCTGTTCGACGGCATCCCGCTCGACAAGGTCTCGGTCTCGATGACCATGAACGGCGCGGTGCTGCCGGTGCTGGCCGGCTATGTGGTGGCGGCGGAGGAGCAGGGCGTCTCGCAGGACAAGTTGAGCGGCACCATCCAGAACGACATCCTCAAGGAGTTCATGGTCCGCAACACCTATATCTACCCGCCCGAGCCGTCGATGAAGATCATCGGCGACATCATCGAGTACACGGCAGCCAAGATGCCGAAGTTCAATTCCATCAGCATCAGCGGCTACCACATGCAGGAAGCCGGCGCCAACCAGGCGCTGGAGCTGGCCTTCACCCTGGCCGACGGCAAGGAATATGTGAAGACCGCCATTGCCAAGGGCATGGACGTGGACGACTTCGCCGGCCGCCTGTCCTTCTTCTGGGCCGTGGGCATGAACTTCTACCTGGAGATTGCCAAGATGCGCGCCGCGCGCCTGCTGTGGTGCCGCATCATGAAGGGCTTCAACGCCAAGAACCCCAAGAGCCTGATGCTGCGCACGCACAGCCAGACCTCGGGCTGGAGCCTGACCGAGCAGGATCCTTACAACAATGTGGTGCGCACCACCATCGAGGCGATGGCGGCGGTGTTCGGCGGCACGCAATCGCTGCACACCAACTCGCTCGACGAGGCCATTGCCCTGCCCACCGAGTTCAGTGCCCGCATCGCCCGCAACACCCAGCTCATCATTCAGGAAGAGACCCACATCACCAGCGTGATCGACCCCTGGGCCGGCAGCTACATGATGGAGAGCCTGACCCAGGACATGGCCGATAAGGCCTGGGCCATCATCGAGGAGGTCGAGGCCATGGGCGGCATGACCCGCGCGGTGGACAGCGGCTGGGCCAAGCTCAAGATCGAGGCCAGCGCCGCCGAGAAGCAGGCACGCATCGACTCGGGCAAGGACGTGATCGTTGGCGTCAACAAGTACAAGTTATCAAAGCAGGACCCGATCGAGATCCTGGACGTGGACAACGTGAAGGTGCGCGATGGCCAGATCGCGCGCTTGAATGCCATCAAGGCCAAGCGCGACACGGCGGCCGTGCAGGCTGCGCTTGCCACACTGACCGAGGCCGCCAAGAGCGGCCAGGGCAATCTGCTGGACCTGTCCATCCAGGCGATCCGCTTGCGCGCCACCGTCGGCGAGGTGTCCGACGCGCTGGAGGCGATCTACGGCCGCCACCGTGCCGACACGCAGAAGGTCACCGGCGTCTATGCCGCGGCCTATGACTCGGCCGAGGGTTGGGCCAGGCTGCAGGAGGAGATCAGGGCCTTTGCCGACGCACAGGGCCGCCGCCCGCGCGTGATGATCGCCAAGCTGGGCCAGGACGGCCACGACCGCGGCGCCAAGGTGGTGGCCACCGCCTATGCCGACCTGGGCTTCGATGTCGACATGGGCCCGCTGTTCCAGACCCCCGAGGAATGTGCCCGTCAGGCGATCGAGAACGATGTGCATGCGGTGGGTGTCTCCACGCTCGCCGCCGGCCACAAGACCCTGGTGCCGGCCATCATTGCCGAACTCAAGAAGCAGGGCGCGGACGACATCATCGTGTTCGTGGGCGGTGTGATCCCGGCGCAGGACTATGAGCAGCTCTACGAGGCGGGCGTGAAGGGCATCTACGGCCCCGGCACACCGATCCCGGCCAGCGCGAAGGATGTGCTGGAGCAGATTCGCCAAGCCGTGGCGGCCTGATGCCTCTGGCCCTCACAGCCGTGGCGGCCGCGGACTTCGAGTCCATGCTGGCCCTGCGCATCGCTGCGTTGCGCCCCAGCCTGGAGCGGCTGGGCCGCTTCGACCCGCAGCGCGCGCGCGAGCGCCTGGCCAGCCAGTTCGAGCCGGCGGCGATGCGGCATATCGAACGTGACGGCCAGCGCATCGGATTCCTGACCCTGAAGCCTGAGGCCGACGCGCTGCGCCTGGAGCACCTCTATATCCAGCCCGGCGCACAGGGCCTGGGCGTGGGCGCCTGGGCGCTGGACTGGGTGAAGGCACAGGGGCAAGACGTGACCCTCTCGGCGCTCAAGCTCAGCGACGCCAATCGCTTCTATCTGCGCCACGGCTTTGTCGTCACCGGGGAGAGCGACTTCGACATCGACTATCGATGGAGTACGCCGCGATGAGCCTGACCCAAAACATTCTGGGTGGACCGGGGCCGCAGCAGCGCCGCGCCATGGCCAAGGCCATCACCCTGCTGGAGTCGACCCGCGCCGACCACCGCGCCCAGGCCGATGCCCTGCTGACCGAGCTGCTGCCGCACAGCGGCAAGTCGCTGCGCCTGGGCATCTCCGGTGTGCCTGGGGTGGGCAAGAGCACCTTCATCGAGGCCCTGGGCCTGATGCTGATCGCGCGCGGCCACCGCGTGGCGGTGCTGGCGGTGGACCCCTCCAGCAGCGTCTCGGGCGGTTCCATCCTGGGCGACAAGACCCGCATGGAGCATCTCTCCATGGACGAGCGCGCCTACATCCGCCCCAGCCCCAGCAGCGGTACCCTGGGCGGCGTTGCCGAGAAGACGCGCGAGGCCATGCTGGTGTGCGAGGCGGCGGGCTATGACATCGTCATCGTCGAGACCGTGGGCGTGGGCCAGAGCGAGACCGCGGTGGCCGGCATGACCGATATGTATGTGCTGCTGCAGCTGCCCAACGCCGGCGACGACCTGCAGGCCATCAAGAAGGGCGTGATGGAGCTGGCCGACCTGGTGGTGATCAACAAGGCCGATATCGACGCCGCCGCCGCCACGCGCGCCGAGGCGCAGATCGCCTCGTCGCTGCGCCTCCTGGGCCTGCACCACCGCCCCGACCATGTGGCGCACGATGCGCTGCAGTGGCATGCGCAGGTGATGCAGCTGAGCGCTCTCAAGGCCGCGGGGCTGGACCGCTTCTGGGACCTGGTGCTGCAGTTCAAGACCCTGCAGCAGGCGAATGGCCGCTTTGCCGCCAAGCGCCAGCACCAGGCCCTGGCCTGGATGTGGGAGCGCATCCAGGCGGGCCTAAAACATGAATTTTCCGAGGCGCCGGCCGTGCGGGCCGCGCTGAACGAAACGACCGAGCGCGTGCTGAACGGCCGGCTCGCGCCCTCGACCGCAGCCCGCGAGCTGCTGGCGACCTTCTTCCGTGGAGACCAAGACCATGCATGACATCCAACAAATGCTTGAAGAGAAGCGCGCCAAGGCGCGCCTGGGCGGTGGCGAGAAGCGCATTGCCGCCCAGCATGCCAAGGGCAAGCTGACCGCGCGCGAACGCCTGGAACTGTTGTTCGACGAGGGCAGCTTCGAGGAATGGGACATGTTCGTCGAGCACCGCTGCGTGGACTTCGGCATGGCCGACAACAAGATCCCCGGCGATGGCGTGGTGACGGGCTACGGCCTCATCAATGGCCGCCTGTCCTTTGCCTTCAGCCAGGACTTCACCGTCTTCGGCGGCGCGCTGAGCGAGGCCCATGCCGAGAAGATCTGCAAGGTGATGGACCAGGCCATGAAGGTTGGCGCACCGGTGATAGGCCTGAATGACTCGGGCGGCGCGCGCATCCAGGAGGGCGTGGCGTCCCTCGGCGGCTATGCCGATGTGTTCCAGCGCAATGTGATGGCCTCGGGCGTGATCCCGCAGATCAGCATGATCATGGGCCCCTGCGCCGGTGGCGCGGTCTATTCGCCGGCGATGACCGACTTCATCTTCATGGTGAAGGACTCGTCCTATATGTTCGTTACCGGCCCCGAGGTGGTGAAGACAGTGACGCATGAGGAGGTCACGGCCGAGGAGCTCGGCGGCGCCGGCACCCACACCAGCAAGAGCGGTGTGGCCGACCTGTCCTTTGACAACGACGTCGAAGCCATCCTGATGTTGCGGCGCTTCTTCAACTACCTGCCGCTCAACAACCGCGACAAGGCGCCCTCCCGCCCGAGCGGCGACCCGGGCAACCGCGTCGACATGTCGCTGGACACCCTGGTGCCCGACAACGCCAACAAGCCCTACGACATGAAGGAGCTGATCCTCAAGACGGTCGACGATGGCGACTTCTTCGAGTTGCAACCCGATTACGCCAAGAACATCATCATCGGCATGGCGCGCATGGAAGGCCAGACTGTGGGCATCGTGGCGAATCAGCCCCTGGTGCTGGCCGGCTGCCTGGACATCAAGAGCTCGATCAAGGCGGCGCGCTTCGTGCGCTTCTGCGATGCTTTCAACATCCCGGTGATCACCTTCGTCGACGTGCCCGGCTTCATGCCCGGCACCTCGCAGGAGTACGGCGGCATCATCAAGCATGGTGCCAAGCTGCTCTACGCCTACGCCGAGTGCACGGTTCCCAAGGTGACGGTGATCACCCGCAAGGCCTATGGCGGCGCCTACGACGTGATGGCCTCCAAGCACCTGCGCGGCGACGTCAACTTCGCCTGGCCGAATGCCGAGATCGCGGTGATGGGTGCCAAGGGCGCGGTGGAGATCATCTTCCGGGAGGACAAGGGCGACCCCGAGAAGCTGGCGGCCAAGGAGGCCGAATACAAAGCCCGTTTCGCCAACCCCTTTGTGGCCGGCGCGCGCGGCTTCATCGACGACGTGATCCAGCCGCACGAAACGCGCAAGCGCATCAGCCGCTCGCTGGCCATGTTGAAGGACAAGAAGTTGGAAAACCCGTGGCGCAAGCACGGCAACATCCCCCTCTGAGGCAAGCAGGAGACAAGAACATGTTCACGAAGATTCTGATTGCCAACCGTGGCGAGATCGCCTGCCGCGTCATCAAGACCGCCCAGAAGCTGGGCATCAAAACGGTGGCCGTGTATTCCGAGGCCGACAAGGACGCCCGCCATGTGGAGCTGGCCGACGAGGCCGTTCTGCTGGGCCCGGCGCCCAGCCGTGAGTCCTATCTGGTGGCCGACAAGATCATTGCCGCCGCCAAGAGCACCGGCGCCCAGGCCATCCACCCCGGCTATGGCTTCCTGAGCGAGAACGAGGAGTTCGCGCGCCGCGTCGAGGAAGAAGGCATCGCCTTCATCGGCCCCAAGCATTACTCGATCGCGGCGATGGGCGACAAGATCGCGTCCAAGAAGCTGGCCAACGAGGCCAAAGTCAACACCATCCCAGGCCACAACGAGCCCATCCTCTCCGCCGAGGACGCGGTGAAGATCGCCCAGGGCATCGGCTACCCGGTGATGATCAAGGCCAGCGCCGGCGGCGGTGGCAAGGGCCTGCGTGTGGCCTTCAATGACAAGGACTGCTTCGAGGGTTTCACCTCCTGCCGCAACGAGGCGCGCAACAGCTTTGGCGACGACCGCGTCTTCATGGAGAAGTTCGTCGAGGAGCCGCGCCATATCGAGATCCAGGTGCTGGGCGACAGCCAGGGCAATGTGGTCTATCTGCATGAGCGCGAATGCTCGATCCAGCGCCGCCACCAGAAGGTGATCGAGGAGGCGCCGTCGCCCTTCATCAGCGAGGCGACGCGCAAGGCCATGGGTGAGCAGGCCGTGGCGCTGGCCAAGGCGGTGAAATACCAGAGCGCCGGCACGGTGGAGTTCGTGGTCGGCAAGGACCAGAGCTTCTACTTCCTGGAGATGAACACCCGCCTGCAGGTGGAGCACCCGGTCACCGAGTGCATCACCGGCGTGGACCTGGTGGAACAGATGATCCGTGTGGCCGCCGGCCACCCGCTGCCCTTCAAGCAGGCCGACATCAAGCGCGAGGGCTGGGCCATCGAGTGCCGCATCAACGCCGAAGATCCCTTCCGCAACTTCCTGCCCTCCACCGGCCGCCTGGTGAAGTACCAGCCGCCCGAGGCAGCCCTGGAGCAGGGCCGTGAGACCCTGCAGGGTGCCGCCTACGAGCACGGCGAGTTCGGCGGCGTGCGTGTGGATACCGGCGTCTACGAGGGCGGCGAGATCCCGATGTTCTACGACTCGATGATCGCCAAGCTGATCGTGCACGGCAAGGATCGCCAGGACGCAATTGCCAAGATGCGCGAGGCGCTCAACGGTTTCGTGATCCGCGGCATCTCCAGCAACATCCCCTTCCAGGCCGCCCTGCTGGCACACCCGGACTTTGTCACCGGCAACTTCAACACCGGTTTCATTGCCCAGCATTACGCCAGCGGCTTCCGCGCCGAGGATGTGCCGCACGACGACCCGCTGTTCCTGGTGGCGCTGGCAGCCTTTATCCGGCGCAAGACGCGCGAGCGCGCCGCCGGCATCAGCGGTCAAATGCTGGGACACGAGCTGCAGGTGGAGCGCGACTATGTTGCCGTGGTCAACGAGGGAGCGGGCGAATTCCAGTGGCACAAGCTGCACGTCTCCGAGTACGCCGGCCAGACCGGGCGCGCCACGGTGCAGATCGGCAGCCACAGCTACCGTATCGAGTGCCTGTCACGCCTGAACGAGGTCCGCCTGACGGGCATGGTGAATGGCCAGCCCTTCGTGGCGCAGGCCGAGCGCGGCGCCGCCAAGAACCCGCTGGCCTACAAGCTCACCCACAATGGCACGGCCATCGAGGTGATGGTGCTGACGCCACGCGCCGCGGCTCTGTACGAGTTGATGCCCTACAAGGCGCCGCCCGACACCAGCAAATTCCTGCTGTCGCCGATGCCGGGCCTGCTGGTGCAGATCGCGGCCCAGCCAGGGCAGATCGTGCAGGCCGGTGAACGCCTGGCGGTGATCGAGGCGATGAAGATGGAGAACATCCTGCTTGCCACGCAGGACGTCAAGGTGGCCGAGGTGCTGGCCAAGACCGGCGAGAGCCTGTCGGTCGATCAGCCCATTCTGCGCTTCGAGTGAAAAGCGCCCGGCGCGTGCTGCGCCAGGCCTGGCGGCCGATGCGCGAGCGCGGACTGGCTGGCTACCAGGCCCTGCTCTGGTATTTGCCGTCAGCGGCTTTGCTGCGCGCCTGGCGCGCGCTGGCTGGGCACTTGAACGCCAGGGTGTTGAGCCCTTGGCTGAATGCCGGCCGCTTTGCACGATTTCAGGACGGTCTGCCCGTCGCAGCGGGCCTGAGGCTCTATCTGATCGTGATGCCCAATACGCTGCATTTCCTGCTGCCCTGTGTGGAGCGCTTGTGCGGCCAGGCGCCCATAGTGCTGCTGGCAAATGGCGCCAGGCCCTGGGAGCTGCGCTTGCTGCAAAGGCGCTTCCCCGAGTTGCCCCTGTTCAGACTGCGCTGCCTGCCCTGGTCCAGCCAGCCCCATGGCGATGTGTTGAGCCTGCTGATCGAGCACCACCGAGGAGATTTCGCCGTCGTGGACCATGACGCCTATGTTTTCGACCCGGAACTGCTTGGCAAGTTGGAGCCAGCGCCGGGCGAGTGCATGGTCGGCGCATTCGCATTGACCGGGCAGCGCTGCGGTATCGATGTGCCGCTGACGCATGTGCTGAGCCTGCGCGCCGATGCCTTGCGGACCTTGATGCACAGTCATCGCGTCGACGCACGCCAGTATCGAAAGGCGCCGCGGACGGCCGTCGCGGCCTTGCAGCGCATCGGTCTTGGCGAGCATCTGTACTTCAAGGACTACCAGCGCTTTCACGATACCTTGCATGTGCTGTTGGCGGTGGCCTTGGCGCAAGGCTGGAAGGTGAGAATCCTGCCGCAGGACGATGGGCTGCCGGTGTTCCACATCGGTGGTACCAGCATCGGCAGCCACCATACGAAGAGCCTGTTTGCGCTGTACGTGCATTTGCGGTTTCTGGAACTGGTGGACGATTCCGAGATCTGGGCGCGCTACCGTTTCATCGTGCACCCGTTGCGTAGCTCTGCCGACTTGCTTGCAATGCAGCTGCCCGCGGACCCTGCCTGGGCCGCCTTGCCGGTGCTGGACGCGCTATTGCTTCGCTTGGCGGCCGCAAGACGCGCCTCCGCGCAGCAGCAATCCCCTCTTCATTAAGGTGCTAGACCATGAGTCAAACCAAACCCTATCGCATCCTAGGCATCCAGCAGATCGCCATCGGTGGTCCCGACAAGCAGGCCCTGCGCAAGCTGTGGGTGGACGTGCTGGGCCTGACGGTCACCGGCAACTTCGTCTCCGAGCGTGAGAACGTCGACGAGGACATTTGCGCCATCGGCAAGGGCGCGCACAAGGTCGAGGTGGACCTGATGCAGCCACTGGACCCGCAGAAGAAACCGGCCGTGCACGCAACGCCGCTGAACCATGTCGGGCTGTGGGTGGACGACCTGCCTAGGGCCGTCGAATGGATGAGCGCCAAGGGCGTGCGCTTCGCCCCCGGCGGGATCCGCAAAGGTGCGGCCGGCTACGACATCTGCTTCATCCACCCCAAGAGCAACGATGAGTTCCCCATCGCCGGCGAGGGCGTGTTGATCGAACTGGTGCAGGCGCCGCCTGAGGTGCTGGCGGCGCTGGCCTGATTCAGCCCTGAGTCAGGGCGCGGCGGCGATCGCCTGCGCCAGCCGCCACAGCGCGTTGCGATGCGCGCTCACCAGGGCGTCCATGCTGCCATCGCCGGCGTCCACCTCGAAGCGCCGCTCGCTTACCGCGGGCCTGCTCTTGCCGCTGGGGTCCACCAGGGTCCAGCGCGCCTGCAGCACCACGCTGCGGCCGTCGGTGCTGGCGTCCAGGCGCTGCAGGTCGACGCGCAACTGCCGGTCCACCTGCACGCCCGGCGGCACCGGCATGCGCCAGACCTGCGCGCTGCCGCGCAGGCGTGCCAGGTCTTGCGCCAGCAGGCGCGGCACCGCGTCGCGCAAGGGTTCGGCCCAGCGCTGCGAGGGGCTGTGATGCAGGCTGGCCTGGCCGCTGGGGCGCACGATGGCGTCGCGGTCCAGGTACTCAGGCACCTGCACGGGGCCCAGGGCCCAGACCGAACTGGCGACGCTGCTCGCGGCCTCGCCGGGCGCATCGGCACGCAGCTGGTAGAGCTGGATTGGGGGCGAACTGCTGCAGCCCGCCAAAACGGCCATCAGCAGGCCGGCACATTGCCAAGGCTTGATGTTCATCGACGCCCCTTCAAGACGGATTCGGGCTGCTGGTCCAGGGTGTCGGCCAGCTCGCGCAGCGCGCGTGCGGCCTGCGACACATCTTTCAGCGCCCGCTGCAGGTTCTGGTTCAGCGGTGCGTCGTCCTGCGCCGCATCGGCCAGGGCAGCGGCGGCGCGTGTCAGTTCCTGGGCGCTGCGCTGCAGGTCCTTCACCATCGGGCCGTCCGGGTTGAAGGTCTTGCCGACGCGCAAGGCGGTATCGTCCACCGAGACGGCGGCCTTGTTCATGCGCTCCATCGCCAGTCGCGTGGCTTCCAGCGTGCTGAGGGTGGCGTCGGACAGGGGCCCGAAGCGGCGGTCGAGCTGTTCGGTGAGACGGCGCAGATTTGTCGCCACCGCTTCGATGTCCTTCACCGCGTGGCTCAGTTCGGGCCCTTCGAGCAGGCGGCGGCCCGAGCTGGCGATGGCCGACAGGTCGCCCACCAGGCGCTTGATGTCGAGGCCGTCGACCTGGTTCTTCAGATCCTGCAGCGGCGTGGTGACGGTGGGAATCTCGATCTCGGCGCGCTCCTCCTCGCCGCTGGCGGCGAGCGGCTTGCCGGGGCGGAAGTCCAGGTCCACATAGAGCTGGCCGGTGAGCAGGCTTTGCATCGCCAGCTGGGCGCGCAGGCCGCGTGCGACGAGGGCATTCATCGAGGCCACCACCGTGCCGGGCTGGTGGTCGCCGGTGAGGTTGCCCAGCATGTCGCGCTCGAGCTCGGCCACCACAGGGATGGAGACCGCGTTGTGGGTGCGGTCGTAGGCCACGCCGATGGAGCTGACGCTGCCCAGCCGTACGCCGCGGAACACCACCGGCGCGCCCACCTGCAGGCCGTAGATGGAGCCGTTGAAATACATCACCACCTTCTGCTTGCCGCCCAGCAGCTTGCCGCCGGCAATCACGAACACGGCGACGAACAGCATGGCGAGCGCGCTGACAATGAACAGGCCCAAGAGGGCCGGGTGGCCGTGGCGCTTTCTCATGGCCGTTCCTTGCGGCGCAGGAAGGCGCGCACCGTGTCGGGTCCGGTTTCCAGCAATTGGCGCGGTGCGTCCAGCGCGATCATGGTCTTGTCCTTGGCATCGAGAAACAGGGCGCGGTCGGCCACCGCGAAGATGCTGTCCAGCTCATGCGTGACCAGCACGATGCTGGTGCCCAGATGATCGCGCAGGTTCAGTATCAGCTCGTCCAGGCGCGCCGAGGTGAGGGGGTCCAGGCCCGCCGAGGGCTCGTCCAGGAACAGCAGGGGCGGGTCCAGAGCCATGGCGCGCGCAATCGCCGCGCGCTTCTTCATGCCGCCACTGAGCGCCGCGGGCGACTCGTCGAAGGCGCCGTCCAGCCCCACCAGGGCCAGCTTGAAGCGCGCCAGCTGCTCGGCGGCCTCGTCGTCCAGCTCGCTGAATTCGCGCAGCGGCAGCATCACGTTCTCGCCCACCGTCATCGAACTCCACAGCGCGCCGGCCTGGAACATCACGCCGAAGCGGCGGCGCAGGCCCGCGAGCTGTTCATCGTCGGCTTCGGCGAGGTCGATATCGCCGTAGAGCACGCGGCCCGCGGCGGGCGTCTGCAGGCCGATCAAGTGGCGCATCAGGGTGCTCTTGCCGCAGCCGCTGCCGCCCATCAGCACCAGGATCTCGCCGCGCCGCACGTCGAAATTCAGATCCCGCTGAATCAGCCGGCCGGCCACGACCAGGCTCAGGCCCTCGGCGCGCAGCAGGGGCACCGCAGACTCGCCCATCACCACCCCAGACGCTGGAACATGATGGTCAGCGCCGAGGCCGCCACCACGATCCAGACGATGGCCTGCACCACCGCCGCGGTGGTGGCATCGCCCACCGCCTGGGCGCTGCGGCCGGCATTGAGGCCCTGGCGGCAGCCCGCCAGCGCCACCAGGATGGCGTACACGGTGCCCTTGAGCAGGCCGATGCCGGCATGGGCCAGGGTCAGGGCCTGCGAGCTGCGGTAGAGATAGTCCAGCATCTCGACCTGGTAGATGCCCACGGCCACCAGCAGGCCGGCGCCCATGCCGACGACGGCCGCGTAGGTGGTCAGCAGCGGCGCCATCAGGGCCATCGCCAGCACACGCGGCAGCACCAGATGCTCGACCGGGTTCAGCCCCATGGCACGCAGCGCGTCCACTTCCTCGTTGGCCTGCATGCTGCCCAGCTGGGCGGCAAAGGCCGCACCCACGCGGCCCGAGAGAATGATGCCGGTCATCAGCGCGGCGATCTCGCGCACCACCCCGATGGTGACCAGATCGGCCATGAAGGCCTCGGCCCCCAGGCGTTGCAGCTGGGCCGCGCCCATATAGGCAATGATGAGGCCGACCAGAAAGCTCACCAGCGAGACAATGGGCAGGCTGGCGGGGCCGGTGGCGTGCAATTGATGGGCCAGGTCTTCGCCGCGCATCGCGCTGCCACCGCGCAGCGCCCTGAACATCGCCTGCAGCACCTCGCCGACAAAACCCAGCGTGGTGTTGGTGCGGGTCAGCCGGTCAAGCCAACTCAGGCCGATCTGGGTAAGCCAGCGCGAACGGCGGCTGCGTGGGGCGGCGGCGCCGGCACCGCCGGGGCTGCTGGCGGCCAGCGCCAGGATGCCGCGCAGGCCGGCCGGCAGCTGGCTGGTGTCCAGCGCTATGCCGCTGCGCTTGCCCAGGGCCCAGAGCGCGGCGGCCAACTGGCTGTCGAAATGGCTGATGGCGCTGCCGTCGATGCGCCAGCTTGTGCCAGCAGTTGTGCCGGCGTATTCGGGTGCGGCGGGCAGGCTCGCTCGGCCGCGCCAATCGCCCTCCAGGCGCAAGATCTGACCCTGGGCATCGCTGTCCCATTGCGCGCGCGCGGGCGCCGGGCCCGTCTCAAATGCAGTGGTCGACGGCAATTCAGACAACTCGTTCAAGGCCTCTCCGATGCAGCCCGCCAGGTTCGCTGGGCGCAGGTTAACAGGGCCGCGGCGCGCCCCTCTGAAGATTCGCTTGGTTCATGCATTAAAATCCCGCATTCATTTCTCGTACCGGAGCCATCAATGGGCAACAAGATCGTCACCGAGGCCATGCGCCGTGCTTCCCCCCGTCCCGCCGCCACCGCTGGCGTGACCCTGACCACCGGCCGCGGCCAGAAGATCAGCCTCGAGCGCGGCTCGCACACCCGCAGCAAGAAGAACCCCGGCAAGCGTCCCCACAAGGGCGGCTGAAGCCA